>JAAIGG010008887.1_pt1 | contig 62796 bp, 48 predicted proteins | sample 6487391 | NCBI WGS metagenome assembly JAAIGG01 (sample SAMN13974130, study PRJNA590717) | phyllosphere metagenome | biome: asymptomatic weeds; feature: pooled weeds collected from a community garden; material: weeds; isolation source: pooled asymptomatic leaves from various weed species from...
CATCTGTACGCGGCGGTCAACGTTTCGGCGGCGCAGCTGGCATCGGACGCGTTGCTCGACCACCTCACGCAGGCTGTCATGACCAATGGATTGGCAGCCGAGCGGCTGGAGATCGAAATCACCGAAACTGCGCTCATCCGTGACCCTGCGAAGGTCGCTGGCCGGTTGGAGCGTATTCGCAGACTTGGCTTTAAAATCGCGCTTGATGATTTTGGAACCGGGCAGTCCTCGCTCTCACATCTGCGCGATCTGTGCTTCGACCGGATCAAGATTGATCGCAGCTTCGTGCTGCGTGCAGCTAACGACCCGCGTTCGATGGCGGTCTTACGAGCCACGGTCACGCTTGGACGCGAGTTGGGTGTCGTCACCCATGCCGAAGGCGTCGAGACATCGGACCAACTTGCACTGTGCCGAGAAATTGGTTGCGACGCCGTGCAGGGATACCACATGGGGCGTCCGCTCATCCCGTTGGTCGACATGGGAATGCCCCTCTATGTCCATTGACCTGCTCCCCGTTTTCAGGCCGCTGATAAGTTAGCTTCTGCGTCCTCGTGCCCGTGGCGGGGGCGGTTCGTGAACTCGGCGGGCGCCATGCCGCCGAGGCTGCTGTGCGGACGCACGGTGTTGTAGTCCGTCCGCCATGCCTCAATGATCCGGCTCGCCGCAGCCAACGAGGGAAACAGGTGCTCGTTCAGGCACTCGTCGCGCAAGCGACCGTTGAACGATTCCACAAAGGCATTCTGCTGCGGCTTGCCCGCTGCGATGTAGTGCCACTCGACGCCGGTGTCCTGACACCAGGCGAGGACGGCGTGACTGGTGAGTTCGGTACCATTGTCGCTGACCACCATGCACGGCAGCCCGCGACGCTCCGCAATCGCGGTGAGCTCGCGCACAACACGCCGGCCTGACAATGAAGTATCGACGATACACGCCAAGCATTCCCGGCTGTAGTCGTCGATGACGTTGAGGATGCGGAACCGCCGGCCGCAGGCCAATGCATCCGACACGAAGTCGAGTGACCAGCGCTGGTTAGGCTCTTGCGGGATCGCCATCGGCGCCCGCGTTCCCAGCGCTCGTTTCCGGCCACCGCGCTTGCGCAGGGGTGACGCGGCGGTGATGCTAGCGCGGCTGATGCCCGGCGGGGAAGCGGGCAATGCGGCCAGCGAACTCGGCAACCTCGTCCCATCGCTCGCCGCGACGAAGGAAGCACACCATTTCCACCCGCTGCTTTTCTACTTCCGCTTCCACGACCCGCGCTATGCCGTATCGCGCTTCGGCTTCGTTCTGCTCGATCTCGTCACGCTGATCGACACCGTGCTCGACCATGACCGCTACGCGCCCCTGATCGGCTCCGCGCCGGTCGCCTCGCTTCGCCGTGGCACGCTGCTGCTCGAGTCGCTCGATGCGAATTTCCCGACGTCCCGACAGGGCGCCCGACCGCCGATGGATTTCCGGGTCACGCGGCGGGCCTTCTTGCCGGCGGTCCAGATGCTGGAGAAGGCTGGCATCGCGGTGCGGCACGATGGGGCCGACGATTACGTCGGTCGGCGGCAGCTATGCGACGCACTGACGTTCCGTGTCGCGCCGGCCATGGGCTATACCCCATTCGAAATCTACCGCCGCGCCGCGACGGCTTAATGGCTTCGGTCTATGTTGCCATTTTTGCGGAAGCGGGAAGTTCTGAAGTGAGGATTTGCCGTCCCGGTCAGCCCGTCTGCCAAGATGTCCAAGACATCCCAGCGCACCAAAAAGAACTACCAGTTCTTTAGTAACTTGGGGCGGGTTTGCATCCCAGTAGGCTCCACGACTGATCGTTGCAGCCCAAACCATTTGCTGGCAACTCCACTCATATCGGCAGATTTTGGCTTCGCGGGATTCGAAATCTGTTTCTGTGGCCCGACGCGCCCCCTCTTTTGATCGGTAAGGCTCAGACGCTCAGGATGATGTAATTCCGGACAGATCCCATAGGCCATCGACTAGGCGGTCCATGTCGGTCATCGGGGTGAACAGGGCAGGCGTCACGCGGACACAGGCGCCTCTGGCCAACCCTGTCCGATGAACGGTAAAGATGCGATGCCGGTCGAGCAAGCGCTGTGCGATGGCTGCGTTGGCCTGCGGGCTGTTCTCCCCGTGGAAGCGAAACGACGTGATCGCGCCGTGTAAGGCCGGATCATCCGGCGTTAGGATTTCGAGGTTGGGGATGGCCCGTGCCCGCCGGACCCAGCGGTCGCGAAGCGCGCGCAGGCGTGCGGCCCGGGCGGCCCGATCGATCCGGTGCTGAAAGGCGAGCGCGGCGGGAACGGTGAGCCAGGAGGCGTAATCGAGCGTACCGGTGTGGATGCGCGCCATGACGGTGTCGGGACCGCCGGCGTCTTCGGCGGGATCGCGGTCGATCCGGGCGAGCGCGCTTCTACGGATATGGAGGATGCCGACGCCGAGCGGCGCGCCAAGCCATTTGTGACCGTTCAGACCGACGAAGTCGCAGTCCAGATCGGGCAGGGCGAAGTCGAGCTGTTGCCAGCTATGGGCGGCGTCGACGATGACGTCGATGCCACGCGCGCGGGCCATCGCGGCGATCTCCCGCACGGGAAGGACCAGGCCGGTGCGGTGGCTCATATGGGTGAGCAGGATCAGCTTCAGCCGGGGCTCGTCCGCCATGACCTGCGTATAGGCATCGATCAGGCTGGCGCGGGTCGCCGGCTCGGGCAGCCCTATGCGGCGGACGCGAACGCCGCGACGGTGCGCGAGGCTCTCCATGCAGGCCTGCATGCTGTCATAGTCGAGGTCGGCATAGAGGATCGTATCGCCCGTGCTCAGGCGATTATAGCCCAGGATCAGTGCCTTCAGCGCCTCGGTGGCGTTGCGGGTGAAGGCGATCTCGTCCGCGGGCACGCCCAGTTCCTCCGCCACGGCCATGCGGGCGGCGGCGAGGTCGGCGAGCATCCCACGGCGGGCATAATAGCTGGTGTCGCGGTTCACGCGCGCGACCGCCTGTTCATAGGCGGCGCGGACGGGGCGCGGCATGGCGCCCCAATTGCCGTTTTCGAGCTGGATGACGTCCCGTGGCACGTCATAGTCCGCCGCAATGCTCGCCCAGAACGTCTCGTCGTCCGGAGCGGGGCGTACCGGACCACCGGCGCGCGCGGGCAGGGGGAGGGGGAGGGCGGCGGCCATCCCGCCCGCCAGCAGCGCGCGCCGGTCGATCATCAGAAGCTCAACCCCAGCCGGACATAATAGCGCCCGCCATCAGTATCATAGGGTGCGTTGCGCGAATAGATCAGGCCACGATTGGCCTGGTTCGTCGCCTCCGCCGGATAGGTGCCGAACATATTCTCCGCGCCGCCCCGGATCGAGATGTTCGGCGTCATGCGATAGGTCAGCGAGGCGTCGAACAGCGCCAGCCCGCCGAAGCGCTGGAACAGCTCGCCTGTCGCATTGCCTGTCACGTCGGTCCAGGGCCCGTAATAGCGGCCGCGCAGCATCACGCCGACCGGACCGATGTCATAGCCAAGCGTGCCGGTCGCATTATGCTGGGGCAGGCGTTCCTGGAAGATGCGGCGTTGCGTGTCGTTGGCGATGGCCGCGCTCGTTCCGCTGCGCACGGTCGTGCGGTTATAGTTATAGGCGAGCGTCGCGCTGGCCCGCCCGCCACCCAGGTTGCGGGCATAGCTGACCACGACATCGACGCCGCGCGTGCGGGTGTTGAAGTCGTTGGTGAAATAGCTGATCGACGTGAAGCGGTTGGGATTGGCGAAGCCCGACGGAATGGCGATCGTCGCCGACTGGCTGAAGCGGTCGTCGACATCGATCTGATAGAGATCGATCGTCGCACCCAGCCCGATATGCGTTTGTGCGACCAGCCCGGCGCTGATGTTGCGCGAGGTTTCGGGACGCAGCGGCTTGGCACCCAGCGCGACCGCGAGCGGGTCGGTGGGGGCGAGGCGGCCTTGGTTGAAGACCTGCAACGTACGGGTGTCGAGGCCCTGGGTCACCACGCGCGTGTTGAGCTGTGCCGGGGTCGGCGCGCGGAAGCCGGTGGAATAGGTGCCGCGCAGCGCCAGCCATTCGACCGGTTCGACCCTGCCCGAGAATTTATAGGTGAACTTGTCGCCAAAGCTCGAGAAATCCTCGTAGCGGCCCGCCGCGCCGAGCGTGAGCATCGTCACCGGATGCCATGCGAGATCGACATAACCGGCATTGCTCGTCTGCCGGAACTGGCCTGCCTGTTGCGGGCCGAAGCCCGGGAAGCCGTTCGAATTGGGGGCAAGGCCGGTCGCTGCCCCCGCTCCGATCGCATAGGAGGCGGGATCGCCGACGCCGACCGCGTAGCGCTCGATCCGCCGTTCGCCGCCAAAGGCGATGTTGAGCGGCTCGACCCCGCCGACGGGCAGGCGATAGACGAAGTCGGCGTTGAGGTTGGTTTCCCGCTGGGTCAGGCGACCCAGGTAGAAGCTGGTCGGGCTGGCGGGGCCCAGCGATGCGTTGAGCGTTTCGGCGATCGTATAGTCGATGCGGCTGCGTCCCGCCGACGCGCTGACATCGTAGCTCAGCGCGTCCGACAGATTGCCGCGCAGGCCGCTGACGAGTTGCAGATCGGTGAATTTCGTGCCGAAGCGCGGGGTGAAGCCCGCCGGATAGAGGCTGCGGAAATTGAATCCCGGAAAGGCGCTGCTGCTATTGTAGACGCTGCCGGTGTTGCTGGGGTTGCGCCAGTTGAAGTCGGTCAGCCCTTCGCCCTGCTGCACGGTGCCGAAGGCATAGACCGTGGCGGCGTCGGCGAGGTCATAGTGCATGTCGACCGCGCCGCGTACCCGCTCCTCGTCGGGCTGGCCCCAGCGCTGCACCGGGTTGGGCACGGCAAGGGTCGGGTTCGCCGCCTGGAAGGCGAGGGCGTCGGGACGCTGGCGGGTGCGCGAGGTGGCCTCGCCATGTTCGAACTGGCCGGTGAAGACGATCGCGCCCTTGTCGTCCAGCGCGATGCCGCCACGCGCGCCGGACTGGTAGTTGTTGCCGTCCCCGGCATAATATTGGCTGAACTGGCCATAGGCCTCCATCCCCGGCTGATCGTCGAGGATGATGTTGATGACGCCCGCGATCGCGTCGGAGCCATATTGCGCCGACGCGCCGTCGCGCAGCACCTCGATGCGCTTGATCGCGAGGCTGGGGATGCTGGCAAGGTCGGGAGCCTGCGCACCGCGCGTGCCGAGCAGCGCCGACCTGTGGTAGCGCTTGCCGTTGACGAGGACGAGCGTCTGGTCGGCGGAGAGGCCGCGAAGCGTGGCCGGGCGAACGAACGCCTGTCCGTCGGCGGCGGGCAGCCGCTGGACGTTGAACGAGGGGAGCAGTTGTGCCAGCGCGTTGTTGAGATCGCCCGATACGGCGGAGCGCAACAGCGTCTCCGGCAGCACATCGACCGGGGCCAGCGTATCGAACTGCGTGCGGCCGCGTTCGCGCGTGCCGGTCACGACGACGTCGTCTCCTTCGGTGGCATCTGGCGTCGCCTGGTCGACCTGCGGATCGGCCTGGGGTGCAACGGCTTGCGCCGAAACGGCGGGCATCGACAGAATATGCAGCGCGACGACGGCGCTGGCGGTAGCGAATGTCATGAGGAAGCTTTCCCTGGAAGACGGCTCTTTCGGCGTCTGTGGGCCGGGCGCTAGGGAAGTTTTGTTGCAGCGCCATGGAGCTTCGGCTTCACGGGTGGGTCAGAACCATGACCGTTCCGCGTCACATCGCGATGGTCCGCTAGGTCCGGCGCAGAGCGCGGTGGTCTCGGGCCGATAGACGTTCGGACACGCCCTTCTTTTCCCCCGCCCCTCGTAGAGGGAAGAGGGTTGCGCAGACTTGGTCTTTGCGCAGCAAAGGCTTAGTCGGAGCTGGGTGAGGGGAGTGCGCTCGCGGGATCCCTGTACTCCTCGCTCAACCTTAGTGAAGCCGAGAATTGTCTAACGCTATCTTCGCCGTTTCTGCGACGGCGAGGAGTCTTGCCTCGTCCCATCCCTCTCGGGCCGCAGCGGATAGGCCGAGCATCGTGGTAGCGACGTAATCGGCGATACGTCCGGGCGTCTCGATACCGGCCTCCGTTAGAAACGCCTGCACTTTCTCGCGGTTCTCCCCCGCGATCTGCGCAGCCGCGAGGCCCCAATCGGTCGTGACGGTCTTGGCATGTTCGAGGATCAGGCAACCGCGCCGCTGCGGATGGACGGCATAAGCATGGGCCGCAGCGCGTAGCATATCGGCGAGGGCGGGCAGGGGCGCGTTGCCTGCGATCAGGAAGCGATCCAACGGCACGACGGTGGCCGCATAACGTTGCAATGCGTCCTTGAAGAAGGCGGTCTTGCTGCCGAAGGCCGCGTAGAAGCTCGGCGGGGTGATCCCGATCGCCTCGGTCAGCGCCGCCACGCTGACCTTCTCATAACCATGCTCATGGAACAGGTGCTGCCCGACCTCGACCGCCGCGTCGAGCGCGAATGCGCGTGGTCGTCCCCGAAGGCGCTTATTTTCGTTAACAGACATTACAGAATCCATTTGCATCGCGTCATGGCATTTGTGTAGCAACCATTCATAGAAATCGCCATGCCCCGGATCGCCCCGGCGCGGGCAGGCATCGAACCAACGGACAAGGACCATCATGCCGCCTTCCTCCTCGCCAAGTCGCGTCGAAACCGAGTCGGCACCGCGTACCCATCTCCCCAGGGCAGCGCTGTCGGGCCTCGCCGCCAGCGGCTTCCTGTGCATCGTGACCGAGACGCTTCCCGCTGGCTTGCTGCCGCAAATCGCCGCCGGACTGCGGATATCCGAGGCGATGGCGGGGCAACTCGTTGCGGTCTATGCGCTTGGGTCCTTGCTGGCGGCGATCCCGCTCACAAGCCTGACCCAAGGCCTTCCCAGACGCGGTGTTCTGCTGGCGACGATCTTCTGCTTTGTCGTCGGCAACACCCTGACGGCATGGGCCGGATCCGTCGCCGTCATCCTGGTCGCGCGGTTCGTCGCCGGCTGCACGGCGGGGCTCGCCTGGGGGATCCTCGCAGGCTATGCGCGCAGCATCGTGCGGCCGGACCAGACCGGTCCGGCGATGGCTCTCGCGATGGTCGGCGTGCCGCTCGCGCTCTCGCTGGGTGTCCCCCTGGGCACCTTTCTCGGGGGGCTGGTCGGGTGGCGCGGATCGTTCCTGATCCTATCCGCGCTCAGCATCGTCCTGATCGGCTGGATCATCGCCAAGGTGCCCGACGCGCCCGGTCGGGCAGCAGACGATCGCTCCTCGCTGCGCCAGGTCATCGCTACGCCGGGTGTCGCGGCGATCCTGCTCGTCATCCTGACATGGATGACGGCGCACAATATTCTCTATACCTATATCGCACCGTTCGCGATGGCCGCGGGGGCGCGGACCGATCTGGTCCTGCTGACCTTCGGCGTCAGTTCGCTCGCCGGCATCTGGGTCGTCGGGCGACTGGTCGATCGGATGCTGCGCGTGCTGGTGCTGCTCGCGATCGGATCGTTCGCGGCGGTCGCCTTCCTCCTGACGATCGCCGGCGGACAAGGCGTCGCCGTCTATGTTGCGGCCGCCATCTGGGGCCTGGGCTTCGGCGGTGCCGGGGCGATGATGCAGACGGCGTCGGCGGACGCGGCGGGTGATGGCGTCGACTTGGCGCAAGCGATGGTGACCACGGCGTGGAACCTGGCGATCGCGGCGGGCGGGGCGTTGGGCGGCACGCTGCTCACGGCCGGCGGGACGTCGCTGCTGCCGCCCGCAGTCGCCGCGCTGGCGCTGATCGCCCTCCTCATCGCGCTGGCCGCACGGCGTTTCGCCTTTCCGCCCGGTCCCCGCACGCCACCGCCCGCCGCGATTTCAGGCCGCCAGGTCTAGGACGATGCGACCCTCGATCTGGCCTCGGCGCATCCGGTCGAACACCTGGTTGACCTCGGCCAGCGGGGCGCTCGCGACCGTCGCCTTCACCTTACCGTCGGCGGCGAAGTCGAGCGACTCCTGAAGGTCGAGCCGGGTGCCGACGGTCGACCCGCGCACCGTGATGCCGTTCAGCACCAGCCCGAAAATGTTGAGCGGAAAGTCGCCCGGCGGCAGGCCGTTCAGCGCCACCGTCCCGCCGCGCGCCATCATGCCGACGGCCTGGGCGAACGCCTTTTCGCTGACGGCGGTCACGAGCGCGCCCTGCGCTCCGCCGCCGGTTTCGCGCTTGATCGCCGCCGCCGGATCGGCCTCGGTTCGGGCATTGACCGTGACCTTCGCCCCCAGCCGCCGGGCAAGCTCCAGCTTGGCGTCATCGACATCGACCGCCGCGACGTTCAGACCCATGGCGACCGCATATTGCACCGCCATATGGCCGAGCCCGCCGATGCCGGAGATGACGACGGTGTCGCCCGGCTTGGTATCGGTCATCTTCAGCCCTTTATAGACCGTGACCCCGGCGCACAGCACCGGCGCGATCTCGGTAAAGCCGATATTGCCGGGCAGATGGCCGACGAAGTTCGGATCGGCGATGGCATAATCGGCAAAGCCGCCATTGACCGAATAGCCGGTATTGAGCTGGCTCTCGCACAGCGTCTCCCACCCGCCCAGGCAGTGCACGCAGTGACCGCAGGCGGTGTAGAGCCACGGCACGCCGACCCGATCGCCTTCCTTGATATGCTTCACGCCCTTGCCGACCGCCGAGACATAGCCGACGCCCTCATGACCCGGAATGAAGGGCGGATTGGGTTTGACCGGCCAATCGCCCTCGGCGGCGTGCAGGTCGGTATGGCAGACGCCTGATGCCTGGATCGCGACCTGGATCATGCCGTCCGTCACTTCGGGCACGGGGACTTCGTCGATGGTGAGGGGTTGGCCGAATGCGCGCACGACGGCGGCTTTCATCGTCTTCGCCATGGTGTTTCTCCTATCGGATGATGATGGGGTGGGGATGGGCGCGGCCGCCGATCCCCACCTTGACCGGGATCAAAAGAAGCCGAGCTTCTTGGCCGAGTAGCTGACCAGCAGATTCTTGGTTTGCTGATAATGGTCGAGCATCATTCGGTGCGTCTCGCGCCCGATGCCGGAGCGCTTATAGCCGCCGAACGCCGCGTGTGCCGGATAGGCATGGTAGCAGTTGGTCCACACGCGCCCCGCCTGGATTGCGCGGCCCATCCGGTACGCACGGGTGCCGTCGCGGGTCCAGACGCCCGCACCCAGGCCGTAGAGCGTGTCATTGGCGATGCGAAGCGCCTCCTCGTCGGTCTTGAAGGTCGCGACCGAGACGACGGGACCGAAAATCTCTTCCTGGAAGACGCGCATCTTGTTGTGGCCGCTGAGCACGGTCGGCTTGACGTAATAGCCCTCCAGCCCCTCGGGCCGGTTGCGGGTGCCGCCGGTCAGCACCTTGGCGCCCTCGTCGCGGCCGATGTCGAGATAGCCGAGGATCTTGTCCATCTGCTCCTGCGAGGCCTGCGCGCCGACCATGGTGGCGGGATCGAGCGGATCGCCCTGGATCATCGCCTCGACGCGGGCGACCGCCTTTTCCATGAAGCGGTCATAGATGGATTCGTGGACCAGCGCGCGGCTGGGGCAGGTACATACCTCGCCCTGGTTGAGCGCGAACATGGCGAACCCCTCGATCGCCTTGTCGAGATAATCGTCATCCTTGGCAGCGACATCGGCGAAGAAGATGTTGGGGCTCTTGCCGCCCAGCTCCAGCGTCACCGGGATCAGGTTTTCGGAGGCATAGGACATGATGAGCTGGCCGGTCGTCGTCTCACCGGTAAAGGCGATCTTGGCGATGCGCGGGTTCTGGGCGAGCGGCTTGCCCGCTTCGATGCCATAGCCGTTGACGATGTTCAGCACGCCCTCGGGCAACAGGTCGGCGATCAGTTCGGCCAGCACCATGATCGAGGCGGGGGTCTGCTCGGCGGGTTTTAGCACCACGCAATTGCCCGCCGCCAGTGCGGGCGCGAGCTTCCAGCAGGCCATCAGCAGCGGGAAATTCCACGGGATGATCTGCCCCACCACGCCCAGCGGCTCGTGGAAGTGATAGGCGACGGTGTCGTGGTCGATCTCCGAAATGCCGCCTTCCTGTGCACGGATACATCCGGCGAAATAGCGGAAATGGTCGATGGCGAGCGGCAGGTCGGCGGCGGTCGTCTCGCGGATCGGCTTGCCATTGTCCCAGGTCTCGGCAGTGGCGAGCAGCGACAGGTTCTCCTCCATCCGGTCGGCGATGCGGTGGAGGATCAGCGCGCGCTCGGCGACGCTGGTGCGGCCCCAGCCATCCTTGGCCTTGTGCGCGGCGTCCAGAGCCAGCTCGACATCGGCGGCCTGGCCGCGCGCGACCTGGCAGATCACCTGTCCGTCGATGGGGGATCGGTTGTCGAACCAGCGTCCGTCGACGGGATCGACCCAGCGCCCGCCGATGAAATTGGCATAGCGCTGCTTGAACGGCGCGGTGCGGGCCTTGATGGCGTCCTGAATCGTCACGGGCTCTCTCCTCGGTCTGTTATGACCCGAGGGTCCGCCCGTATCGGCGCTAAGACAAGGCGATCCGCGACGAAGTATTGCCGGGCGGTGGACTTTCCGCCGCCGAGGCGTAGCATGTGTCGCAGGGCGCGACGCGAAAGACGTGCCGGTGTCGCAACTTGCGACACTCGAAGAAGGATGTGGCGGAGAAGGATGCGGCGATGGACGGCGCCGGTATAGAGCAGGGGCGCCGAGCCTATTTCGACGAAGGGCAACTGCCCCTCGAAACCGTGCGCCAGCCGGTGCTGCGGTCCTGGGTGCGATGCACCGACATGGGGCTGACGCAGGGACGGCTTCAGGGCGGCGGGCCGCTCGCCGAGAGCGAGCTCAATATCCTGCGCCAGCGTCGCGAGTCGCTGCGCCGCCTGTGCCGCCCGGAACTGGAAATGCTGGCGGGCGAGGCGCGTGAGACGGGCAGCGTCGTGATCCTGGCGGATGCGGATGGCATGATCCTCGACTCGATCGGCGACACCGGCTTTCTCTCCCGCGCGGCGCAGGTGGCGCTCCGGCCCGGCGTTTCCTGGACCGAGGCGAGCACCGGCACCAACGCGATCGGCACCGCCATTGCCGAGCGTCGCCCGATCACCGTCCATGGCCCCGAGCATTTCTTCGCCGAACATGCGGTACTGAGCTGCGCGGCGACGCCGATCCTCGACCCGCGTGGCGTGGTCGTCGGGGCGCTCGACATTTCCGGTCCATCGGCCAGCGGCCATGGTCATGCGCTGGGGCTGATCCGGTTGGCGGTCGACCAGATCGAGCATCGGCTGTTCCGCAGCGGTTTCGCCGATTGCCGTGTGCTGCGGATGCATGACGATGCCGCGATGCTGGGCACGGCGCGCGAGGGGATATTGGTGTTCCGCAACGACCGGCTGGTCGCTGCGAACCGGCGCGGGCTTTCGCTGGTCAGGCGTAGTTGGGAGGCGCTGGACGATGCGGCACTCGGCGAACTGGTGGACATGCAGGGGCAGGCGACGCGGGGCCGATTGCGCCTGACCAACGGTGCGACCCTGATCGGCGGCTGGGATGCCGAAGGGCGGGGCGGCGTCGAACTGCCCTTGGCCGCCCGCCCGCTGGCCGACGACCGGGCCGAGGCGATCGACGCGGCACTGGCGGCGCATGGCGGCAATGTCTCGGCGGCGGCGCGACAACTGGGCGTCCATCGCAGTACCATCCATCGGCATCTTGCTCGACAGCGTTGAACGCTGCCCCTAAAGCCAATCGACATTCATGTTACTGGTTCTTCCCTCTCCCCTGGACAGGGGAGAGGGTTAGCGGAGCTTGCCAGCCTGCTGGCTAGCGCAGCTTGGGTGAGGGGTTGAGCGAGCCACAGGCTCGCGCGCTCGCCTGCGCGAGCGCAGCACCCCTCACCCAGCTCCGACTAGGCCTTTGCTGCGCAAAGACCAAGTCTGCGCAACCCTCTCCCCTCCATGAGGGGCGAGGGGAAAGAAGAGCATATCGAAATGGGGACCACTTCGCCAAGGGCGATCCGCTGGCCGTGTCGCCACGGTAGAGCACGCACCCGCACCCGCGCACCGTCACGGTCGTCGGGGCGGGGTGGACCTGTTCGTCATGACGTGACGTCGATGTCGCCCTTCGGATACTGACAAGCGGCCGCGCTCGGATTAGGCCAGCTTGAACTCGTCGAACTTGATCGGATCGCGTGCCGGATAACGCGTATCGAAGGCATAGGACGTGACCATCCCGGTCGACGTGTCGAACACCGTATAGGCGGTGATGTCGTTGCTGGTCAGGAAGGGTACCGGCTGGCCCGCGCCGGCCAGCTCGACCTGGGGGTTGCGCAGCGTCGGCAGCGCCATCGGCCGGTCGTGCGGATCGTCCTCGCGCGGATAGTCCTCGACGTTCCAGCGCAGCGAGGTCAGCGCCGCTACCTGTGCTTCGGTCGGCGGGGCGGAGCGACGCGGCGACAGGTTGGCGACATAGGCGCCGTAGCTGTTCCCGACGTTCGACGTTTCGATGTAATTCATCGTGCCGACCTTGCTCCGGCACCACAGGTGCGAATGGCCCACCTGCACCAGCTGCACCCCCGCCGCGACCAGCAGCGGCTCGATATCGGTGCGCCATAGATCCTTCGACAAGGGATAGTCGTACTTCACATACCGCATCCGCCCCGCGTCCAGCACCGGCTGGATCCGGCCGTTCCAGGTCGCCGCATCGATCGGGAAGGCGAACGGGCCCATGGTGCGGATCGTGCCCGCCTCGTCGGCATATTCGAACGTCGCCTCGGTCTGCGCCATCACCGGCGTCGCATTGTCGCCCAGTCCGAACACCGACTGGTGGACCAACACGATCTTGTACTTAGCGGTGCGGAAGCTCTCGCTGGCCAGCACCTCCTGCAACCATTGATACTGGCGCGAGCCTTTCGCAAAGGGGTGGAACTGGAAGTCGCCGAAGCCCCAAGCGGACGGATCGTTGATCGACGCGGTCGCCTCGGTCATCTTGCTGCGGCTATTGGCCGACCAACTGCGCCAGATGCGGTTGCCGTCCATCGCGATCAGGAAGGTGTCGCCGATCCGCTGCGCATAATAGCGCCCGCCCTCCGGCCCCTGCGGCAGGGTGAAGATCTCCTCATAGGAGATGGTCTCGAACGAATTGTCGCGGATCCAGCGCTCGCGGATCGCCGCATCGCCGGACGGGTTCACCGTCGCCGCGACCTTGGCATAGCGCAACTCGGCATACCAGCGCGGCTGCGGGTCGTTGAACATGGTGTTCAGATTGTTCGCCGGGTTCCACCGCCCCGAATATTCGTGGTTGCCCAGGATCGGGTAGATCACCCCGCTCTGGAGCAGCGGCCCGCCGGTATAGGTGGATGTCGGTTGCCACTTGCGCATCGTGCCCTGCAAAGCGCCGAAGAAGGGTGGCAGGTTCAGGACGCTGTTGTCGAACCATTCCGACGCGCGGTTGGGGACGTTGACCAGATCGCCCGCGAACAGCACCACGTCGATCGGCGCCAGCGTCTCGGCGACCCGTTCGTAATTGGCGGAGGCCATCTTCTTCAGTTGCAGGTCGGAGGTCAGCAGGAAGCGGGTCGCCTGGCCGGTGGCGGGCAGGGGTTGCAGGCTGCCCTCGCTGCTGCGCATCGTCTTGTTGCCATCGCTGCTGATCGCGACATAGGGCTGGCGACCGGCGGACAGGCCGGTGACGACCGCCTCGTGGCGCCAGATATCGCGCTGGGTGAGGCCGCTATAGCTGCGGCCAGCGACGGTGGAGCTCGCATCCTCGTACATGCGCGACAATTGGGTCGAGGTCGCCACTACCTGTTTCGCGAAGTCGGCGCCGTAGCGGACGGCGTGATCCCTGCCGCGAAACTCGGTGAACCACACCACCCGCACCGAATCGGCGGTCGGCAACTGGAGGAAGGGTTCGCTCAGCACCAGCGGCTCCGATGCGAAGGTCGCGCTGGGCAGCGGTGTGCTGGTTGGGGTCGGCGTGGGGGTGGGCAGCGGCGCACGCGCGTCATCGTCCTCGCCGCAACCGACCAGCAGCCCGCTGGTCGTCGCCGCCAGCAACAGGCCGCTGCGCTTCGTAAACGTGCGCCGATCCATCCCGTGTCCCCATCCGATGTCTCGATAGGGGCTATCGGGTGAATATGACGGCGTCTTAACATCTGGATGGCGAGATTGTTACTTTCTGGCGCGCTCTGCCTCGATGGTCGGTTCGGTGCAGTTGCTTTGACAGGACGATGGCGAACTGATCGCCCGTCAGACGGTGAATGCCGAAGTGAAATGGGATCCGAAACCCCCGTTATTTTGCAAACTCCACTCTCGGAGGGGCTGGCCGTTTCTGGTAAAAGCTTCCTTGCCGAAAATTTCGTGTGACGGGCCGTCACCGTCGATAGGTGATCGCCAAATATCATTGGTGTGAAAATAAAATTCGAATTATGTCCAAGCCGGTACATCCTTAAATCGATTTTAACCAATCTGTCCGTATCTGACCGTAAGCCATGGGGGGGCTTGCGAAATGATATCGAACACTGCTGCGCCGTCGTCGCTGACGATGGCGTCGATCCATGACTTTGCCGATATGCTGGCCGCCGCCCAGGGGGGTGGCGAGGGGGCACTGACGCTCGACCTGACCGCCGTCGCCGCGCCGGATCTCAGCGTGCTGCAACTCGTCGAGAGCGCGCGGGCCCAGGCCCGCGTAGGTGGTGGCAGCGTGCAGCTGTCGGCACCGGCGGCCGACGCCCTGGCCGCGCTGCTCGAGCGCGCCGGTTTCATGGGCGCGATGACGCCCGAAGACATTGATTTCTGGTTCCACGGAGTCCTGCCACAATGAGTGCGTCCATCCTTGCCGTCGACGATTCCGCCAGCCTGCGCATGGCGATCCGCATCGCGCTGACCGGCGCGGGCTATACCGTCACCGAAGCCGTCGACGGCGTCGATGGCCTCGCCAAGGCGGGCGCGGCGAAGTTCGACATGATCGTCACCGATCTCAACATGCCCAATATGGACGGGCTGTCGATGATCCGCGAACTGCGCAAGAGCCCCACCCAGGCCGGCGTGCCGATCATCTTTCTCTCCACCGAATCCGATCCCGAGATGAAGAACCAGGCCAAGGCGGCGGGCGCCACCGGCTGGCTGGTCAAGCCGTTCGTGGCGGATCAGTTGGTGAAGGTCGCCCGCAAGGTCCTGGGCAGGTGAGCGGCGACGATCCGATCGCTGCCTTCCGTGTCGAGGCGGGCGAACTGCTCGACCAGGTCGAACAGGGGCTGCTCGACCTGACCCACCGCCTGGACGATATCGACCTCGTCAACGCCGTGTTCCGGGGGCTGCACACGCTCAAGGGTTCGGGCGCGATGTTCGGTTTCGATGCGCTTGCCGGCTTCACCCATCATTGCGAAACTGCCTTCGACCGGGTGCGCAAGGGCCAGGTGCCCGCGACGCCCGCGCTGGTCGGGGTCATCCTGTCCGCGCAGGATCATATGCGCGGTCTCGTCGAGGGCACCGCGCGGCAGAGCGACGGCGATGCGATCCTCGCCGAACTCCAACAGGCGATCGACGCCGCATCCGGCGGCAGCGTGACCGCGTCGGTCGCGACGCCGACCGCCACGGCCGCCAAAGAAACCGGCGCCGCAAGTGCGAGCGGCTGGCATGTGCGTTTCCGCCTGCCGCCCGATGCGATGGCGAACGGCACCAACCCGTTGATGCTGCTCGACGAACTGCGCGGGCTGGGCGACTGCACCATCGTCGCCCACACCGACGGCGTGCCGCCGCTGTCCGATCTGGTGCCGACGCACTGCTATATCGGCTGGGACGTCACCTTGAAGGGCGACATCCGCCGCGACGATATCGAAGATGTCTTCATCTTCGTGATGGACGACATGGAACTCAGTATCGAGCCGCTTGTCGCCGATAGTGCTGTGAAGGCTATGGTTGAAGCGATCGAAGCACCGATCGCGGAGGTGGTCGCACCGGTGCCGCAGGCCGCGAACGACGCCGCGCGTACGTCGGCCAAGGCGGAGGAGAGCGTCCGCGTTCCCGCCGGTCGGCTCGACGCGCTGATGGACCGCGTCGGCGAACTGGTCATCGCGCAAAGCCGCCTGTCGCAGCTTGCGCACCACGGCCACGACCTCACCCTGCGCTCCGTCTCCGAGGAGATTGAGCGGCTTGCGGGGGAATTGCGCGACACGATGATGGTGCTGCGCATGGTGCCGGTCGCGAGCCTGTTTGGCCGCTTCCGCCGCCTGATCCACGACTTGGCCCGCGACACCGGCAAGAACATCGCGCTCGTCACCGAAGGCGAGGCGACCGAGGTCGACAAGACCGTGATCGAGCGCCTGTTCGACCCCATGGTCCATCTGGTCCGCAACAGCTGCGACCATGGCCTGGAGTCCGCCGGGCAGCGTATCGCGGCGGGCAAGCCCGAAGCGGGCACCGTCCGCCTGGGCGCGCACCAGAGCGGCGGCGAGGTGGTCATCACCATCCGCGACGACGGCCGTGGCATCGACCGTGCCCGTGTCCGCGCCAAAGCCGAGGCCAATGGCCTGATTCAGCCCGATCAGCCTCTGTCCGACCAGGAACTGCTCCAGTTGATCTTCGCCCCCGGCTTCTCGACCGCGGCGCAGATCACCAATTTGTCGGGGCGCGGCGTCGGTATGGACGTCGTGAAGCGGACGATCGAGGGTTTGCGCGGCACGATCGACATCGCTTCGGTCGACGGTCAGGGATCGACCATCAGTCTGCGCATCCCGCTGACGCTCGCGATCATCGACGGCCTGCTCGTGCGGGTCGGAAACAGCCGCTACGTCATCCCGCTGACCGCGGTCGAGGAATGCCTGGAACTGAGCCTCGAGGACGATATGCGCCACCGTGGCCGTAGCCTCATCACCTTGCGTGAGAAGCTGGTACCTTTCCTGCGCCTGCGGGAATTGTTCGCGACCGGCACCCGGCCCGATCCGTACCAGAAGATCGTCGTCGTCGCGACCAACCAGGGCCGCGTCGGCGTGGTCGTCGACCAGATCATCGGCAACCACCAGACCGTCATCAAGCCGATGTCGCCGCTGCATCGCAGTGCGTCGACCTTCGCCGGTGCGACGATCATGGGCGACGGCGAGGTCGCGCTGATCCTCGACATCGCGCAGCTCGTCGCCTCGGCCCAACCGACAGAGGAGAGCCTGCGTGCAGCCGGATGAAACCCGTCGCGCCGCCACTATTCCGTGGACCGATGACGGCCAGCTCGAAGTGCTGGTCTTCGAGCTCGGCGGCCAGAGCTTCGCGCTCGAGGCGGTGCTGGTCCGCGAGATCCTGGACATGATGCCCGAAACCGTCGTGCCGGGCGCGTCCGCGCTCGTCCGGCATGTCGTCAACTTTCGCGGCCGGATCATCCCGATCGCGGACCTGCGCCTCGCCTTCGGCATGCCGGTGGTGGAAGGAACGGTCGATAGCCGGATCGTCGTGATCGAACTCGATCTCGACGGCGAGGCGACGCTGATCGGCCTGCGCACCGACAAGGTGCACGAGGTCACGACCTTCCACGCCGATACCAGCGAAGAGGCGCCGGTCGTGGGCCTGCGCTGGCGCCGGGACCTCGTGCGAGCGCTGATCCGCCATGGCGGCGACGATATCGTCGTGCTGCCCGATCTCGAAACGATTTTCCTGAACCTTGCGCACGGCGATGCCGCGCCGCGCTCCATCCACTGATCCCGAGGGGGGACCACACACATGCGTGCTACGATAAAACTGAAACTGGGAGCGACGTTCGGCGTCGTCCTGATCATGCTGCTGGCCGTCGTCGGCATCGGCCTGAGCAAGATGAGCGACATGAACACCAGCATCGCCGGTGTCATCAGCGGCCCCGCCGCCAAGCAGGAACGCGCGCTGCGCGTGCAGGTGATGATCAACGAGATCCTGCGTCTTGAAAAGAACATGGCGCTGACCACGGATGAGGGCATGACCCGCCAGTTCGATCAGGCGATCGAACCAAAAGTAGCCGCGGAAGAGAAGCTGATCGACGACGCCACCGATGCCGCGTCGCCCGAGACCAAGCCGCTGTGGCTTGCCGTTCGGAAGTCGTGGGAAGACTATAAGCCCGTCAATCGCCAGATCCGCGATCTGGCGCTGATGAACAAGAACGCCGAGGCCGGCAACATCTCGATCAGCAAGTCGCGTGCACTGGCAAGCGTGATGTCAGACACCATCGACCGCGTCATCGAATTCAACAAGCAGACGATGGACAAGGCCCGCGATGGCACGGCCGCCGATTACGCCAATGCCCGCAATGTCCTGCTCGGCGTCGCTGCGCTGGCGGTACTGATCGCGGCGATCGGCGCGGTGTGGATTTCACTGCTGGTGTCGGGCGGCCTGAAGCGGATCGGCGTCGCGCTGGATGCGGTGGCGATCGGCGACCTCGATCGTGAAGTCACCGTCAACAGCAACGACGAGATCAAGGATCTGGTCAACACCGTCAACGGGATGACCGCGAACCTGCGCAAGAGCGCGAACCTCGCCACCGAGATCGCCGGCGGTAACCTGATGGTGCAGCACCAGCCGCTGTCGGACAAGGACACGCTGGGTCTGGCGCTGGTGACGATGGCCGAACGCCTGCGCAATGTCGTCGGCGACGCCTCGGCCGCAGCGGACAATGTCGCGGCGGGCAGCCAGCAGCTGTCGGCATCGTCCGAGCAGGTGTCGCAGGGTGCGACCGAACAGGCCGCGGCGGCCGAGGAAGCCTCGGCATCGATGGAACAGATGGCCGCCAACATCAAGCAGAACGCCGATAATGCGGCGCAGACCGAAAAGATCGCGCGTCAGTCGTCGAAGGACGCGGAAGCCAGCGGCGTGGCGGTCGACAAGGCGGTCGGCGCGATGCGTACGATCGCCGAGAAGATCGGCATCGTCCAGGAAATCGCCCGCCAGACGGATCTGCTGGCGCTCAACGCCGCGGTCGAGGCCGCCCGCGCCGGCGAACATGGCAAGGGGTTCGCGGTCGTCGCCTCGGAAGTGCGCAAGCTCGCCGAACGCAGTCAGACCGCCGCTGCCGAGATCAGCTCGGTCTCGTCGGAGACGGTGAAGGCGGCCGCCGACGCGGGCGAGATGCTGGGCAAGCTGGTTCCGGATATCCGCCGCACCGCGGAACTGGTGTCGGAAATCAGCGCCGCCTGCCGCGAGCAGGACATCGGGGCGAGCCAGATCAACCAGGCGATCCAGCAGCTCGACCAGGTGACGCAGCAGAATGCCGGCGCGTCCGAGCAAATCTCCTCCACCTCGGAAGAACTCGCCGCCCAGGCCGAGGAACTGCAGCAGAGCATCGCGTTCTTCCGCGTCGAGGACCGTGGCTCGCCTGTCGCTCGCGCCGCCAACGCGCAGCGCAAGGCGGCGGCACCGTCTCCCAAGGCCGCCCCGGCCCGGAAGGCGGCGCCCGCATACCGCCCCAAGGCCAATTCGGTCGCCGACCAGCAGTCTCGCGCCCGTGGCTTTGCGCTCGACCTGACGCAGGGTGGTCCCGACGGCGAGGACGCCGACTTCGGACAGGCCGCGTGAGCGAGGGGGCGAGCGTGCAGGCCGTCACATTCGGCCTGGGCGACGAGGTGTTCGCGGTATCGGTGACGCTGGTCCGCGAAATCCTCGATTACGCCCCCGCCTTCCGGGTCCCGAACGGACCCGGCTGGCTGCTCGGCCTGACCGACGTGCGCGGGCAGGGGGTGCCGACGGTCGACCTGCGCGCGCGCCTCGGCCTCGCCTCGGCCGAACCGACGCTGTCGACCCGGGTGCTGATCGTCGACGTGCCGCTCGCCGATCGCACCGTGTCGCTCGGGCTGGTGGTCGACCGCGTGCTCGCGGTCACGACCTTCGCGGCGGAACGGCTGGAGCCTGCGCCCGACATCGGAATGCGCTGGCGCTCCGACTATATCGAGGGCGTTGTGCGCGAACCCGATGGCTTCGTCGTCGTCATCAACGTGGCCGAGATCTTCTCGCGCGAGGATATCGACGCCGCGACCTTCGCGACGGCGGCCTGACGCCCCGCTTCCCTTCGGGCGCAGCCGACTCCGTCGCCGCCGCGCCCCTCTATCCTCGTTGACGACGGCCCGGCCTTCTCGCCCCCGTCGATGGAACGCACCTCATGGCTGCCGTCGCAAAAGCCCCCGTCGCCATAATGCATGGCCCGGGTGATCTCGACCACCTCAGCGCCGATCGATTCTCGCGCCTCGCCGGGCTGATCTACGACGAAACCGGCATCAAGATGCCACGCACCAAGGCCACGATGCTGGAAGGGCGCTTGCGCCGCCGGCTGCGCGACACCGGTGCGGCAACGCTCAATGCCTATTGCGACCTGTTGTTCGCCGATCCCAACGGGAACGACGAGATCGACCATCTGGTCAATGCGGTGACGACGAACAAGACGGACTTCTTCCGCGAACCCGGCCATTTCGAGTTCCTGGAAAAGGTCGCGCTGCCCACGATCGCCGCGACCGGCCAGCGCCGCATCCGTGCGTGGAGCGCGGCCTGTTCGACCGGCGCCGAACCCTATACGATGGCGATGGTCATGGACCGGTTCGTCCAGGCGCGGGGCGGCGAGTACGGTATCCTGGCGACCGATATCGATACCGAGGTGCTGGAGGCCGCACGCCGGGGCATCTACGACGCCCCGCTGGTCGATCCGGTGCCGTCGATGCTGCGCCAGCGCTACGTCGCGGCCTCGCGCGACCGCAAGGCGGGCAAGGTGCGGATCACGCCCGACCTGCGCGCCGCCATCGGCTTCGCACGCCTCAACCTGATGGACGCGCGCTACCCGGTGGGGGAGCCGATGGACATCATCTTCTGCCGCAACGTGCTGATCTATTTCGACAAGCCGACGCAAGAAAAGGTGGTGCGCCGCTTGTGCGATTGCCTTCGGCCCGGCGGCTATCTGTTCCTGGGTCATTCGGAGACGATCGCGGGCATGGACCTGCCGGTGAAGACCGTCTCCTACACCGTCTTCGAGCGCTGCTGACATGAAGCCGATCCGCGTCCTCGTCATCGACGACAGTGCCAGCGTCCGCCAGGCGATGACCGCGATCCTCAGCGAGGATCCGGCCATTCAGGTGATCGCCGCCGCCGCCGATCCCTTTGCCGCCGCACGCTATATCCAGGACGAGGTGCCCGACGTCATCACGTTGGACGTCGAGATGCCGCGCATGGACGGCGTCACTTTCCTGCGCAAGCTGATGAGCCAGCGACCGGTGCCGGTCGTGATGTGTTCGTCGCTGGTCGAGGAGGGGTCGGAAACGCTGCTCCAGGCGCTGGAGGCGGGGGCGGTCGACGTGATCCTGAAACCGCGCATGGGCGTCGCCGATCACCTGGCGGAAGCCAGGCTGATGATCCGCGAAACGGTGAAGGGTGCGGCGCGCGCGCGGCTGCGTCCGCGCAGCGCCGGTGCACGGGCGAGCGAACGGGCAAACGCACCCGCGCGCAAGCTGACGGCCGACGCCGTGCTGCCGCCGCCGACGGGGCGCGCGATGAGCCGCACGACCGAAATGGTAGTGTGCATCGGCGCCTCGACCGGCGGGACCGAGGCGCTGCGCGAAGTGCTGGAGGCGCTGCCGCCCAATTCGCCGGGCATCGTCATCGTCCAGCACATGCCCGAAAGCTTCACGCGCGCCTTCGCCAAGCGGCTGAACGGCCTGTGCCAGGTCGACGTCAAGGAGGCCGAGGACGGCGACACCGTGATGCGCGGCCATGTGCTGATCGCGCCCGGCGGCCTTCGCCACACGATGCTGGAGCGGCAGGGGGCGCGCTATGTCGTGTCGGTCAAGGACGGGCCTCTCGTTTCGCGGCATCGCCCCTCGGTCGACGTGCTGTTCCGCTCGGCGGCGCGCAATGCGGGATCGAATGCGGTCGGCATCATCATGACCGGCATGGGCGACGACGGCGCACGCGGGCTGCTCGAAATGAAGCAGGCGGGCGCGCGAACCTTGGCGCAGGACGAGGCGACCTCCGTCGTGTTCGGCATGCCGAAGGAAGCCATCGCTCGCGGCGCCGCCGACAAGACCGTGCCGCTGGGCGCCATCGCGCGCGAATTGTTGCAGGCGACCGCGCGATGACCGCGCGAGCCCACTCCACCCTTTCTCTCGATCAAGGACAGGCCATGCTGCATACCTCCATCACGGCCGCCGACGGCCTCGACGAAACCGTCGCCGATCTTCAGCGCACGCTGGCGCATATGGCGGCGGGCATGGATGCGCATTTCGTGCGCGCCGGGACGACGCTCGTGACCGCGATCGACACGATCGACCGGATCATCACCGCGATCGACAGCGTCACGAGCGCGCTCGACGAAAGCGTCGCGGGCATCGCGGTGACTAACCTCAAGGACGTCGCGACCGAGTTGCACGACCTGCCGCGGGTCCAGCAGGATCGCGACACCGATATGGTACGGGTCAGCAGCGCGTCGGGGACGCTGCGCGACCATGTCATGGAAATGCGCCAGGCGCTGCGCGTGCTGCACATCTATGGTCTCAACATCAAGATCGCCGCATCGGGCGAGGCGGCGTTCGTCGGCTTCGTCGACAGCATGGGCCATCGCCTGGCGGTGGGCGAGGAGCATCTGGAAGGCTTCCTCGCCAAGTTGAAGGATCTGAAGGACAGCGTCGGCGCGGTGCAGCAGGCCGGACGCCTCGTTACCGGGGAGGCCCGCCAGGTCGTGCCGCAGGTGCCACGGCAGCTGATGGAGGATGCCTCCGCGCTGCACGGCCACCTGATCTCGGTCGCCGACATGGCACGGCAGGTCGCGGGCATCGCGCGCACCGTGCAGGGGCGGGTGGCGACCATGCTTGGCGCGTTGCAGGTCGGGGACAGCACCCACCAGCGGCTGGAGCATGTCGTTTCTGCGCTGCAGATGCTCGAAGGCAGCGGCCACGCGCTCGATCCCGTCGAGCGGGACGAAGTGGTGGCCGTCGTCCAGACGATGCTGGCCGCGCAACTGGAAGCGAGCGCCGAGGATTTCGAGCGTGACACACGGGTGTTGGTGGACGCGTTGAAGGCGTTGCGTCCCGATACGGGCGCGTTGCTCGACCTGATCGAGAAGGACCGCGGCAACAACGGCCGCCCCTTCCTGATCCAGATCGAAAAGGCGGTGAGCGAGGTTGCGACGATCACCTCGCAGTTGCAGGACGCCGATCGCCAGTCGACGGCGATGCTCAACATGATCACCGACACGGTGGACGAGCTGACCGGGCGCCTCGCGCTGCTCCAGCGTGTTCAGTTGGACGTGCAGGATATTGCGACCAACACCCGGCTGCTCTGCCGTCGCCACGGCGACCTCGGCCGGGTGGTGTCGGTCGTCGCGCGCGAGGTGGACGTGCATGCCCAGTCGCTCGGTGAGGCGATGGGCGGTATCCGCGCGCCGCTGGAGGAACTGGCCCAAGTCAACGCCGCTCTGGGAGCGAAACGCGCCGCGGCGCATGCGCGCGACCTGGGCAACAAGCTCGCCGACGCGCTGACGGTCATCCGCAGCGGTTGCCAGCGTACCGATCACGCGGTTCGCGTCGGCCGTGACGATGCGCGCGAACTGATCGAGCTGCTGTCCGCCGTCGCCGACGAGGTCGGCGCGGAAGTGGCATTGGGCGGTAAGATGCGCGATGCGGCGTCGCTGCTCGGCGCACGGCCCGGGGCGGAGGCCCAGAGCGCGGCGGCGAGCGCGGTGCTGTCCGACCTGCTGCCCCGCATCGCGGCGCTCTACACGATGGCGCAGGAACGCGACGTCCATGCCGCGCATGTCCCCGCCGCCTTCGCTGCCGCAATGGCCGTACCCGCCCTGGCGGTCGTTGACGATGACGACGACGGATTGTTCTGATCCGTCGTCAAACGGCTCCGCATGCTCTGTCCCGCCGCGCCTTATGGCGCGGGGATGAGCTGGGTGATCGCCTCGGCCACCTCGCTTGGCGAGGTGCGGCCTGTATCGATCCTCAATGTGGCGAGCGGCATGGCATTCATGCAGGCGGTCATGGCCGGCCGAAGCTCGCGCAGCAGATCCAGGGATCGCAGCTTGCCGAACATCGCGCGATCGGCGGCCATCAGTCGCTTTTCCTGATCGGCGTCTTCCACGTCGAGCGCGACGCTCAGGACCTCGCCACCGGCACGTTCAACCGCCTGATACAACCGAGCCGGGAAGTCGGGGGCGACGGAGGGTTCGGGCGCGAAAGTGAAGATGATCGACCGCCCCGCCTGCGCGGCCGCCGAAATCATATCGAGCCAGAATTGCTCGCGTAGCTGGACGAACCGTTCGGAGCCGAAAGGAAACACCGCCGACGATCAGATGATTGTGAAAAAGCGCCATGCCGGTTCGGTCGGCGACCATGCGACCGATCGTCAGCTTGCCGGAGGCCGGAGGTCCATAGATGAACAACAACCGCATGGGGAAAGGCTATCAGAAGCACCGGGCGATCATCAACGGTCGCGGTTTACCGTGGCGCTCGTTCCCCATTTCACCATCCAACTCACTGGTCGATCCGATGGGAATACCCCGACCGTATCCGACCAAAGCATGGTTGATGTCAGTCCTCGAAGCTGGTCGAACGCGAGAGCGTATCCCACCGGCCCCGCTCTTCCCGCATGGCGTCGAGCTTCTGATCGACCAGTCCCAGCGCATCGGCGCCGAGGAAGAGGCGCGTCGGCGGGTTCTCGACTTCGATCAGCGCGAGCAGTGCCTGTGCGGCTTTCGACGGATCGCCCGGCTGACGACCGCTCTTGGCTTGTCGTGCCTCGCGCAGCGGGTTCATCACCGCATCATAGTCGGCGATGCTGCGCGGTGTGCGGTCCATCGAGCGTCCCGCCCAATCGGTACGGAACTGACCGGGGGCGAGCGCGGTGACGTGGATGCCGAAGCCAGCCACCTCCTTGCCCAGCGCTTCCGAAATACCTTCGAGCGCGAACTTGCTGCCGCAGTAGAAGCTGATCCCCGGCATGGTGATGAACCCGCCCATGGAGGTAACGTTGATGATATGGCCGCTGCGTCGCCGGCGCATTCCCGGCAGCACCGCCTTCATCATCGCGACAGGGCCGAATACATTGGCCGCGAACTGGCGTTGGAGATCGTCCATCGAGGATTCTTCCAGCACGCCCTCATGACCATAGCCAGCATTGTTCACCAGCACGTCGATCGATCCCGCGCGGCTTTCGACTTCGGCGATGGCTCCCGGAATGGCGTCATAGTCGGTCACATCCAGGACGAGCGGACGGGCCCAGTCCGGATGGAGAGCGGCGAACGCCTCCGCATCCTCCGGTCTCCGTACGGTGCCGATGACGAGGTGGCCGGCATCGAGCGCGCCTTGTGCGAAAGCGCGACCCAGTCCGGAGCTGACGCCTGTGATCAGGAAGGTCTTGGGAGAGGTGGCGGCCATGCGGTAAGCTCCGGAATGGGTAAGCAACTATATCATGATATAGGTACGACGTGGTGTTGAGCAAGTCCGATGAGCGTGTTGTCGAGCGAGGGGAGCCGATCCGCCGGCGTGTGCTAGACGCGGCGGAACGGCTCCTCCGCAGCGGCAAGGCCGAGTTTTCGATGCGTGATCTGGCCGTCGAGGCAGGGGTCAGCTTTGCAACGCCCTTCAACCAGTTCGGCAGCAAGGCGGGCATCATGCACGCCTTGTCCGGTCGTCGCATCGAGGCCATGGCGGGGCGCTATGCCGCTCTATCCGCCCCGGCCGATGCAGCGGGCCGCGTCAGGCTGGCGATCGAGATCGCCGTGGCCGTCATGCTGGAGGAGCCGGACGTAAACCGTGCCGTGATGGGAACGATCGGCTCCGCCGGACCCGCCCGGGCCGATGCTTTGGACCGATCCACGGCCTTTTGGGCGCTGGCTTTCGAAGGTAAGGAGCCTGGGCCGGAGCTACACCGACCCTCGGCGAGCTATTTGCCCCGGCAGCTCGCGCTCGCCTTCCGAGGTGCCTTATCCTTCTGGTCGGCTGGCGAACTACCCGATGCGGAGCTCGGTCCGGCGGTCCTAGCGATTGCCGACACTCTGATGCTAAATGCTGCCGGGTAGCGGCTCTTCGATCGCCAAACCCTATTCCCAAAATACCGTCCCGTACGAGACGGCCGAGCCGTCTACCTGGCGCAACTTGCTTTTCACGATTGGGGAGCGAGCGCCAATCGTGTCTTGTCCGAATAGATGACGCGAGCGATCCCGTAAGCCGATAGCGCGTCGGCAAGCGCATTACCCCCGCCGTCGGTCTTCAGGACGCCGCTGAACACGCGGTTCGCGAGATGCTGGTCGGTCAGTTCGATACGTTGCGTGGAATAGCGGTTGAGTTCGGCCACGACCTCTTTCAGGGGCGTAGCCTCGAACGTCAGTTCCCCCTTGCGCCATCCGGTCGCGGTATCGGCCCCTGCGCTGGTGAGTTGCAGACCCGATCGGTCGATCGTCAGCCTATTGCCCGGCACCAGCGTCATCGCGCGGCCCATTGCGCGGCTGTCGACGCGAACCGATCCTTCGACCAGACTGACGACGACCCGGTCGGCCGCCGTTCGTACCGCGAATTGCGTGCCGAGCGCGGTGACGCTGTTGCCGCCCGCCGACACGATGAACGGATGGCGCGCATCATGCGCGACCTTGAAAAATGCCTGGCCGCGATCGATCGCCACTCGGCGCGTCGCACCCGGCGCCGCGACGCGCACCGCGGACTCGGCATCGAGCGTCATCTGCGTTCCGTCCGGCAGCGTGATATCGCGCACTCGGCCTGTCGGCGTCGCATAGCGTGTGTCCGCGACCTGGGTCGCCGGCCCCGCCGCATATCGGTCGACGACCAGCGCGGCGGTGCCACCGATGGACAGCAGCACGGCCGCGGCCGCCGCCATCGGCCACCAGCGACGCGCGGGGGCGGGGCGCGCTTCGTCGCGGGCCGCCGCGACCATCGCGAGCAGCGCCGGATCGCTTCGCGCGTCGTCGAGGATGCGGGTGGTGGACACCAGTTCGTGCCAGGCGCGATCATGCTCATCGTCGGCCGATAACCATTGCCCGAACGCGGCCCGGTCCGCCGGTGTCGCGTCATCGGCATGCAGTCGCGCATACCAGGACGCGGCGGCGGCGTCCGGATCCCTCGATACGGAACCCATCAGCGTAGCGAGCCTGCGAGGTGCTTGATGGCTTTCATAATATGCTTTTCGACCGCGCTCACCGATATTCCCATGTGTCGGGCGATCGCAGCGTAGCTCATTTCCTCGAAGCGATGAAGGACGAACGCTTGGCGCATGCGCTCAGGCATGTCATTCATCGCGGCGATGAGCTGCGCGAGATGCTCCTTGCCCTGTAGGACGCGCTCGGGCGAGCGGTCCTCAACGGGATGATGAATTTCTTCGAAACTGTCGTGCGCGGAACGGTGGCGCACGGTGTCGCGGCGGCCGCGATCGGCGAGCACGCTTTGCGCGACCTGAAACAGATACCCGTCGATATTGTCGATGGCGTCGGTCGCGCGGCGGGTCTGCATGCGCAGCGCAACCTCCTGGACCAGATCGTCGACCTCGCCGATCGGCGCACGTTTCGTCAGGAACCGGCGGACCGCGTTGAGATGGCCCGATAGGTCGATCGCATCCCCGTCACCGCCGGATATGCGCGCATAGGAATTCCGCATGATCGGCCCCGTCTTGTCCGCCCGAGCCTCCGGCATCCCCCTTTATATACTCATCGCAATCGATCATGTTGCCAGCAGGTCGTCAAGCGTACAGTGTCGCAAAACCGTCATCAGAGCGGATGGGAGGGGCAACAGCGTATTTCGGGGGGGTCGAACCGCGCGTCCTGATGCATGCCCGTGACCTTGCTATACGAACGATCACGATGTTTGCGGCCTGCGTCGCCCATGGCGAGGCGGCATCGTCGCCGAACGACCGGGTGATGTTCGCCATCCCCGCCGGGCGGCTGGATGTCGCGCTGCGCCGACTGGCGACGCAGACGGGGCAGCAGATCCTGTTCGATCCTGCGGTGATCGGCGGTCGTACCAGCGCGGCGCTGCATGGCCGATCGAGCCGGAGCGTGCGCTTCGGATTCTGCTCGCCGATACCGGGTTGGTGGCAAAGCGTGTCCGCGCCGGCGTGATCATTATCGTTCGCGAAGCCGCGCCGCGATCTGCCGCCGCGGCGTTGGCAAGGCGACCGGCGGGGCGGACGCCGGACGTCCCGGTGCCGTCCGCCGAGATCGTCGTCACCGCCCTCAAACGCCCGACCTTTCTCGGCGATACCGAGATCAGCATGGACGCGGTCAGCGGTGCGCAACTGGTATCCAGGGGCGCGTACGACCTGCGCAGCGCCGCCGCCTTGTTGCCCGGGCTGGTCCCGATCGCCACGGCACCGTTGCAGCAGCGGATCGCCATTCGCGGTGTCACCGGAACCGGCGAATCCATGGTCGGGGTCTATTATGGGGAAACCCCGATCAGCGGGCCGTCGGGGACCACTTTCGATCCCGCCGCGAGTACGCCCGATATCGACCTGGTCGATATCGACCGGATCGAGCTGCTGCGCGGACCGCAGGGGACGCTCTACGGCGCCAGTTCGATGGGCGGCACGCTGCGGGTGCTGTTCAACCAACCCGACGCGACGCGCTGGACCGGCCATGTCGAGGGTGGCGTGTCGGCGGTACAGGGGGGAGGGACAGGCGGAAACGTCGCCGCGGTCGTCAACGCGCCGATCGTCCGCGACACCCTGGCGGCGCGGTTCGTCGTGCATCGTCGGGCGGTCGGCGGCTATGTCGACAACGACCGGCTGGGATTGAAGGACACCGGCGCCGTGCTTCGACAGGGCGTCCGGCTGGGACTGGCCTGGACACCGTCGCAGGCGGTGCGCCTCGACGCGCTGGCGCTTCATCAGCATACGCGGATCGACGATGCCGGATTCTGGTACCCGGCCCTAGGCCGCTATCGCAACGATCAGCCGGTGCGTACGCCCAATAGCGAGCGGCTAGACCTCGCCAGTGTCACCGCGCACTGGACGACCGACGCCGTCGCGGTTGTCGCGACGGGCTCGCACTATCGCTGGACGATCGTCAAGGAAGCTGACTTCACGGCGGTACTGGCGCAACAGGCGACCAGCGATGCGAGTTGCCGCCGATATGCGATGCTTGTCGGCGAAACCGGCTGCACCCCTGAGCGGCGGCGCGCGTTCCAGGCCTATCTGCAAACGCGATTGCCGGGCGTGCTGTACCAGCCGTTTCGCGTCGAGAGCACGACTGCGGAGGTCCGCGTGTCCTCCGACCGGCAGGGGGCGCCCGCCTGGACCATCGGGGCGTTCGTCGAGCGGCGGCGCGATTCGGCGGAAAGCTACACGGTCCGTGCCGACGCCGTAACCGGGAAGCGGGTCGTACCGCTCGACATCACCGGATTGCGGCTGCTGCACAGCGCGCTCGACCAGCAGGCGTTTTTCGCGGAGACGCGCTGGGGCATCGCGCCGCGACTGTCGGCGACCTGGGGGCTGCGCTATTTCCACTATCGGCGCAGCGCCGACGGGTCGGTCCCGGTCCCCAACATCATCACGGGGACCGGCGCGATCGGCAATGGTCGCTATGCGCGCGCCGACGATGGCGTCAACCTCAAGGCGGAACTCGCCTATCGCCTTCCGGGTGAGACCCTGATCTATGCGATCGCATCGGAGGGGTTTCGGCCCGGCGGGGTCAACATCACGCCCAACCTGACCGACCAGGAACGCATCTACGACGCCGACCATGTCTGGAATTACGAAATGGGCGTCAGGACCAGGGGCGCGGGCGGGCGGCTCGCGATCGAGGGCGCGGTCTATCACATCGACTGGTCCGACGTGATCTATGCGGCATGGAGCGCGAACGGCGCGTTCGGATACAACACCAATATCGGCACGGTGCGGATCGATGGGGTCGAGGCCAAGGCAAGCCTGGCGATCGGTGCCATAAGGCTGACCGGGTCGGCCAACTATACCTATGCGCGACTTGGCGAGGACCAGCCGGTCGGTACCACGGATGGTGCCGGACGGCGCGGCGATCCGCTACCCAACGTGCCACGGCTCGGCTATGCGGCGGGGGTGCAGACCAGCATGACGGTGGCGGGCGGAAAGGTCGCCACGTTCGGCATCGACGCGCTCGGCGCGACCCGCGTGCCGACCGCCTTCAACGACCGCAGTCCCTATTATGAAATCACTCCGGCACGGTTCATGATCGACGCCAACGCCGATATCCGGCTGGCGCGGTGGCGTGCCGCGATCACCGTGCGCAACCTGCTGAACGCGGTCGGCGCGAACCGGCTGACGTCGAGTTCGTTCGGTGAGCGGCAACTGTACAGCAGCGCCCCACGCACGGTGATGCTGTCGCTCGATCGCGATTTATGAGAGGCGCAGCGTGATGGGGTTGAGGACATCGGGCGCAATCGCGTCTCGCATAGCAAGGGGGCGTTGCCCCGGTCTCGAACGATGGGTGTTTTCTATGAAGACGATGCTGCTTACCGGATGTCTGATGATGGCGAGTGTCGGCGCGGCGTCCGCCGACCCCGCGCCCGGCCCCGCCGCCAACAGGGCGGCGATCGATGCCCAGATCGAGAAGAGCTATCCCGCGCTCGACGCGCTGTACCGTGATATCCACGCCCATCCCGAAATCGGGATGCAGGAGGTGCGCACCGCCGCGCTTCTGGCGAGCAAGATGAAGGCCATGGGTTTCACCGTAACCGAGAAGGTGGGCGGAACGGGGGTGGTCGCGATCTATCGTAATGGTCCTGGGCCGACCGTGATGGTGCGCACCGAACTCGACGGCCTGCCGATGGAGGAGAAGACCGGGCTTCCCTATGCGAGCCGCGCGCAGACCGAATATGAAGGCAAGATGACCTTCGTCGCGCAAAGCTGCGGCCATGACGTGCACATGGCTGCGTGGATCGGGACGGCCCAGGCGCTGCTGGCGATGAAGTCGCAGTGGAAGGGCACGTTGATGTTCATTGCCCAGCCTGCCGAGGAGCAGCTGAAAGGCGCCAAGGCGATGCTCGATGACGGGCTGTTCACCAGGTTCGCCAAGCCGGATTATGGTTTCGCCGCGCATGTCGGGTCGGGCGAGACGGGGACGGTGCTGGTCAAGGACGGCGTCACCAGCTCCAATTCGGACAGTTTGCAGATCACCTTCAAGGGGCGCGGCGGGCATGGATCGATGCCGAGCGCGACGATCGATCCCATCGTGATGGGCGCGCATTTCGTCACCGACGTCCAGACGGTGATCAGCCGCCAGAAGGACGCCAACGCGTTCGGCGTGGTCACCGTCGGCGCATTCCAGGCGGGAACCGTCGGCAACATCATCCCCGACACCGCCACGCTGAAGCTGAGCCTGCGGTCGTTCGACAAGGATGTGCGGCAATTGCTGCTCGACGGCGTGAAGCGGACCGCCGAGGCTTCGGCGGCGATGTCGATGGCGCCCGCGCCGGACGTGACATGGCTGCACGGCACCGCGGCGGTGTTCAACGACCATGCGCTGGCCGAACGCGCGGCGGCGGAACTGAAGGCGGCGGGCGGCGACCGCATCACCTATGTGCCCGCAACCGCGCCCGGCTGGTCGGCGAGCGAGGACTGGTCGGCGTTCGTCGATGCCGGCGTGCCGTCGGTCTACTTCACGATCGGCGGCTATGACGCCGCGACACTGGCCGCGTTCAAGGCGAAGGGCGAGGCGGTGCCGAGCAACCATTCGCCCTTCTTCGCACCCGATCACGACAAGGCGATCCGTACCGGCATCCGCACCCTGACGCTTGCGGTGCTGATGGTGACGACGCCGAAGTGACCGCTTCCGCGACGATGGAGCAGGCGCGGCGGGCCAAGGCGACGGGCGATCTGCGTACCGCCGCGACCCTGTATGCCCGCGCCGTCGCGGAACGGCCCCAAAGCGCGGTGGCGGAGCATAATCTCGCCTCGACGCTCGGCGATCTCGGCGAATTCGCCGGGGCGGTGGAGGCATCCGCCCGCGCCCTTGCCAAGGGATCGACCGCGCCCGAGACCTGGTTGGTTCACGCGCGGGCGTTGCAGGGCACGGGGGATCTCGATGCGGCGGAGGCGGCATTCCTGTCCGCGATCGGGTTGCGCGCCGACTATGTGGCGGCGCATCGCGACCTGGCGCAACTGAGATGGATGCGGACGGCGGATGTCGGTGCGGCGCTGGCGGCGGTCGACGCGGACCGCATACCCGCACTCGCGTCGGTCGAGGCGGTCGTGCTGATGAGTGCTGGCGAGCCGGAGCGCGCGGCGGCGGTGCTCGACCAGGCGATCGCGCGCACGGCGGATGCCGGGCTGCATCTGCTCGCGGCGAATGCACGGGCTGCATTGGCCGACGCCGAGGGCCAGCTTGCCCATGCGACGGCGGCCTTGCGGCTTGCGCCGTCCTCTGCCGAAGCGGCGAAGGCGGTGGTGGAGGCCTTGCTGCATGAAGGGCGTCCCGCCGAGGCGGCGGCATTGGCGATGCGGATCAGCACTGCCGCACCGGACGATCAGGGGGTGATCGCGTTGCTTGCAACCGCGTGGCGACTGCTGGGCGATCCACGTCATGCCGCGCTGTGCGACGATCCCGCACTGGTCTCCGCACGCCGCATTGACGCGCCGCCGGGATGGCCCTCGTTGGCGTCGTTCCTTGACGATCTCGCCGAGACGCTGCGCGCGCGCCATGCGTGGCGAACCCATCCGCTCGGCCAGTCGCTTCGCCAGGGCAGCCAGACGCAGGAGGATTTGAGCAAGGTCGATCATCCGGTCCTTCGCGCGCTGTTCGCGGCGCTCGACGCGCCGATCCGGGCGTATCTGGCGCAGTTGGGGACGGGGGCCGATCCGGTGCGGCGGCGCAACACCGGCGGATATCGCTTGGCGGGGGCATGGTCGGTGTTGCTGCGGCCCGGTGGCTATCACACCGATCACGTGCATCCGCGCGGATGGTTGTCGTCCGCCTTCTATGTCGATCTGCCGGCGTCCGTGGCGGAGGAACCGCAGGGCTGGCTGGCCTTCGGACGGCCCGGCGTACCGACCCGACCTGCGCTGTCGCCGACGCGCCATGTCCGCCCGGTGCCCGGACAGCTGGTGCTGTTCCCCTCCTATCTCTGGCACGGTACCGAGCCGTTTTCCGGGGACGCCCCGCGGCTGACGGTGGCGTTCGATCTGATACCCGGCTGATTTATCGTTGCTGCCGACTGAGGGGCCGACCCGAACTTACGTCTTGATGAATACGGGGACGGTCATGTCCGGCGGCAAAGGGGCAGTATCATATGTCGAAGGTCATGCTTTTTCTGGGCGTCGGTGCGTTCGCGCTGGCAAGTGCGGCCTCCGCCGAACCGATCACCCCGAAGGTCGGCACCGTGACCGCACCGTTCGAAGCCTTTGCCCAGGAACCGGGCAGCGACTATTTCCTCGCCGATTACGACGCCTACGAAGCCTATCTGAAGAAGCTTGCGAGCCAGTCGGACCGTATGAAGCTGGTCGATATCGGCAAGTCGGCGGAGGGTCGCACAATGTGGGTCGCGATCGTCAGCTCCCCTGCGAACCTGGCGAAGCTCGACCATTACCGTGACATCGCGCGCAAACTCGCCAAGGCGGAGGTGAAGACCGAGGCCGAGGCGCAGGCGCTGGCAAACGAGGGCAAGGCGATCGTGTGGATCGACGCCGGCATGCACGCGACCGAGACGGTCACGACGCAAAGCCAGATCCACGTCCTTTACCGCATGCTGACCGGGACCGACGCGGAAACGATGCGCGTGCTGAACGACGAGATCATATTGTTCGCGCAGGACAATCCGGACGGGCTTGAGCTGGTCGCGGACTGGTATATGCGCAACGCCGACGCCAAGGACCGCGAGTTCCGGACTATCCCGCGCCTCTACCAGAAATATATCGGCCACGATAATAACCGCGACAGCTTCATGGTGCAGATGCCGGAGACCGAAGCGGTCAATAAGATGCTGTTCCGGACCTGGTTCCCGCAGATCATCTTCAACCAGCACCAGACCGGCCCCGCCGGCATGGTGGTGTTCGTGCCGCCGTTCCGCGACCCGTTCAACTATAATTACAATCCGATCGTGATGACCGAATTGCAGGAGGTGGGTTCCGCGATGCACAGTCGGCTCGTGTCGGAGCAGAAGGGCGGATCGGGGATGCGCAGCGCCGCGCCTTATTCCACCTGGCACAACGGCATGGAGCGCTCCGTCGCCTATTTCCACAATTCGATCGGGCTGCTGACCGAGATCATCGGCGGTCCGACGCCGGAAAAGATCCCGCTGATCGCCGACACCCAGCTCGCGCGCAGCGATGAGCCGTTGCCGATCGCACCGGGCGAGTGGCATTTGAAGGACAGTCTGGAATATCAATGGTCGCTGAACCGCGCTGTCATGGACTACGCGTCGCGCAATCGCGAGCGGCTGTTGATGAACATCTGGCGGATGGGACATCAGGCGATCGTTCGCGGCAGCCAGGATAGCTGGACCACCACGCCGAAACGCGTCGATGCGCTGAAGGAGGCGGGGAAGGGGGCCAAGGTCGACGAAGGCTATGTGGGCTATAACAGCCGCGCCAGGGAGGGGATGGTCGCGCCTTCGCTCTATGCCACGGTGTTGCAGGACCCGGCCAAGCGCGACCCGCGTGGCTATGTGCTCGGTCCCGACCAGCGCGACATGCCGACCACGATCGCCTTCCTCAACGCGCTGATCAAGAACGGCGTCGATGTCGATCGTGCCACCGCACCGTTCACCGCCGGCGGCAAGCGCTATCCGGCGGGGACCTATGTGGTGAAGACCGCGCAGGCGTATCGCCCGCACGTCATCGACATGTTCGAGCCGCAGGATCATCCGCACGACCCCGAATTCCCCGGCGGCCCGCCCAAGGCGCCATATGACGTTACCGGCTATACGCTCGCCTATCAGATGGGCATCCGCTTCGATCGCGTGCTCGACGCTTTCTCCGGCAGCTTCGAACCCGTGCCAGACCTGTTGACGGTAAGCCCCGGCCGCGTAATCGGATCGGGTAAGGCGGGCTGGATCGTCGGGCATGAGGCGAACAACAGCTTCATTCTCACCAATCGCCTGCTGAAAGCGGGTGTGCCGGCGGCCTGGATCGGGACCGAGACCAGGGCGGGCGGCAAGGATCTGGCGGCGGGCGCGATCTGGGTCCCGGCGTCGGCGACCGCTGCGGCGATCATGGCGTCGTCGACCAGGCAGCTCGGGATCGACGCCTATGCCGTGGATCGTGCGCCCACTGCCACCAGGCTGGCGTTGAAACCGGTGCGTATCGGCCTGGTCGATCGCTATGGCGGGGTGATTCCCGCTGGCTGGACCCGCTGGCTGCTCGAACAATATGAGTTCCCGTTCAGCGTGGTGTATCCGCAAGAGCTGGATGCCGGAAACCTGAACGCCAAATACGACGTGCTGCTGTTTGCCGACGGCACCGTGCCCACGACGCAGGGCGGGCCGTATCCGGGTGGCTATCGGTTTGCGATGCCCGCCGCGAAAAGCATCCCGGCCGAGTATCGTGGCTGGCTGGGCGAGGTCACGCCCGAAAAGACGCTGCCGGCGGTCGCGGCGTTCGCAAAAGCCGGGGGAACGGTGGTGACGGTCGGCAGCGCGAACCGGCTGGCGACCCTGCTCGATCCGCAGATACAGCCCGCGCTGGTCACGAAGAAGGCCGATGGGTCGCTCGCCGCGCTCGACAAGAAGCAGTTCTACATTCCCGGCGCACTGCTGTCCGCCCGGGTCGATACCCGCCAGCCGCTGGCGTACGGCATGACGCCGACGGTCGATATCTTCTTCGACGAAAGCCAACCGTTCACGCTGTCCGGCAGCGCGGCGAAGAAGGTCGCGTGGTTCGAGGGGGCGGCCCCGTTGCGCAGCGGCTGGGCGGTCGGGCAAGAGCGCCTCGACGGGACGGTCGCGATCGTCGATGCCGATCTGGGCAAGGGCAAGCTGTTCGCGATGGGCCCCGAAATCACCCAGCGCGCGCAGCCCTATGCGACGTTCAAGCTGCTGTTCAATGGCCTGTTATACGGTCCGTCGGTGGCCGCCACGCGTTGACCTCATGATATAATAGTACGCCAGCATGGCATTTGGGGAGCGACTGGAAACAATCGCTCCCTTTTTCTTGGAACTTTTTTCGTTCCGCACGTGAGGTGCCACGATCGGACCGCGTCATCATCCTTGAGGCCGCCAACGATGCGGTTAATTCAAGGGGGAAGTTCGACATGGTTGTACGGGGTATCACGCGAGCGTTTCTCGGCGGGAGCTGCGCTTCCATCGCACTCGCGGCCGGCACGGCGCATGCGCAGAGCAGCGTGCCGACCGCGCCACCAGCCAGCGTACAGGCTGAACAGCCCGAGGATGAATCGCTCGGGGAAGTCACCGTCACCGGATCGCGCATCGCCCGGTCCGACTATGTCGCGAACAGCCCGATCGTTTCCCTGTCGAGCGACACGCTGGAGAATACCGGTCGGGTCACCGTCGAGAGCGCATTGTCGCAGATGCCGCAGTTCACCGGCGCGTTCGGGCAGGGCAATACCGGCAGCACCAGCACCGGCCTGAACGGCGGCCAGGCCAATGCCAGCCTGCGCGGTCTGGGGGCGAAGCGCACGCTGATCCTGCTGGACGGCCGCCGGATGCAGCCCTCCAACCCCGATGGCTCGGTCGATCTGAACACCATTCCGGAAGCCTTGATCGAGAATATCGAGGTCATCACCGGCGGGGCATCGACCACCTATGGGTCGGACGCGACCGCCGGCGTGGTCAATTTCCGGTTGCGGCGCAATTTCAAGGGCGTCACCCTCAACGGCCAGACCGGCGTGAGCGACTATGGCGACGGCAACACCTATCGCATCACCGCCACCGCCGGTTCGACCTTCGCCGATAATCGCGGCAACGCCGTGCTGTCGTTCGATTATACCCGCCGCGACCCGGCGCAGCAGATCAAGCGCGACTATTATACTTTCCGCACCACCACGCCCGGGCTGAGCACGATCCCGCAGGGCACCGCGCTGTTCGGCGCCAACCTGCCGACGCTTGCCGCGGTCAATTCGGTGTTCGTGGGACAATATGGAACGCCGGCGCTGACCGGCAATGCCGCCGGACGCTATACCGGGCAGATCGGCTTCAACACCGACCAGACGCTGTTCAGCACGGCGGGCGTTCCCGTGCTCAATTATCGCGATCCCCAGACCGACGAAGCCTATATCGTCAATAGCGGCACCAACAGCCAGCAGGTCAATTTCGGCTATAATGGCGGATCGCTACAGGCCGATCTCGATCGCTATTCGGTGTTCGGCAAGGTCGACTACGACGTCACCGACAACATCAAGGCGTTCGGCCAGTTCAGCTACACCACCTATAATTCGGTCGGAATCACCAACCCGACGCTGGCGTCGAACGTCTATGGCCTGACGGTGCCGACGACGAACCCGTTCATCTCCCCGGCCTTCCGCTCGATCCTGGCGTCGCGGCCCAACCCCAATGCGGCGGTCACCTTCTACAAGGCGCTCAACATCCTGGGGCCGCGCGTCCAGTCCTATGAATACGACGTATATCAGTTGACCGCCGGACTGTCGGGCAAGCTCGGCATCCGCGACTGGACCTGGGACATCTACGCGAACACCAGCAAGGCCAAGTTCCAGAACGCGCAAACCGGCGGCGCCAGCGCGGGTGCCATCTCGCGTTTGCTCAACAGCCCGACCGGTGGCACCGAATTGTGCGCCGGTGGCTTCAACCCGTTCGGTAACGTGACGCCTTCGCAGGAATGCGTCAGCTATATCTCACGGCGAACGCTCAACACCAACGAACTCCAGCAAAAGACCATCGAAGCGAATATCCAGGGCGGCCTGGCAGAGCTGCCGGCAGGGAGCCTCCGCTTCGCGCTGGGTGCCGACTATCGCAGCAATTCCTATGCGTTCCAGCCGGATGCGCAACTCTCGCTGCCCGACGGGACCAGCGATATCCTGGGCTATAGCGTCCTGCGCGCGGCCGGCGGAACGGTCAGGGTGGGCGAGGTCTACGGCGAACTGCTTGTGCCGTTGCTGCACGACATCCCGCTGATCCAGCAGTTCGATCTGGATCTGGGTTATCGCTATTCCAACTATAATTCGGTCGGCGGCGTGCACGCCTACAAGGCCGATGCGAACTGGCAGGTGTTCGACGCGCTGCGTCTGCGCGGCGGGTATAATCGCGCCATCCGCGCGCCGAGCGTGGGCGAACTCTACGCCCCGATCTCGACCGGCAGCGTCGCGATCGGCAGCCCCGCCGCGACCACCGCGAACGGCGATCCGTGCGACGTGCGATCGTCCTACCGCGTCGGGGCGAACGGTGCGCAGGTCCGTGCGCTGTGCCTGCAACAGGGCGTGCCGACCGCGATCATCGACAGCTATCAGCTCGGCACGGCGCAGGTGTTCGCGCTGACCGGCGGCAACCCCGACCTTCAGGAGGAAATCGCCGACACCTATTCGGCGGGCGGCGTCATCCAGTCGCCCTTCTCGTCGCCGCTATTCCGCAACATGTCGCTGTCGGTCGACTATTATCGCATCGACATCAAGCAGGCGGTCGGCCCGCTTTCGATCGCGCAGGCATTCCAGTTCTGCTTCAACGCGGGCGGCAACAACCCGCAATATGCCGCCAGCAATTATTACTGCTCGCTGATCTCGCGCAATACGTCGAACGGCGTCCCGGTGAACCCGCTGCAACCGCTGCTCAACCTCGGCACCTTCAAGGTGCGCGGTATCGACGCCCAGTTCGACTGGAAGGTCAATCTTTCGGACATCGGGCTGGGAAGCGACGCGGGGACGGTCGCGCTGAATACCGCGGTCAGCTATCTGGCGTCGTTCACGATCCAGGCACTGCCGGGCGCGCCGAGCTATGACTATGCCGGCAGCATCGGGACCGGCGTCGAAACGACGGCGGGTCTCGCCCATCCCGAATGGAAGTCGGTGACGTCGTTCACCTACTCGCTGGGCGGGGCGAGCCTCGGGCTGCGGTGGCGGTATATCGACGGCATGATCGCCTCGGCGAAGGTCGTGAACCCTGCGAGCAGCACGCGCGGCGTCGCCGCATACAGCGTGTACGACCTGAACGCGCGGTTCGAGGCGGGCGATACCACCGAGTTCCGGATGGGCGTCACCAACCTGTTCAATACGAAGCCGCCGCAGGTCGGCGACACCCAGGGCAATTACGACGCGCAGAATTACGACGTGATCGGTCGCTACTTCTTCATGGGGATCACCAAGAAGTTCTGATCCGCGCGGACTTGAGGGAGATAGACGATGAAGACCATGATGCTCTGGGCGGCGCTGATGACGACCGCCGCCATGCCCGTCACGGCGCAGGAACTGGCGCCCACCGATCGCACCGCGCTGGTCGCCGCGGTCGATGCCAATGCCGCGCCGATCTCGGACACTGCGCTGCAAATCTGGAAATATGCCGAGATGGGCTATCTGGAGACGAAAAGCTCGGCGCTGCTGCAAGCCCGGCTGAAGGCTGCGGGGTTCACGGTGAAGGCGGGGGTGGCGGGCGAGCCGACCGCCTTCGTCGCGAGCTTCCGAAACGGAGCAGGACCGATCATCGGCGTGCTTGCCGAATATGACGCTCTCCCGGGGCTGTCGCAGGCCGCCTTGCCGGTACGGACCCCCTTGGGTGGGGATGCCGGTCATGGTTGCGGCCACAATCTGTTCGGCACCGCGTCCACCTATGCCGCGATCGCCGTCAAGGACTGGATGGTCAAGAACGGCGTGCAGGGCGAAATCCGCGTCTATGGCACGCCAGCCGAGGAAGGCGGGTCGGGCAAGGTCTATATGGTCCGCGAAGGCCTGTTCAACGACGTCGACACCGTGCTGCACTGGCACCCGGGCAATGTGAACTCCGCATCGCAGGCGCCGTCGCTCGCCAATATTTCCGGCAAGTTCCGCTTCCACGGCAAGTCCTCACACGCCTCGGGCGCGCCCGAAAAGGGGCGGTCGGCGCTGGACGGCGTCGAGGCGATGGACGCCATGGTCAACATGATGCGCGAGCATGTTCCCGACCATACGCGGATCCACTATGTCATCACCAACGGGGGCAAGGCGCCCAACGTCGTCCCCGACGAGGCCGAAGTCTATTATTATGTCCGCGACCAGGATCCGGAGATCGTCAAATCGGTGATGGAGCGGGTCAAGAAGGCCGCGCAGGGTGCCGCGATGGGCACCGAGACGACGGTCGACTTCGAACAGATCGGCGGCGTCTACAGCCTGTTGCCGAACGAGGTGCTGATGAAGGCGATGGATCGCGGGCTACACGCCGTGGGCGGGATCACCTGGACGCCCGAGGAGATCGCCTTCGCCACCCAGTTGCAGAAATCGATGCCGGCGGGCGCGCCCGCCCTCGCCAGCGTCGGCCAGATCGAACCCGCTCGGCTCGAGACGAAGGCGATCGGCGGGTCGACCGACGTATCGGACGTCAGCTGGGTGACGCCGACCGTGGGGCTGTCGACCGCCACCTTCGTGCCGGGATCGGCGGGGCATAGCTGGCAGAACGTCGCGGCAGCGGGATCGAGCATCGGCGTCAAGGGCGCCATCGTCGCCTCCAAGACACTCGCGCTGACGGCGGCCGAACTCTTCCGTAACCCGGCCGAAATCGCGGCTGCCAAGGCGGAGTTCCAGAAGCGTCGGGGGCCGAATTTCACCTATGAGGCCATGCTGGGCAATCGCAAGCCGCCGCTGGATTACCGAAAGACCGCGTCGGAATAACCTCGAGGATCGAGGGCCTCCCGGAACTTGCGACCGTCACGAGTGTCGATCGGTGTCCGAACAGGATCCCTGCTCCGTCGAACCAACATGGCAGGCGGGGCAGGGGACCGATGCTGACGGTGGATGAACCGGAAATCGAGGGGGCTGCCGCCCGGATGGCGTGGTCCGGCCTTACGGAGTTGATGTTCCGGAGGCGGTCGCGAACTCCGGCGGAGGGAATGGATCGTGGACCAGTTGCGGCTGCGTCGGGATCATTCGACATCGCCTATGCCTGTTCGGCACGGCGCTCCGCAGCCTGGGTCATCCCGCGGCGTTCGCGAAAGATGCGGGGACTCATTCCGGTGCGGCGCGCGAAGAAGCGCGAGAAATAGGCGGGGTCGGAGAAACCCAAGGCATAGGCGATCTCCGCCACCCCCTGCGACGAATAGAGCAGGGCGCGCTTGGCCTCGAGGAGCGCGCGCTCGTCGAGCAGTGCCATGGGCGACAGGCCGGCCGCCCGCGCGGTGGCGCTGCGCAAGGTGGTCAGGCTGACGCCCAGCGCGGCGGCATGGTCCGCCGCCGGCTCGCGCAGGCGGAAGCGCGCCTCGATCCGTTCGCGCAGCCGCGCCACGAGCCGGTCGGCGGCGGTCGGGGGCGCGGCGGCGTGGTCCTGCCGTTGCGACTGGCGCAGGGCGATGACGAGGATCGACAGCAATTGCGCCTGCACCGCCGCGCGGTATCCGGGCGCGGTCCATGACAGTTCGCGGATCAGCCATTGGGTGGCGCCGATCGCCAGCGCCATGTCCGCCGCGCTCAGGCTGAGCGCGCATGGCGACTGGAAAACCTGCCGGAGCGCGGGATCGGCGCGGTACAGCTCGGCGAGCATGTCGTTCGACAAGGTCAGTACCGATCCGCTGACATCGGGGTTCCACATGAAGCCGTGCACCGCCTTGGCGGGGACCAATACCAGCGCAGGCGCCTCGCAGGCGAAGCTTCGATCCTCCGCCACCATCCGCCCGCTACCCTGTTCGATCACGAAGATTTGCGACAGATCGGCATGGGCGTGCGGGTGGATCAGCCATTCGTTCGGGCGGTTGCGATGGTCGAGCGATTCGGCATGGACGAAGCCATGATCGACCGCCCGCTGCGGCTCGCCATAGAGATAGAAGGTGGGAACGGAGGTGGTGGCCATGACCCGATTCTTGCCGCAGATCCGTTGAATAGTCCAAATCTCTCGTTGGATCGATCATGGCCGCCAGACGGCATGGCTCGCTAGGTTTCGGGTCAGCAATTCGGCTCGCGCGGTTCCGCGTCAGAAGCCGAGCGTCGTGGAGACAAGGATGCGAAGCAAGCTGTACGACACGCCCGCCGCGGCGCTGGAGGGGCTGTTGTTCGACGGGATGACAATCATGTCGGGCGGCTTCGGCCTGTCCGGCAATCCCGAGAGCCTGATCCCGGATATCCGGGCAAGCGGGGTGAAGGGGCTGACCGTCATCTCGAACAATGCCGGGGCGGACGGCTTCGGGCTGTGGATGCTGCTGGAGAGCCGGCAGGTCGCCAGGATGATCTCCTCCTATGTCGGCGAGAACAAGCTGTTCGAGCAGCAATATCTGTCGGGTGAGCTGGAGCTGGAGCTGAACCCGCAAGGCACGCTCGCCGAGCGCATCCGGGCGGGCGGGGCGGGCATCCCGGCCTTCTACACCAAGACCGGCGTCGGCACGGTGGTGGCCGAGGGCAAGCCGGTCGAGACGTTCGAGGGCGAGGAGTATGTCCGCGAGACCTGGCTGCGCGCCGACCTGTCGATCGTCAAGGCATGGAAGGCGGACCCGGCGGGCAATCTGATGTTCCGCAAGACCGCGCGCAACTTCAACCCGAACATGGCGACCGCCGGCAAGGTGACGGTGGCCGAGGTGGAGGAGATCGTGCCGGCGGGCAGCTTCGACCCCGACTGCATCCATACGCCGGGCATCTATGTGGACCGGATCGTCCGGAGCACGATCAACGAGAAGAGGATCGAGAAGCTGACCGTCCGCCAGCGGGAGAATAGATGATGGCCTGGACCCGCGACGAGATGGCCGCGCGCGCCGCGCGCGAATTGCAGGACGGCTTCTACGTCAATCTCGGCATCGGTATCCCGACGCTGGTCGCCAATCACGTGCCGCCCGGCATCGAGGTGACGTTGCAGTCGGAGAACGGGATGCTCGGCATCGGGCCGTTCCCTTACGAGGGCGAGGCGGACCCCGATTTGATCAACGCCGGCAAGCAGACGATCACCGCGCTGCCGACCTCCAGCTTCTTCTCTAGCGCCGACAGTTTCGCGATGATCCGGGGCGGCCATATCGACATGGCGATCCTGGGGGCGATGGAAGTGTCCGAGGGCGGCGACCTCGCCAACTGGACGATCCCGGGCAAGATGGTGAAGGGCATGGGCGGGGCGATGGACCTGGTCGCCGGGGTGCGCCGCGTCGTCGTGGTGATGGACCATGTGTCGAAACAGGGCGATCCGAAGATCCTGCCCGCATGTGCACTGCCGCTGACCGGCAAGGCCTGTGTCGATCTCATCATCACCGACCTGGCCGTCATCGCCTGCGACAAGCCGGGGCTGCGGCTGGTCGAATGCGCGCCGGGCGTCACCCCCGAGGAAGTGCGCGCGAAGACCGGGGTGGAGCTGTGGGCATGAGCTACAAGCGCGAGGATGCCGGCGCGCCGCCGTCGCTCTTCCCCGATTACGGATCGACCATGGTCCGCGCCCCGTTGCATGCGCCGCTGCGCATCCCGCAGACGCGCACCGAGACGAGCGGCCCGGCGGGATGGGAACGGCTGATGGGGCCGGCGCTGGCCGACCTCGCCACGCAGCATAAGGGCGTGGCGCTGGGACAGCGGATCATCGTCGAGGGCCGCGTGCTCGACGAGGATGGCCGGGCGGTGCCCGACACGGTGATGGAGATCTGGCAGGCCAATGCCGCCGGTCGCTACATCCATGCCAAGGACCAGTGGGACGCGCCGCACGACCCCAATTTCACCGGCGCGGGCCGCGTGGTGACGGACAGCAAGGGACGCTATCGTTTCGTCACTATCCGGCCGGGGGCCTATCCCTGGGGCAACCACCGGAATGCGTGGCGGCCAGCGCATATCCATCTGTCGCTGCTGGGCCCCGCCTTCGCGACGCGGCTGGTGACCCAGCTCTATTTTCCCGACGATCCGCTGATCGAGATCGACCCGATCGCCAATGCGGTGCCCATGCCCTACCGCCAGCGCATGGTCGCGCGGTTCGACATGGACGTGACCCAGCCCAACTGGGCGCTGGGCTATCGCTTCGACGTGGTGCTGAAGGGCCGCGAGCAGACGCCGTTCGAGGAGAACGACCATGACCATTGACGTCGCCGACCGCCGCCCGGCGCCGCGCCAGGACAATCAGGACCCGGCGCTGTTCGGCCAGACGCCCAGCCAGACGGTCGGCCCCTTCTTCCATTACGGCCTGCCATGGAAGGGCGGCGCGGACCTGGTCGGCCAGTCCGACATGGGCGCGCGACCCGAATTGTTTCCGGAAGCGCATTACGTCCTCAACCTGTCCTCGCCGAACGGCACGCCCGAGGGGCAGGTGATCGAGCTCACCGGCCGCGTGTTCGACGGTGACGGCGCGGCCATCCCCGATGCGATGATCGAGATCTGGCAGGCCGACGCCGCCGGGCGCTATCATGGCGAGGCGGGCAGCGATCCGCATTTCGTCGGCTTCGGCCGGGCGGCGACCGCCGAGGACGGTCGCTATCGCTTCCGCACCGTCATGCCGGGGCGGATCGCGCCCGGCCATGCGCCGCATGTCGCGGTGTCGGTCTTCGCGCGCGGCGTCATCAAGCGGCTGGCGACGCGCATCTATTTCGACGGCACCGAGGGCGGGGATGCGATCCTGGCGCTGGTACCGGCGGAGCGGCGCGCCACGCTGGTCGCGACCTCGACCGGCGATCATGTCTGGTCGCTCGACCTGCATTTGCAGGGGCCGCGCGAGACGGTGTTCTTCGACCTGTGAGCGCGCTGTTGCGCCTCCGCCCCGCCGCGACGGCGGACATGATCGCGGTATTCGACGACCGGGCGACGATCGCCCATGCCTGCGCTTTCGAGGTCGCGCTGGCACGGGCAGAGGCGGCGCATGGCGTGATCGCCCCGGACCTCGCCGCCGCGATCGTCGCGGGCATCGATCCGGCGCGGATCGATCCCGCCGCACTGGCCGAGGAAGCGGCGCTGGCCGGCACGCTCGCCATCCCGCTGGTCGCGCGGCTGCGGGCGATGGTCGGCGGTGAGGCCGGCGGGGCGGTGCACCGGGGCGCGACGAGCCAGGATGTCGCGGATACCGTCCTGATGCTGCAGGTCCGCTCGGCGCATCGCCTGTCGCGGGCGGATGGGCGGCGGGTGCGCGATGCGCTGGCGGCCCAGGCTCGCAACCATGCCGGCCGGGCGGCGATCGGCCGCACGCTGTTGCAGGACGCCATGCCGGTGTCGTTCGGCCTGCGGCTGGCGCAGGCGGCGCGCGCGACGGACGACGCGCTCGCGATGCTGGACGCGGCGGTCGCCGACCATGCGACGCTGCAACTGGGTGGCGCGGTGGGAACCCGCGCCGGGATGAACGGGCAGGGGGCGGCGATTGCGGCCGACATGGCCGAGGCCCTGGGACTCAGCGCCGCCGCTCCCTGGCATGCGCGGCGTACCGGCGTCGCCGCGATCGGTGCGGCGCTCGGCATCCTGATCGGCGCGCTCGGCAAGGTGGCGCGCGACGTGGCGCTGCTCGCGCAGAACGGCGTCGGCGAGGCGCGCGAGCCGCTGGTCGCCGGGCGGGGCGGATCGTCGGCGATGGCGCACAAGCGCAACCCGACCGGCTGCCAGGTCGCGCTGTCCGCCGCGACCCGCGCGCCGGGGCTGGTCGCGACGCTGCTGGCCGGGATGCCGCAGGAACAGGAACGCGGGCTTGGCGGCTGGCAGGCGGAGGGGCCGGTGCTCGCCGACCTCTTCCTGCTCGCCTCGGGCAGCGCCGCCGCGCTGGCGGTGGTAGCCGAAGGGTTGGAAGTCGACGAGGCCGCCATCGCCCGCAACCTCGCCACGGCGGCGGTTGGCGAGGATATCGGCGAGAGCCTGGGCATCATCGCCGAACTGCTCGACAGCATGAAGGACTGATATGGCGTTCACGATCCGCGACGGCGTGCGGCTGCACTGGCGGCTGGAGGGGGCGGCCGGCCTCCCAGTGCTGGTGCTGCTCAACTCGATCGGCACCGACCTGTCATTATGGGACCGGACCGTCCCGCTGCTGCTGCCCGCCTTCCGGCTGCTGCGCATCGATATGCGAGGGAGCGGCGGGTCGGACGCGCCGGACGGCGACTATACCCTGCTGATGCTGGCGAGCGACGTCGCGGCGATCATGGACGATGCCGGGGTCGCACGGGCGGCGGTGGCGGGCGTGTCGCTCGGCGGCATGGTCGCGATGCAGCTTGCGCTCGACCATCCGGAGCGGGTCTCTGCGCTGGCGCTGATCTGCACCTCGGCGACGATGGATCCGGCAGCCTGGGACGCGCGGATCGCGACCGTCCGGGCGCAGGGCACCGCCGCGATCGCCGAGATGGGCGTCGGTCGCTTCCTGTCGCCGGGGTTCGCCGCGCGGCATCCGGAGATCGCCGAGACGCTGCGCGAGGGCATCGCCCGCCAGTCCGACGCCGGCTATGCCGGGGCGGGCGCGGCGATCCGCGACATGGCGCTGGCCGAGCGGATCGCCGCCATCGCGGCGCCGACCCTGGTCGTCACCGGTACGCTCGACGTCTCGACCCCCTATGCCGGCCATGGCGAGCATCTGCTGGCGATCCCCGGTGCCCGTCATGCCAGCGTCGACGGCGCGCATCTGCCGCCGATCGAGGCGCCGGGCGCGCTGGCGACCGCGCTGCGGCGGTTCCTCCGTGCCGATGAGGCGGCGCAAGCGGCGGCCGAGACGCTGTTCGACGCCGGGCTGCGGAACCGTCGCCGCGTGCTGGGCGATGCCTGGGTCGACGCCAGCCTTGCGAGGCGCACGCCCTTCACCGCCGATTTTCAGGCGATGATCACCCGCATCGCCTGGGGCGAGATCTGGGGCCGGCCGGGCCTTGACGACCGGACGCGTCGCCTCCTCGTCCTTGCCATCACCTGCGCGCTCGGGCGGTGGGAGGAGTTCGCGCTTCACGTCCGCGCCGGGCTGACCCAGGGCGGCTTGACCGCCGACGACCTCAAGGAAGTGTTGATGCAGACCGCCATCTATGCCGGCGTGCCCGCCGCCAATACGGGGTTCGCCGAAGCGCAGAAGATCATCGACATGCTGGACAAGGACGCCTGATGCCCGACGCCTATATCTGCGACGCGATCCGCACGCCCATCGGCAAGCTGAACGGCGCGCTGGCCACGATCCGGGCCGACGACCTCGCCGCCATCCCGCTGCGTGCGCTGATGGAGCGCAATCCGAAGGTCGACTGGCAGGCGGTCGACGATGTGCTGATGGGCTGCGCCAACCAGGCGGGCGAGGACAATCGTAACGTCGCGCGCATGGCCACGCTGCTCGCCGGGCTGCCCGAGGCGGTGCCGGGTGCGACGATCAACCGGCTCTGCGGCTCCGGGCTGAATGCGGTGGGCAGCGCCGCGCAAGCGATCCGCAGCGGCGATGCCGCGCTGATGATCGCGGGTGGCGTGGAGAGCATGACCCGCGCGCCCTATGTGCTGGGCAAGGCGAACAGCGCCTTCGACCGGGGCCAGCAGATCGAGGACACCACGATGGGCTGGCGCTTCATCAACCCGGCGATGCGCGCCGCTTACGGCGTCGACACCATGCCGCAGACCGCCGAGAATGTCGCCGACCAGTGGCAGGTCGGCCGCGAGGAGCAGGACGCCTTCGCGCTCGCCAGCCAGCAAAAGGCCGCCGCCGCCATCGCCAGCGGCCGCATGGCCGCCGAGATCGTCCCCGTCACCATCCCGCAGAAGAAGGGCGACCCCATCACCGTCTCGCAGGATGAACATCCCCGCGCCACCAGCCTCGAGGCGCTGGCGAAGCTCAAGCCGGTGGCCCGCGCCGACGGCACCGTGACCGCGGGCAATGCGTCGGGCCTGAACGACGGCGCGGCGGCGATGCTGGTCGCCAGCGAGGCGGCGGCCGTGCGGCACGGCCTGACCCCGCGCGCCCGGGTGCTCGGCATGGCCTCGGCCGGCATCGCGCCGCGCATCATGGGGGTGGGCCCGATCGAGGCGGCGCGCAAGCTCTGCCGCATCACCGGCATCGGCCTCGATCTGCTCGACGTGATCGAACTCAACGAGGCCTTCGCCTCGCAGGCGATCGCGACCCTGCGCGACCTCGGCATCGCCGCCGACGACCGCCGGGTGAACCGCAATGGCGGCGCCATCGCGCTCGGCCATCCGCTCGGCATGTCGGGCGCCCGCATTGCAATGAGCGCGGTGGAAGAGCTCCATCGCACCGGCGGTCGCTACGCCATGGCGTTCATGTGCATCGGCGTCGGACAGGGCATCGCGGTGATGCTGGAGCGGGTGTGAGCATCTGACAGGATCGTGACGCGTCGCGGCGCGCGATCCTGACGGTCCTAGCGATGGAGATCGATGCGAAGGACCGCCGGCGCGGTGCTAGTGATTGTTGGCGGCGATATCCTGATCGCTTCGGCTAAAGGGCGGGTTCGTTAGGTTTGAACTGCTCCTGCGATGCGAGACGGAAGCTCGCATTATAGGCGCCGAAGCCGCGATATCCCTGCCGCTGGACGAATTCGAAGAAGAACATCTTGTCGAATGCGCGGCTGTACAATTGGTAATAGGTGCCCATCGGGTCGCTGTCGTACATGATCCCCAAGGCGCGTAAGTCTTCGGCAACCGCGATATCGCCCATCCGTGCCGCCAGATCGTCGTAATAATTGGCCGATATCGGCAGGAGCGCCGCGCCGCGCGCGTGCAGGTTGCGCGCCGTCGCAATCAGGTCGGGGGTGGCGAAGGCGACATGCTGGTAACCGCCGCCAAATCCCTTGCTTACGAAACGGGCGGACAGGGTGCCGCTGGCGTCGCTGGCGTTCATCGTGATCCGGGTCGCGCCATCGGCCGACTCCAGCGGCAGGCTGAGGACCAGGCCCGCCGGATCGATCACGTCGGCCTGCACGCTCTCGCGAAGACCGAACAGGGATCGCCAGAACAACTGCCACGACAGAAATTCGTCGACCTGCACGACCGTCGCCAGATGATCGAACGTCAACTCGCTGACGGGGGCAGTATGGCCGGTCGCAACGAACTCGGCGTCCCACACGGCCTCGGCCTTGTCCTCGTCCATCAGGTAGATCAGGCTTCCGCCGACGCCGCGGATGGCGGGCACGTCGAGATTGCCCGGGGTTTCGATCTGCGCGCCCTTGTCGACGCCGAAGAACGCGGCACGCGCGACGACCGCCTGGTGGTCGGGCACCTTCAGGCCGACCGCGCAGATGGAGGGGCCGTGGGTCAGATTATAACTGTGCGGAAAGCCGCTTTGTTCGACATTGACGACCAGGTTGACGCTACCCGCCTGCCACCGGTTGACCCGCTTGGTGCGATGGGTGCCGGTATGCGCGAAACCGAGCGAGGCGAGCATCGCCTCCAGCCGTGGCCGCTGTTCCTCGTCGACCGCGAATTCGAGGAATTCGGGCACCACCCGCTCGGGGCAGGCCGGGATGGCGGGGACTTGCCCGAGCCGCCGCTGTGCCTCGTCATGCACATAGCGGAGCGAGCGCAGACCGTCGCGCGCGATCGGCTCGGCCGACCAGGCGCGGAACCGGTCGTTGAAGATTTCGAGCGACAGCGGGCCCCGATAGCCGGTGCGCAGGATCTCGGCGACATAACCCGCCACGTCGAGCCCGCCCTGTCCCGGAAAATTGCGGAAGTGGCGGCTCCAGTAAAGCAGGTCCATCTCGAGCCGTGGCGCATCGGCCAGTTGGACATAGGCGATGCGGTCGCCGGGAATGTCGCGGATGCTCTCGCTGGGGATAGCGCGGGACAGCGAATGGAAGCTGTCGAGGATGATGCCGAGCGAGGGGTGGTCGACCGCCTCGACAATGGCCCAGGCGTCGCGATGATCGAAGACATGACGCCCCCAGGCCAGGGCCTCGTAACCGACGACGATGCCGTGACGGCTCGCCATGTCGGCGAGTTCGGCCAGATCGTCGACGATCCGTATCCGTTCGCCCAGCGACTGGGGCGAGCAATTGGAGCAGACGAGGATGCGGTCGGCCCCCAATTCGCCCATCAGGTCGAACTTGGCGGCGGCGCGGTCGAGCGCCCTTTGCCGGAGCGTGCCCGGCATCCCCTCGAAATCGCGGAAGGGCTGATAGAGCTGGCAGGTCAGCCCCAGGTCTTCCATCATCCGCCGCACCTCGCGCGGGCGGAGCGGCGATGCGATCAGGTCGTTCTCGAAAATCTCGACCCCGTCGAAACCGGCGGCGGCAGCGGCATGGAGCTTGTTTTCGAGCGTACCGCTCAGCGATACCGTTGCGATCCCGAACTTCATGGCCGTGCCGTTCCTCTCTCTCGTGCCGTTTATCGTCGGCAGCTTGCTATGACGGTGTGGATGACGCTGGCGCGGCGGCGCGCGATCATGTCGGGCGCCTGCATGTCGACCGCGAAAATCTTGCCGAGCGTGTAGCGATTGGAGACGTTGTAGAAGCCGAGCGCGCTCATCGTCATGTGGAGGTCGAACGGATCGATCCCTTCGCGAAAGACACCCTCGGCCACGCCGCGCTCCAGCAACCGGCCGATCATCCCGACGACCGAGTCGTTGCGCGAGCGCGTGCTGTCGATGGTCGCGATGACCGAGCCGCGCTGGATATTCTCGTTCATCACCAGGCGCACGAACTCGGGGTGGTGCAGGTGATAGTCGAAGGTGATCTCGGTCAGGCGCGCGAGCGCCCGGATCGGGGAGAGCGAGTCGAGTTCGGCCACCGCCTCGGTGGTGCGGATACCCGAATAGGCCGCCTCCAGGACGGAGCGGTACAGCCCCTCTTTCCCGCCGAAATAATAATAGATCATTCGCTTGCTGGTGTTGGTCCGTTCCGCAATCTCGTCGATCCGCGCCCCGCTGAACCCCTTGTCGGCGAATTCTTCGGTGGCGATGGCGAGAATGTCCGCGCGCGTGCGGTCCGAGCGGCTTTCATCAGCCGTCTCAAGGGGTTTGGTGCTCATCCCCCCATCATACAAATGATCATGTCCCGAAGTCAGCATCATATGTGGGTTGACTGTAACGTACTGGTTCGTACATTGCCAGCGAAACCGGCAACGACCGGGGTGATTAGGAGTGGATCGTGGTTGACGAAGCCGTCAAGGCACAGCGCGCACGGGCGTCGCGACATCGTGGGATCGTGGCCGGCCTGATCGGGCAGGATATCGGTGCATCGCTGACCCCCGCCATGCATATGGTCGAGGCGCGCGAGCAGGGGCTGGCCTATGTCTACCGGCTGATCGACCTGGCGGGCCAAGACGTCTCGCACGAGCGGCTGTCCCAGGTCTTTCGCGGCGCGGTCGACGCGGGCTTTGACGGTCTGAACATCACCCATCCCTTCAAGCAGGCGATCATGCCGCTGCTCGACGCGGTCGATCCCGTCGCCGAGGCGATCGGCGCGGTCAACACCGTGCGGATCGCGGACGGACACGCCACCGGCTTCAATACCGACGCGCTGGGCTTTACCGCAGGCATCCGGCGAGAGATCGGGGACATTGCCGGGCAGTCGGTCGTCCAACTCGGCAGCGGCGGGGCAGGGGCGGCGACGGCGACGGCGGCCCTGACGCTGGGTGTCGAGCATCTGACCATTTTCGACGTCGATCCGGCGCGCAGCCATGCGCTGGCGGACCGGCTGGCGTCGCGCTTCGACGGACGCGCCAGCGCCAGCAGCGACCTGCCCGCGGAAATCGCGGCGGCGTCAGGGCTGATCCACGCCACGCCCACCGGCATGGCCGGGCATCCCGGCCTGCCACTCGACCCCGCGCTGCTCCGACCCGACCTGTGGGTGGCCGAAATCGTGTACTTCCCGCTGGAAACCGAATTGCTGCGGGTCGCGCGAGAGAAGGGATGTCGCACGGCGCATGGCGGCACCATGGCGGTGTTCCAGGCCGTCGGCGCCTTCGAGATCTTCACCGGCATCGCACCCGATGCCGATCGCATGGTGCGTCACTTCACCCAACTGACCCAAGGGCGCGCCGCATGAGCGTCGTCGGTGCCACCGGGGCGTCCGTGTCCGCTCGGGCGACCCGTGTGCGCTATGGCGTGCTGGGGCTGATCGCCACGGGGACGCTGATCAACTATCTCGACCGTACGATCCTGGGGATCGCGGCACCATCGCTGACCAAGGAGCTGGCGATCAATCCGGCCATGATGGGTCTGATCTTCTCGGCCTTTTCTTGGACCTATGCCGCATCGCAAGTGCCGGGGGGCGCGTTCCTCGACCGGTTCGGAACCCGGCTGACCTATATGCTGTCGGTCGGTTTCTGGTCCTTCTTCACCCTGTGTCATGCCCTGATCGGCGGCGTGGTAGGGCTGTTCGGTCTGCGTCTGCTGCTCGGCGTGGCGGAGTCGCCCTGTTTCCCGGCCAATAGCCGGGTGGTGGCGACCTGGTTCCCCCGTAACGAGCGGGCGATGGCGACCGGGATCTACACCGTGGGCGAATATATCGGCCTCGCTTTCCTCAGCCCGCTGCTCTTCCTGATGCTGGCGCATTGGGGATGGCGCTCGCTGTTCGTGATGGCGGGCGGCATCGGCATGATCTTCGCGGTGATCTGGTGGCTCCGTTACCGCGAACCGCGCGACAGCCGCGCGAACGAGGCGGAGATCGCGCTGATCGCCGAGGGCGGCGGGTTGCTCGAGCAGGCGAAGGCGCAGAAGGTCGACTGGTCGGCGGCGGGGCGGCTGCTCCGCAAGCGCCAGATGTGGGGCATCTGCCTGGGCCAATTCGCGGGCAACTCGACGCTCGTCTTCTTCCTGACGTGGTTCCCCACCTATCTGGCGGTCGAGCGGCACATGGACTGGCTGAAGATCGGCTTTTTCGCGATCCTGCCGTTCATCGCGGCGTCGGTCGGTGTGTTGTTCGGCGGCTGGTGGTCCGACAAGATGCTGCGCCAGGGTCGTTCACCCAATGTCGCCCGCAAGCTGCCGATCATCCTCGGTCTGCTGCTGGCCTCGACGATCGTGTCGGCCAATTTCATCGACGACAATCGTCTCGTCATCGCGATCCTGTCGCTGGCCTTCTTCGCCCAGGGCATGGCGGCTTTGGGCTGGACGCTGGTGTCGGACATCGCGCCGGAAGGGATGCTGGGCGTCACGGGCGGAATCTTCAACCTCGCCGCCAATCTCGCCGGCATCGTCACGCCGATCATCATCGGTGCGATCGTCGCGGCGACCGGCAGCTTCGTCTACGCGATCGGCTTCATCGGCGTCGTCGCGCTGCTCGGCGCGCTCGCCTACATCGTCATCCTGGGGGACGTGAAGCGCATCGAACTCTAATCCCGATACAATATGTACGAAATAGATAGTTTATAAGAACTACAGGAGAGGGAAACATCATGTCGAAGGTTTCTGGGGGCATATCGACTCTGGCATTGGGTTGGGCACTGGTCGCGGCACCCGCCGTCCACGCACAGACCGCACCCGCCACCAACGCACCCGCCACGAACGCACCCATGACGGCACCGGCCACCGACGGCAGCTCGATGCCGCCCGCCGCCGATCAGACGTTGCCGGGCGATCTGCCCGGTCAAGGCGCTGCCACACCCGCCGCAGTCCAGGGGGCAGGGGACGATGTCGGGACGAAGGAAATCGTCGTCACCGGCTCGCGCATCGTGCGTTCGGATTACACGTCGGCCAGCCCGATCGTGACGAGCAGCGTCGAGGCCCTGAAGGCGACGGGCGCGGTCAATGTCGAGCAATCGCTCAACCAGCTCCCGCAATTCGTCCCCGGATCGGGATCGCAGGGCGGCGGCGCCAGCGCGGCGGCCAGCGCCGGTCGCGCGACGCTGAACCTGCGCGGCCTGGGCGACAAGCGCACGCTGGTGTTGCTCGATGGCCGCCGCCTGCCGCCCTCCACCGTCTTCAACGTCACCGACGTCAACGTCATCCCGCAATCCATCGTCGAAAGCGTCGAGACGATCACCGGCGGCGCATCGGCGGTCTATGGCTCGGACGCGATTGCGGGCGTGGTCAATTTCCGGACCCGACGTCACCTCAACGGCGTCGAGATCGACGGCCAGATCGGCGACACCTTTCGCGGCGATCGCTTGGCGGCCGATCTGTCGGCGATCGGCGGGTGGACGTCCAAGAACGACCGCTTCAACATCATCGCGTCGGTCGGCTATACCAAGCGCGACGAGTTGAAGGGGTCGGAGCGCTCCTTCTTCGACCTGGGCATCCTGTCGTCGTTCATCGGTCAGGGCACCTATGTCCCCTCCGCGACCAATTTGCCGTCGCAGGCGGCGGTCAACGCGGCCTTCCCAAATTTGGCGGCGGGGACCGTGGCCCGGACCAACGCGCTGGGCTTCAACGCGAACGGGTCGCTGTTCAGCCAGGTCGGCGCCTACAATTATACAGGCCCGACGACCGGCGACTATGTGACGTTCGGCAATGTCGTCCGCCAGCCGGTCGCGCGGCAGCAGTCGATCGACCGGCCGCTGGAGCGCTACAATTTCTTCGCCAAGGCCGATTACGAGATTTCCGACGCGCTGACGCTCTATGCCCAGGCGCTCTACACCCGCACGGATGCGCGGACCAATGTCGGCAACTCGCTGACCCAGTTCATCCCGGTCAACGTTTCCGCCGATAATCCCTTCATCCCCGCCAGCCTGCGCGCTGTGCTGGCGTCGCGTCCGAACCCGAATGCCAGCTTCGCGATCAACCGCCGCTTCGTGGAGCTGCCGCCGCGTGTGTTCGAGACGCGGTTCGAGACCAGCCAGTTCATCGTCGGCGCGCGCGGGAAACTGGGCTTTGGCGACTGGACCTTTGACATTTACGGCGCACGCGACCGCAACGTGATCAACGACGACATCGCGCCCGGCGTGCTGGGGTCGCGTGTCAACCAGCTTCTCCAGGCTGCGGACGGCGGCAATTCGATCTGCGCGGGCGGCTATAACCCGTTCGGCATCGGCAATGCGACCAGCATCAGCGCGGCCTGCGCCGCCTATATCACGCAGCGCATCCGCCGGTACGAGGATATCCGCCAGAATACGGTCGAAGGCGCGGTGCAGGGCACGCTCTTCAGCCTGCCCGCCGGCGATGTGAAGGCTTCGTTCGTCGGCACCTACCGCGAGAACAAGTATAGCTTCGTCCCCGACGCCGCGCTGATCGCGGGCGACGTCTTCGCGACCAATGCCACCAACCCGACGCGGGGTTCGACCAATGTGAAGGAGATCGCGACCGAAGTGTTCGTGCCGCTCCTGAAGGACGTGCCGGGCTTCCATTCGCTCAACGTCAGCCTGGGTGGCCGCTATTCGCATTACAATGTGACCGGCGACGTGTGGACCTACAAGGCGGAGGCCGAATGGTCGCCGGTCCGGATGCTGCTGATCCGTGGCGGTTATCAGCGGGCGGTGCGCGCGCCCAATATCGGCGAGTTGTTCAGCTCGCCGACCGGCGCGCAGGTGCAGATCGGCAACCCGCCCACCTCGGGTGACCCCTGCGACGTGCGCAGCGTGTCGCGGAGCGGCTCGAACGGATCGCAGGTCCGGGCGCTGTGCATCGCGACCGGCGTGCCGACCAGCCTGGTGGACAGCTACAACTTCACGACGGTGGCGATCCCGGTTACCAACACCGGCAATCTGGCGCTGACGCCTGAAAAGGCCTCGACGAAGACGTTGGGCGCGGTGCTGCGGCCCGAATTCGCGTCGCCGGTCTTCAACAGCCTGTCCTTCTCGGTCGACTATTACGACATCTCGATCCGCGACGTGATCTCGACGGTGGCGGGCAATACCGCACTCGCCAAATGCTACAACCAGGACGGCAGCAACCCGAGCTACAGCGCGACCAACACCTTCTGTCAGTTGATCTCCCGCGACAATACCGGCGGCATCGCCAATGTCTCGCTGCCCTATCTCAACCTGGGCGGGCTGAAGACGAGCGGCGTCGACTTCCAACTCGACTGGGCCGTGCCGCTGGGTTCGCTGGGCAGCCTGGGCGAGGGGCGCTTCACGCTCAACTCGGTCGTCAGCTATCTGGGCAGCTATCAGATCAAGAACTTCGCGACGGATGCGTTCCAAGAGTTCCGGGGCACGATCGACGCGACCAATGCGCTGCCGCTGCCCCGCTGGCGGTACACGACGACGGGCAATCTGACGCTTGGCGATGTCGATTTCGGGCTTCGCTGGCGCCATCTGAACGCGATGCGCGACGTCACGGCCGTGATCCGCCCGGCAAGCCCCGCGCCCGGCGTGCCCGCCTATGACCTGTTCGACCTGACCGCCCGGGTTCGCGTGAGCGACGCCTATCAGTTCCGGTTCGGCGTCACCAACCTGTTCGACAAGGCCCCGCTGGTGATCGCGGGTACCCCGGGCAACACGCTGCCCGGCACGTATGACGTATTGGGCCGGTCCTTCTATGTCGGCTTCAAGGCGCGGTTCTGATGTGCTGTCGGTCCGCCTGTTCGCAGGCGGGCCGATGTGTTCGGGAAAGACGATGTGGGTGGCGACGCCATGCCGCTCGGCAAGGTGATCCTCCACGCGCGGCTCACCCAAGTCACCTAGCCGGATATGCTCCGACCGTTCTTTAATATCTCAGATACCCTGACCAGAATCGAAACGAGTTTGACTCGCTCCTATCCCGCACCGGACGTCGCGAGCTCCGCCACCATGGGCGCGCCACCCAGCGCGGCGATTTCCTCCGCGTCGCCGAGCATCAGTCCGACCCGCTGATGCAGTCCGGTGGGCCGGATATCGAGGATCCGCGTCTCGCCATCTGTGGCCGCGCCGCCCGCCTGTTCGATCAGATAGCTCATCGGATTGGCCTCGTACATCAGCCGAAGCCGGGCCTGGCCGGTGCGTTCGTCGCGGGGGTAGAGGAACGTGCCGCCGCGCTTCAGGATGCGGTGGACGTCGGCCACCATCGATCCGGTCCAGCGCATCGAATAGTCCCGGCCGCAGGGCCCCTCGGTTCCGGCAACCCGGTCGTCGACGAAGCGAGCGACGGCCTTCGACCATTGCCGCCGCCGCGCCACGTTGATCGCGAATTCGGCCGTGCCGCCGGGCATCCGGATCGGCCCGTCGGTCAGATTCCAGGCGCCTACCTCGCGGTCCAGGGTGAACTCGTACACGCCGGTACCGACCGACAGGATCAACAGCGTCTGCGGCCCGTAAATGGCATAGCCCGCCGCCACCTGCTCCGAACCGGGTTGAAGGAAATCCTCCTCACCGATCTCGCGCCCGGCCGCGTCCGCAGGGGCTTTCAGCACCGAGAAGATGGTGCCGACCGACAGACAGACATCGATGTTGCTCGACCCGTCGATCGGATCGAACAGCAACAGATATTCGCCCTTGGGATAGCGATTGGGGATGCGATGAATCGTCTCCATCTCCTCCGACGCCATCGCCGCCAAGTGGCCGCCCCATTCATTGGCATCGAGCAGAAAGTCGTTGGCGATGACATCCAGCTTCTTCTGGACTTCGCCCTGCACATTCTCGCTGCCGAGCGATCCCAGGACCTCACCCAACGCCCCCTTCGACACGGCATGGCCGACCGTCTTGCAGGCGCGCGCCACCGTCTCGATCAGCAGGCGCAATTCGCCGGGCAGTTGCGCAGGCCCCCGCTGCTGTTCGATCAGGAAGCGCGTGAGCGACATTCGTGGCATCATGGTCAGGCTCCAGTCTCGGTGGAGAAGAAAGAGGACACAGGGTTGGGTGTGCCCGGCTCGCTGGAGCCGCGGGCGACCAAGCGCCCCGCGAGCACCACCTTGCGAACCGCGGCATCGGTATGGTCGAGCCGGTCCATCAGCATCGCCATGGCGGTGCGGCCGATCTCCTCGACCGGCTGTTCGATCACCGACAGGCCGCCGCCGACCAGGTCCATCCACCCCTCATTGTCGAACCCCGCCAGCGCCATGTCGTTCGGCACCGACAGGCCGAGCCCGTGCAAGGTGCGCAGGATCGCCATCGAGGTGACGCCGTTGCTGGCGATCAGCGCCTCGGGCCGGTCTGGCCGCGCCAGCAGGTCGGTGACGATCCGCGCGACCTCGCCATCGCCATGCGGCACCGCGATCGCCTCGCCCGCCAGGCCGAGCCGTTGCACGGTCGCCTCGAAGCCCGCGCGGCGCTCCTCGCCGGTGCTGCTGGACGCGCCGAACAGCCCCGCGATCCGGCGAAAGCCGCGCGCATGCAGATGCTCGACCAGGATCGCCGCCATCGCCGCATTGTCGAGCACGACGCAGTCATGCGCGATGCCGGGCGTGGCGCGGTCGATCAGGATCATGGGATAGTCCGGCTTCGTCTTGGCGAGCGTCGCCAGTCCTTGCCGGGTGGGGGCCAGGATGACGCCGGTTACCCGTTCCTCCTGCATGAGTTGCAGGTACATGGCCTCGCGCGTGGCATCCTCATCGGTGTTGCAGAGGATCACCCTCAGGCCATTCTCATAGGCGAGGTTTTCGATCGCGCGCGACACGGCGGTGAAGAAGGGGTTGCGGATGTCCGCGACGATCAGCCCGATCGTGTTGGTGTGCCGCGATCGCAGCCGTCGCGCGGCGAGGTTGGGCCGATAGCCGGTCGAGCGCACCGCCGCGAGAACGCGGTCGCGCATCGCCTCGTCGACATTGCGGCCGCCGAGTACGCGCGATACGGTCGCGGTGGAGACATTGGCGACCCGTGCCACATCCTTGATGCCGACGGTCATGGAAAACGTTCTCTCCTCTCCTTGGCGCTGTCTCGCGTCGCTTCCCCTATACTTCTGCCTGCTGGGCCGATTTCTGGCAAGAGCCATTGACTTCGATCTGAGAAAACGTTTTCTAATGACGCAAGCGACGAGCAGATTCGCGCCGGAGAGGCCAGAGACATGTCTACCCCCGTTCCATCCCCTGCCATCCGCGCGGACCTGATCCGGCTCGCGGCGACGGCGACCGACAAGAATGATGCGATCCGCCAGACGGGGCAGTTGCTCGTCGCGGCGGGCTGTGTCGGGTCGGGATATGAGGCCAGCATGATCGCGCGCGAGGGCGTCGCGAACACCTATCTGGGCGCGGGCGTGGCGATCCCGCACGGCCTGGGCGAGGACAAGGGGCTGGTCCGCGCCGACGGGATCGCGGTCCTGCAATTTGTCGAAGGGATCGAGTGGAATCCGGGCCAGGTCGCGCATCTGGTCGTCGGCATCGCGGCCAGCTCGGACAGCCATATCGCGATCCTGCGCCGCCTGACCCGCCTGATCCAGGACGAGGCGCGGCTGCACCAGCTCGCCAGCACCGACGATCCGGCGCTGATCATCGCGGCGTTGCAGGACGAGGCGGCGAATGTCCCGGTGGCGCGGCTGCCCGCCGAGGACCTGGACGAGCGGGTGACATGGACGGTCGACTATCCGACCGGCCTGCACGCGCGCCCCGCCGCCGCCTGGTCGGAAGCGGCCAAGGCGCTGCCCGTCGCCCTGCGGGTCCGGCATGGGGCGGAGACGGCCGATCCGCGCAGCCTGGTCGCGCTGCTCCAGCTCGGGCTGAAGGTGGGGGACACGGTCACCCTCTCGGCCTCGGGGCCCGGCGCGCGCGCCGCGCTCGACAGTTTCCACGGCACGATCACGCGCCTCACCGGCCGCGAACAGGCCGAGGCCGCGCGCGCCGCGCAAAAGGCCGCCGCCGCCGTGCCGGTCCAGGGGTGGAAGCCGGTTGGCACGCCCGCGATGATCGCCGGCGTCGCCGCCAGTCCCGGCCTCGCGATCGGCACGGTCCATGTCCTCGCCTCGGCCGAGCTGGAGGTGGTCGACCATCCCGTCGACCTGGCGACCGGCGGCGCGCTGCTGGAGGGCGCGCTGGTCCGCACCCGCGCACAGATGCAGGGCCTGATCGACGACACCACGCGCCGGCTGGGCGCGGGCGACGCCGCCATCTTCAAGGCGCAGGCCACCCTGCTCGACGATACCGACCTGATCACGCTCACCTGCCAGTTGATGGTCGAGGGGCATGGCGTCGCCTGGGCCTGGCACCAGGCGATCGAGCGCATGGCGGGGCAGCTCTCGGCGCTGGGCAACCCCGTGCTCGCCGCGCGTTCGGCCGATCTTCGCGACATCGGCCGGCGCGTGCTGGCGCAGATCGATCCGGGGCTGGGACTGGGCACGCTCGACGACCTGCCCGATGCGCCGTGCATCCTGGTCGCGGGCGATCTCGCGCCCTCGGACACCGCCGCGCTCGACACGAACCGCGTCGCCGGCATCGCCACCGCGCTTGGCGGTCCGACCTCGCACAGCGCGATCCTGGCGCGGACGCTCGGCCTGCCCTCGGTGGTCGCGGGGGGCGCGGACCTGTTGTCGCAGGCGGCGGGGACGGTCGCGATCGTCGATGGCGACACCGGCCGCGTCTGGCTCGACCCCAGCGAGGCGGACCTTGCCTCCGCCCGCGAATGGATCGCCGCCATCGCCGCGCGCCGCGCCGCCGAGGCGGCCGAGCGCAGCCGCCCGGCGGTGACCCGCGACGGGCACGGCGTCGCGATCGCCGCCAATGTGAACCGCCCCGACCAGGTGGTGGAAGCGCTGGCGCAGGGCGGCGAGGGCGTCGGCCTGATGCGCACCGAATTCCTGTTCCTCGAACGCGGCGACAGCCCCAGCGAGGACGAGCAATATGCGGTCTATCGCGCGATGATCGACGCGCTGGACGGCCGCCCGCTGATCGTCCGCACGCTCGACATCGGCGGCGACAAGCAGGTGCCGCATCTCCATCTGCCCAAGGAGGAGAACCCGTTCCTGGGCGTGCGTGGCGCGCGGCTGCTGCTGCGCCGCCCCGACTTGCTGGAGCCGCAGTTGCGTGCCCTCTACCGCGCGGCGAAGGAGGGGGGCGACCTGTCGATCATGTTCCCGATGATCACCTCGGTCGCCGAACTGCTGACCTTGCGCGAACGGTGCGAGGCGGTGCGTGTGGCGCTCGACGCGCCGGTGGTGCCGGTCGGCATCATGATCGAGGTGCCCGCCGCCGCCGTCCAGGCCCATGCGCTGGCGAAGCACGCCGATTTCTTCTCGGTCGGCACCAACGACCTGACCCAATATGCGCTGGCCATCGACCGGCAGAATCCGGAACTGGCGAGCGAGGCGGACTCGATGCACCCGGCCGTGCTGCGGCTGATCGCGATGACGGTGGAGGGCGCGCGGACGCATGATCGTTGGGTGGGCGTTTGCGGTGGCCTGGCGGGTGATCCGTTCGGCGCGGCGTTACTCACGGGCCTCGGCGTCACCGAATTGTCGATGATCCCGCGCGACCTGCCCGCCGTCAAGGCCCGGCTGCGGGCCAGCGAACTGCCCGCACTCCAGGCGCTCGCCGCCCGTGCGCTGTCGGTGGAGAGCGCCGCCGATGTGCGCGCGCTCGATGTCGCGCCGGTCGCCGCCATGCTCGAGCGGAGCGCCGCGTGATGCGTATCGCCACCGTCACCTTCAATCCGGCGATCGACCAGACGATCACGCTCGACCGGCTGGTGCCCGGCGAAGTGCACCGTGCCCGCTCGATCCGCCAGGACGCAGGCGGCAAGGGCGTCAATGTCGCGAGCTGCCTGGCCGATTGGGGCGCGCCGGTCAGCGTCTTCGGCCTGCTCGGCCAGGGCAATGCGGCGCTGTTCGAGGCGCTGTTCGCCGAGAAGGCGATCGACGACCGCTTCGTCCGCATCGCCGGCGACACGCGCGTCAACATGAAGATCGTCGATGATGCCGACACCACCGACATCAACATGAGCGGCCCTGTGGTCGGCGACGCCGATGTCGCGCAAGTGACCCGGGCGGTCGCGGATTTCGCGGGCGAGGATGCGCTGATCGTCCTGTCGGGCAGCCTGCCGCCCGGCTGCGACCCGATCCTCTATGCCGAGATGGTCGCGGCGCTGACCGCGCGCGGCGCGCGGGTGCTGCTCGACACCAGCGGCGCGCCGCTGACCCAGGCCTTGCGCGGCGATGTGCTGCCCGGGATCGTCAAGCCCAATCGCCGTGAAATCGCCGCCTGGGCCGAAACGTCGCTCGACAGCATGGCCGATGTCGTGGCCTGCGCCACCGCGCTGCACCGGCGCGGCGTCGCGCTGGTGGTGGTGTCGATGGGCGGGGAGGGCGCGCTGTTCGTGTCGGAGGAGGGGGCGGTGGTCGCGCACCTGCCCGCCGGGCCGCTCGCCAGCACGGTGGGCGCGGGCGACGCGATGGTCGCGGGGCTGGCCGCCGCGATCGCCGAGGGCGCGGGGCTGGAGCGGATCGCGCGCCTGTCCACCGCCTTCGCCGTCGCCAAGCTGGGCCGGCCGGGGCCGCATCTGCCCGACCTGGCGACGATCGACGCGCTGGCGGCGCAGGTCACGATCAGCGGAGCCGGAATCACCGGCCCGTCCATGGTGGGAGAGAAGGCATGAAGAGGCTGTTGGCGATCGTCGATGCCGGCGAGGCGGGTGTCACCGGCGTGCTCGCGGGCGAGGCGCTGCGCCGCGCCGCGCGCGATGCGGGTCGGTCGATCGAGATCGAGCTGCGCACCGGGCAGGGCGTGGTCAATCCGGTATCGGCCGGGGCCGGCGACACGCTGCTGTTCGTCGGCGCGGAGGGCAGCGCCGATGCGGCGACCCGCGCGCGCGCCGACCGCTTGTTGACGTTGGAGGCGGTGCTCGCCGACCCGGCCGCCGCGCTGGCGGTCGGCGAGACGCCCCGCGCCGCGACGAAGAAGATCGTCGCGATCACCTCCTGTCCCACCGGCATCGCACATACCTTCATGGCGGCCGAGGGGTTGCAGGAAGGCGCGCGGCAGCTCGGCCATGAAATCCATGTCGAGACGCAAGGCTCGGTCGGCGCAGGCAATCCGCTGACGCCCGAGCAGATCGCCGAGGCCGATGTGGTGATCATCGCCGCCGATCGCGAGGTCGACCGCGCGCGCTTCGCCGGCAAGCGGGTGCTGGCCAGCAACACCAAGCCCGCCATCACCGGCGGCGCGGCGCTGATCGAACGGGCGCTGGCCGAGGCCAAGGTCCAGGGCGGCGGGGCGACCACCACCAGCTCGCCCGAG
>JAAIGG010116080.1_pt1 | contig 58214 bp, 63 predicted proteins | sample 6487391 | NCBI WGS metagenome assembly JAAIGG01 (sample SAMN13974130, study PRJNA590717) | phyllosphere metagenome | biome: asymptomatic weeds; feature: pooled weeds collected from a community garden; material: weeds; isolation source: pooled asymptomatic leaves from various weed species from...
CGCGCCGATAGCCGTTATAGAGATCGTAACGCGCGCCGTAGTTGAGCGTCAGCCGGGGCAGCAGCTTCCATTCGTCCTGAAGATAGGCGCTGAAGCTGGTCGCGGTCTTGCCGCCATTGTCGACGATCGCGATCGGCTCGCTCGCCTGGTGGCCGTTTGCATCGACCGGGAAGACATTGGTCGTGGTATCGCTGGTCGACCGATCGCGCGTCACCAGCAACCCGCCGCGCAGCGTATGGGCGGCGCCGACATGATAGACCGCATCGACCTGTCCGCCGATCGCGAAGTCCTGCTTGTACGCCTGCTGCGCCTGCCCGTTATAGAGCAGTTCGCCCAACACATCGGGGCGATAGCGCAGCGAGGAATAGCGCGCGAACAGCGACGCCTGCACGGTCAGCGGCTCGGCATCGTGGAGGAAGGCGAGTTGGCCGAAGCCGGTCTTCTCCAACTGCGTCTCGTTCAGAGTCTCGCTGGGAAAGGCGCTCTGCCCGCCGACCGCCCAGTTACCGCCCGGCTGTTGCCCGACCGGGTTGGGGATCTGGAACCACTGGTTGGAATAGCCGCCGACGAACGACACCCGGTTCTGATCGTCCAGGATATGGTCGATATAGGTGAAGGCCTGATACTGGTCGGTATCGTCATGCACCGGGTTGGAGCGGCCATCGACGCTCTCGATCCCCAGCCCGCTATGCCGGTAATCGCCGGACACGAAGTAATTGGTGCTGCCCGACGAGCCGCCATAGGTCAGGCTCGGCTGGATGGTGTCGTGGCTGCCGCCATAGATGGAGGCGGTGCCGCCATTGTCGAACAGTCCGCTCTTGGTGGTGATGTCGATCACGCCCGCGGTGCGCAGGCCATATTGCGCAGGGAGCGCGCCGGTCAGGATGTTGACCTTGTCGACCAGGCGGGGCGACAGGGTTTGGCCGAACACCGCCAACCCTTCGGGCAGGATGGTGCCGTTGATGCGATATTGCAGGCCGTTATGGTCGTCGCGGACATGGAACTGGCCGAAACCGTCCTGCACCACGCCGGGCGCTTGCAGCAGGATCTGGTTGAACTGCTGGTTTTCGCCGCCGGGCAGCGCCTTGATGGTGTCGCTGGTAATCTCGTAATTCGACGCGCCCAGGCTCGGCTGGATATGCGCGCGAGCATTGTCGAGCCGCTTGGCGGTGACGACGATATCGCTGGTATCGCCGCTCGCCTGCGTCTGGTCGGTATCGGGCGTGGGGACACCGCGCGTCTGGGCGAGCGCCGGAAGGGCTATTGCGGACGAGGCGACACAGCAGAGCAGGGCATAAAGACGCATGGACATACTCGCATGATATATAGTCTCCCGGTGACGCCCTGCTTCGCTGCACCGCGATACGAAGGCAAGCGGAGTCGCTCCGCATGACGCATTTGTAAGCGAGTCATCATGCGCCGCTCGAGCCTCCATGGGTCATGGTAAGCGGGGCGGCATCGACCTATATCAGCGACATGGCCGAACGTTTTGAAAGACACCGCCAGCCCTGGCGGACCGACGAAATTCAGAAACTCCATACGCTTGCCAAGAAGGGCATGGCGCTGAAGGCGATCGCCAAGGCGCTGACCCGCAGCGAGGAGTCGGTGAAGGCGCGTGCGAAGGAAGACGGGCTGTCGATCGCCAAGCTGCACTGAAGGCACGTTTGCGAGCGCGCTGCGGGCGCGGTCCGAACGGTCTCCCGGCGGCGTCAGCGGATGATGCGGCCGATCCGCACCAGCACCCCACTGGGATCGCTCACCGCGAATTCATAGGTGCCCCAGGGCTTGGCGTGCGGGGCATCCCGCTCGATGATCCGGTCGCGCACCCGGTCGGCGACCGCATCGACATCCTCGACATAGAGATAGAGGCCGAAGGGGTTGTCCTCCACCCGGGGCGGCCAGCCCGGCATGTGGTTCAGATGCAGGTGCCAGCCCTGCCCGTCCTCCAGGATGCGATAGCTGCCGAAATCGGCCGCCACCTCGAAACCCAGCAGCCGGTAAAAGGCGGTGCTGGCATCCAGATCGTCGGCGGGGACGATGGCGACGACATGGTGGTTCATCGGGGCGCTCCCTGGAGGCATGACCGGGATCAGGCGATGGCGATCCGTCGCCCCTCGCGCGCGGAGCGGTAGATCGCCTCGATCACCTTCATGTCCGCCAGTCCTTCCTCGCCCGCCACCAGGGGCTTGGTGTCGTTCAGGATACACTCGGCCAGGTGATCGAGCTGCCCGGCATGCTGGCCCTTTCCCGCCGGAACCTGTCGCTCCTCGGTACGACCGTCGCGACGGATCCACATCTTCTGCCCCTCGTAAGAGGTGGCGGGCTCCAGTTCGATCCAGCCCTCGGTCCCGGTCACGCGGTACATATTGTGGTTGGAGCTGTAGCTCGACACGCAGGTCGTCTCGATCCCCGAGGGGAAGCGCAACAGAAAGCTGATCCGGTCCTCGACGGTGCGGAAGCGCGGGTCGTTGCGGTCGGTCGACTCGATCGCGCTGACCTCGACCGGTTCCTCGCCGGTCAGATAGCGGACGGCGTTGAGGCTGTAGATGCCGATATCCATCAGCGACCCGCCGCCCGACAGCGCCCGGTCGAGCCGCCACTGGTTGGGCCGCGCGTTGAAGCCGTGGTCGGCCGTGATGATCCGCGTCGGCCCGACGAAACCCTTCTGCGCCAGATCGATCGCCAGCCGGTTGTGCGGCTCGAACCGCGAGCGATAGCCGATCATCAGCTTGCGCCCCGCCTTGCGGCACGCCTCGATCATCGTGCGGCACTCGGCGACCGACACCGCCATCGGCTTTTCGCACATCACATGCTTGCCCGCCTGCGCCGCGCGCACCGTATATTCGGCGTGCAGGGAATTGGGCAGGATCACATAGACGACGTCGATATCCGGATTGTCGCGGATGCGGTCGAACGTCTGATAGCTGTAGCGATGGCTTTCGGGGATGCCGTATTTCTCGCCGAAGCGCTTCAGCTTCTCGGGCGTGCCGCTGACCAGCGCGACCAGCCGCGCCTGATCGCACTCCGCGAATTTGGACATGATCAGTTCGGCATAGCTGCCCAACCCGACGACCGCATAACCGATCTTGCGCCCGCGCGGCGCGGCACAGGCATTGCCCGCCGCCAAGGCGAGCCCCGCTCCCAACCCCGCGATGATGGTCCGACGATCGGCGTTGCGCATGGTCTTCTCCCTTGATCCGGCCAGGCGATGTCGTCCCGCCATTTCATGAAGTTATCATGCGCCGCCACGGGGCACCACCATCATAGACCAAAGTCGATACGATCCTCCCCGGCATGGGGAAGGGCAGCGCCGCGAAACGGTGGTGGAGGGGGCTCGCCGCCAGGGCCGATCGACATTCATGCTACGCCTTCTTCCCTCTCCCCTGGATGGGGGAGGAGGGAAAAGAAGGGCATATCGGAATGTCGATCCAGCCCCAGGGACGTCCTGTGAGGAAGCCGATCTCCCCATGCCGGATCGTATCGGCCTACACCGTGACCGCCGACGCCTGCCGCCCTTCCTGCCCGAATATCCGCAGATAGCGTTCGATCTCGTCCGGCCGGCCGGTCGCCTTGGCGGGGTTGTCGGACAGTTTGACCGCCGGTCGCCCGTTCGCGCTGATGACCTTGGCGACCAGCGAGATCGGCTCCAGCCCCGCCTCGCCCGCCGGGTCGCATCCCCGGAAGTCGTTGGTCAGGTTGGTGCCCCAGCCGAAGCTCATCCGCACCCGGCCACGGAAATGGCGATAGGTCGCCTCGATGCTGTCCACGTCCATGCCGTCGGAAAAGATCAGCAGCTTGGTCTTCGGGTCGCGGCCATGCTCTTTCCACCAGGCGATGATCTGCTCGCCCCCTTCGATCGGCGGCATCGAATCGGGGCGGAAGCCGGTCCAGTCCGCCAACCAGTCCGGGGCGTTGCGCAGAAAGGCGCTGGTCCCGAACGCATCGGGCAGGGCGATGCGCAGATTGCCGTCATACAGGGCCTGCCACTCCTCCAGCACGCGGTAAGGCGCCGCCGCCACCCCGGCATCGTCGGGGGCCAGCGCGGCCATCACCATGGGCAGTTCATGCGCGTTGGTGCCGATCGCCTCCAGGTCGTTGTCCATCGCCAGCAGCACGTTGGACGAGCCGATGAAGCGATCGCCCAGCCCTTCCTTCAGCGCCTCGACGCACCAGCGCTGCCACAAGAAGCCGTGCCGCCGCCGCGTCCCGAAATCGGAGAGGACGAGGTCGGGCAATTCGCGCAACCGTTCGACCTTGTCCCACAGCTTGGCCTTGGCGCGGGCATAGAGGATGTCGAGCTCGAATCGCCCCTTGCCCTTCAGCGCGGCGCGCGAGCGGAGTTCGTTGACGATGGCGAGCGCGGGAATTTCCCACATCGTCGTCTGCGCCCAGGGTCCGTCGAAATGCAGCTCGAACTGGCCGTCGACCGTGCGCAGCTCGTAATCGGGCAATTGGAAGCGGGCCAGCCAGTCGATGAACTCGGGCTTGAACATCCGCTGCTTGCCGTAAAAGCTGTTGCCCGCCAGCCAGATCAGCTCCTTCTTGGTGAAACGCAGCGTGCGGGCGTGGTCCAGTTGCTCGCGCAATTCGCGCTCGTCGATCACCTCGGCCAGCCGGACCGAATGGCTGCGGTTGATCAGCGAGAAGGTCGCCTGCACCTCCGGATGGAGTTGCCGGATCATCTGGAGCATCAGCAGCTTGTAGAAATCGGTGTCGAGCAGGCTGCGCACGACCGGGTCCAGCCGCCAGCCGTGATTATAGACGCGGGTGGCGATGTCGGTAACGGGCATCAGGACTCCTCATGGTCGGTCGCTCTGCGGCGATGCGTCCGTCGATGCACGTTCCGCCGCGACCGGGCAAGCACCGGCCCCGGCTTGAACCCGGCGAAGCTTCTGTCACTATGGGGACCGGGGCCGATGACGGGATTTGGGGGGATGACGGTGCGGATGATGGCGATGGCGCTGGTGTCGATGCTGGCGGTCGGAACGGCGCAGGGACAGGCCGACCGGGTCCGGCGCGGCCCCCTGCCCGCCTGGGCCACCCGGTCCGAACCCCTGGCCATCCCCGCGGATGCCGGCGGCCCGGTCTTCATCCGCCGCCAGGATGTCGAGGCGCATCTCGACGACAAGGGGCAGGCCCAATATCTGGGCTACCGCGTCAAGATCCTGCAATCCAATGCGCTTCAGATCGGCAATATCTCGCTGGCCTGGGATCCGGCCGCCGGGCCGCCGATCGTCCATGGCATCACCGTCATCCGCGGCGGCCAGACCATCGACGTGCTCAAGACCGCCGCGTTCGAGATCCTGCGCCGCGAGGACAAGCTGGAGGAGGCCAAGCTCGACGGCATGCTGACCGCCGTGCTGCGCGTCCCCGACCTGCGCGTCGGCGACGAGCTGGAGATCGAATGGACCAGCTTTTCCAAGGACCCGGTGATGGGCAACAAGGCCTCCGGGCTGCTGGCGCTGGCGGCCAGCCCGGCACCGGGTCGCTATCATGTCGGCCTGAGCTGGGACGCCGGGCACAAGCCCAACGTCAGGATGACGCCCGACCTAGCCTCGGCGGCCCGGTGGAGCGACACGGCCCTCGACTTCCGCTTCGACAATCCGCCGACCCTGACCCCGCCCAAGGACGCGCCGCCGCGCTACCAGTGGCAACGGATCGCGGAATATAGCGACTTTGCCGACTGGGAGTCCGTGTCGCGCCATTTCGCGCCGCTCTACGTCAAGGCATCGACCCTGCCCCCTGCGTCCCCGCTCAAGGCCGAGGCCGCCCGTATCGCCGCCGCAAACCCCAAGCCGTTCGACCGCGCCGCCGCCGCGCTGAAGCTCGTCCAGCAGGATGTCCGCTACATCTATGTCGGGCTGAACGGCGGCAACCTGACCCCGGCCGGCGCCGACGAGACGTGGCAGCGCCGCTATGGCGACTGCAAGGGCAAGACGGCGCTGCTGCTCGCCCTGCTCCGCGACATGGGGATCGAGGCGGAGCCGGTGATCGTCAATTCCAGCGGCGGCGACGACGGCTTCGACCAGCATCTGCCCAATCCCGGCCTGTTCGACCATGTGCTGGTGCGCGCGCATATCGACGGCCAGAGCTATTGGCTGGACGGCACCTTGCCCGCCGTGGCGACGCCCGCCGCGCGGCCGGTCTTTCCAGTACAATGGGTGCTGCCGCTGACGGCCACGGGCCATGGCCTGGAGAAGCTGGGCTGGCAGATGGCCAAGGTGCCCGACGAAATCACGCTGACCGACATCGACGCGCGCGCCGGGTTCGACAAGCCCGCCACGCTGACCTCCACCACCATCACGCGCGGGGTGGAGGGATTGCAGCAGCAGATGCAATTCTCCGCCATCACCCCGGCGCAACTGCTCGACGCGCTGCGCCAGAATGCGGTCGGGGAATTCTGGCAGGCGATCGACAGCGTCACATGGCGCTTCGACCAGAAGGCACAGGCGAGCATCCTGACCATCAAGGGCACGGGCAACGTCGATTGGGAGAATGGCACCGACGGGACCAAGTCGCTGGCACTGCCCGGCGGCGGCTTCAGCCCGCCCGACCGGCACAGCCGGGGCGCCGATGCGCGCAAGGACGTCCCCTTCTACGCCAAGCCCGTCTATAACTGCCACGCCACCACCATCCGCCTGCCCAGCGGGACGGAGGCCCGGCAATGGTCGGCGACGGCCAGCTTCGACCAGCGGCTGTTCGGCCACCATTATCACCGCGCCTGGGAGATGCGCGACGGCACGATCCGCATGATCCGCGGCTCGCGCACCGAACAGACGGAAATCGACGTCGCCACCGCCGAACGCGACAATGCCCGCATCGCCGCCTTCGACAACAGCAAGGGCTATATCACCTACACCCCGACGGGGAAGAAAGCGGACGTCGGCAAGGGGGAAAAAGTCCCTGCCCCCGACGAAATCGACTGGACCGCCGACAATGTCCCCTGCACGGCACCGACGACCACGGGGGTGTGAAGTCCAGCGAGCGGCGCTTGCCGGGCTTTGCCGATGTCTGGTGCGGATCGATACTCCCTAATTCCGCCCCTGTAAGGGGAGGTAGCAGGCCGAAGGCCTGACGGAGGGGTGTCGCGCTCTCGATAGGAGGACACCCCTCCCCCATGCTGCGCATGGCCCCCCTTACCGGGAGGAATGACGACCATTCCGCTTGAATGTCTATCGGTTCTAGGAAAAGCGCCGCGAAAGCGGGAAGCCGGCGGGCATTATTTCAGCACAACAATGGCGGAGACGGAGTCTGCCTAGTAGTATTCTCAAACAATCTTACTAAACGTCATTTATCTTTTTATTTTAACTGCTTAGACTATGTTCCGTTCTCAAGTAGACTCATTAAGCCTACCCCATTCCCAAGATTTATGTTGGTCGATATGTAGTACGGTATGAGCGGAACGAAGCCCATAGGGCAGCATCGAGAAAAGCGGCTTTCTGCCGCCACCGTGCGCACGATCAAAGAACCTGGCTTTTACGGTGACGGGCACGGCCTTTACCTTAAAGTGGATGCCTCCGGCGCAAAGCGATGGGTCCAGCGCATCGTAATTCATGGCAAGCGGCGCGATATCGGTTTGGGATCAGCCAGCCTTGTAAGCCTGTCGGAAGCCCGTGAAAGAGCTTTGGAACAGAGAAAGGCGGCACGAGCAGGCGAAGACCCCATAGCCCTTAAACGGCGCTCTACGGGCGTCCTGACATTCGAAGAAGCAGCCCGCAAGGTTCATGAGCTCTCAAAGCCGACATGGCGCAATGAAAAGCATGGTGATCAGTGGATTAATACCATCACGACCTATGCCTTTCCCGCCTTAGGGTCGAAGCGCGTAGACCTGATCAGCGGTGCGGACGTTTTGGCCGTATTGATGCCTATATGGAACGAAAAGCCCGAAACGGCTAAGAGAGTCAAACAGCGGATGAGCTCGGTTTTCAAGTGGGTAATGGCCAACAACTGGCGTACCGACAACCCAGCAGAAACGATCACTAAAGCACTCCCAAAGCACGACAGGTCGAAGATCGAGCATCGGAAAGCCCTACCCTACGACCAGGTCGGCGACGCGATTGCCAAAATACGGAATAGCGACGCTGGCATTACTACAAAGCTTGCGTTCGAATTTCTCGTTCTAACCGCCACCCGATCAGCGGAAACGCGAGAAGCGGTATGGAGCGAGTTCGACCTTATCAAAGGCATTTGGACCATCCCTGCCGCCCGCATGAAGGCGAAGAAGCCTCACCGCATTCCGCTTTCGCCACGCTGCCTCGCAATCCTTGCCGAAGCCAAGCCGCTGAAACGCAACACGGATGACCTTGTATTCCCCGGCACCAAGGACACAAAGCCGCTGTCCGACATGACGCTTTCCAAGCTCATGAAGGATTTGCAGATTGCCGCTGTACCGCACGGCTTTCGGTCATCCTTTCGCGATTGGGCGGGCGAAACGACCGCGCATCCGCGCGAGGTTATCGAGTTTGCTCTGGCCCACGCCATTAAAGACAAGGCCGAGGCAGCGTATGCTCGATCAGACCTTTTTGAAAAGAGGCGTTCACTAATGACGGATTGGAGCAACTACCTAAAGTAAGAAATTAGGAGTGAGAAACGATATTTAAGAAAAAACAGAAAGAAGAAAACTAAGTAAATTTAATAAGAAGCAAAATTACTTGAGAAGAATGAGAAGAATTCACAAGATTTTTTTGGCTGATACAAGCATTTTTCTTGATAGACGCGGATTTTTTGGTTGATTTCTTGTCGCGCCTACCCTAATTGCGCCTCCCTCGCCGGAGACATACATGGACCAACTTCTTAGACGCCGCGATGTGGAGCGCATGTGCGCGATCAGTCGCGCTACGCTTTATCGATATATCAAGAAAAACGTCTTCCCTCGCCCAATTCGAATTGGTCCGGGATCAGTACGTTGGCGTCTAAGCGACGTTGCTAAGTGGATGGAAGACGCGAATGACCTTTTAAATTCGTTAAAAGGCAAGTTTCTTAAATTTACATTGAAAGAATACACTAAAAATGAATGCAATTACCACCGATATGATCAAGGCAAAGCTGCCTGACAACGATTTGATCAATCCTTTGATTGCCTCGACCGAGACCGAATGGACCTGGAATCTGGATGAGTCGTCGCCCCATGGCACGATTATTATCCTGACCAATCGCAAGCTGGTGAGCGATGGCGGCGACGGAAACACGGGCTTTGACGGCGCTGATATGCGCTTGGTTCGTAACGCGATCCAAACCGTACTAGAAGAAAATGATAGCATCGGCCTTGTTAAGACGTTCATCATTCGATCCGCTTAAGCGGCACGCCGACCCATCAAATCGCTAGCGATCAGCATCGCCCCAGGACGATGCAATCACCCGCATGTGTGATCAAAGCTGCATTATGAACCGTAAGACAGGTTTAAGAATGCGCCAAAGCTAACGGTAGCGACTCACCGGCACCGTGCACACCGGTTGGATTGAGCGCTCATCCTAACCGGTGACTGGCCAGTCAAACACATAACACGCTCAACACGGCTCATGCCGTTACCAGGTTTACCGGGCGATGGCTTGCGCCTGTTAAGAACAGGAACATGGGTGAGGACTGGTGTTTTTCACTCAAATTACAACGCCATCAACGTTTCTAACTAACGGCAAAGTATATTTCTCCAAGTAGGATATGATAGATTGACTCTTCTCCATGTTAATCACGCGAAAATTTTAAACAGATATACGCCCGATTCGGCATAGTTATTCATGTTTTTTTGTAAACTTACATAAATATACCTAAACATTTACCAAGCACGGCCCCAAAATCCGTTATTCAAAACATAAAGGTTAAAATGCACCCAAACCAAAACGACAACACAGACGCCGAACCAAAGACCGCATCAATCCCGACCGCCGCCGACGAACGTGATGCACCTACCGCCCCTATGCACCTTACAGCCCGCCCGAAAGGTGCAGCCTCCCTGCTGGCAATTGAGAGCCTATCGGCTTCGATCATCGAGCTTAAGGGCAAGCGCAAATCCCCAAGCGCTCAATATATACAAGCTGTAGGGGCGATGATTGCCGACCTACTTAGGGCAGCGTCCTACAAGCCCACCCGCCCATGTTTTAGGGAGCTAGCGACCAAAGCTTTTACCGGGATGGGGGTTGGATATCAGCCGTTTACCCGCGCGTTAGTTGATATGGAGCGCCACGGTTATGTCGCCGTCACCAAGGGCACCTGTGCATGGAAAGACCAACCCGGCACCGTTACCCGCATCTACTCGACGCCAAAGCTATTAGGGTTCCTATTGGGCTTCGGCATTACCCCACAAAGCCGCTTTGCCCATTTCACCTATAAACGCGCCCACGAAGACACATCGCCCATCCAGCTACGGGCCAGTTCGATCCGCAAAAAGAAGAAAGTCACGCGCGGACGAAGAATGAGGGTCGATTACAGCCATCCAACAGTGAAGGATTACGCGGCGCAAATCAGAAAAATCAATCGCTTCCTAGCCGATCAGTCGTTCACAAGGCCGGATAATGCGGATTTCGAGGATATAGCCCTATATCGTGGGTTCAATTGCGGCGACCACCCCAATTACGAATACAACAAAGGTGGTCGGATTTACGGCAAACATCAAAATATCGAGCGCGATAAACGCAATGACATACTCATCAATGGCCATGATACCATCGACATCGACGTATCCGCCTGCTTTCTAACGATTGGACACAACCTGCTAGGTAGGGCATTTTCTAACAACCGCGATCCGTATGAAGGCCCAGAGTTACCAAGGCCGATCATCAAGGCATGGATCAATATGACCCTAAGCTACGGTAACTACCATTCCCGATGGCCTAAAGACACATTAGACGACCTTGCGGAACATGGTTTCGACAATGTTAGGAAGCGCTACCCTATCTCAAAGATACGGAAAGAGATACTGAAGCATTTTCCTATTATTGAAGAATGGTGCAACTCCCCCTTTGATTGGGCTGACCTATTCTTTATTGAAAGTCAGATTATGACGGACCTACTCGAATGCCTCGCCTTTGAGCATGGGATTGCCGCGTTACCCATTCATGATGCTGTTATTATTCCTAAACAATATGGAAGCGTAGCCAAAGCTGTCTTTAGTGATATGTTTTACAAACACACTAAAATTAGACCTATAATTAAATAACCCTCCCCCCCCTCCTCAACCCACCATGCGAGTAGACGTTAGTGGATAAGGGTGAGGGGGTAGGTGGATTACCCGTAGGGTCTGATGGCTAAAAATGTCATGCTACCGCAACTCACAAGGCGCTGATGCAGCTTCACTACATACAGGCGACAGCGCCCTATCCCTGATATGCCGTTTTCTCGATTTTAAGCGCCTTGGAGCAGGAATTTGTTACGCGCGGTGCAGAGCAGCCAAATTTACAGATAGGCGCTCTGACAGGCTTCCGGCCCAAAATAAGGGCATCCACGCACGCCATACGATTTATTATCTAGACTAACGCCTATCATATCACCTAAATTCTAAGTGTGAGGACAGGGTAAAACGGCACCTACACTGTGAATCGGCTGGTATGAGCTACCCTGGATTATTCTAGGACTTCGCCCCTTCCAAGCCCGGCGCATATTAATCGTGCAGTTGCAGCTTTAGGTTGCATCCGGCATCATCCGACTATGCCCCGCATATTGCCCACCGCTATGCTGATACCATTACTAGCCATCACTTGGGATAAGCCGGGAGCGCCCCAAGGGATTTACATGACCCCATTAGAGGGGCAGTCCTTTAAAGCGCTTGTGCGTTATCATGAATGCATGGCCCCATATATCAGGGCAGCAAAGACCCAGCGCCTATCAGACAGTGACGTGGACTTTTTCGGCTGGCATTGTCCAACCGAACTACGGGATGCGGCAATAAAGAGAGAGCGCTATTTTTCGTCTAAACTTGATTCGGAACAAGACCGGACGCTAACGGCTCCAAACCATAGCGAACGCGTTAAGCTTTATGAAAGAGAATTGGCGGGATCGTTCTATTGCAGTTTCCGAGTTTGTGAGCGGGCATAACGTCCCAACAGATAGCGCTTGGCGAATTGATCGATTTAAGCCACCACAGGGCGCGTTCTTCGACTTAGGCTACGCTGGCTAGCCAAATCCATAAATTGCGCCCCAAGGCCGCTTAAATCGCAAAATAACGTATATTGCGAGCGCATTGAATGACCGATCCATATTAGCTGAACCGCAAAATCAATTGGTCGTTATGGGTTTAGGTATTATCTTACCCAAATCCCATCCGACTGGAATTATCATGACAGACGAAACCGTGAACGTTAATGCTGTTGAGCTGGCGACCGAATTGACCGTGGCATGGCTCGGCAACCCCAACACCCGCACCGAAGCGAATGACGTTCCCACGTTCCTTGGCAAAATGCACGAAACGGTTTCGGCTTTGCTAGGTGGCGCGGCACAACAGGTCGAGGCGGAAGCCCCGGTCGAATATACCCCGGCTGTATCGGTACGGAAGTCGCTCGCGTCCAACGATTACATTATCTCGATGCTGGACGGTAAGCCGTACAAGACGCTTCGCCGCCATCTGGCGACCCATGGGTTGACCCCGGAGCAGTATAAAGAGCGCTTCGGTCTTAAGGCGGATTATCCGCTTGTTGCGCCGTCTTACAGCGCTGCACGGCAAGCTATGGCGAAGAAGATCGGGTTGGGCCGTAAACCCGGTGAAAGCGCCAAGGCAAAGGAAGCCCCGAAGGCCGCAGCTAAGCCCGCTCGTAAGGGTAAGACGGTTGCTGATGCTAAGGCTGCCGCCCAGGCCCATTTGAGCGGTTCGGGGGAGTAAAAGGTTTAGGGGGCGGATCACCGCCCCCTTCCTCATTTTGACAATGCGGGCAACCGCCCCGCTTATTCTTCCATGCTCACAATCCGCATCGTGCAGCCGGGCGTAACATGGGCAATGACGCGCCCGATGTTCATACCGCCAAACCCGTTGCGGGCACGATAGATCATAATCAGGTAGTGGAAGCCCTTTGCATTAATGGGCGTGATGGTGGTTTTGACGTGTTCAAAGCTGCCGGCATCACGGAGGGTCCGCTTTACCGCCTCCACTACGTCCGGTTCGCTGCCATCCCATGCGCTAAGGCAGTGAAAGCCCTTCCGCTTATTTTCCGCACCCTCATCCGCTTGCTTCTTTGCGGCTTCGGCCTGTGCAACTCGCTGCTCGGCTTCGATCCGGTTTGAGCGTTGTTCCCATTGGACCATGAGGAACAAGAAGCCCGCGATGAACAGCGCTACGAGAAATCCACAACCGACAATCGGGCCATTTTGATCGCCGAACGTCCGCGATAGCCAATCCGGCTTCGGTTCATCCACAACTGTCTCATCTTGTTGGGCTTCCTGTTCCGGCTTCGCGCCTTTGGATATGTAGACGACAAGGAACATGACGATCGCCGCCATGGCGACGATGGATATGACTGGAATCACTGATTGCCTCCCCGATGCGTAACGGGAATGCTCATTACACGGTTTTTGTGTAGAATCTATCAGAGCCGACAGCAGCGCTATGACAGGCGCGGCTTCTACAACTGGCAAAGGCTTTTCCGACCCCCGGTATCGCGATTTGATCGGGTTGCTGGTTGAAGCTCGGCAGCGCGAAGGGCTTAGCCAAGGTGCACTAGCAAAAAGGCTAGGACGACATCAGCAATTTGTGTCGCGTTACGAAATCGGCGAACGGCGGTTGGACGTTGTTGAGTTCGCCGACATTGCAAGATCGTTGGGTTGCGACCTGGTAGCCATGATAAACGGGATACCTAGTCGTCCGCCGCTAATCTAATTATTAGATTTCACCCGCTCTAACTCGCGCAATTGTTTCATATGTCCAAGAGTATTGAGCGGCTCTTTTGGAATACCTTTCATTTTTAAAAAATCTTCAATCGGGCCTGATACCTTCGATGCGCTCAATCGGCACGTGTTTGTAAAATTCTCCTCGCTTATAGCACCTTGTTCTCGGCTTTCGAAGGCCGCTTTCATTTCTGCCAAACTTCGCTCTACCCAAAAAACGGCGGATTGAAGGCCATATTGATGAAGCGGATTTTCAATAGACACGCCTAATCTCGACGCTTCAAGAGCCGCGGCAGACTGGCGAAAGGTCAGGACCATCGGCATCATAAGATCGCTCTGAATCGATTGAAATCGAAGTGACGCATCTGCAACTATCGCCAGCGAGTCGAGCATCTGCCTCAATCCGCGCGCGCGTCGCCTTTTCTCAAGCCAAAGTGTGGCGGCAATGGCGAGACCGCTACCAGCAGCCCCACCAAGGAAATTGAGAAGATTATCAACCGTCGCCCCTAGCCGAATGGCTAAGGCTAGCACACCACCAATTATTCCCCCAACTCCGCCAACGATAGCAATCTCGCTCCACTCAAACCGATTTGGCATCGTCAATCTCGCTTTGCTCAACTTTACAGAGGTGTTTAGCTTGGTTAGCCTCCCCTATCAAAAGGGTCATTGAAAATAGGTCAATCAGGAGGATGAGCGGTGCTAGATCAAGCATTTCGACTGAAACTTCGATTTAAAGGCGGGAAAGTCGAAGAACGAGGATTAAACCTCTACGATGGTTCAACATCGTTTCATGGTTTTGCAAGAGCTTTGCAAATAACAACCCACGCCTTTCTGTCTGGTGAGGTATCATCCAGAGCTACAGCCTTAAAATATGGAAGCCTATACTTTGAAGCGCCTCGCCAAGGTAGTGTTCTTTTTGACATAGTCGCCCTTTTCAATCGAAAACCAAAAGAAGCGCCTCTTAACGCGGATACATTTTACGATTTCACAAAAGTCGCCCTAGAGCGCGCGACAGGAAATCTTAAAGTTCGGCCAAATTCACCGTTTGTTGAAAAGCTAATGAGCAAAGATGAAGTTTTCTTCGATAACCTATCCGAAAAGCTCGAAGGCAGTCTTCAAGAGGGGCACCGCTCCATTGATGCGGAAAATATAACCGTAAGCCTAGAGCGACCACGATCGCCTTTGATAACATTCGACTCAAAGACCAGTTCTTGGGTACGCACGCGAGACGAAGACCCTAACACGCGAGATTACACCGGAAATATGACAAGATTTAACACAAAGACCGGAAACGGAAGAGCTTATATTAGCGAGATCAAAAAGATTGTACCTGTCCACAAATCTGATGGCTTCAATGAAGGCAACAAAGCGTGGCTTACATGGTCGCTTCACGGAGATAACGTTTCCACCGCAAAGGAGTTGATATTCACAGGGAGGAAGATTGATTCAGCAAGCGGAATAACAAAACGTATAGTTTTGGATGATTGCCGTAAGTTTCCCTAACAGATTACGTTATTTATATTGTTTATAAACACACAATATAAACAATTAATTATGTACGGTTCTTTAAATTACAGGACTGCCTGCTGCCAGTGCGGCATCATGGAAACGTGGCTTCGACCACCGCTAGACTTCAACCTTCCTCGCCAGCAACCAGAGCATCCATTAATTTCCCCCTAAACGGGTTCGACCTGCCACGCTCCGACAGTAGGCATCATCGGCAAAGGCCCGATATACGCTGGCACGACCGATACCCAACCGCTTCGCAATTTCTGTAGCCCCAATACCCTCGGCACGAAGGGAGTTGATTGCGACGATATCGACCGAAGGTTTGCGCCCTTTGTAGACGCCAGCGGCTTTTGCCTTCGCGATTCCTTCGGCTTGGCGTTCTTTACGGATTGCCGTTTCGAATTGGGCGAACACACCAAGCATTTGAAGAAAGGCAACGCCAGCGGGGGTAGAGGTATCAATCGGCTGTTCCGTTGCGCGGAGGAAAGCCCCTCGCTCTTTCAACATCGCAACGATTTTTTCCAAATCCGCCACTGATCTTGCGAGGCGGTCAATCCGTGTGACCATGAGCGTATCGCCAGCGCGGATAAACGACAGAACCGTGTCTAACTCAACACGCCCTTCTACGGTCGTCCCAGTCCACTTTTCCGAACGAATGACCGAGCAACCAGCGTCGCGCAACGCCGCCTCTTGGATTTCGCAATTCTGATCGTCTGTGGAAACGCGGGCGTAGCCGATGATGGTCGACATGGCAGAATGTCCCAATAGCCTTTAGACATTCAATCCCTGGCGTCTCATGTATCCAGAGTCAACCCTATTGGGACGATTCCTTTGTCTCTGCCGACTGTCCCGCTAGGGTATACTTTAATTGGATTCGTAACAAGCTATCAGACGGGATTGGGCATCACGCCTTCAAAGCTGCCATGAAGCGCGACCTTGTGCATGCGCTCAATCTGCCCCACCACAATGTCATTCAATCGCCTAGACGTTCGGCTCTTGTTCTAATTCGTGGACAGGTGAATCTACGTGCGATAATCAGTCTGGAAAGAGCATAGGGAAATGCAACGAGCATGTCGCAAGGCACTGTAATTGACTTATTTTGCGGCGCGGGCGGGTTGAGTGAAGGCTTCCGGCAGGCAGGTTATGCCGTGCTGGCCGGCAATGACTTTTTCGACGCTGCGGGTGCCACCTTCGCCGCGACTCACCCGGAAGCTAAGTTTTTGCCCGGAGCGATCCAGCAATATTCTCCGACGGATTTCCTTGAGGCTGCGGGCTTGGAGGTTGGCGAACTGGACGTACTTGTCGGCGGACCGCCCTGCCAAGGTTTCTCTGTCTATAATCACCAGCGCGGCCTACATGACGAGCGCTCATCTTTGTATCTCGAATATCTCCGCGTCGTTGCTGGATTGAAACCAAACTGGATTGTGCTCGAGAATGTCACCGGCATGACTTCCGCTGGCGGTGGTGCAGCAGTAAATGCGATTATTGAGGGTCTCGGAGAGCTCGGATATAAGGTCCAGGCTCAAATTCTCCGTGCAGAGGAATATGGCGTCCCGCAGGAGAGGCGGCGCTTGGTATTCATTGGAAATCGACTTGGATTACCCATCGGCTTTCCAGAGCCGACACATGGTCCGGGCTTGGCACCGTTTGTGACCATTCAAGATGCAATTGGGGACCTTCCTTCGCTTAATAATGGCGAAGAGCGTGGGATTATGAACTACGCCATGGAAGCTTTTTCTGCATATCAGCTCGAGCTTCGTGTCGGATCGGACAGTGTTGACAATCACGCTGCCGCAAAGCTTTCCAAGGTCAACCTTGCTCGCCTCCAGCACATTCCTCAAGGGGGATCATGGCGGGACATACCAATTGATCTTCTGCCCGAAGGCATGAAGCGGGCAAAACGATCTGATCATACGAAGCGTTATGGACGGCTTCGCTGGAATGGTCTTGCATCAACCATTCTGACTAAATGCGATCCACATTGGGGCGCGTATTTCCACCCAGATCAAGATAGAACACTTACAGTGCGGGAAGCCGCTCGCTTACAAGGCTTCCCCGACTGGTTCCGGTTCAAGGGTTCTCGGACCGAACAGTATATACAGGTAGGCAATGCAGTTCCGCCTATTCTTGGCCGGGCTATCGCTAATAAGATCAGTGAATTAAACGGTCGATCTTACATCCGCCTTCATGAGGCTGCAGAGTAATCACTTTAACAAAGCTGCGGCGATAGCTTTTTCATAGACGCCCATCGGAGGCAAATTTACTGGTGAAACAAATGCGTAAGCGACTTGCTCGACGGTCGTAGTGAACGTTTCGCCCTTGATCAATGGTCGTTTGCGCCCCACACCCGGATTGGGCCCAAGATCATAAGCTTGAAAGGTAATTGTTCCGGCAGCAATTGGATATTCAAGCATCCGAGTGCCTAGCCTGCTACGTACCCTTTTCAAAACGGCGGTCGGGCATATAAAAAACAACCCTCTTCCGCACTTGCGTTCTCGCCGTAGAACGTAGCCTTTGTAGATGAGTTGCGGGATTATTCGTTTTGAAACGTTCGCCCAATTTAACCCGGCTGTCGACCAACCCGGGTTATTTCCTTTGGCGTCGATAAATGGATTGCCGTCGAAGAAAGCCTCTGATTGCGACCTGTACGAACCGGTAGTATCGATTGTTTGCACCTCAACAGCAGTAAACTCCGCTATCGTGCCATCGGTTGCTAGCCGGGCTAGTACGTAGTCAATAAAAAAGCCGCCAATGCCGTTCAGGTTTTCGGGGTCTTGCGGCTGTGGAATAGAAAGCTCACTGCCCCAATATTTGCCGAATACCGCTACCTCGTAGCCAGTAAGACAACCGGATTTCTTGAGTTTTCGTATCTGTTTGGCTGGCGCCAAAACTGCCTTTGATCCAAAGGCTTGACGGGCAACGTCACCTAATACCGCATGATTATCGTCGTAAAGACGATTTGGACAAATGATTACAGGTTCCCCAGCCGATTGCTCTAGGGAGCAAGCGCCTAGCGTCGGCTTTATGCAGCGGTCATCGACGAAGGGACAGTGGACGTTGGTGGCTTCCGCTGCACCGGCTGGGTCGAGCGGTCGATAGCCAAAGAATTCAACAATCCGACCGGCCATTGCGCCCCTCCCCCGACTCACTGTCACGCTTGAGTTCGCGCGACCACAGCCTACCCACCTTATGATGTTGGGCGGAATATTGGTCCGCAAGGCCAACCTTGCGAATTTCGTCAATGAAACAACGACTTATGGCCAGCCGTGGCGGAGACGGAGGGATTCGAACCCTCGGTACGGTTTCCCGTACGACGCTTTAGCAAAGCGTTGGTTTCAGCCACTCACCCACGTCTCCGGTTGCGGCGAGGTGCGGCTATAGCGGGGCCGGGGGAGGCAATCAACCGGGTCTGGAGGGGATTTTATCAGGAAAATCGACTAGAGGCGTTTCCGTCATTCATTGCACTGCAAGGCGCGGGCTGGTTAACCTGGCTCATCGGTTCGCCGGGGGAGTTTGAAGTCATGCGTCTCGTCTGTCTGGGTCTGTCGGTGCTGGGCGGCCTATCCATGGTCGCCGCCGCGCCCGTCGCCGCGCAGGTCCGCACCATTGACCCGAATCAGGGCATCGACAGCGACCTGGGCACCCAGCCCTCGCGCCCCGCCCCGCGCAACACGCCCGCGCAGGACGATGCGCCCGTCCAGCCCGCTCCGCCGGTGCAGCAGCCCCCCGTCACCGCCACGCCGCCCGCGACCACGCCGGAAACCCGCGCGACCCAGACGACCCAGGCCGCCGACACGTTCGAGCGCGACGATCTGCTCGCGGCCGGCGAAGGCGTGTTCGGCAAGGGTGCGGAAGGGCTGGCGGGGATGATCGAGCGTATCCTGCGCGAACAGGGTCGCCCCAATGCCTATATCGCCGGGCGCGAGGCGTCGGGTGCATTCGTGGTCGGGCTGCGCTACGGCTCCGGGATCATGACCCACAAGGTCGAGGGGCAGATGCCGGTCTATTGGACCGGGCCGTCGCTCGGTTTCGATATCGGCGGCGATGCGAACAAGGTATTCGTGCTCGTCTATAATCTCTACGATACCGAGGAACTGTTCCACCGCTTTCCGGCAGCCGAGGGGCGGCTCTATTTCGTCGGCGGATTCGCGGCGACCTATTTGCGGCGGGGGAATGTGGTGCTGATCCCGGTGCGGCTGGGCGTCGGATGGCGCGCGGGGGTGAATGTGGGGTATATGAACTTCACCCATAAGGCGCGGTGGTTGCCGTTCTGATTTCGGCCTTGGGGTGAGGGTTTCCCTTGGCCTTCGACTTCGCTTAGGCTGAACGGGGTGGGGTATAAGCTTCCATTACTCGCTCCGTTCAGGCTGAGCGAAGTCGAAGCCCACGCCCTATTCCCGTACCAACATCCGATAAGGTTCGCTCACCGCGATCACCGGCACGTCCCAGGGATGCGCCGCGAGCAGACGATCCGCCAACGCATCCACATCCGCCGCCGCATCGTACATCGCGGTCAGGATCACCGTGGACGACCAACTCGCCGCGCCCACTGCCCCAAGTGCAGGCACCGCGCCCTTGCCCGGCCGGAAGCCCTCATAGCCGAGCGTCAGTTCCACCACCTCGCGATACCGCCCGAAATCGCCGAGCGGCGGGGTGCGCAGGATGGCGAGAAGCGGGGCGGCGGTTGCGTCCCGCTCGACCGCCCCCGGATCGCCGGCGATCAATGCCGACAAGGTGGTGGGCGCGACCGGGCAATAGACCCGGATCTTCCGCACCCACCGCATGGTCGTCATCCGAAGTCGACCGCCTCGAAACGGATCGGCTGGCCGGTCGGTGCGTCGGCGAGCTGGTCTTCCCACATCGCGACCTGGCCGCGCACGATGGTGCCGATCGGCTTGCCGGTCAGTTCCATGCCGGTGAAGGGCGACCAGCCGCACTTGGACTGGAGCCAACGGTCCTCGATCGTCCAGCGCTTCTTGAGGTCGACGATGGTGAAGTCGGCGTCATAGCCCGCCGCGATCCGCCCCTTGCCGACGATGCCGAAGATGCGCTGGGCACCGGCGCTGGTCAGCTCGATTACTCGCTGGAGCGACAGGCGGCCGTTGGCCGCATGGTCGAGCAGAAGCGGCAGCAAGGTCTGCACGCCCGGCATCCCGCTGGGGCTGCCCGGATAGGGCTTGGCCTTTTCCTCCAGCGTGTGCGGCGCATGGTCCGATCCGATCACGTCGGGCACACCCTGGTTCAGCCAGTACCACAGCCCGTCGCGGTGCGCGCCCGAGCGGATCGGCGGGTTCATCTGCGCCAGCGTGCCGAGGCGCGGATAGGCTTCCTCACCCGCCAGGGTCAGATGCTGCGGCGTGACCTCACAGGTCGCGATGTCCTTGTTCCGGCCGATATATTCCAGTTCGGCGGGGGTGGTCACGTGCAGGATGTGGATGCGGCGATTGGCCTCGCGCGCCAGGCGCAGGATACGGCGGGTGGCGAGCAGCGCGCTCTCATCGTCGCGCCAGACCGGGTGCGAGGACGGATCGCCTTCCACCCGCTCATCGGCGCGGGCGTTCATACGATCCTCGTCCTCGGCATGGATGGCGACGCGGCGATGGCCCGAGGCGAGCACCTCGGCCAGACGCGCATCCTCCGACACCAGGAGGTCGCCGGTCGAGGCGCCCATGAAGATCTTCACCCCCGCCGTGCCCGGCATCCGCTCCAGCTCGGCCAGGTCGCGGGCGTTGTGGTTGGTCGCACCGACATAAAAGGCATGATCGCAGAACATCGTCTTGGCGCGGGTCAGCTTGTCGGTGATCGCGTCCGCCGAATCGGTGTTCGGCTTGGTATTGGGCATCTCGAAGACGGCGGTGACGCCGCCCATCACGGCGGCGCGGCTGCCGCTGGCCAGGTCTTCCTTGTGCATCAGGCCCGGCTCACGGAAATGAACCTGGCTGTCGATGACGCCGGGCAGGATGTCGAGCCCGGTGCAGTCGATCACCCGGCCCGCATCGCCGGTCGCGCCGATCTCCACGATCCGCCCGTCGCGAACGCCGACATCGGCGCGGACCGGGCCGCCGGGCGTGTGAACGGTGCCGCCGGAGAGAAGCAGGTCGAAGGTCATGACAAACGGGCCTTTCGCGAATGGTCGCGCCTTCCTACCTTGCCCGCATGAGCGATACCACCCCGACGACCGCCTCCGGAAACATGGCCGGCACGACCCTGGCCGACCGCCGCCTGATCCGCGTGGGCGGCGAGGATGTGCGTGGGTTTTTGCAAGGGCTGCTGACCCAGGACGTGCTGGGGCTGGAGCGGGACGCCCCCCGTTGGGCCGGGCTGCTGACGCCGCAGGGCAAGGCACTGTTCGACTTCATCCTCTGGGCCGATGGCGAGGCGGTGCTGATCGATGCGGAGGCCGATCAGGCCGAAGCGCTCGCCCGGCGACTGACCATCTATCGGTTGCGACGGGCGATCACCATCACGCCGGTCGACGATCTGGCGGTGCATTGGAGCCTGGATGCCCCCGACCGACCCGATGACCCCCGGCTGGCGGCGCTGGGCAAGCGCTGGCTGGCCCCGGCAGGCGAGGCGGCGAGTGGGTGGACGGCGCATCGCCTGTCGCTGGGCGTGACGGAAGGCGTGGGCGAACTGGGCTCTGGCGAGACGCTGTGGCTGGAGTGCAATGCGCGCGAGCTGAACGGCGTCAGCTTCACCAAGGGCTGCTATGTCGGGCAGGAGAATACGGCGCGGATGCACCACCGGTCGAAGGTCAATCGGCGGCTGGTCGTCGTGCCGCTGGGGGAGAGCGGGGACCGGACCCGCGCCACCTATCCCGCGCTGGGGTTGATGGTCGAGCACCGTCGGGTCGAGTCGCTGGGTGACGCCTTGCGCCCCGATTGGCTGGTCGCCGCGCTGGCGGAACCGGATCGGGGCTGAACCCGGGAGTCAGCGGGCGAGCTTCGCCTCGCTGGCCAGCGCCTGCTGAATCTGGACGCTGGGCGCGGCGAGCATATTTCCGACCTGCACCGCGATCGTCGCGGCGGCGACCAGGCCGAACAGGCAGAGCGCGCCGAATTGCAACGCGCTGGAGATGGAACGGCTTCGCTCCATACGGCGCGCGGCGTCGATTTCGCTGACCATGCGATGCGGGGCGTTGCGACGATCGCCGCCGGAGTCGAGTGCTGCGGGCTTGCCCTCCAGACGCGGTTCGTTGACCAGCGCGTCGGCGCTGATCCTATCCTGGGTCCGGATGCCGAAGAAGCGGTCCCGCCGCCAGATGACGCGGCCGATCACGACCTGACGCCCGCGACGGATGTCGACATATTCGCCCGCCTGCAAGGGATCGTCGCTCGCCAGCATCATGCCGCGCGACGAGACATTGTGAATGCACGCATCGCCCCAGCCCCGCACGGACTTCATGCGACAGGGGATCAGAACCTGTCGACGCGCCTCCCGGCTCTTATAATCCGGGCCCGCCCGCGCCATGACACCCCTTTCACATCCAATCCCTGTCCATAGTGGACAGACACCAAGAAAGTGTGAATCTGCCGCTATTAAGCGGGCATCGACGTCAATGCGGCGGGAATGACCGCTCGTTGCAGCGGCCGAACGATCCCGCAGAGGGTTTCAGCAGGCCCGACCTCGCCGAATTCGGCATGGGTTCCCACAACGCTATCGAACCCGCGATCAGGCCTGCGGACGTAACGCCGCATATTGCCCCCAAAGAAAAAAGGAGGCCGGCTTTCGCCGACCTCCCTCTTTCGTCATCAGCCTTGGCTGAGCGTGGCTTATTGGCCAGCGCCCGGACCGTAGGTGATTTCGACGCGACGGTTCTGGACCTCGCGGACGCCGTCCGCGGTCTGAACGCGCAGCTTGTCGCGCTGCTCGCCGAACGCTTCGGTCGTGATCGTGCCGTCCGGGATCGAACGCGACGTCATGTACGCCTTCACCGCGTCGGCACGACGCTGCGACAGACCCTGGTTGTAGCGCGGCGTACCCGAAGTATCGGTGTAGCCCGCAACCATCACGCGGGCATTGCCGCAGCTCTGGTACTGGGTGATCGCGTTGTCGAGGATCGACGCTGCTTCCGGGGTGACGTCCGACTTGTCCCATTCGAAGAACACGATGAACGGACCCGGCGAGCACTGCACAGGCTCCGGAGCCGGCGGCGGGGGCGGCGGGGGAGGAGGCGGCGGGGGCGGCGGGGGCGGCGGGGGCGGCGGCGGAGCAGCCGGTTCGCCGAAGTTGTACGCCACGCCACCCAGGATCGAGTGCGAACGGAAACGACCGTCGAACGTGTTGTTCGCGACGTCGACCAGCTTGACGTTCTCGGCGTTGAAGAAGCGATACTTCAGCGTCGCGTCGATGTGGTCGGTCAGCGGCGCACGGATGCCCGCCAGAGCCTGCCACGCGAACACGGTGTCCGAGTCGTTCAGGAAGTCGGCGCGGTTGTTCAGGGCGTAGTTCGCCTTGACGCGCGCGACGCCGACGCCGCCGCCGACGAAGCCCTGGATGCCGTCATCGGCACCGAAGTCCAGCAAGCCGTTCAGCATGAAGCTGAGCGCCGAGGTGGAACCACCGGCATAGTCGTAGTTACCAGCCGCAACCGTGCCCGCACCGATGCCGGTGTTGGTCAGCGTGGTCGAGCTGAAGCCGTCGACGGTCGCGCGGCGATAGCCGACTTCGGTTTCCAGACGGAAACCACCGAAGTCGTAACCCATCACGGCGTCAACGTCATAACCATAGTCATGGTCGACAGTGGCCACGCCGGTGCGCGTGCCGGTGACATCATAATCGATGTCCTCGACGATCATCCCGCCGCCTTCGATGCCGACGTACCACGACTTGTCGCGGGCGAGGGCAGGCGAAGCCAGAGCGGTGGAGGCGAGTGCCAGAACAATGGCAAGCTTCCGCATCATAGTCCCCTTTCTTGGTTGTCACTACGGACAGCGCAAACCCACTATCGACGTGTTGGTTTCCACGCAAGCAAACAAAAGCCCGGCACTGTGGCATTAAAAGCACAGGATTTTCGTCAGCCCGAGGCGATCAATCCATGGCTGCGCAATGCCAAAATCACCGCATTCAGGGCATAACGTCCTTCTATATCAATGACTTGCCCTCCATCCGGCGAGGCGATGGCAGGTTGTTGCGCACCCAAAACTTTTTTACCGGCCACGGTCAATTCGCGCGCGACGACACGCCCCGTCCGCCATGCCGTCCCGTCCCAGTCGGATCGGCATTGCTCGGCCTTGTTCCAAACCGAAAGCCCTTGGCGCGGCGGGAGAAATCTCCACCCGCCCTCGGTCCATCCGGCCAGCATCGCGGCATGGTCCTTCCACGCCGCCACCGGCTGGTCGCCGACCACCCAGGCCTGGCCCGGCACAGGCGCGTCGGGCGGGGTGTCGAGGCCCACCGCCTCGACACAGGGTTGCACCACCATGTCGAGCAGGGTCAGCGCCTCGTTATGGGTGATCTCCTTCTGCGCCTGCCCCGCGGTCAGCAGCGGCAGCGTCCAGCGCGGCGTTTCTCCCGTCATCTCAATTCTCTCCCACGAATCCGACCAGCGGCGCCGACGCGCCCCAGGTCCCCAATTGCCGCACCGTCACCCGCTCCCCCACGCTCGCCGTGCCGGTCCAGCCGGGGGCGGTGACGATCGCCTCCCGGTCGCCCAGGGTGACGCGATAGCGCTCCGCCTCCTCGCCCAGCGGCGCATCGACCCGGTCGAGCCAGCGCCACCCGAGCCGACTTCGCCGGGTCCAGCCCAAGGTGACGCTGCCGTCCGCGCCCCGGCGGCTCCACAGTCCGACCGGCGCGGGCGGCAGGACCGAACGACCGGTGACCTCCGCCACCGCTTGCACCCCCTCCGTGCCGTCCGCCACGCCATGTGCCAGGAAGCGGACGCGACCGCCCAGCGCGGTGATCGGCACTTCGATGGTCCGCACCGACTCCGCCGCGATCAGCGCGAAGGGGGTTCCCGCCGTGGCCTGTCCGATCATCGCCTCGGTCCCGCGCAGGCCGCGCCGCAACTCGCGCAATCGCCAGCGTCGGTCGCCCAGCGGCTCGGCCCGCGCGAACTGGATCAGTTCGCCGCCGATCCAGGCGAGATTGGCCCCCGCCTCGATCGCCGCCGGATCGGCATCGGCCAGATCCTCCGCGATCGTCACCACGAACGCGCCGCGCCGATCGATCAGCGCGGTGGTGCCGCCACCGGGCGTCACCGCCGTCACGCTGCCGATCACGCCCGGCAGCGCGGTGGTGCCGATCGCGGTCCAACTCGCCCCGTCGTCCAGGCTATAGGCGAGGTTCGCCTGCCGCCATCCCGGCTCGCCCGCCGCGATGACGGTCAGGCGCGGGGCGGACAGCAACTCGTCGGTTAGCGGCGGCGCCTCGAAGGCGATCAGCCGCGTTGCCCCGATGTTCCGGTCCGCCGCCCGCGCGATCTGCCCCGGCGACGCCGCCAGCATCGGCCCGACATGCCCGACCGGCACGCAGGTCAGCCGGACGGCCATGGCCTCCCACGCTGCCTCGACCACGCGCCAGCGCCCTGCCTCGCCCGCGATGGTGACGAGGCCACCGGGCGCGATGGCCAGCGCATCGGGGCCGAGCGTCACGGTCCGCCGCACCCGCTCGGCCCGTTTGCGCGCCAGCCGGTCCTCGGCCAGCGTCCGCGCCGTGGCGGCATCGAGCGCGGCGGCCAGGTCCAGCCGCTCGTCGCGCACCCCGCCGGCGCGGCGCGCGCGCTGCATCCCGATCTGATAGTCGCGCGCCGGATCATAATGGGCGACGGTGACGCTCGCCGGGAGGATCGCCTCCGCCGCCACCTCGCGCTGGCCGCGTCGGCCCGGTCCCTCGGCGCCCATCCCCTCATCCTGGATGAGGGCGGGGACGGCGGCGGGGTCGGGCACGGCGAGGCGCAGGCCGCGTTCCTCCGCCACCCACTGGCCGCCGCTCATATCGGCAAGCATCGCCAGCACCGCGCGCACGCTTCCCCCGCTCGCCGCAAAGCCGCCGACCATCGTGCCGTCATCGCCCGCCCGCACCCATGGCGAGAGGGCCTGCGCGATCATACCGCAGGACAGGGTCGCCGCATCCGCCTCCACCTCGAAGGTGAGTTGGGGAATCCGGTTGCCGAACTCGGCCAGCGCCAGCCCCTCGAACACCGCATAGGCGATCCCCCGAAAGGCCGAGGCACGCGCGCCCTCGACCGAGGCGATCAGCGGATCGACCGGCTGGTCCTCCGTACCGGTGTAGAGGCGAAAGCCGGTCGCGACCTTGAAGTCGCCCGCTTCCCCGCGCAGCAGCCGTCCATCCGCCCAGATGCGCCCGACGCGCCGGATCGTCCGTCCCGACAGAGCGACCGCGAAATTGGCGGAATAGCTGTAGCTTTCCGTACCCGGCCGCCCCTTGCCCCCGCCGGAGACGCCGCGCGACTCGACCAGATCGGTAGCCCAGATGACGGGGCCCGCCACGCGCATCGTGCCGAAGATGGCAGGCATCTGCGTGCCGTAGCTGGAGGTCTGCACCGACAGCTCGGCCAGGCGCGGCCCTTGTCGCCGGGGCGAACCCAGCACGGCATGATCCACCCGGTTGCCGATCAGCGCGCCGATCGCACCGCCCACCGGACCCAGCAGCGCACGCCCCACCGTGCCCAAGACCAAGGTCGCCATTACCCCTCCCCCTTCCAATATCCCAGCACCGGCCAGGGCGCCGCGCCCGGCCGCCAGGCGACGCGGCGAAGCGCCGCATCGGCATGGACGATCCCATCGCTCACCCGGATCGCCAGGTGCAGTTGCCCCGGTCCGGCGCGCAGCAGCAGCACCGCGCCGGGCGCATCCTCTCCCCGCGGGAATTGTGCATCGAGCAGCGCCGCCACCCGCCCCGCGTCACCGCTGCGCCAGCCATAGCCCGTCGGCGCGTCCCGTCCCGTCGCCGCCGCGACCAGCCCGACACAGTCCAGCCCATGCCCCGCATCGCGCCCGTGCAGCCGGAACCGCGTGCCGACCAGCGCCCGCGCCGCCCGCTCCACCGCACTCATGCGCCAGGATAACGGGTGAGCAGGTCGATGCCGGGCAGGAACGGCTCGCCCCGGAAGTTCACGACATTGCCGAAGCGCGACAGGCAGGTGTCGAGCCGCTTGTCGCAGCCCTCGATCAGTTCGATCAGCGGCTTGCCTTCCACCGCGAAGGCAGGCGCGGCGGAGAGGTACAGCCGGTTCCCCTCGGACCGCGCGACGATCGCCTCCAGCCCGGTATTGGCACCCCCGAACCAGATCAACCGCCCCTGGCCGTAAGCGTTGGCGACCGGCTCGGCCGTGTCGAGGGTCAGCATCACCTCGCCGTCCCAGGCGCTTACCCGCGCGAACCGCCGCCGCCCCGCCATCGCCACGCGGCACCGCCGGTCGCCCAGCGCGGCGCGGCAATCGGGCGAGGTCTCCTCCGCCACCGGCCGGTCGAGCAGCGCGCCCACCCCGCGCAGCTCGGCGGTAAACCCGCCTTCGCCCAGTTGGACGGCGCCGATCTCACCCTGGCCCAGCGGCACGGGGGCGGCCTCGCCGGTCCAGTCGACGGCGATCGCGGCGACGCGCGCGCCATCCCAGCGTCCCGCCAGCAGATCGCGCTCGCCAATGGCCATGCTGGTCAGTGCGCCCGAGGCGTCCATCAGATCGGGGTCCAGTCCATCGCCGCGCAGGATCGCACTGGGCGTCAGGCCCGGCACGGCGCGGTAGCGCAGGCCGTCGATCCACAGATCATGGTCATGGCCGGTCAGCCCGATCGTCACCCCGTCGCGCCGCTCGATCCGCCAGCACAGGACCCAGGCGGTCAGCGTGTCCGCGCTCATGCCTCCCGCACCTCGACCAGCGGCACGGACGGGGCCGCCCCCGCCTGGAACCCCGCCAGCGTCGCGCTCAGCCGGTCCTCGGCGAAGCGCACGGGCACGTCGAAGGTGAAGCTGGCGGTGATCGCCTTTCCGGCGGCAGGCGCGGTGTCGAGCAACAGCCAGCCGCCCGGTTCCACGACGAAGCCGGTCACGCCCTGCCCCGCGACCTTCACCGAAACGCTGCCCGCCACCGGCCGGGTGATGCGCCGTGCCTGATCGCCATAATGGCGGACCAGCGCAAAGCGCCGCGTGGTGCCGTCGCCGGTGCCGAGCGCCTCGTCCGTCCCGGCGCTATCGAACGGATCGCGCAGACGGAACCCGCGCGCCGGGCCCATCCGGGCGCGGAAAAAGCCCAGCAGCGCGGCAATATCCGCCGCCGATCGGATGCCGGGGCCGACATCATAGGTCGTCCGCGCCTCCGCCCAACTCGCATTACGCGCCTCGCGCCCGCCCGCGCTGGTCAGGATCGCAGTCGAGAAACCCGGCGTCACCTCCGCCTCACGCCCCAACGCCAGGGGAAAGAGCACATCGTCGAAAGCCTGCATATCATCCTCCCCCTCCCAACAGACGAATCCGTCACGCATCACCTGCGGCATCGCCCATAGATACGTCGCGGCGACGCCCCGCTCGCGCGCGACCTGTGCGGCATCGGCGATCCAGCCCCATTGCTCCCGCTGGTCGGCGCGCAGCACGAAACCCGACAGATAATGCTGGCGGGCGGGCGGATAGCCGAGCCGCGCTTCGGCCAGCGCCACGCCCTTGCGGGTCGACGCGGTGTCGCCCGCCGTCACCCAGTCATAATCCTCCAGTTGCAGCACATCGAAGGCCGGGCTGGCCCAGCCGACCGGCATGTTGGCGCGCTTGGCTTCGGGCGCGAGCGGGTCGAGCACGGTCGGCAGATAGGTTAGCAGATGCGTGACACAGCCCGGTGCGGCCGCCTTGGCCGCCGTGCACAAAGCCACCGTCGACGCCGCCAGACACGCGCCCGCCCGGTCGAGCGCGTCGCGCTGCGCCTGGCTCTTGGCGCCGGCCATGCTCGCCATCGCCACCGGCGCGAAGGCCGCCACCGCCGCCGCATCGTACAGGCACGGCGCGCCGTCCGAGGGGCGCACCCACCACCAGGGCTCGCCGACCTGGAATTTCGGGGCCAGCCCCGCCGCCGCGCCGATCGCCAGAAACGCAGCCGCGACCGCCTGGAGATAGGCCATGGCCCCCGAATGCGCCGGGCTGAGCAAGGTCGAGGGCGGCGACCAGCCGGTCAGGGCGGGGGCACCATCCGCCGAGCGCTGTTTCCAGTCGCCCCAGCAATGCGCGTCGAACAGCTCATAGGACAGCGACCAGATCAGGCCATAGCCCAAGCCCTTCGCCTCCCGCGCGAAACCACGATGCCAGGCGGCGCTCGCCACGTTCAGCACCCCGCCGGTCAGGCTGGCATAGAGTCCGTCGCCGCTGCGCTCGAGCCGGAAATAATGGCTCATGCCGACATAATGGACGATGTCGCCGCGATAGCCGAGGTGCAGCATGTTGCGCAGCAAACGCTGCGGCGTCAGGTGATAACTGTCGTCATAGCCGCTCGCGATGCCGAAGCCCTGTTCGGGAAGAACGCCCGCACCGACCCCGACCACCGATCCCGGCCCGTCGCAGGCGATGCCGGTTATCTCGACCCAGCCCTCCTGCGGCTGGGGCAGGAACGTCGCGCCCGCGTCATAGCCGGGTGCGACCAGCGAGACGAACATGCGGTCGACATCCCCCGCCCAGACTGGATCGCGATCCTCCGGGAATTTGAACCCGCCCGCGAGGCTGGCGAAGTCGATCACGACCTGTGCATCCTCCGCCGTGCCGGTCGCGTAGTTCCACAGCCGGACATACCAGGCCCGTGGCCGCCCCTGCTCGTCCCGCCCCTCGATGGTCAGGGTCGGGCCATGCACCGCATCGAGCGGCTTGATCCCGCCCGAACGCCAGCGGAACCGCAACCGGCAGTCGCGATAATCGCGCGCCGTGTCATAGCGCAGCAGGGGATGGTCATGCCGATCGGCCGACTCCCAGATCAGCCCGGCCAGATCGTCGGCGCGGTAGAAGACCGTGTCGACGCGCAAGCCATCGGGCGCGGTCGCCACCACCGCCGCCATCATCGGGCGCGGGAAATCGACCGTCCAGTAACGCGGGTCGAAGCGCGAGAGCATGTCGCTGCGCTGCGACCGACGTGCGCTGTGGAGGCAGTATTGCATGGGTTCGTCTCCCAAATGTCGAGGCTCCTGCCCCTCCACCACCGGGCTGACGCCCGGCGGACCCCCTCCCCAAGCCGAGCTTGGGGAGGAGTAATGTTTCCCCAATCCTCCCCATCTCCGATGGGGAGGGGGACCGCGCCCGCAGGGCGTGGTGGAGGGGCAAGGCCCCGCCCTCAATCCTCCGCCAGCGCCGCCCGCACCGCCCGCGCCACCTGGCGGCTGGAGCGTTGCAGCACGCCGCCCGCCTCGCCCGCCCCGGCGTTGATCGTGATCGCCACCCGCACATCGCGCGGGGAACCGCCGGGGCGCAGTGTCTCCACCCGCCCGCTGCTGGTCGGCACGAACAGCTCCGGCCCGCGCTCGCCGACCAGATAGGGCCGGTCGGGCGATACCGGTCCCCCCGTCGCCCGGCCGGGTAGGCCCGACACCAACCCGCCCAGCAGCCGCGCCAATCCGCCATCGCCGACAGACGCCACGCCCTGCCGCAACGCGGCCCGCGCGATCTGGTCGAGCACCGACAGCGCCGTCGCCTGCAGTTCCTCGAACCCGAACCGACCGGTCCGCGCCGCGCGCAGCAGCGCCGTCTCGACGGTGCGCGCGCCCAGTTCTGCCGCATCGCCCAGACCGCGCGACAGCTCGGCGCGCATCGCGGCCATGTCGGCGGCGAAGCCCCGCATGTCGATGCGGGGTGCAAAATCCTGCTCATCCATCCGGATACATCTCCCGCAACCGGGCGAGCGTGGCGGACGAGGGAGGATCGCCCCCGGTCGGCCCTATCATCGCCGTCACCACCGCCCGAAGCTCGGCGGGCGTGGCGCGCCAGAAGCGGTCGGGCGACCAGCCCAGCACCGCGCCCGCCATCCCCGCCAGCCGCCCCGCCTCCTCGGCAAAGGTCATTTCCCGCCCAATATCTGGCGCAGCAATTGCCGCAGCACGGGCGCCAACGTCGCGAGCCCGAGTTCGACTAGCGCCTCGCCCAGTTGCTCGCGGCTCAGCCCCTCGGGCACCTCGCGCAGGCAATGCCAGATCAGCGCCGCCGCCTCGCCCAGCGACAGCTTGCCCTCGCCCGCCCGCTCGACCAGCTCGAACAGCGGACCCAGTTCGCCCTCCGCCGCGACCAGCGCCTGGAAGCTCGGCCGCACGACCAGCTCCGCACCGCCCACACGCAGCGCCGCCTCGCCCCGAACCGGGTTCGCCGCCCCGCTCATGCCGCCACCACCGGGCCGGAGCTTTCCAGGGCGAGCATGTAGGTCCGCTCCCCACCGAAATCGCCCGAGTAATCGAGGCGCGTGACCAAGAACCGCCCGGTCATCGACCCGCCGCTCTCGAAGCTCAGCCTATAGGTCTCGATGGTGCCCGCCAGCGCATGGCCGCGCATCCGGGACTCCGCCGCCGATCCGGTGAAGACGCCCGCGCCCGCGACGCTGACATGCCGCACCCCGGCGCCGGACAGAAGCTCGCGCCAGCCGCCCGAATCCTTGTTCGTCACCACCACCGTCTCGCCATTGATCGACAGTTGCGTCGTGCGCAGCCCCGCCATGGTGGCGAAGGCGGGCGGCTCCGCCCCGTCGCCGATCTTGAGCAGAAAGGCGCTTCCCTTTTCGATTGCCATGTCCGTTCCCCCCTATTGCCCCACGCGCCACAACCGGGCGCGCCACTCGACGCTCGCGGTCCAGCGTGCGCCCGTCTTCGCCATGCGGGTTGCCATCACGGCCCACCCCGCCACCTGCCAGCCATCGGCCAGCGGAGCCGACAGCGTGATCCCCTCCGCCGCCTGCATCGCGGCGCGCAGCCGAAGGGGCCGTTCGCCCTCATCGGTAAGCGTCACGGTCACGCGCAGTTCGCGCCCCTCGATCCCCGCCGCGCCCCAGTCGCTCTCGCCCAGCTCACCCAGCACCGCCTGCGGCACGCCGGCCCGGACCGGCACGGCGTCGAACACCGACACCGCCAGCGGCTGCAACGCGGCGCGCAAGGCCGCCAATAGCCCGGCCCGCAAGGCCTCGCGCGCGGTCATGCCCGCCTCGGCGCGTCGAGCCGCATCCGCCGCCAAGGCCGCCACAGGGCCGCGACGGCGGCGGGCGGCGCCACGGCGGCGTCGCGATTGTCGAACAGATGCGCGCCCATGATCGCCACGCCATGCGCGATTTCGGGCGGCAGGCCCGCCCAGCCCTCGGCGAGCCCCGCGCGATACCGTACCGTCACCGCCTCCCCCGCCCGGACCCAGCCGCGCCCGTCGCGGTCGATCTCGCCCACGCCGCCGGACAGGATCGCGACGACCGGCGTCGCCGACAGTGCCTGCCACGCCAGTGCACCTGGCACCGGTTCCTCGACGATCCGCTGAATCAGCATCTGCCAGCAAAAGGATTCGGCCAGCCCCAGCGCGACGCCCGCGACGCGCTCCACCAGCGCCGCCTCATTTCCTTCTTCCAGCCGCAACAGCGTGCGCACCGCGCCCGCCGCCGCCGTGACGGTCTGGGCGGGCATGGGCTCCCTGATCCCGCTCATGATGAATTCTCCTTCACCGATACAAGTTGCGACAAGCCGGACACATGGGCGTCACACTTGGGGAGCAGAGACGTTCTCAGCCGCTGCCCGCCTCCCCCTTGGGCACCGGCCATGCCGACCCTGCGCCCCCCGGCCGGGCTCGGCATTCTCCCTGAACTACGGGGCAGCCTCCTGCGGGCTGCCCCGATTTTTCCAGCGATTTAGTTCGTCGCGAACTTCATCAGCTTGATCGCCTCCGAGTCGCTGACGCAGCCGCCGACCCGCCGCGTGGCGTAGAAGGTCACGAACGGCTTGTTGCTGTACGGATCGCGCAGGATCGCGGTTTCGGCGCGCTCGGTGATCAGATAGCCCGCCTGGAAATTGCCAAAGGCGATGGCGCAGGCATTGTCCGCGATATCGGGCATGTCCTCCGCCTCGATCACCGGATAGCCGAGCAGGGTGGCGGGCTGCCCCGCCGTCAGGCCCGGTGCCCAGATGAACTGGCCGTCCGTCGTCTTGAGCTTGCGGATGCTCGCCGAGGTCGCCGCATTCATGACGAAGCACGCGCCCTGACGGTATGGCGCGCGGAGCGACTGGACCAGATCGACCAGCCGCTCATCCGCCTTGGCCCCGAACGCCCCCGTCGCGCCGGTCGCCAGATATTGCAGCGTGCCGAACGGGCGCACCCCGTCCTTCGCGGTCGAGATGGCATTGGTCAGGAAGCCCTTGGGCCGGTTGACGCCCGAGCCGTTGATAAAAGCCTGTCCCTCGGCCCGCGCGAACTCGGTCGCGATCTCGCCCGCGAGCCAGCCCTCCACGTCGAAGGCCGCATCGTCCAGCATCGCCTGGCTGGCCGACGGGTTGGCATAGAGTTCGCCCATCGGCGGGGCCAGTTCGACGAAACTGGGCGTCGCCGTTTCGGGCCGCGCCGCCGTCTCGCTCGCCCAGCCCGAGGGCGTGCCGCCGGTGGTCACCAGCTTGCGATACCCCGCCGAGCCCACCGTCACGACATTGGCGATGGCGCGGATCGGCGAGACATTCTTCAGGACCGAGGCGATCGCCGCATCGATCTCACGCGGCACGGCGAAGCCGCCGCTGTCGCCGGTGGTGCCGGTAAAGGCCTTCAGCTCGACGGTCGTGCCGCTGCGCACATAGCCGTCGAACGCATCATTTTTTGCCCGAGCGCCGTCCAGCACGGGTCGTTCGATCACGTCCATATCAATCCCCCTTGGTCAAAAAATGAGTCACCCGGGCGAGCGGCTGCATCGGCACCGTCACCAGACTGATTTCGATAAGCTCGGCCGACAGGATGGCGCGGGCCGCGCCCTGATGGACGACACGCGGCCGGTATCCCACCGACAGCCCCGCCACCGCGCCCGCCCGCACCAGCGCGGCGAGCGCCGGGTCGTCGACCACGGCTTCCACCGCGAGACCGGTATCGTCCTCCGCCAGTCCGACGATCCGCCCCATCGGCTCGCCCCGATGCTGCCAGAGCAGGGGCACGTTGCTCGCGCCCGCAAAGGCGCCCCGCCGCATGACATCGCCCGCCCGGTCCATCCGGTCCCAGATCGCGGCATAGCCGGTGAAGGTCAGGCTCATTTCAGCCAGTCCTCCATCCCCAGCCGCATCGCGATCCCCGCCAGCAGCAGCGCGCCGAGCAGCCGCGTCAGCCAGCCCACCGCGCTTTTCCACACCGACGACTTGGCCTCGCGCCAGGCGGTCAGCAGCTCGCGCAGTTCGGCGACATCCTCCGCCGCATCGGCATCGGCTAGGCCCAGCCGGGTCAGCGCCCGCGTCGCACCCAACTCGCCTGCCTCCTCGGCGACTGCGCGCAGCGTCACCAGGTCCGCGCCGCTGTCCGCCGCCTGCGCCAGCAGCCGCGCCAGAACATCGCTGCTCATGACAGGCCGACCATCTGGCGCTTCTCCGCCGGATCGAGGAAATCGGCGCTCGCCGCCATCTGCCACAGCATCTGGCGCTCTTCCGCAAGCGCGGTGACACGGTTGATGTCGACCGACAGGCTCGCCCCCTCGAACCAGCCCGCCAGCCCCTGCGAAAGCCCGCTCAGGATCGCGCCCGCCAGCGGCAGGATCGCCTGTCGCCACAGCGCGCGGTTGGCCTCGCGGTAATTGGCATAGGTGTTGTCGCCAGGCAGACCGAGCAGCATCGGCGGTACCCCGAAGGCCAAAGCGATCTCACGCGACGCCGACGATTTTGCCGCGATGAAATCCAGCTCTGCCGGAGTCAGGCTCATCGCCTGCCACTTCAGCCCGCCCTCCAGCAGCAGGGGACGCCCGGCGTTGCCGCTGCCCGCGAACCCCTCCATCTCGGCGCGCAACCGCTCGAACTGGTCCGGCGTCAGCGTCGAACCATCGCCCGGATCATAGACCAAGGCCCCCGAAGGCCGCGCCGCATTGTCGAGCAGCGCCCGGTTCCACGCCGCCGCCGCATTGTGGATCGCGATCGCCCCCGCCGCCGCGCCCAGACAGCCCAGCCCGTAATGATCGTCGAGCGGGTGGCAGCTTTTGAGATGCACGATTTGCGGCCGCACCGGATCGACCGGCAACGTCGTCACCCGCCCGCCCGCGCGGTAGAGGAACGCGGCGGGCCAGCCGCTCGCGTCCAGCTCCATCGTCACCCGCTCGGGGCGCAGCGCGAACAGTTCGGCCACCTCGCCCTCGGCATCGCGCAGGATCTGCACATAGGCATTGCCGTGCAGCAGCAGATGCGTCGCCACCGTCTCCAGCAGCGCCTGCCCCTCGCTGCGCGCGGCGACCAGCGCGACCAGTTCGGAATGCGAAGCGGTCAGCGGCGCCTCCGCCAGCCCGCCCGCGACCATCCGCACCGCGCGCTGCGCCACCGGGTTGCGCAGATACCCCTCGCGCACCTGGGTCTCATAGGACGGTGCCGAGCCCGTCAACGGCACCCCCGACCGGGCCAAACCCAACCCGAGCAGCGGACGCGCGGCCCCCCGCCCGGTCTTGCGACCGAACATCCTCATCGTCGAATCTCCTTTAGCTCCTCCCCGATACGGGGAGGTGGCAGCGCGCCGCGCTGACGGAGGGGGGCTTCCACAAATGACTCGCCCGCGGCGATCCCCCTCCACCACCGCTTCGCGGCGGTCCCCCTCCCCGTGCCGGGGAGGATTGCGTCCGCTACAAATTCCGTATCCCCGGCGGCCCCCGCCCCGACAGCATCAGCTCGGTCAGCGCCCAGACCAGCGCATCCGCCCGGTCCGGCGAGCGGCCCGGCCCGTCATAGGCCCCCGCCACGCCCAACCCGCACAGCTCGTCCTCCAGCGCCGGGTATCCCCGCGCATGCCAGACCCGCCCCTGCGCATAGAGAAACGACACCGGCTCCGCCCGCGCCGCCTTGCCAATCGAGGCATAGACCAGATGCACCGGCAGGGTCGGATCGGCGAGCCGCAAAACGCTCTCCACCATGTCGCCGCCCTGGTTGCGCTCGGCTACCACCCGGTCCGCGCGGTTGCGCCGGGCGCACCCCGCCACCCGCGCCGCCCAGCCTTCGGGCGAGAGCCCCGCCTCGCTCGCATCCTCCAGCACATAGCCATGGCCGTCGCGCCCCAGCCCGACCGCGACGATCCCGCAGGCATCGCCGCTGCTCGTCGCGGGCGGATCGACGCCCACCACCACCCGGTCGAGCGCGGGCACCGTCTTGGCCCGTTGCCGGTCGAGCAGCGCGCGGGTCCACAAGGCCCCCTCGCGGTCGTCGACCATCTCGCCGTCCAGCTCCTGCCGTCCCAGCCGCGTGTCGCCGTATTGCGCCAGCATCGCCTCCTGGAAGCTGTCGGGCAGATGCGCGTTGTCGCTGGTCCGCCCGATCGTCTCGACACAATCGGGCAGCGCCATGACCTTGCGCATCAAGGGCGTCGCGCGCGGCGTGGTCGTGACCAGCACGCGCGGCTGCTCGCCCAGCCGGAGCGTCATCATCAGATTGTCCCATCCGGCCTCCCCCTTCCACTTGCCCAGTTCGTCGCACCAGGCGGCATGATGTTGCGGGCCCCGCAATGCCTCGAGCGCGGCGGCGGAATAGGCGAAACCGATCGCGCCCGAGGCGAAATGCACCTGCCCCAGGCTGCCGATCCATTTCGGCGTCTCGCCTTTCCGCGCCACCGCCAGCAGCCCGCTTTCGCCGCGCACCATCACCCGCTCGACATCGCGTAAGGTAGCCCCCATCAGCGCGATCCGCGCCCCCGGATGGTCGCGGGCGAGACTGCTCACCCACTCCGCCCCCGCGCGCGTCTTGCCAAAACCGCGCCCCGCCCGGATCAGCCAGACCCGCCAGTCGCCCGGCGGCGCCACCTGTCCGTCATGCGCCCATAATTCCCATCGCTCGACCAGTTCGCGCTTCTGCGCCGGGGTCAGCGCGGCCAGTGCCTGCTCCCGCGCGGCCGGCCCCAGCATCGCCAGCGTGGCGAGCCGCGTCGCCGCATCCTCCCGCGCCATCACGCCATCCCCTTCAATCGCCGCCGCGCCAAGCCATCGAGCGCGCGTTCCAGCGCCGCATCCGTCTCCGCCGCACTCGCCCGCGCCGCGTCGCTCCCGGCGTCACCCGCCCGGGCCAGCGCATCGCGGCGCGCGAGCAGCTTCAGATAGAATTGCACCTCGGTCGGTGCGAGCGGCGGGGTGATGGAGAGGCCGGTGGTTCCCGCACCGGCCTCTCCGCCCTCCCCGTCCCCGGCCGCCAACAGGGCGAGCATCCGGCGCAGCAGCCCTTCCTCGACCAGCGCATGCGCCGCGCCGATCGCCTGATCCCAGGCCTCGCCAAAGGCCCGGTCGCGCCGCCTGAGCGAGCGGACGGCCCCGAGCGTCTCTCCCACCGCCCGTGCCGCCACGCCTGCATCGGCGCTGACCGCCAGCGCCTCCAGGAATTGCCGTCGCCGCGCCGTCGTCCACCGCGCGCCCTCCCCCGTTCCGGCCATCCCCGCTCCCCCAAAGCATCGAGCCCGAACCCGGCCGCTCCCTCGACCGCGCCCGTTCCCGATGTTCCTGTTATGTACCGGAAGTGATCGGCTTTGTATCCAACAAAGGAACCGATATGGTTCGCCGCACAAAAGCGGCTTGCCAGACGCCGGACGCGTCGGCATTAGGCGGGCTTACCCGAGAGGGGGCGATTAGCTCAGTTGGTAGAGCGTCTCGTTTACACCGATGCTCCCAGGCCCCCCGAAACCGGCAGAAAACCTAGGCTTTTGCGCCCTTCGCGTTCGGGACTTCGGGAATAGTCCGGGACTCGCTTGCATCTAGGGCCTGCCGCACGTCGTCGTCGGTCGCATGGGCGTAGCGCAGGGTGGTCTTGATCGACTTGTGCGCCAGGGCACGCTGGGCGGCTTTCAGGTTGCCGGTGGCGCGCAGGATGCGCGTTCCGCGCGTGTGGCGCAGATCATGGAAGCGGAAGTTCTCGACGCCCGCCGCCTCCAGCGCAGCGGCCCATGGCTTGCGGATGACCGTCGCGGTCATCGGGTATCGATCGCCCTTCTTCCGGCCAGGCTGTTTGCGCCCGAGCTTGTCGATGAATTCCGGCTTCGTCCGTACCGCCTTATAGGTGAAGACGAACGGCCCAACCTTGGGCTGGTTGGCGATGATGACCAGCATGTCCTGGGTGAGCGGGCGACGGACGATATCGCCACCCTTGATCTTCGTCCCAGCGGTGCGGGCGCCAAGGTCCACGTCCGACCAGCGCAGGCCCATGACCTCGCTCTTGCGCCAACCCGTCTTCAGGGCGAATTCGCAGAAGGCAAATAGATCGTCGCGAATTTCCTCGAAAAGGGCGGTTTCCTCGGTCGCGCTCAACTCGCGCGGTGCCTTGGCCGTCACCTTTAGCATGAGGGCGCCCCAATCAGGCATCTCGCCCACGTCATAGCGGGCCTTGTCAGCCCAGCGCCATATGGCGCGCCAAACCTCGATCTCCCGGTTGACCGAGGAGTTTTCCAGATCGGGGCGGCGTTTCGCGACCAGGGCGAGCAGATCGCGCTGGGTGATCTCCGACAGCAGATTGTCCGCGCCGATCGCGCCGATCAGTATCTTGATCGTCCGCTCGGCGTCCGGCCAGGACGGCAACTCCTCCACCTTGTCCTGATACAGCCCGCAGGCTTCGTCCAAGGTGATCGGGGGGCGCGCGTTGCCGCCGTTGCGCGCCTTATCCCGCTCGCGTTCTTCGACCGTCAGCGCCTTGCGCTTGGTCTTTGCCCCTGTCGACCCGTGAAAGCGACGACCTTTGAAGACGAAATCGAAGTGGAAGTACGGCGAGTTTTTCGGCTTGTAGACGGACATTCAAGGGCCTTCCGGGCGCGGCTTGCCACATAGTCGTCGCAGTCCTCCGGGCGATAACGGATTTTGCGGTCGGTGATGGCGACGTAACGAATGTGGCCGTCCTGACGGAGTCGGCGCAAGGTCTTCGTGCAGACCGACAGCCGTTCGGCTGCCTCCTCCGGTGTCAGCAGGACAGTCACGCTGCCTCCTTGTGCCGCTCGGCATGGAACAGCTCGGCGATGCGGTCCCGGACCAACGCGGGCGTATCGTATGGCGACACCTTCCCATGCATGGCGAGGATGGCCGTGCGTGTGGAAAGGATGACGCGCGCCTCGTCCAATGTCGGGATGCGTTGGGGCCAGCCCTTCACATAGCGCAGGTTCGCCGGTAGCCAGTCCTCCAACTGGCGACGCTCCGCCGCGCGCAGCTTGGCCTGGGCCAGGTCATCGAGCAGCGAGGCGTGGAGCAAATCGGGCGCAACGTCGCCCAGCCATCGGGCGGGCTGGAATGAGAAGGTGGAAGTCACCTCCATCTCAACCAGGTGATGCAACAGCCCAAGATTACCGGGTGCTCGCGCCGAAACCTGAAGGTCATTCTCCGACCCTAGAACGCAAAAGGCGCAGCCGAACCTGGTGCTACCGAGGCGATATGGCTCGGCAACCGGTAGAGATTGTCGCTCCAAATAGGTGAAGACCTCATCTTCCCGAATGTCGACGCCGGGGTGCCAGGTCGTGACGCACCCGCCGCCAGCGCGAAGCCAGGGCTTGCCCTCGCGCTTGGATATGGGCGTCAGGCGACGCTTCAGGCTCTCCTGCCGCCGGATGCCGACGATCGAAATAATCTCCGTCCGTTTCCACTGGCGCAGCAGCTCGGGGAGGATGACCTGCGTTTTCAACTCGGCGGTGCAAAACCGGTTGCTGGCCGAACTCCACGGGCCGGTCAGGTGATAGGTGCGCAGGTCGATGTAACGCTCAAGCCCGAGTTCGAAACGGCGTTCCCAGCGGTCGACCAGGTCGCCCGCCTTTCGACGCACGACGATCAGCGGAACGCCGATCGCAGCGGCTGCCGCCTCGACGGTTGCCGGGGTGGTCTGCCATTCGATCCGACCGAGGTCCGCATGAATGGCGACGCGCCGATCACGGGGGTGGCCGAGTTGGTCGAGCAGCCGATCAGCGGCATGGCTGATCGAGACGCTATCCTTACCCCCCGACAGGGAATAGGCGACCGGCGCCCCCGCCGCGATGGCCGCGCGAACGCGATCGTCAATGGCGAGCGTGCTGAACCCGCTGGTAAACAGGTTCATCTGGAGGCGTTCGGCCTTCATGCGAAGTTCCTCTGACGACGGGGTTTGATGCGAAGGGCAAGAGCGCGCTGACCCGCCCAGGCGCGGTAGAGGGCGAAGCCGCGCTTGGCGGCGAGGAAGTCGAGATGGGCGAGCCGATCGGCCTGTCGGTCGGTCAGCGGCTGGCGCTGGGACAGGCTGTGCAGCCGGTCGCGTTCCGCCTCCAACTGGGTGAGCAGCGGGGCGGTCACCGGCGACGCTCCTGGGCGGAGCCGAACACGCCGAGCAGGACGAACGGGATCGCGACGATCGCCAGCAGGATCATCAGGGCGGTCAGCAGCGGGCGCTTGCGGGGGGCTGGGTTGGTCATGCGGCTTCCTTCAGGGCCAAGGCGGCGCCAGGCGCGGCGCGGGGGTGGAGGTACGATCCGTCGCGCAGGCCGATATTGATGTCGGCGAGCAGGCGGGCGGGCATGGCGGCGGTTTCCCACCACAGCAGCGTGCCGACGGCGTCGGCGAACCCGACGATCTCGAACTCGCCGGGATTGGCGTCGGCACGGGCGCGGGCGTGGCGGGCAGCGACGGCCAGGTGGTGCTCGCGCTCGAACGGCCAGGCCCCGCCCTCATCCGGCGTGTGGACGCCGAAGGGTTCGGGTTCGCGCCGGGCGATGGCGCGCCAGCACCGCGCGATGGTACGCATGACGCGCAGGCCGTCGAGCGCGACGGCGCGGGTAATCCGGCCTTCGAAAACCAGCCGCGGATAATGGGCGGCACGCTGGGCGTGGAGATTGCGGGCGACGGCTGCGAGCAGCTCGTGATCGTCACGCCAGCGGGGGCGATCGGGGCGCTGCATCACAGCATCCCCAGGCTGTCGGCATAGGTTTCGAAGATGCTCTCTTCCTCGAGCACCTCCTCCCGCCGCTTCTTGCGCCGGGCCATGACGCGCTTGATCGCCTTCTTGTCGTAGCCGCGTGCGGTCGCCTCGGCGAACACGTCCTTCAGATCGTCCCGCGCGCCCGCGATTTCCGTCTCGATCGTCTCGGCGCGCTCGATCAACTGGCGCAGCTCTTCGGCAGCGGCTTCACCGTTCGTCTTGATCGGGTCGGGAACGTGCCGGGTCTTCTTCTTGCCCTTCGGCGCGGGCGGCGGGGCGAGGCACGGCACATGCCGCGTCATGCCGCCCGCCACGCGCACGGTGCGCATGGTGATGGCGTTCATGCCGCCACCTTGGCGGCGCCTGCCGCGCGATCGACACAGTGGCTGCACGCCTCGTCCGACACCCATTCGCAGACATGATTGTCGGTGATGCAGGGATCATGGCCGCTGCACCCGCATGACCGGCAAATACGGGGGTGGCGATCGGCGGGAGCGTCGGCGAGCTGGCGGTAGACCGCCGGGTCGAAGGGCATCACGCTTTCGATCAGGTGCAGCGTGTCGATCGTCCGGATGAGCGCACCGGGCCGTTCGAACAGCGCGACCTGGTCGCGCGTCCGGTGCTGGAGCGCGCGCAGCTCCTCCAGATTCGGGCGGTCGCGGCCATGCAGGCCGACCATGACCAGCGCCTTGGCGAGCTGCTCGATGGTATAGCCCGCCGCCTTGCGGCGCAGGGTCAGATAGGCGGAGGGCGTCAGCGCCGGGGCGGTCGGGTGATCGTTGGCGGGCGTGTGCGGGATACGGCAGACGTGCATGGTCGTGGCTCCTCAATGAGCGGGGGACGGGAGGTGGTCGGGATTTTGGAAGATCCAGCAGTTGACCGTTTTCCCGGTCGTGCTGTTCGTGGGCTTCGATGCGGCCACGAATTTTCGCCGCTTGCTGGTCTTCAACAGGCGCTTCAGCTCGATGATCGTGCAGGGCAGCGACAGGCGCAGGTCGGCGCAGCGCTGCTCGAACTGGACCAGACTGATCGCATGGACATCGGCGGTGCGGCTGTGGTCGATCGGCTTGTCGGTGGTGGGGGTTTCGATCGACCGGATATGGTCGAACCGCTCCCAAAACAGTTCGACATGCGGGTGATCGCTCTCGACCGCGCGTTGCCGCTCCTGAAGCATGGTGCCGATGAAGGCGTGCGTCTCGGCGATATGCGCGTCGGTCAGGTTGGTGACGACCAGGCGCATCGCATCGAGCATGGCGGCGAGCTGGGCGTGGTTCTTGACCAGGCGCCCGTTTCGCACGCCATCCAGCTTGGCGAGGCGGGCATCGTGTAGTTTGAACGCCTCGCGATACGCCTTCAGGATATCAGCCTCGCGGCGGATGACGTGGATCAGGAACCCCGAGACATTCTCCACGTCCGTGCGGGCGAGCTGCTCGCCAGCGGCCTTGCCCGCCGTGCCGAAGCGGCTCTTGTCGAAGTGGATCGCCATGATGCGCTCGCGCAGCGCGGGCGAGGCGTCGACGGAATCATTCTGCGCGATGACGATCGCGCCGCGAAAGGGCGGCTCGAACGTCTCCATGCCGCCATTGGCGATGGCGCGGGTACGGACGGCGCGACCGTTATAGGCGGTCTTCAGCTCGTCCCATTCGAAGCGCTTGCCGTGCGGCGTGTCCTGGTTGCGGTCGCCCTCGATCAGCACCACCGGCAGGTTGCCCACCTGCCCAAGCGTGCGGGCGATGCCGGCATTGGTCGCCTTGGTCGGGTCGAACCCCTCGTAATTGGCGCGGCCCGCCAGCTTCCACAGGAATTCCAGCAGCGTGGTCTTGCCGGTGCCGGGCAGGCCCGTCATTTCCAGAAAGGCCAGGCTGTCCTGCTCGCGGCGCAGATGGTCCGCGAAGAAGCTCATCACCCAAAAGGCGAGCGTCACGATGCCCTTGGCACCGTAGGCGGTGTAGAGCGGCGGAACCCATGACAGGTTCAGCCTGTCGGGATCATAGGCGATGCGGAGGATGCGCTCGGTGGTGCGCAGCTTCACATTCTGTTTGCCGAGGACGAAGAAGTCTTCCTCGTTCGGCTCATAGACGCGGCCCTGATAGACGGCGCGGTCGCCCAGCACCCAGGCGCCATGCTCGATCGAATAGCCGGTGTGCTGGATCGCCTCGACTAGGCGGATGTTCGTCCACTGCACCTGCATCAGCCGATCGAGCTGAAAGGCATTGCCGGTCCACTGCGCGCCCGGCGCAATCGAGGCGAGGCGCTTCTTGAATTCACCGTTCGTCGTGGTGGCCGAGCCGCTGAAGGTGGCCTTTACGCTCGCCCGCCCCTTGGGGAAGTCGACGCGGAGGTAATAGGCCCCCTCCTCGATCGCGGGATCACGCTGGAAATAGAGGGTGCGGAAGGTGCAGTTCGCAACCTCCTCGATATCGCAGGCTTCCTCGGCAGCGGCGTCCCACCGGGCCTGTGCCGACATGTCCTTGTAAGTGGCATGGTCGGGATCGTCGCTCTCCATCCATTGCTGCTGGATTTGGCTGATCCGCTCGACCGAGAAGCTGGCCCAAAGCTGCTTGCCGCCAAAGACGATCGGGAAGGCGGCATAGCGATCCTTCTTGTAGATCAGCATCGCCTTCTCGGTGGCGCTGCCCGCGATCGTGACCTCGCCGTTCCACAGATAGGTTTCGAGATGCTCGGCGGTCAGCTCGTCCGCCTGGGCCAGATCGTTCCAGTCGTGCTTGTCGCCCTCGCCATCGGGGCGGACCTGCGCCGCGCCGCAGAAATAGCCCGCCTCGCGCCCCTTCTTCACGAAGTCGCGGGTGTAGCGGACGCCCGCCTTGCCCACGTCATAGGCGAAGACGATCTTCGGCGTGGACTTGCTCTTGCCCGCCGCAGCCAGGCGCACCGCGTCCAGCGATGCTTCGGGATAGTTGTTGCACGACAGGGTGCTGACCGCGACGGCGCCGCGATCCTTGAAGGCGGGCGCCTGGTTCAGCGCGATCGCGTCGAAGATGCCCTCCGCGATCCATATTTCGGACGCATCGGCCAGCACCTCGGGCGTGTGCCCCGGCATGGTCCACCAGAAGCCGGAATATTTGGCGCCATAGCTGAACCGCGCCTTCTTCTTCCCGAAGCGGGCGGGCTGGTCGATCAGCCGTTCCCAGTAAGTGTTGGGCGCGCCGGGCAGTGCAAAGCGGACCGTCGCGGTGCTGATATTCAGATCGCGGTCGTGATAGCTTTCCTGCGTATAGCAGCCGCGCAGCCCCATGAGGTTGAAGCCGCGCGCATGCTGGAGATAGGCGTCCGCCGCAGCGTGCGGGTCTTCGGCGGTGCGGACGTGGCGCTTCGACCAGTCGTCGAAAATCTCGGGGTAGAGCGGCTTGACCTGAAACGTCTCGCCACAGCGGTTTTCGCGCCCGCAGCGCAGGACATAGGGTTTCTCGGCGGAGGCCCACAGCTCCTTCTTGCCGCAGGCCGGGCACTTGCCCTCCTGCAAATAGCGCCCCTTCGCCTTGAAGCCGTAATCGCGCTTCAGCGTGTCGAGGACTTGGCGGAGGATCTCGGGTTGCACGGGGGACAGGTCTTTCAGGCAAGCGGGGGCCGTTCCCGGCGACGGGGTCGCACCGGGTGATTGGTCGGTCGTGATGGTCAGGCGCGGCTAGGCCGCAGTCGGATCAGCCAGGCGTCGGGGAAGTCTCGGCCGCAGGGAGGCGATCGTCATTGGCGGGTTCGCGGGTGTCGTCGTTCGCCGGGCGAACCGAACGACCGAAGGGGATGCGCACATGCGGGTTCGGGCAGGCGCTCGGCACGATGGTCCGCACGACGACCAGGTCCGCCGCGAAGACGTGCCCGCAGTCGTCATTCTCGCACCGGAAACGAAGCTGCCGCAGCAGTTCGCTCACCGATTCACTGGTTCGGATGGCCGCAATCCCCCCGCAGTGCGGGCATGCAATAGAGGGCAAGGATGCCCGGCGTCGTCTGGTCTTCACTGGTGGTTACCCCCGTCTTTCCCCGCGTCGATGGTCGTGGACGGGAGGAAACTGGCTAGGCGGCGCATCACCGCGTCGAGCGCGCGGGACGCCTCCTCGGCCTCGGCGAACGCGCGGTGGGCGTTCAGCGGCGAGGCATTGGACGATACGACCCCCAGGGCGGCGGCAATGGCGTCGCCGCATTCCTTGGTGGCAATGGCGATTTCGGCGAGCAGCTCACGGGTGCAAGCCTCCTGCCGTTCCAGTTGCAGGCCAAGCTGGAACTCGAAGGCGTCGAAGAAGGGCGCGCCCTGTCCGCCCTCGGCGATGTACGCGGCGTCGAGCGCCTGCGCCTGGTCGATTGGGGGCACGGTAAGGCAATTGGGTTGCGACCAATGCCGGACGGTGCGGTTCGCCCGCCCGGTGATCTTGCAGATGCGGTCCCAGCCGATGACGCCCGCAATGCGGGTGATCGCCTCCGAATAGGTGCGTGGCGCGCGGAGCAGTGTCATGCCGCCACCGCCGCGTTCATGCTATCGGATAGCAATTGTCCGGCGAGCGCCGCGACCGAGGCGGGCCCCCGGCTATTCCAGATACGCAGCGCCGCATCGCGATCCGAGAAATAGCGCCCGATGACGATGCAATTGTCGTCGGAACACATAGCAGACCAGAAATGGTCGAGCGTCTCGCTGACCAGCCCGGCCCGATGGCAGATCGGGCATGGCAGCACGTCCGAGGGGGTGCCCATCGTCATGACCGCACCGACGGCGAAATGGCGCGCCGATCGCCGGGGACAATCGACGCGCCGACCGCTACCTCTTCATTCGGGAGTACGGGCGAAGAGGTTGCGGAAATGAACGGGTAAATATCAGGACGTAGCGCGTGACGGGATACGCCCGTCGCCCGCTCGACAGTCAACACGAGTTCGGCAGGCAGCGGCCTATCATGCAGCAGCCAGAACCGGACAGTCGATTGCCGTCGCCCGATGATGCGAGCGAATGCGGACTGTGATCCTGCTTGCTGAACGGCTTCAGCCAAGGGGCTCATTGTGTCGTGTTCTAACGCCATATCGTTCGGCTAACAGGATACTGTTAGATGGTCAACGGAAAATGCGGGTGGCGCCCTAACGGTAAGCTGTTAGCGTCAGCGCCCGTGGTAATAGGCTCTCGCATTGCAGAGCGACTTAGTGTCGCAGGTATATCTCAGTCGGAGCTGGCGCGCCGTCTTGGCGTTCGACAGAGCACTATCAGTGGGCTGATCCGGGGTGAGCAGCGATCCAGCACCCACCTTCACCGGATCGCCCGAGAACTCTCCACCTCCATCGCCTATTTAGAAGGCGATACGGACGATCCGAGCGGATCGCCCGAGGCAACCTCCCTATCGTCAGCCCCAGAATACGACCTCGTCCCAATTGAGTCGATCGACTTGCAATATGGCCTTGGCGCAACGTTCACCGATCAGCATGTCGAAGTCGAAGTGCTTCAATTCCCCCGGCAGTGGGTGGAGAGCTTTACCCGCACCCCGTCGAACCTGCTGACCTTCGCCAGAGGCCGGGGCGATTCGATGATGCCCACCATCCATTCCAACGACATGGTCCTGATCGACCGCTCACAACGGACGATCGCCGAGCGTGACGCCATATGGGCCTTCACGATCGGCGACATCGGCGGCATCAAACGCCTACGCCCGGTCGGCGACCGCGTCGTCATCCTGTCCGACAACCCCTCCGTCCCGCCCGATGAAGCCATGGCGGACGAAGTTCGCATTGTGGGACGGGTGATAACGATTATCAGGAATATATAACGGGGGCGGCTGCCGATAACGGCGGTCAAAAGGGGGAATATCATTGGAAACGTTCGGTGCGATCGTCGGCTCGCTCGGGATGCTGGCGCTTATCATCGGTGGCCTTATGTTCATTCCGCTTCCAGCGCTGCGGAAGCGGAGGCCATTGGCGAAGAAGCTGGCGATTGGCGGGCTTGCCGCGTTCATCTTCGGCATGGCTTTTGGTCCGAAAACCGCGGAAAATACCAAGACCCCTTCGGCAAGCACCCAGGCCCAGCCCGCCGTGCAACCCAAACCGACCCCGTCCCCAAAGGACGAACATCTAGCGGCTCAGGATGCCTTCATCACCCTGTATCGCCAGATCATCAACCAGACCAGGCGATGTGACCAAGCATCCTCCGCGTTGCAGAAGGCCGCGAATAGCGGCGACACGCTGGCCACCTATCAGGCCGCGAAGGAAGGCCGCGATGCGTGCCGCGAAGCGACGACGACGATCGGCGGATACGACGCCCCTGACGGCCTAAGCGACGAAGCCGAAGAGGCGACGACAAAGGCAATCACAACATGTGAAAACGGCTACCTGTACCGCCAGATGGGCATGGAAAAGGCCATGCAATATGCCGATGGCGACACCCGCCCGTCCGTGATGTCGGAAATGATCGACAACATGAAGACCGGGCAGGCAGGCACTCTGCTATGCGTGACCCAACTTTTCGCCGCCGCAAATAAATCCGGCATCGATATCAAGCGGCTTAATTGAATCGGGGGTTGGGCCTTTGTCGTTCAGCATCTATCGCTTAGGCATGACAGGCATTGGGATCGTGAGCACATTGGGCATGCTCAAGATCATCCCTAACTACTGGCCTTCGCCGCAGACGATTGCTTTCGCCAGCAGATCGATCAGCGGATGCAAAGCCACCGATGGGGATACCATCCGATGCGGCGAGGAGCGCATCCGCCTGATCGGTATCGACGCCCCCGAAATGCCCGGCCACTGCGCCCCCGGACGCAATTGCGCGCTTGGCGATCCCTTCGCGTCGCGCGATAGCCTCAGCGCCGCCATGACGGGAAAGATGCGCATATGGCGATCCGGGCAAGACCGTTACGGTCGTACACTCGCCTTGATCACAAGTGACAAGGGCGATCTGTCTTGCTGGCAATTGCAGAACCACCAGGCAACCTACCGGCCCGACTGGGACCAAGGCCGACTGGCGGGTTTATGCCAAGATGTTTTAGCGGGCGCTCGTACCAATGATTGATGCCGCGACACTGGCTGCCGAATTCGCAGCGCTACCGGACCCGGTGAAAGTCGCGTTAGGTTATGCCTTGAAGCCGATGGTCGGCGATCTGAAGGCTATCCCCACATTCATCGCGAAGCGGGTGATGCGTCAATCAGAGGTCGGTACCGTAGCCCGTTTGGAAGCGGCTAAAGAACTGGGTAAGTTGGTCGCTGCCGAGGCGATGACCGATCCAGAGTATGTGGAAGCCACGAAGCAAGCTCTGCTTCCAACAGAAATAGCTCGGATAGCAAATCGAGCGGGGGTCGCGGCGGAAGCCATTTTGGCGGCTTCAGCCGAGCACACACGGGAAGCCGCCAAAGAACCGGATACCAATAGCGCAACCGAAAGTGGGAACCCTGAAACGCCTGATGATGACTGGATGATGGCCTTCATGCGCCATGCCGAGGATGCATCGTCGACGGAACTGCGATCACTTTTCGGACGAATTCTATCCGGGCAGATTAGCCGTCCCGGATCATTTACACGCGCGACGTTGCGGGCCGTCGCCGATATGGATCAAACCATCGCCAACGATTTTATATGGTTCTGGGGCCATTGTATCGGGGACGGCGCACCATCGACTATGCTGTCAGGGCCTGGCATTGAATGGGCGCGTCTCAGCAGGCTGCGCGATGCCGGATTAGTTTCGTACGTCGAGTCTGGGATATGGCAGCCTAACGTCGAACCGATGGAGGGATTGGGCTATCCATGGCGCCTCGGCTTTGACGACGTCGGCCTTCTATTATTTTTCAAAGATTATTCTCGAAGGCATATCAATATTTTCGGACTAACATCTACTGGAAGAGAAATAAGTCAGATTGTCGACCATCCAGACAAAAAGTCCGCCTTAATTAAATTGGCGACCTCTTACATGAACGGGGATGTCAACAGAGTGGACCTTTTTGAGGTTGGGAAACAAACTCAAACGCTGTGGACAAACCAACCGACGACAGCATAACTAATTAATCAAACGTTTAAGTTCTCTAGCGTCACCGCGCTGACGAACCCTCGATCGGCCTGCAATTCGTGGGTGATGTCGGCGATCAGCCATTTCACCTGGTCAATCTCCGCCTTGAACCCTGACACAGTCACGGGCCGATCAGGATATAAATCCAGCCGCCCTAGGGCGAGGCCGAGGTCCAGTTTCATAGGCGCGCGCGCGGCGCGGCTGTGTTCCGCCCGTGCCGCCTGTTTTGCCGCCGCCTCGCTCGGATAGGTACGGGTCAGGCGGCGAGTGGTCCCCTCCCCCTTGCCTGCCTTCGCCACCTGCTTTTTCGCGCCCTTGCGGTCGTGCCATGATGCCTCGACGGTCCCGACCTCCTCGCGCTTCTCGATCCTGAAGCTGTGACGATCGCCGACCGCACGGGTCAGCGCCGCGCCGGGGATCGGTTTGCCCGAGCTGGTGATCCCGGCGCCGATCGCGGAGAAAATGAGCGCCCCGCCTTTCACCGTCGCCACCGCGTCATGTTCGCGGCCCAGGCGGCGCAGCAATGCCATGTCGCTCTCACGCGCCTGGGACAGCGTCGTGACGGCGATATCCGCCAGCGCGGGCGCGATGCGCGGGGTGAGCCCGTTGCGGGCAGCGACGGCGTGCAGGACCGCGCCGAGCGTCGTCTTACTCCACGACTGCTCGCGCCGGGTGACGATCGCGCTGGTCATGTCCGCCGATCGGGCGCGGACGGTGACGATGTCGGGCGGGCCGCTATGTTCGACGCTGTCCACGGTGAAGCGGCCCTTGTCGACCAAGCCGACATTGACCAGGCTACCCGCGCTCCAGCCTAATGACACCTCGATCGTCGCGCCGGTGGGAGGCAGGGCCATGCCCCCGTCGCTGTCGTCAATGGTCAGTTCCAGTTCGTCGGCGTCTCCCCCGCGCTTCTCCGACAGGCGAAGCCCGATCAGGCGCGCACGCGATCGGCCATTGGGTTCGGGGATGCGCCCCTTCAGCTTGCCGGTGATGTCGGTGCCGTTGACGGTCACGACATAGTCGGGGACGTTCTCGATCGCGGTCATGCCGCCGACACCTGCGGCGCGTCGACCTCCAGCAGCTCGATGCCGAATTCGATCAGACGCGGGGTGCCATCGGGGAACAGGTGGCGCTGACGTTCATCGATCGCGGTGATGACGAACGCGCCGTAGACGCGCCCTGCCCCGTCGATCAGCGACCAGGCCGCGCCCTGGTCCGCCATGTCGTGCAACTGGTCGAGCGAGGCGCGCCCGTCCATCAGCTCGGCAGGCGCGTCGCCCGCCAGGGAGATGGTCTGGTTGTCGCGCCCGGTGAACTGGGTCGCGTCGATCGTGCCGATCCGCCCGCTGCGCGCGTGGCGCCAGGCGCTTTTGCGCTGAAGATCCTGATAGGCCAGCGTCGGCAGCGAGAAGACGAACATGCCCAGCGCCATCATGTTGCTCACAGGTCGGCTCCATCGGGATCATCGCGGTAGGTCGAGCGCGCCGAGGCGGCACGGCTGCGCTCGAACGCCTCCATTTCCTTGCGGATCGCGCGGGCCAGGTCCTCGGGCGACTGGCCGGGGGCCTGGGTGATGTGGAAGTGATACTCCGCCGGGGCAGCCGGGGCGGCGGAGCGCATGGCAGCACGCGGCGCGTCGGCGACACGTCGCATCTCGGCACGGCTGCGCTCGCCCGTCACGATCGCCGACCGCACATCCGATCCCCCCACAACCAGGCGCTGAACGCTGGCGGGGGTCGCCATGGCGGGCAAGGCCGGAACCGCCAGCGCGGGAAGCGACAAGGCAGCGGCCATGTTGCGCGTCAACCGCGCCATGCGGTCGACCGGGGCACCGGACGCATCGCCAAGGCCCTTGTCGAGCCCGCCGATGACGTGACCGCCCAGCGCCATGAACAGGCGGCTGGGCGAGTGGATTTGCGCAGCGGCCTTGAAGCCGCCCGCCAGCGCCTTCGCCATGCGCACGCCCGCATTCCACAAGCGGCCCGGCGCGCCCGCAATACCGTTCACCAGGCCGGTGACGATCATGGCGCCGAAGTCGAGGAACATGCGGGGCAGCGTGACAAAGGCCGCACGGATAGCCGCCTTGAAAGCCCCCCAAGCCATGTCCCAACCCCGACCGAGCAGACCGGGCAATGTGCCGGTCAGCCAGCCCCAAGCCGCCGCGCCAAAGCGAACGAGCGTCCCCACGGCAAAGCCGACAAAGCCCGCCAGCCCGGCGAGCAGATCGCCCAGGCTCATCGAGAAGACCGCTTTCACCCCGCCCCACAGGCTGGAGAAAAAGCCGGTGATGGCGCCCCAATGCGAATAGACGAGATAGGCCGCGCCAGCCAGCAGCGCGACCCCGCCGACCACCGCCGCAACGGTGCCGAGGATCGGCAACAGCCCGATCGAGGCGATGCCCCCCGCCGCGCCCATCGCTATCAGCCCCGCGTTGACGATCGCAAATGGCCCCAGGAGGCCCGCCGCAGCGATGGCGAGCGCACCGAACAGGCCGATCATCAATGCCAGGCCGCCGACCAGGAGCATGGCGCCCTTGGCCAGCGCCGGGTTTGCCTGCGCCCAAGCGCGCGTCCGCTTGGCCATGTCACCGAACCACTGTGCACCGCTCTTGATGGTCGGCAGCAACGACTGGCCGAGCGTGATGTTCACCGCCTGAAAGGCGTTGGCGGCGAGGTCCGTTGCGCCCTTGGTGGTGTTGATCCGCGCAAGGAACTCGCCGGTCATCGAGCCTGCATATTGGCTCTGGTCGCCGACCAGGCCGAGGCGTTGCTTCAGGCCGTCGAGGTTGGTCAGCAGCGGGGCGATGGCGCCGACCGATTCGGTGCCGAACAACTCGCTAAGCTGGCTCGCCTGCTGATCCTTGCTCAACCGTCCGATGCGCTCCAGCACGTCCACGATGGTGCCGCTGGCATCCACCTGCATCGCCTTGGCGACCTTCCCCGCGTCGAGCCCCAGCGCCTTGAACGCCGCCTGCTGACCCTTGGTCGCGGCGGTGCCCTTGGTCAGCGCCAACAGGGTGTTCTTGATGCCGGTCGACGCGATCTCCTCCTCGACGCCGATCGAGTTGAGCGAGGATGCCATTGCCGCCACCTGGGCCGCCGCGATACCGGCGACCTCGCCCAGCGGGCCGATCCGGGTGACGATCCCCGCGACCGCCGACGCCTTGCCGCCGAATTTGTTGGTCAGCGCGTTCACCCGGTCGCCCAGCGCTTCCACCTCGGGCTGCGTCATCTTGAACGCCTGACGCCATTTCGCCATCGTCCCGCCCGCATCCTCGGCGGTCATGTCGAAGGCGATGCCCATGCGCGCGGCGGCATCGGTGAAGGCAACCAGATCCTCGGCCTGACTGGGCAAAGGCCGACCGAATTTGTCCATGCCGACGCCCGCCGCACCCGCCGCTGCGGCGATGTTGGACAGGTCGACCGCCGTCATCGGGATGCGCTCGCTCAACGCCACCAGCTTGGCCTGCATGGCCGCCAACGGTCCCTGCGCCATGCCGGTGACCTTGGCGACGCCCGCCATGCCTTCCTCAAGGTCCATCGCCCCGCGCGACGACGCGACCAGCGGCGCGGCCAGCGCGATGGCTCCGCCGATGCCCGCCGCACCGCTGGCCGCCATATTGCCCGCCATCCCTTGCGTTCGCGAGAAGCTCTCACGCGCGTCCCCCAGGCGGCGCTGGCGGCTGGCGAGCTGCTCGACGCGGCGGGACTGCTCGGCCATGCGGCGGGTGGTTTCCTCGACCTCGCGCCCCAGGCGTTCCTCATGCTCGGCCAGGTCGCGCACGCCGATCCCCGCCGATCGCATGTCGGCGCGGGTCGTGCGCAATTCGGCGGCTTGGCGGCGCTGCTGGTTGGTGAGGCGCGTGACCGCGCTCTCGGCACGGGTCATGTCGCGGATCATCGCCCGGCTGGGCGTCTCGGTCGATGCCATGGCGGCGCGCAGCTCGCCCACCCGCGTTCGAGCCGCCGCCAGTTCGTGGGTGGTGGACTGGAGCCCGGCGCGCAAGGATCGGAACGACGCGATCGAGCCTTGCGCGCGCTGAAGGCTTTCCATCTGCTCGCGGGTGCCGCGAAGCGCCTCCGCTGCGCGTCCCCCGCCATTGGCGATGTCGCGCAGGGGCCGGGTGAGCCGGTCGCTCGCCTCCATCAGCACGCGGATGCGCAGGTTCCGGTCCATGGGGTGTCTAGCCTCTCTGTGCCTTGGCGCGCTCGATCGCGCGGGTATGCCAGCCCATCAGTTCGGGCACGGACATGTCATCCATGACGGACGGCGACCATCCGAAGACGGTCGCCAAATCCGCCATCACTTCCTCTATGCAGTTTGGGATGCCGCCTGCGCCTTCGCGGCCTTCGGCAACAAAAAATCCATCACCTCGCCCCCGAACTGCATCAGGTCGGCGGGGTCCATGACCGCGCCCTTGGGGATGACGGGGGTGGTGATGCGCGGCGCCAGCGTTTCCAGCGCCGCCACGTCGAGCTGCGACAGCGCCATGAGGGTGAGGCCGCGCAGCTCGCCCGATCCGGGCTTGCGAACGGTGATTTCCGCGCCCGCCTCGATCAGGGTGTTGGTGCCGCTGATCACCGGATAGTCGAGCGTGAACTTGCGAATGGCGGGGCCATTGGTCTTGTCGGTCATGGGAAGGTGCTTTCGTCAGGAAAGGGGGAGGCGCGCGGGGCGGATCAGGTCAGCGCGGCGCGCATCTCCGCCAGGCGATCGACGCCATCGACCATGAAGACCATGTTCAGCACGTCGATCTCGATGATGGTCCGACCGTTCCAGTCGAGGCGGTAGTAGACGAGCGAAGACTTGGTCTTGAACTCGCCGCCCTCGCCGGGCTTCGATTCGCCCATGTCGATTTCTTCGTGACGGCCACGCACGGTGACCTCGACGGTGTCGAGGCTGTCGGTTTCGTCATTCTGGTGGGCGCCGACATAGCGGAGATAGACGCCGTTCAGCCTGGTCGCGCCGAACTGGCGCAGCACGTCGAGCATCGGCCCCCCGCAGGTGGTTTCCATCTCCATGGCATCGGCGCCCATGTCGAGTTTGACGGTGCCGTCCATGCCGCCCCCGCGCCAATCCTCCAGCTTGCGGGTCAGCTTGGGCAGGGTCACGCTGCTGACCTCGCCCAGCCAGGTGGCACCTTCGTTGAAGACGTTCATGTTCTTGAGCTTGCGCGGCATCGCCATGATTCAAATCCGATCGAGAGAGGAAGAGGGGGAAGCGGCCAGCGTCAGGCCGACACACCCGCCGCGAAGTCGGCGAGGTAGCTGTCGGTGATGCGCTGGGTGAGCGTCAGGTTTTCGAGCGGGGGGACGGGCGTGTAATCATAGTCGATGACCAGCTTTCCCGCCTTGAGGGTCGCGGTGCTGTTCTTCGCCGGATCGTACCAGGCGCGCCCGTCGATCAGTTGCCCGGCGCTCTTCAGTTCGCGCAGCTTGCCGTTGATGGTCTCGACAATGTCCTTGACCAGGCTGGGGCGCAGCGGCTTGTCCATCGCCCAGAGCATGCCCCCGGCGATCGTGTCGAGCAGCACCTGCGCGGTCGCGGTCGCGCTTTCGAAGGTGAAGGGCGATTCCGGCTCGGCGCAGTTGCGACTGCCCCAGAAGCGATAGCCCCCGCCGGTGCGGACCAGCGCGGTGATCTGGGCCGCGTTCAGCAGGTTCGCCTCGGTGCCCGCGTCCTGAATGTCGAACTGCACATCCTTGGTGAGGCCGACCACGCCGCCCACGGGCACGTTCGACAGCGTCTTGTGGAAGCCCTGTTCCTGGTCGATGCGGGCGCGCAGGCCGAGCGCACGGGCGGTCGCGGTGCTGGTCACGGTCTGCCCTGCCCCGTTGACCGCCATGAAGTCGGGCCACAGCAGCATCAGCTCGCGCGCGGAGAAGTTCTTGCGATAGTCGATCGCGGCGGCAACATCGGCGCCGATCGCGGCGGCATAGGCGCGGGCACGCAACCGCTGGGCGACCACGACCAGTGCGGTGGTCACCGCCTGGGTATCGAGGCCGGGGCAGCCGAGAATGCGCGGGCGAACGCCCACCTGCGCCTCGGCGGCCAGCAGGGCCTGCATGCCGGTCTTCAGGCCATTGACGGTCCCGCCGATCACCGCCGTATTGGTGCCCGCCGTGTCGGCGCCCGGCGCGACCCGCACGACGACGACCGGCGCGCGGACCTGGTCGGAGATGGCGCGCAGGGCGGATGCCAGCGTGCCGTTCGCCCCGGCCTTCTCGATCGCGGCATCCATGTCCGTGATGAGCGCGGGGCGATTGAGCGGGAAGACGGTCGGATCGGCGTCGGGTGCGGTGGCGACCATGCCAATGACGGCGGTGGCGACGGTCACCAGCGCGGCTGCGCCTTCGGTGACCTCGGTGATGGTGATGCCGTGGTGATAGGCCATGGGGGTTCCTTCAGGCGTTTGCGGGGGTAAGCGGGATGGTCAGGCTGGTGCGGGCACCGGCTCTGTCGTCGGTGCGGATGCCCTCGATCGCGACGGCGAAGGTGCCGGGCGCGGTCTGACGAATGGTGACGTTGGTCAGCCGGATGCGCGGTTCCCAGCGCAGCAAAGCGAGCGCGGTGGCGGCGATCAGGCGCATGCGACCGCCCGCGTTCATCGGCTGATCGAGCAGATCGGGGAGCAGCGAGCCATAGTCACGCCGACCGACGCGGGTGCCGATCGGCGTCGACAGGATATCGGCGATCGACTGGCGCAAATGATCGAGGCCGGACAGCGGCTTGCCGGTCACGGCGTCCATGCCGGTCATCGCTGGGGCCTCGCCGGATAAGCCGCTCCAACATTGGGCCCCGGAGGCGGTGGCAGCGCCCCCTTTCGCGGCTGATACCCACCGCGCGCTGCTGGCGAGGTGGCACCGGCGACGATGCAGGCCGCAATAATGATGGCAGCGGCGATGATGAGAGCAGAGCCGATCATTGCGGCGGTCCCGAGACTGCCGCGCCCGCCTGCACCTTGGTGTGGATATGGCCCTTCAGGCTCTTGCCGCCGCCCACCACGTCCTGCGACCAGGTCGCGGTTCCGGTGCCGTCGAGGTCGCCGTCGATCGTGACCGCGCCGGTGATCTTGACCGGACCGGTGATGGTGATGCCGCCCGGCGCGTCGAGCCGCACCTTGCCGCCAGCGGGAAGCTGCGCGACCAGGAGATGCGCGCTTGCGTCATAGGACAGGATCGCGCCGTCGCCGAAGCGGATCAGTTCGATATCCTCGGTCGAGGGCGCGGGGTTCGCATCGGAAAACAGGCCGAGGACGGCAAAGCCGCCTTCCATGTCGCCCTCGGGGCAGAGCAGGATGCATTGCTCGCCGATCGAGGGCGGCGACCAAATACGGGTCTTGCCCGCTCGCGGTGCCAGCCATGGCACTTCGCCGGTGACAATCTCCCCGACGCGCACGGTGCACGTCGCGTCCGCGCGATCGACGGTTTCGATCGTGCCGAGCTGGATCACATTGCCGATGACGCGGCGGGGATCATTGAGAGAGGCCATGGTCGCGGACCATGAAGCCGTCGCGCCGCCTTTACGCGGGCGGGTGGGTGTCGGGAACGCCCCGACACCCGAAAGGTCAGGCCGACGCCGTCGCGTCCGTCGAGGCGGTTTCGGTTTGCCCGGTGACGGGCAGGATCACCCCCGCCTCGATCTTGGCCGCGACGCCCAGCGCCACCTGGTCGACGCGCTCCCTGGTCGCCTTGGCATCATACGCACCCGTCTTGTCATGGCAGGCATTCACCCGCCGCTCATGCACGATATCGCCCGAGGTGAAGGTCACGGGCACGTCGCGCGTCTTGCTGTCATAGTCGCCAATCACGGTGTTCATCGTCAGGGTTCCTTGGGCCAATGGTCGGAGGTGGAAGGGTCGAAGCTGGCAAGCGCCCGCGCGCCGAGGCTGGCAATCTGCTGCTCAATCAGATCGGAGGCGGCACGGATCGCGTCGATCGCGGCATGCCGCGCCTCGATCGCCTCGCGCGCGGCTCCAGTCGCCTGGGGTAGATCTCGCGCATCGTTGAGCTGCCGCCACATCGGCGCCACCCGCCCGATGCGGTGCGCGGCCTCGCGCTTCACCAGGTCGACCAGGTGGGCGCGAAGCATATCGGTCGGAACCTTGGGTGCACGGGCGACGGGACGGCCCCGATCATCCGCTTGGATAATCTTGCCCTCACGCTGGCCTGCGAGCAGCGCGGCATGCTCCTCGGCGGTAATGGGCACCGCGTCACCGGGAAGCGTGGCGTGGATATCGCTGTCGAAAAAGCCGCCGACCGAGGCGCTGTAGAAAAGGCTCATATCCTGTCCTCAAAAGCCGATGGCGATGACGCGGGGCGCGCTGGGACGTTCGTCACGGCCCCCGCCGGTATATTGGCGCTGCACGGCGACACCGCTCGCCGTCGGTGCCCCGGCAAGCTGGTAGAAGGCGTCACCCGCCGTCGTCGCCATATCGAGCTGGGTGCCGGGGATCGCCTGAAGGCAGCCATTGGGAAAGGTGATCGGGAATGTCAGGTTCTGAACGCTTTCCACGCCGGACGATACCAGGCTGCCCGTGCACCATTGCAGGATCAGCCCCCCAGGCAGCACCTGATAGCCATCGCTTGCGAACAGGCGGCTGGCGAAGGCGGGCGCCAGGTCGGTCGCGCCATGACTATGGGCGCTCGGGGGGAAACTGCCCGGGACATTGAGCAGATTGCCCCAGCGGCGGATATCGTCGCGGTGCCAGCCATCGAGCAGATCGGCGTCGAGGCCCGATCCCGAGCCGTCATTGCCGGTGTGGAAGACCTGAAAACCGCCCTGGGTCAGCGCCCCCGCCACATCGGTCGGGCCACCAATCGCGGTCAGACCGCCGGACGGCTGGATATCGAGCGGTGCGCCCGTGCCATTGGCGATCGTGTTGAGCACCCCGCGCCATTGCTGGCCGCTGAGATA
>JAAIGG010417777.1_pt1 | contig 53149 bp, 67 predicted proteins | sample 6487391 | NCBI WGS metagenome assembly JAAIGG01 (sample SAMN13974130, study PRJNA590717) | phyllosphere metagenome | biome: asymptomatic weeds; feature: pooled weeds collected from a community garden; material: weeds; isolation source: pooled asymptomatic leaves from various weed species from...
CGACCTCCACCACCAGGTCGTAGAGCGTGCGCGGCTGCAGGCGCGGCAGCATGCTCATCTGGGCGCGGCTCTCGATCTGGAATGTCCCGAGCGTATCGGCCTTCTGGATCATGGCGTAGACGCCCGGATCGTCGTCCTGCAGATCCTTCAGCTCCACATGCAGGCCCTTGTCCGCCTCGAGCATGTCAAAGGCGCGGTTCATGCAACCGAGCATGCCGAGGCCGAGAACGTCGACCTTCATGAACTTCAATGCGTCGATGTCGTCCTTGTCCCACTCGATGATTTGACGGTCGACCATTGCCGCTGGCTCTATCGGCACCAGGTCATCAAGGCGGTCATGCGTCAGGACGAAGCCGCCCGGGTGCTGGCTCATGTGCCGGGGAACCCCGATCAGCTTGCGCGCGAGGTCCAGCGTCAGCCGCAACCGGCGATCGGCCATGTCGAGGTTGAGCTCCTCGACCTGCTTCTCGCCGACGCCTTCGGCCGACCAGCCCCAGATCATGCCGGCCAGGCTCGAGGTGAGGTCCTCGGGCAGGCCGAGCGCCTTGCCGACGTCGCGGACGGCGCCCCGGGCGCGGTAGCGCTGAACCACGGCCGTCAGCGCGGAGCGATCACGGCCATAGGTCTCGTAGATCCACTGGATGATCTCTTCGCGCCGCTCATGCTCGAAGTCGATGTCGATGTCGGGCGGCTCGCGGCGCTCGCCTGAGACGAACCGCTCGAAGAGGAGCTCATGCTTGATCGGATCGATCGACGTGATCTGCAGTACGAAACAGACGCAGGAGTTCGCGGCCGAGCCCCTGCCTTGGCACAGGATGCCGCGCCGGCGGGCTTCGCGCACGATCGAGTAGACGGTCAGGAAGTAGGGCGCGTAGCCGAGGTCGGCGATCAGCCGCAGCTCATGGACGATCTGGGTGCGATATGCGTCTGGCACCTGCCCGTCGAACATCTGCTCGACGGCATCGCCGGCGAGCTGCTCCAACGCCTGCTGCGCCGTCATGCCCTCGATGACGCGCTCGTGGGGGTACTGGTAGGCCAGATTCCCAAGGTCGAAGGTGCAGGCGCGCGCGATGTCGACGCTGGCCTGCAGCGCGTCGGGATAGCCCGAGAAGCGCCGCACCATCTCGGCCGGGGACTTCAGCGCGCGATCGGCGTTCACCTCTCGGCGCAGCCCCAGCTCGTCGACGGTGCACTTCTCGCGCACGGCCGTGACCACGTCCTGCAGGAGGCGCACCTCGGGCGCATGGTAGAGGACGTCGCCGGTGACCACGGCCCTGACGCCGGCAGCTCCCGCCTGTCGCGCGAGCGCGTCGATGCGGACCGCATCGTCCGGCCGGCGCCGCTGCGACAGCGCCAGATAGCTACGGCGGCCGTAGATCGCCTTCAGATCGCGAAGCGCCGCGGCGTTTGCCTCGTCCGGCTCGCCGGGCATCAGGATGGCAATCATGCCCTCGGACCAGGGTGCGAGATCGTGCCAGTGGAGCAGGCATCGGCCCTTGCCCGCCCTCTTCTTGCCGACGGTGAGCAGCCGCGTCAGCCGGGACCAGGCAGGCCGATCGGTGGGATAGAGGAGGAGCTGTCGGCCACAGCTCGTCTCGATGCGCGCGCCGGGAATCGAGCGCACCCCTGTCGCCTTCTGCGCCTCCCACGCGCGCACGACGCCGGCGACCGTGCCGAGATCCGACACGCCAATCGCGGCGTGCCCGAGCAGCGCCGCGGCTGCGAACAGCTCATCCGGGCTGGACGCACCCCGCAGCAGCGAGAAGTGGGTGAGCACCTGCAGCTCGACGTAGGGCACGTCCGTCATGCGAACACGCCGTGCATCCACCAGCTGAGATCGCCGGTGTCGCCCTCCACGCCATCACCTCGGCGAAAGACCCAGTATCGACCGCCTGCCTCGTCCTCGACGCGGTAATAGTCGCGGACGGCCCAAACTTCGGCATCGCGCCGCCACCATTCGCCGTGAATTCGCTCGGGACCGTCGCCAGCGACGATCTTATGGTGGCGGCCGCGCCACTCGAACCGGCGAGGGGGCTGATCGGGCAGAAGCGCGATGACGCCGGAGAGCGGTTCCGGTCGACCGAACAGCCGGATCGGCCGGCGCCAGCTCGGCCAGGTGCCGGGCAACGAAACAGGGCTGCACGGCGCAACTGCACGCTCCGGCACATGGCTCTCGACCGGCATCATCCGATACACGGCCGCGCTGCCGATCCTGCCGGCAACCACGTCGACCAGGCGGGCGGGATCGCGCACCAGCGTCTCGCCCGCAAGCACGGCACCGAAGTCGGTCGCGTCGAGCTGCTCGGTGTGAGGCGCGACCATTCGGAACTGCTCGAGGCCCATGCCGGGGTCGATCCGCTCGATGCGCAGCTTCAACAGGCGCATGAGATGCGCCACCTCCCGCGTCGGCCGCGACGTCCCGATCGCGACCATCTGCTCGGTGCCGTCGACCCGGAGGCCGATCATCCGTAGCGCGCGCACTCCGAGCCGGCGCGCCTGCAGCACGCCGGCAAGATCGTCGAGCAGGTTGCTCATCACCTGCTCGATCGCCTCCGCGGTGCCGATCGGCTCCAGCAGCCTGCATTCGACGGCCGGCGCCTCGACGTCCTCGACGCCGACGATCGGCTCGAAGATGCCGCCGAGCGCCTGATCGAGGCGAGTGATCGCCGGCAGGCCAAGCCGCCGGGCCAACGGCGCGCGCGCGACCGGCAGCAGGTCGGCGATCGTCTCGAAGCCGAACTTGCGCGCAGCCTCGATCGCCCGTCCTTCCAGCCGCAAGGCTGCAACCGGCAGTGGCGCGATCAGCTGGCTGGTCTCGCCAGGTGGTACGACCGACACTGCCGTGGAGCCGTAGCGGGCGAGCGCGTGTGCCCCGCCGGGTGTGTCGGCAATCGCGATCCTGGCCGTGAAGCCTGCACGCTGGCAGAACGCCAAGAGGCGCCGGCAGAAGCGCTCCTCGCCACCATGCAGATGGTCGCAGCCGGTCAGGTCCAGCCACAAGCCGTCCGCCGGCGTCACGGCCGCTATAGGTGACCAACGGCGCACCGCCAGCAAGGCAAGTCGCGACAACAGCGCCGCATCGGCCGCTGCATTTGCTGGCCGAAAGTCGAGGTCTGAAACCAAGGCCCGCGCGTGGGTCGCCGCCATGCCGACGTGGATGCCGAGCGCCGCGGCGGCCGCGCACGCGGCAACGACCTCTTCCCGCCGGCCAACCTTGTCGATCAGGGCGATCGGCGGCGCGGTATCAGGCGGCGCCGGAGGGACCACGGACGCGCCGCCAGACATCGCATCTTTGCCGGGCCGGAAAGGATGCTCGGCCGCCTCCGATCGCCTTCCGAGTTCGCGCATGGGAGGCCGAGAGTAAATCGGCATTGCGGCGATCTGTTCGGCGACCTCGGCACGAGACCCCGGCTGCTGGCGTGCCCAGCGCGCACCGGGCCGCCATCCGCCGCCTCGCGGGACGGAGCAGGCGCCAGGATCGTCGTCGATCGGCAGCTTGAGAGCGCGCGCGTCAGGCCGCGGCGACGCGAACCGTTCCTGCCGTCTCAGCCGCTCGATGGCCAAGTGCGGCAGGTACAGCGAGACGACCCGTCTCATCGCAACCCTCCACGATTAGGGAGAAGCCCTCGCCACCGCGCTGACGCGCAAGCTCGACCGACCACCTCGCCCTACCCACGCCCGCGACCCCCAGCCGTTCGGACGGCGCGCTGGCGATCCGCCAGCGCGTCCAGGCCGCTGACGGCTCGGAAAGTGGATTCTGGTCGCTGCGACGACGGCGCCGCAGGAGCAGGATCGGTATGTCTGCTTCTGCCGCTACCAGCTGCAGCCGGCGCGTCGCGACCATCGACATCTTGCCGACTTCACCGACGATGGCCGTGGGCGTCCCGTCGCGCGCCGCGTCCTCGATGACGGCGAGCAAGGTCGCATCGTCTCGGGCATGGGCGTAGATGACGTCTGCGGCCGCGAGGCCAGCTTGCTCAAGCGCGGGCGCGTAGAGGTCCTGTCGCGTGCAGGCCCATAGGACCGAACCACCCTGCCCCGCTGCCTCGCGGGCAGCGAGACCCGCAAGGAAGAGGGTCGCGGCGGCTTCGTCGGCCAGACCACAACTGGCCGCGGTCGCCTCGTGCAGGCTCCCCGCGCGCAGCCCTCCTCCGTTCAGGCGCGAATCGAGCTGAGGAATCCCGAACCGCAAGATTCGATGGTCACTCGGCGGAGTTGCCAGAGAACGCAGGTGCGCCATCGAGGCGCGGACGGTAGACAGAGCGACGGACATGATTCCTTAATCTATTCGTTCTCTTTATGTTCCGTTAAGACGCTGGAGCCGTCAAGCTCCTTGCGGCGAGGTGAGCGGACACAATTCGATGTCGAATTGCCGGTTTGGTCGGCCGGTTGGGGCCAAGGGAGCGGCCGCTCCGGATGCTGTGCGCGGGCTGCGTAAGCGGTGCCAATGGTACGGAAGCGATGTAGAAAGAGTTGGTCCGAAACCGAGCGGCTACCGATTTCCATCAACCGCGCTCGAAGTAGCGCAATGATACGGACGATAGCGGGACGCATTGGCGCGCCTTTCCAAGCAGATTCCTCGCCTTGGCTTCCGAATCGAGCGGCTGTGCTGATTCAGTTTGCCGCATCCATGACGGGTTGCGGGCGAGAAGCGAAGCTCCCCGATGAATACGCTAGCCGCGGCTGTGCGCTGACTTTCCGGCCGTTTCGACGCCAGCAAAAGTTCGATGATGAGGGCGCGCATCGCGCCGTGCGGACGGTGCGGCCGATGCTCGACTCAACGTAAACGAGGGCATTGTTAGAGGGAAAGGTTTCGACGCTGTAATCCGCCTTTTACGGCGTCCGGCATCTCATACTCCGCCGACACTTTGAGTCGAGCGAGCATAGCGCCCGGCCGCTTCGTCAGCATCGCTCCGATCCTGTTGCGGCTATGAAACTGTTAGTCGCTATATCCGTACTGATTCATCTTGACGCGACGCTTGGGGACGGGTGGCAATATGGGCGCAGATAAGGCCGAAAGGTTCGACAATTTGACCGAGCGGCATCGTGAATGCCTACGGCTGGTCTACCAACTTCGAAAGTCAGCCGAGATTGCTGTGATCCTCGGCGTCAGCACCGGACACATCAATAACCTATTGATTGAAGCCAAGGAAATCATTGGGGTGACGAGCCGCTTTGAGGCGGCCAGGCAGTTTGCGGCCTACGAAACGGGGGTGGATTCGTTACACCCTGTAGAAAATACATCTTCCCAGCCGCCCCTTTCGCCTCTTCCATCGGTGCTGCCGACGAGCAAGGCACCCAACAACCTCCTGACCCTCAAACATGTGGTGGCGTGGGTTTGGATAATCGCCATCGCCACGCCGGTCGGAATGACCGTGGCGGTGATGGCGGTAGTGGCGCTGGAATTCATGCTCGGCATCAAGTCAAGCTAACTGGCGCGGGAGCGCCGAGTGGAGACGCAATGCAAAATCTCAGCGAAACCAGCCTTATCGTCGCCGACGAACTACGGCGTGCCGAGAGATCGATCGATGTCGCAACGCGCGATACGGCGCAATTCCTAGTGACCACCCTTGACGCAGCGGCTGCTCATAATCTGCCGGCGGTGCTTGTGCATGGGGCTGTAAAGCGAACGATCGCAGCCCTGACAGCGCTTGTCGACGGGCAGGGCAAGATGGTGCTTGGAGCGCATCCCGCGGCGGAAAAAGTTGCGCGGCATCTCGGCCTTACCGAAACGAGCTGGGGTGAACTGGTGCCGAAGCCGAACGCCACGGTCGATGAGCCGGCAGCGATAGTGGCTGGCTGAGCGTGGTTCGGCGGGGGGAAGCACATTGAACAGCGCTATGGTGACCGCTGACGTCTCATGGGCGCTGATGAGCCTAGTGTGCTCCTATGCGCTCGTGCGAGGGGGCCGGCCGGAACGCATCGGCGCGGTCGTCAACGTGGCTGGCTCTTTAGTGACCGCTGTCCTTCGGGTATCGCTTCCCTCCTTCGTCTGGCTTCCTGGTGCCCTAAGCGTCTTGTTGATCGATGTCATGGTAGCCGCCTGCTTCTTCTGGCTGGCGGTCACCACAATCCGGTTCTGGCCCATATGGGCTGCAGGATTCGCGCTTTCAGACATCCTGATGAGCGTTGGCACCGCTCTGCTCCCGCACGTTCGACTTTTCGCATATCACACGTGGATTGGCGCCTACGCTTACCTCGCGCTTGGCGCACTGGCGCTCGGTACTTACAGGCTGCGTCGCGACGCCGATCCCGTGGTCCGCAACGGATCTAGGAAGCTATGGCTCTCGATGAATCAAAGGACGAGATGATCGACGTCCTCGTCCGCATACCCCGAACGATGGTTCAGCGGTCGCTATCTGCGCCTTCGCCGAGCCGGCTCGGCGTGGCGAAGGCGCTCCTGGCCAGTCGAAGGCGCCGGCCCTTCATCTTCGACGGGTTGGAGTTTGCCGAGCCTGTATGGGAAATCATCCTCGAGGTGTACATAGCCAGCGCCGAGGGTCGATCTTTTAAGGTAGTGAAGCTTTGCAATGCGAGTGGTGGATCCGTTACCAGCGCGTTGCGTATCATCGGTGAGTTGCAGAGCAAGGACTACCTTGCCCGAGTGTCTGACGCGCGCGATGCTCGCAGTTCTGTGATCATAATGCTCCCCAGTTTGGAGCAAGCCGTGAATCAATGGATCGATGAGCTAATCGCAGCGATCGGGTGAGACGGTCTGTGTCCCCATCGAACGAACTTACGCGCAGATCGAACGACCAAAACGACTCTCAGGTTCAGGGCGCGCTTTGCAGTACGATGGGAACCTTGTCGCTATAGTCATTCACAAGGCCGTGATACGTCTCGATGACTACGGGGCTACTCCCTTGGGCAAATCCTCGAAAAAGGATCACCGCGTCGCGGCCAAAGCACGCCACACGCCAGGCGCGCAGACGACCAAGCCGCGATAGTTCGTCGCCAAGCCCGGTCAATCGAGCTTGACTAGCGGCATCCCGGCCTAACTGAGACTTGAGAAGTCTTACTCCGTTTCGATCGGCCACAAATTCAACCAACGTTCGCTGCCGGTCACACGTTACCATCGAGCGAACGCTCTGGCTTTCTGGCGCGCCATAATGATCCAGCCGCACCGGTTGAGGTGCGGCTGGAGTCAGGGCCAATTGCAAAGCTGCAAGCCCGATCATGGACATGGCGTCGGATTCAGCGGCACGTTCGGGCCATAAGCTGGTGCCCACGTAGCACGCCTATGATCTGATCTTCGGTAAAACGATCTCGCCGCATCGCTCGTCTCCATCTGACGAGCTAACCTACCAATGGCATGATTCCCGGGGGGCAGGTCAGAATGTGTCGTATTCGACCGTCTTGAAACGGACTGAACTTTAACGCTTCCTTTAATTGCTCGGCTGACTCATAGAATCATGATGCCGATTCTGGCAAAGATCTCTGGACTAGGGGCAAGAGCTACCCGCCGATCCTCGCCAAATGGACGCTTGAATAGATAGCTCCGTGTTTAAGCATTTTCGGTCCGTAGGGATCGGCGATCCGGCCCGGACTGTGTTAGCTCAGTCGCGTGGCCATACGCATGGGACAGGCATGATCAATAAGGACAGACTGAAGGCAGATGCGCTCGATCAGCTGAGCGAACTCAGCGAGATGGCGCACCTGGGCCGGTCGAGCATCATCAACGCAGGGCCGATGATGCTGATCTGGGGCAGCGCCATCATCGTCGCATCCGCGTTCGAGGCCTTGTCGGAGCGTTCGGCGTATACGGTCGCCGCCTGGATCATGCCCATCTTCCTGGCCTTTCTTGCCAGCCTTGTCGCTATAAGAGCGGCCCGCAAAGACGGCCGGGCGGTGACCTGGCGGTCGCGCGCCATCTACCGTGTCTGGGTAGCCGCCGGCGCCGCCATCGTTGTGTTCAATGTCGGCGAGGAGCTTCGTCGTGCCGGCATCCAGTCCGAATCCGAAGCCGCCACGGCGCTGATCCTCTCCATCGCGGTCATGGCGACTGCGGAATTGGCAAACCGGAAATCGCTTTTGTACGCTGGCTTGGGCTGGCTCTTCGTCGCTCTCGGCCTGTTCTTCGTTGCCGATAGCGATGCGTTCCTGCTGCTGTTGGGTATCGCGGCAGTCGTTTTGCAGATCCTACCGGGTTCTTTTCTGTTGCGTGACGAATGGAAAGCCTGAGCGCCCTCGAACGGATCGATGAAACAGTGCATGGGCGCGTGCGCCTCGGCGTTCTTGCCTATCTCAGCACTGCCGGCAGTGCCGATTTCATGACGCTGGTGGAGGCGACAAAGTCCACAAAAGGCAATCTTTCCAGTCACATATCGAAGCTGGAAGATGCCGGATATGTGAGCATCGACAAGGCTTTCGTTGATCGTAAGACGAAAACCACGGTTACCATGACGCCGCATGGTGAACGCGCTTTCAGCGATTATCTCTCCGTTTTAAGATCAATACTGGATCAAATTTCTCTCTAGAGTTTGAATTGCAAACCGGTCTACAACTTGCCCGACTCGGGTGGGTGGGATCGTTCGTCGATGTCGTCTCTGCTGTTCAGACCGGAAGCACTGGATCATCGACGGCAACGTCTCGAGGGCGAGGTCACGCTGACGCGGTCCATGCCGCTGTCGGTCATCACCGGGCTTCTGACGGTTATCACCGGTTCGATCGCTCTTTGGGCCGTACTGGGGCATTACTCACGCACCGAGACGGTGACGGGCTCGCTGATGCCAGAAGGCGTGCTGTCGAAGGTCTATGCGGACAAGCCAGGCCAGTTGGTGTGGCTCGGCGTGAAAGACGGCGACGTGGTGCGGCAGGGGCAGCCGATCGCAACGATCCGCACCGAACAAAATCTCGAGGGCGGCGCATCACCGGATGTCGAGCGACTGGCATCGGTCGCCGAACAGGCGCAGCTGACGGCACGCGAACTGGGGTATGAGAACGATCGTGCTGCCAAGGAGCGCGCGCGCCTCGCGCGCCTGATCGCCGATCTCGGCGCCGAACGCGCGCAGATGACGTCGCAGATCGATCTTCAGCGCCAAGCGGTCACCTCCACGCGCCAGTCGTTCGACGCGATGACCGCATTGGTCGACAAGGGGTTCGAGACGCGGACCGAATACGAGCAGCGGCGCCAGGCATGGCTCGCTGCCTCGACGCAACTCCAAGCGCTGGTGCAGCAGATCGCGCAGATCGACGAGCGGCGCAGTGAGGCGGAAGCGGATCTCGCCAAACTGCCGTCCGATCATGCCGGGAAGGTCGCTGACCTTCACAGCAGCCTCGACACCCTCGACCAGCGTCGCATCGACATCCAGGGCGCCAGATCCTTCACCATCACCGCGCCGATCTCCGGACGGGTTACGTCGGTGCAGGCGATGGCGGGGCGCAGCACCGACGGCCGCCAGCCACTCTTCACGATCGTGCCGCAAGGTTCGGTAATGCAGGCAACGCTGTATGCACCGTCGCGCGCGATCGGCATGGCGCGCGTGGGTCAACCGGTTCGGCTGATGTACGACGCCTTCCCTTATCAGCGGTTCGGTACCTTCACCGGCCATATCGTGCGCATCTCGCATTCGGTGTTGGCGCCCGATGAGGTGGACGCGCCGGTGAAGCTCCAGGACCCGGTGTACGAGGTCCGCGTCGCGCTCGACCGGCAACGGATCGATGCCTTCGGCGAGGCACTGGCGCTGGAGCCGGGGATGACCCTCAGCGCTGATGTTATCCTCGACCGGCGGTCCTTCCTCGACTGGATCCTTGAGCCGGTCCGCGCGGTGCGGGCCCGGTCATGAGCGACGCCGTCCTCGCACTCTCGCGGCGGGGGCGGACCCCGATGATCCACCAGGACGAGGCGGCGGAATGCGGCCTTGCCTGCCTGGCGATGATCGCCGGACGCCATGGCCACGACGTCGACCTCCTCGCGCTCAGGGCGCGGTTCGGGGTCAGCATCAAGGGCATGACGTTGACGACGCTGCTCAGGATCGCCGAGCAGCTCCAGCTCGATGCCCGTCCGCTGCGCTGCGACCCGGAAGACTTCGGCGACATCGCCCTGCCGGCGATCCTGCACTGGGGCTTCAACCATTTCGTCGTGCTGACCCGGATTAAGGGGCACGGCGATAACAGGCGCTTCGTCATCAACGACCCCGCGAACGGTGAGCGGACGGTCAGTGCTGCGGACATGTCCGGGCATTTCACCGGCGTCGTCGTGGAGGCGACCCCGTCGCTCGCCTTCAAGCGCAAGCGCGAGCGCTCGAAGCTGTCGCTGTGGCAACTCTGGAGTCGCGCGCCGGGGTTGGGCGGCGCGCTGGGGCGCATCCTGCTTCTGTCGCTGCTCATCGAGCTGTTCTCGCTGGCGGCGCCCTTCTATCTCCAGATCGGGCTCGACAGCGTCATCCCATCGCATGACTTGGACTTCCTGACCGCGCTCGCGCTGGGTTTCGGGGCGCTGGCGATCCTGTCGCAGGTGACGACGTTCGTGCGCAGCTGGGCGATCGTCGGCCTGTCCAACGAGCTTGGTTACCGGCTCGTCTCCAACCTGTTCCGCCACATGGTGCGGTTGCCGATCGGCTGGTTCCAGAAGCGCTCGGTCGGTGACGTGCTGACCCGCTTCAACGCCTCGCAGCCGATCACCGAGCTGCTCGGCAATGGCCTCGTCCAGACGGTCGTCGACGGCGTGATGACGATCGTCACGCTGGTGCTGATGCTGGTCTATTCGCCGTTGCTGACCGGCGTCACGATTGTCGGGCTGCTGCTCTACATTCTGATCCGCTGGTCCTATTTCGGCGTGCTGCGGATGCGCAGCGTCAGCGTCATCCAGGCGCAGGCGCGCGAGCAGGCGGTGCTGATCGAGACGATCCGCGGGATCACGCCGATCCGGCTGTTCGGACGCGAGCAGGACCGGCTGCGCGTATGGCAGGCGCGGCGTGCCTCGGTGGTCAATGCGAGCGTCGGTATAGCCCGTCTTCAGGCGGTGTTCTCGACCGCCAACACGACCGTGATCGCGATCGAGAACATCTTGTTCGTCTATATCGCGATCCGGCTGAACCTCGCCGGCGGGTTTACGATCGGCATGATCACCGCCTTCGGCGCCTACAAGCAGCAATTCCTGTCGGCGAGCCTCAACGTCGTCGGCAAGCTCGCCGATTACCGGATGCTCGATGTGCAGCTAGGCCGGATCGGCGACATCGCGCTCACCCCGCCGGAGCCGGCCGCATCGCTCGGGAACCCGATCGGCTCCATCGAGAGCATCGAGCTGCGCGACGTCTACTTCGCCTACGGCCCCGGCGAGCATGACGTGCTGGCGGGCGTCGATCTGATGATCGAGCCCGGCGAGACGCTGGCGATCACCGGCGCATCGGGAGGCGGCAAGACGACGCTGCTCAAGCTGCTGCTCGGCCTGCTGCATCCGACCGAAGGCAAGATCCTCGTCAACGGCAAGACGCTGACCCGCGCCGGCATGGCGTCGTACCGCGAACGGGTCGGATCGGTGATGCAAGACGACACGCTGTTTGCCGGATCGATCGCCGAGAACATCGCCTTCTTCGATCCGCAGATCGACCAGGAGCGGGTCGACGAAGCGGCACGGCTGGCGATCATCCATGATGACATCATGGCGATGCCGATGGCCTACGAGTCCCTTGTCGGCGATATGGGCTCGGCGCTCTCGGGCGGCCAGAAGCAGCGTGTGCTGCTGGCGCGTGCGCTCTACCGCCGACCGCAGCTTCTCGTGATGGATGAGGCGACCGCACACCTCGATGCCGAGAACGAAGCGAGGGTCAACGCTTCGCTCAAAGCACAGGGCGTCGCCTGCATCATCGTCGCACATCGTCCCAGCACCATCGCCACGGCAGACCGACAGGTCGTCATGAAGGATGGGCGGATTAGTTTTATGCATCCCATAACAGAAGGAGAAGGCCGCCAAATAGCAGATGCCAGACCTCTACCGGTTCTCGTTTCTCATTTATCATAAGGTGAATTGATATGCTTCGTGCGCTCAGCCTTGAAGAAGTCGCCTTTGTTTCAGGCGGAATGATGGATACTGACGACGGATTTGATGGAGATGGCGGCGGTGGCGGTGACGATGGCGGCTTCGCCGATGGGGGCGATTATGGCGGCGGCGGCGGCGGCGGCGGCGACAGTGGCGACGATGGTCTACCGGGCGTCATTGATGCCGGCGGATACGATCTTCCTCCCGGTGCCACAAATAATACCCCAGACCCCTCCCAAGTGATGAACACGCCGATCCCTTCAGGATCGCCGCCACCCAACATCGCACCTAGTAATCCGACGCTAACAGGGCCTTGGATTTCCGTCGGCGGAGGGGTCTCGGTCCAACCCGGCATCTACGGCAGCCCAACGAATCCCAAGGGTGTCGGGATCGGCGGTAAGGTGTCCTTCTAATTTTACTGTGCTGCGGGGCTGTTTGGCCCCGCAGCATCCTGCCGTCCAGATAGGTGCTAAATGTTTGGCAAGTCGATCATCGAATTCTTGGCCTTTTACGCGTTGGGTGTCGCGGCACCGGTTTACGCGCAATCGGCGACGTCTCCTCAAGCGGCTCCAAGCGCCAGCGACTGGGTATCGTTAAAGGATCGCCCGGACGGGATTCTCGTAATTAACGTAATGGTGAATGGCATGCCCGCTTCCGCGGTGATCGACACTGGCTCTCCTGGCGTAGTTCTGAACCGACGCTTCGCTGCTTCTCTTCACCTTGATACCCGAGCAATCGGTAAAGCCTACAGCGTAGGTGGTTTGCAAGCATTCGGCGTAGCCGACCATGTTGGTCTCACAATCGCAAAGCACGCGTTCCCCACCGGATCAATGCAAGTTGCCGACTTCACCGAGGTAGAGGGGGCGCTTGGCCGTCCGATCGACGTCGTCATCGGCGCTGCCCTCATCGCCAGTACAGGGCTCGTTGTTGATTACGATGATCATCGGGTAGCGTTTACGGATCATCGCAGCAGTGATTATGTTAGCAAAATTCCCATAACAATTGACCGCAACGCTATGCGGATCACCATATCCGCCCCGGTGGATGGTGCATTAATAAATCCTGTCCTTTTGGACACGGGCAGCTCGTCTTCGCTTACCCTTGCTAAGAGGGCATACCTGAAAATTTCATCGAAGATAAAAAATAAAACTGATATCGAAATGGTTGGTGGAGGTGGAGAGGAGTTGCAAACCATTTTCACGTTGCCTGAGCTAAATTTGGGAACGGAAAGCATTCAGAATATCTCCGCCCAAGTCGAGAACGAGGGCTTTTTGGCGCATAACGACTTGGCGGGCTCAATCGGATCCGAACTTATGAGCAGGTTCAATTTTGCCATAAGTCCATCGAGCCAGAGCCTGTATCTCTCGAAAGCAAGGGGAGGGTATACACCATCTGCAAAAAGCACCGTTGGCATTCAAGCTGACTACCGACCAGATCGAATTATAATCTCCCACATCATGTCAGGATCCCCTGCGCAAGCAGCCGGTCTGAAGGATGGTGACGAGATTTGTGCCGTGAATGGCGTGAAGGTATTCGATGGCTGGGTGCGCTCGCCTATGCGAGACTGGGGAACGCGGGCTCCGGGACTAAAGTACCTAGTATCGCTTTGCTCGGGTCGGAGCATTAGTCTAACGTCCGCACAGTTCTACTGATGGAAAGACAATCAACACTTAAAGCCATCGCGCTTTTCGCCTTGGTAACATTTTCAGGGTCAGTTCTACATGCGAACCCCTTGCGGGCGCAGTCAAAATTCATGCTGAATGATGAACACCATTTCAGCAGTCTGAAGCTCCGGGTAGATGCAGTTTGCTCCAAATCAGGCCTAGCGTGCCCTCACCTAACAATTGACGATCTGACAAACACGCCACTGGAAGCGAAACAGGACAAGATCGTGGTGTCGTCGAGCTTTGCGCAGCTGCCCCGATCGCCTGTCGAAGAACTGGCACTTGCAGCGCTTATTGTCGCTTGGTTCAATCAGCCGGACGCATCGACGCAATCGAAGCGATCCGACCTCCCTCAGCAGCTCCTCGCACTTGGCATGCTTGGATTGGGCGAAAAAATCGATCCGATCCATGATCAAGCCGACCGCAATCGTCGGTCGGATAATTTCCGGTACAGGGGAAACAGCGCATCGTGGCAATCTCCTGCACTGGCTCAGCGCGCACTTGCACTAGCTACAAGTACCGGCAGTTGCTCGGGCGCTTTGGTCAACGTCTTAAATCGAGCGCGGACCCGATCTACTACTGCGGATCAACATCAGCGATCGCAGGACATATTCGCTCGATCAATCCTGTCTCAGCTCGGTTCCTCAATCATGCCACCAGATAATTCTTGCGTTTAATCTCGCCGACGAGAGAAAATATGAACGTCATCATTAAAACCGTATGCGGCTTATGTACCCTTATGCCGCTTATTGAGCCAACGTCCGCTCTGGCCCAAGTGGCTCTCTCGAAGTCGCTTGTAGACCGTGGTCTGCAATCATCATGGCAGAGTACCGGTAGTGAGATCCCGCTGGATCCTGCTTGGCGCACCGGCGTACTGCCTAACGGAGTCCGCTTCGCTGTCCGTCGCGGGACCCAACCGCCTGGCGTAATCTCAATCCGGGTCAGGGTTGGCGCCGGTGCGCTGATGGAGGCCGATGACGAGCAGGGCTGGACGCACTTCCTCGAACATATGGTCTTTCGCGGGACCGAGCATTTCGCCGATGGCGAGGCCATCAAGATATGGCAGCGGCTCGGCGCCAGTTTCGGTACCGACACAAATGCTTTCACCACGCTGACCGCGACGACCTTCGTCCTCGACCTGCCGAAGAACGATGTCGCATCCTATGGGAAAGCGATGGACGTGCTCGCCGACATGATGGGCCACGCGACGATCGATCTCGCGGCGCTGAATATCGAACGCAAGGTCGTGCTCGCGGAACGGGCGCTGCGCTCACCGCCGATCGCGGAGAAGGTGAAGGCGATCGGCAATCCGGTATTTCTTGCCGGTACCAAAGCGGCGAACCGGGATGTCATCGGCTCGGACAGCACGCTGAATGCAGCAACGGCAGAGCGGTTGAAGGGCTATTATCAGCGCTGGTATCGCCCTTCTCGCACCGTGGTGACGGTCGTCGGCGACGCTGATCCAGCGGTTTTAGAAGCCGGGCTGCGTCGTGCGTTCGGCAATTGGTCGGCGATCGGCAAGGAGCCTTCCGAACCAGACTATGGAGCGCCCGTTCGGCCACGGCAGCAGGCTACGGTCGTCGTCGATCCTCTGATCCCCAACACTGTGCAACTCGCCTATGTCACGCCGCACGATGATCGACCCTGGACGATCGCCAGACAACAGCGTCAGTACCTCGATTGGGTGGCCTTGGCGGTCCTCAATGCGCGCCTCGCCACCGAGTCTCAGAAGGGCCAGGCAATCGTCAGCGCCGGCCTCAGCTTTGGTAACAGCCGGCATGTACAGGATCAGCTGACGCTGGGCATCGTTCCCAAGCGGGGCGCGTGGGATGCGGCATTGGATGAGGCATCCGGAGTTCTGAACGGTGTGCTTGCCGTGCCGCCCTCGCAGGCTGAGATCGATCAGCAGGTGACGTCAATTGGAAGGATGCTTGATCGCCAGGTTACAGGACAGGATACGCGGACGTCTGATGACTTGGCGAACGGCTTCATCCGCGATGTCGACGAGGGTGACGTGTCAGGATCGAGGGCGTTCTACCGCGACCTGTTTGCCGCACAGACAAAGACGTTCACGCCAGTGACCGTTCAGTTGGAAATCCGGCGCCTGCTGTCCCCCGATCCGCGACTGCTGGTGTACAGCTCAACACCGATCCCGGGCGGTGATGCTGCCGCGATTGCTGCGCTGGCGAAAGCGAAGACCGTCTCCGCCACGCAGGAAGCAGCGATCCGCACCGTGTCGCTGAACGACCTCAAGCTTCCCGGTCAGCCCGCGACGGTGGTATCTGCCTCGAATATCGCTGGCCTCGATATCGAGCGGGTGCGCTTCTCCAATGGCGTGGAACTCAATCTCAAGCATACTGCATTCGAGAAAGACAAGATCCACGTCAATGTGCGGATCGGCCATGGTTTGCTCGGCGAGCGCTCCGACGAACCGGGCCTTCAGTGGACGAGCGGAGCCCTGCTGGTCAGTGGCTATGGCTCGTTCTCGCCGGATGAGCTCGCGCGTCTTCTGGCGGGTCGAACTATCGCATTCGGGGTTCGGGCCGGGCTTGATGCACTGATGCTGGGGGGGAGCAGCAACCGCAACGACGTGGCCGACATGCTGAAGCTGATGTCCGTCTCCCTCACGCAAATGGACTACAAGCCGGCTCCGCTCGCCCGATTGCAGGATGGCATGAACGCCAGCTACCAGGCCATCTACAGCCAGCCTGGATCGGTGTTCAGTGCGTTCGCCACGCCATATCTATATGGCGGCGACACGCGGTTCCGCGGGATGCCAGTGACCGCCGAGATCGACGCGGTGACGTTGCCGGCTTTTCGCGCTTATTGGCAGGAGCGGCTGAACCAGGGTCCGGTGCGGATCACCGTGGTCGGTGAATTCGATCGGGATGCGGTCATTGCCGCGGTGGCCCACAGCTTTGGCACGCTTCCTCTTCGTAAAGATGTTGCGCCGGATGACGCGCGACGCGCGGTCACGGCGTCTCTGCCGGCGACCGATCCTGTCATCCTACGGCACCGCGGCGACCCTGGGCAGGCGCTGGTCGCCCGTGTCTGGCCTGCGCAGGCATTTCTCGATGACGTCCCTACGGCGCGGGCTCTCGATCTTGCTTCGAGCCTCATCCAGACCCGTCTGATCGAGGGTTTCCGGGAAACCCAAGGCGGTACCTATGCTCCGTTCGTCAGCTACAACTACGACGATAACATGCCGCACTACGGAGCCTTTCTGGCCGGCGCTCAATTGCGAACCGATAGAATCGCGGATTTCGACGCCGCGCTTGCCTCGATCGTTGCGGATCTCGCCGCGCACGGCCCAGATCCCGACGCTTTTGCACGTGCCAAGACGACGAGTGTCGGCGCTGCGGAACGTGCTCGCAAGACGAACGACTTTTGGTCCGCCGTACTCCTGGTGAACTTGGATGATCCACGAGAAATTGCTGCAATCCGTGATGGGGTAGCCGAGCGACAAGCCGTGACGCCGGAAAAGGTACGTGCGGCGGTCGGCAAATTTCTTGGTCCGGCGGCTCGATCGTTCGAGATTCAAGTGCTGCCGAAGGCAGCATCGTTGAAAGGTCCGTGATGGTTCTCAGCAAGCCGAAGCAGAAAGTCGAACGCCCGGGCTTTGCTTCCAGGACCAAGGCGGTGCGGCGGATCAAGCGAGGCAGTACATCACCGTAACCAGGAGGGCGAAGCGATGTCTCGAGTGTTCAATGGGCTTACGATTGCCGTGACCGCGCTTGGCGCGATTGCCTTCCTCTCAATACCCTATGGCTTTGCAGCATATCCCGGCCAGTTTTTTGCGGATGCCGGTATTGGTAAAATACCCCTATGGGTGATTTGCGTCTTCTCAGGCGCAGTGCTTGCCGCTGTAAGCGTGGGAACGGCTTGGAAACGTTCCAATTTACCGAGGGTATAATGGTATCGATATTATACCTATTGCGTAAGGCGGCAATGTATAAGCCGCGTTGGCGAACGCCATCGAACATCATAGTGATAGCACTGATTTGGCTGATATTCCGCCTATTGGGCTGGAACGGCTGCCCTCCAGTCATGACGAATACCTATTCTCTGCCGCTTTTCTAGGCGGTGGCTTGGCAGCAGATTTGTGGAAGTTACGGGCAAAGATGTGGTGAGCATAATGCGGTTGGAGAGAGAGTAATGATTTTTTTATTGTTGATTTCAGCAAGCGCTTTACAGGCTGTAAATCCATCGGAGACGCTTTTAAAGCGGTCACCATTTAATATCAGGGTGGACCACCCGGTAGGTGTGGAGGCCAGTACCCTTGCCCGATCCATAAAGAGGGGTAATTTGGCTGTCCCCTACATATACGATGGCGAAATACTGATAATGGGAGCCGTCGTCTCCGTTGGCCGTCACGACACTGATCGTGCAGTGGTTCTTACTACAATTGGCTCATCCGATCATCTGACCGCCTATGTTTTACCAGATCCCCATCTGGTAGTCGGATCATTTGTTGGAATTGCATGCCACAAAGCAGATGGGACCGAAACAACCGCAGAGGTTTCAGAGTGTAAGCTCATCAGCGCGCCCGGCATGCCAGCTTTTTCCATGACGGTCACTCCAGTCGGCTGATGCTCAGAAACCGCGATCCTGCTATGGTTGCTGCAAGGTCATCGTGCCACCGGCGTGGTCCTTCTCAGCGCATACCTGAGCTCCTGTGTTGTGACGCCTCTATTATGCGGTTCATCCGACCGGTGCTCTGTTGCGCATATTTACGAAGGACAGTTATTTGCTGCGTTCTGCGACTGCTATTCTGTATGATTTTACCTCGGAATATGTGCCGTGCCGATGTAGTTACATGGCAGTGAGCGGCGGATGATGGATCACCGGCACTGAATGGAATAACGGCTATGCGCCGCCATCCTAGAAGACGACCAGCCGAGGTAAAAAGATCCCATGATGATCGTTGGACGGCGGCTTGGGAGCCTCCCAGGATCGGTTCGCTACCAACCGGTCTGAAGGGAATCCTATGTCGCCAGTCCCCGCTTCGCCTGCCGCCATCCGCGTCGACCGTGGTGCGATCTTCGCGTCGCTGGAACTGTCGAAATCGACATGGCTGGTGACCTCCCTGTCGCCCGGTAGCGAGAAAATGTCTCGGCAGTCAGTGCCGGGTGGCGATCTGCCGGCATTGCTGTCGTGTCTGGCAACCTTGCGTGACAAGGCGCAGTCCCGGGATACCGTGCGATACCCGATGATCGTCATCCAGGAGGCGGGGCTCGATGGATTCTGGATCCATCGCGCGCTCATGTCGGAAGAGGGCATCACCAGCCATGTGGTCGATGCAGCGTCTATTGCGGTATCGCGCCGGCACCGGCGGGCAAAGACGGACAGGATCGACGGCGAGGCATTGGTGCGTACCCTCATGGCGTGGATCCGTGGCGAGCCGCGTGTATGTTCGATGCTGCGCGTGCCGACGATCGAGGAGGAAGATCGTCGTCGGATTGGGCGCGAGCGCACCATCCTGGTGAAGGAGCGCACGTTGCACACGAACCGGATCAAGGGTTTGCTTTTCAGCATTGGTGTCCGTGGATACGAGCCTGCCAGAAGGGATCGACGCTCGTGTCTGGACGAACTTCGCACAGGGGGCGGTCAACCTTTGCCGGCCAACCTGAAGGCGCTGCTCGTTCGGGAGCTCGACAGGCTGGAGTTGCTGATCGAGCAGATCAAGCAGGTGGAGGCCGAGCGCGATAGTCTGACGGCTGTGGCGGCACCATCGGCACCGCAGGCGATGCTCGCTACGATCAAGGGTATCGGTCCGGAGTTCGCCAGTATCCTTGCCGGCGAGGGGCTGTTCCGACACTTCGACAATCGGCGCCAGATCGCAGCCTATGCCGGGCTTGCGCCCTCGCCATGGCGCAGCGGTACGATTGATCGCGAGCAGGGTGTATCCAAGGCGGGCAATCCGCGCCTGCGTACGGCGATGGTGCAGGCGGCGTGGCTGTGGTTGCGCTTCCAGCCGGACTCCGCCCTGACACGCTGGTTTCACGAGCGCGTCAGCCACAACGGTGGTCGGGGCAAGAAAATCGCGATCGTCGCGCTTGCCCGCAAGTTGCTGGTCGCCTTCTGGAAATACGCGATGAGCGGTGTCGTGATCGAAGGCGCCATCGTCGCCAAAGCCTGAGCTGATCACCCAGCCTATCCCTATCCCCGGCGCCTGATCAGCACCGACGGATCCGGGCGAGCGGACCGAGGTAGACCATGGCTTCAACAGCCGGTTTAAAAGAATGGTCCCGCTCACCTGAGCCCAGCCCCGAACGAGGGATTATGGTGCAGCCGTTCCGAACGGCGACCGGATGTGAGGTTGTACAGGCGAAGCTGCCGGTACTCGTGAAAAGGCTCAGCTGGAGTTCCATCTCGGAGGCAATGATGCAGTCGGTCCGCCAAATGTCCCCTTGACCGTGGGGATCATCATGTGAGGTCTACCTTTCTGCTCGCGAGCGGACACGATGCCGCCAAGTTTGCGACGGCATTCGCGCGAGCTAAGGGGCTGGCTCCTTCAACGGAGAACGAACGACATGAATATTGGCGAGCTAGCCAAGGGCGTTGCGACCACCACCGGTTCGAGTGAGGCAAAGGCGAAGGCGGCGATCACCGCCGTATTCGAGCAGATCGCTGGCGCGGCTGCGAAAGGCGAGGAGGTGACTATCCCTGGCTTTGGCAAGTTTGCCGTCAAGGATCGCCCGGAGCGTCAGGGACGTAACCCTGCGACCGGTGAGGCGATGACGATCGCAGCCTCGAAGAAGGTATCGTTCACGGCAGCCAAGGGCTTGAAGGACAGGCTCTGACATTGAGACCGGCGGCTTAGCTGCCGGTGTCACAACCGCTCGAGGCTGTTGAAAAAGGCCTGCGCGAAAACGGCTTGGCGGATGGCTGGTGACGCCGGTCACCGGAGGATACGCCGCGTATCAGGCCGGCCCGGCCTGCCGGGCGAGCAGCTGAAGGTTGTATGCCGCGGCGGCCATGGTGAACTCCTCGGCGGCTCCTGACAGGCCTCGCAGCTTGAGCGTTCGTAGCCCCAGGTTGCGTTTCAGGTGGCCGAACACGCGCTCGATCCGCTGTCTTCGACGCCGTGCGTGCACATAGGCGTCGGTGCCGGCAAGGGCACGCACGGTATCGCGGGCTTCCTCGCTGATGAGCCGGGTGACACCCCGCTTTGGACTGGAGGTGCATTGCGGCTTCAGCTCGCAAGCGGCGCAATCGGCCGGCCGGCTTCGGTAGACGCGCACCTGCTTGGTCCGGTTGGTGCCGCAATAGCCGAGCAACTTGTCCGCCGGACAGCGGTAGGCATCAGCCTTCCGGTCGTAGCGGAAGGCATCCCGAGTGAAGAAGGCGTCCCGCTGGCGGGTTCGGTCGATGACCGGGATGTATGGCGTGATGTTCCGGTCGATCAACCAGCCGAGCAGCGGACCGCTACCATACGCCTTGTCGGCCGAGAGACTGGCGGGTTCGATGCCCAGCCTGGTTCCGGCGCGTGACACCAGCGTCCGGGTCGCCGCCACTTCGGCTGCGAAGCGGGCGGGCGTGGCCTCCACGTCGAGGATGCAGTCGGTGTCGAGGTCAAGCAGGGGGTTGATGGCGTATGCGTAGCGCGCCGGTCCGTGCTTACAGGTGAGTGCCGCCTGCGGGTCGGTCGGCGAGATGCTGGTCGGATCGACGGGCGCCGGTTCGTCGGGGTCCGGCGGCAACGCGGCATCGAGCGCTGCCAAGTATTCGGCGACGGGCCGCGATACGGTATCCTTGGCGCGGAGTTCGTCTGCGGCGTCTGCGCCCTTCAACCTCCGCTCCCGACTGGCGTCAGCCATGATCGTGCTGCCGTCCACCGCCAAGTCGCGCCCCGTTACCAGCCCGGCCGCGGCGCACCGCGCGACCACCTGCTCGAATAGCAGACGATGTAGGTCGCAGGCGCGGAAACGGCCGTGCCGGTTCTTGGAGAAGGTGGAATGGTCGAGCACTCGGTCAGCCAGATCGAGCCGGCAGAACCAACGATAGGCGAGGTTGAGGTGCACCTCGTCGCACAGGCGGCGTTCCGAGCGGATGCCGAACAGATAGCCAACCAGCAGCATCCTAAGCATCAGCTCCGGGTCGATCGACGGTCGCCCACTCGCGCTGTAGCTCGACGCCAGCGCCTCGCGCACGAAGCCGAAGTCCAATACGCCGTCGATGCGTCGGAGCAGGTGATCAACCGGCACATGCTCATCGAGCTGGAAGCCGTAGAACAGCGCGCCCTGTGCCACCTGCCGACCCATCATGTCCGTGATCCCCTGCCGCCTTGCACGAGTGAATCACGCCCTCGTCACCGTCGCAAGCAGCCGTTTTTCAACAGCCTCGCTCTGTTTTGACACCGCTCAAAAATGTTCGAAGCCGATGGGGCAATTGGCTTCACCCAGGTTAGTGAACCTGCAGCCAAAGCGGGTGTTGATGCTGCATGGGTACGCTCGCCTCGGAAATGCCGTTGCCGCTGGGCGAGAACGAAGCGCGCCTTCGCCTGCTGCTCGGAAGTGTGGCCCAGGCTGTCTGGGAAGCCGATGCCGGCGGTGTCGTAGTCAAGGACAGCCCGAGCTGGCGCGCCTATACCGGTCAGACGGTTGACGAATGGCTTGGCTATGGTTGGTTGGACGCGATCCATCCCGAAGACCGGTCCTTTTCAGAACGGCAATGGCGCGAAGCGATCGCGGCGGGCCGGATCGTCGACACCGAGTTCCGTCTTCGCGGACCCGATGGCGGGTGGCGCTGGACCAACGTTCGCGCCACTCCCGTGCTCGATGGGAACGGTCAAATCGCGAGCTGGGCCGGGTTGAACATCGACATCGATGCCCGGCGACGTGCTGAAGACGCATTGCAGGAGAGCGCACGCCGCCACGAGTTCCTGCTGGCCCTGAACGATGTGCTGAGGCCCTTGGCCGATCCCACGGATATACAGACGGCCGCCATGCAGGCTCTCGGCCGTCATTTGAACGCCAGCCGGGTCGCGTATACGCAGATCGCCGCGGACGAATACATCATCGAGCGCGACTATACCGCTGACGTCCCCTCTATGGCCGGCCGCTATCCGATCGCCTCCTTTGGTCCTAACAAGACTGCTGCCTATCGGGAGGGCGTCACCCGGGTGATCGTGGATGCCGAATTGGACACGTTCAACGACCCCGCCGCTGTCGCGAACTTCGCGGCGTTGGGCGTTCGTGCCGGCATAGGTGTTCCGCTTTTCAAGAACGGCCGAATGGTTGCGACGCTGGTCGTCCACCAGCGTGAACCTAGGAACTGGACCGCACATGACGTGGCGGTTGCCGAAGAGACCGCGGAGCGCACTTGGGCGGCTTTGGAGCGAGCCCGTGCGGAGGCTTCCCTGCGACGAAGCGAGGAGAAGTATCGCACGCTGTTCGAGAACCTCGGGCAGGGTTACGCCGAATGCGAGCTCATTCGCGATGGCAGCGGGCGAGCTGTCAACTTCCGATATATCGCGCTCAATCCGGCATTCGAGCGGCTGACCGGGTTCAAGGTAGCAGAGATGCTCGGACGCACCGCTCGGGACGCCGTTCCCGATCTCCCGAGCTCGCACTTCGACATGTACGAGCAGATTGTCGAGTCCGGCAGCCCCACGCGACGTGAATACAAGATCGATCCGCTTGATCGGTGGTACGAGAACCACATCTATCCCGGCGTTGGTGACAGATTCTTTGCGCTTTACGAAGACATCACCGAGCGCAAGCACGCCGAGCGAGCTCTCAACGAGAGCGAGCGCCGCCTCAAGACGCTTGTTCAGGGCGTCCCTCAGCTCGTCTGGCGGGCGATCGACGGCGGTAAATGGACCTGGGCGAGCCCGCAATGGACCGACTACACTGGTCAGGCGGAGCAGGACAGCCGTGGCGACGGCTGGCTAGAGCCAGTCCATCCTTTCGATCGCGAGCGCATCCTTAGGATATGGAGAGAAGCGGCAGAAGGCGGCGAGTTCCACGCCGACTATCGCGTCCGCCATGCGGAGGACGGTTGCTACCGCTGGTTTCAAACCCGCGCGACCCCTGTCCGGGACAACGCAGGAGCGATCGTGGAATGGCTCGGCACCTCGACCGACGTCGACGATCTGCGCCGGCTACAGGAACGCCAGCAGGTGCTGCTGGCGGAGCTCCAGCATCGCGTCCGCAACATCCTGGCAGTGACGCGCTCGATCATCAGCCGGTCGGACGATGGGGAACGCTCCACTCAGGACTATGTCGCGCATCTGCAGGGTCGAATAGCCGCGCTGGCGCGGACTCAGGTGCTTCTGACACGGACCGCCGGGACGGAGGTGGACCTGGAGATGCTCATCCGCGACGAAATCCTGTCGCAGGCGGGCTCGGAAAACCAGTTCGTGTTGAACGGGGAAGCGGTCGCGGTCTCACCAAAGTGTGCCGAGGTTCTGACGCTCGCCATCCACGAGCTTGCCACTAACGCGACCAAGTACGGGGCCTTCTCGCGTCCATCGGGTCGGCTTACCGTCAACTGGAGCACCGAAGTGCGCGAAGGCGCGAACTGGCTGGTTATCGTCTGGCGAGAGCACGGTGTTCCGATCGTAGGTGCAGTACCGCGCCGATATGGCTTTGAGTCAGAATTGATATCGCGACGAATACCCTACGAGCTCAAGGGGCATGGCCGGATAGATCTGAAGCCGGGTGGACTGGAAAGCCGCATCGAGTTTCCGCTCGTCGATGGCGAGAGTATCCTCCAGACAGATGCGGGCGGACGGTGAACGGTGGCAAGGACATGCTGCATGCAGCGCGCGTTCTGATCCTCGAGGACGACTACTACCTGGCGACCGACCTTCAGCTTGCTCTGGAGGCAGCCGGTGCACGCGTTCTAGGCCCGTTCGCGGACACGGAAAGCGCGGTAGAAGCGCTGGCGATCGAACCGCCCGACTGCGCACTTGTCGACCTGAACCTGGGGCGGGGCATCAACTTCAAGCTGCCTCACGAGTTGGCGTGCCGGGCGATCCCGTTCGCCTTCGTGACAGGGTATGATCGCGACGCCATACCTGATGAGTTCGTCGGCTTCGCAAGGGTTGAAAAGCCCGTCGCCGTGCAGAGGGTGGCGCAGATCGCCGCGGGGCTGCTGGCGGCTCAGCGAACCTGAAGCGACGCCGTGCCACGCAATTCTGCCGCCGCTCTCGGCAGGTGAAGATAGTCAGGAGTGAACTCGCCGGCTGCGATGAGACCGTTCCAATCCAGTATCTGGACGATCGAGCGGCTCATGTGGATCAATCCGGCCTCGCGCAGTGCCCGGACCGACCGGTTCACGTGAACCGAGGTCAGGCCGAGCGCGTCGGCAATCTGCTCTTGCGTGATAGGAAGCGGATAGCCACCATCCTTGAACATCCCGACCTGGGCGTAACGGACCGCCATTTCCGCAAGCAGATGCGCTAGCCTGGAGCGTGGTAAGCGTCCGGCCACGTCCGTTTCCTCGCTTTCCTCGACGTTGAAGGTCAGGTCGTTACCGGCAGGAGAAGGCACCGGTTGCGGGGTCTGCTGCGAACTGTTCGCCGCGGTAGGGTTTGGTTTCAATGACGCAGGCGACACGGTCCGGCCGAACCAACACAAGTACTTTGTCGGCGAACCTCTCTGAATCTTGCAGGCTACCCCCAGCCATGATCTCGTTCACGACGATTATCCAAGATCCGCCGAGATCGGGACGGAATATTGTCTCGCTTGCCGAGTCGCTTAGGTAAGTCGTCGCGAATGGGTGAGCGCGGCTCCAAGCGTAAAAATCGCCATCTTTTTGGTGATTGTATCCAGCCTCTTCTGGTTGTGGCTGTCGGTGAAATGCTACGCGGCGGCGGTAAGGTGGGTCAGCCGCCTTTTGAGCGAGTTGGACCGCCGCCTCCCGCGACAATGAACCAGCACGTACGCCAACGCTGCCTGTCACCTGAGCCTCTTCCGGTTTGATGGCGAGCAAACCGGCCTCACCTACGACAGCGCTCTTCAACACACAGGCTTCCAAGCTGCTCTCGTACGGCGGGCTACCGGGTATTTGCGCGCAAAGTCGATCGCGGCCGCGTTGATGCACCATCAGACCGCTTCCGTTCATATCGCCTGCCAACGCGCTACTCGCATCTATTTGGCGCGCATTCATCGCCGTTTTCATGGCTGCCCACCACAGCGAGCGAGCTATCGGTTTGAGGTCCGGCATGCCATCGACGAGAAACGGGCGCGAAGCATTATGCGCGAGCACCTTCGGCGGGGTTGGATCGGGCCACCCCACAACACTCAGTTGCGTGCTGTCGTACAATACAGCGCGTAGCCGGTAGCGGCCAATCTCAGCTGGGTTCGCGCAGAGCATCGGCGCATCGCCAGGTGCACAGGGGAACTGCCGTCCGTTCCAGACAAAACGCCTCTCGCCAGCACCCGATGCCGGAAACGGGCTGAGGCTCAAAGCTCCAACCAGCCCCAGATAGGGCAAGTCTCGACGCGGATCATCACGCTCAAGATAGACCATGACTGCCGAGCCTGCCGGGACGTGAGACCATGAGATCTTTGCAGCGACGGCCTCGCCTTTGCGATAGGTTCGTTTATCTGTGTCGATTACACAGACTTGAGTACGCGTGCCTGGTAGTTTGTCGTCATCACAATTCGAGCGCAGTGATTCTGCCCAGCCGAAGGGCTCGGCTACGGAAGCTGAGTCCATTTGGTTGTTGGCTTGAAAGGCACCCGAGAACTTTGGGGATGATTTCTGCGTATTGCTTTCCAAGGCGGCAGCAAAGACCCCACAGCCGAGCGCCATCGCCAAAGGTAGGACCCAGATTATTCTAAGCGCTTTCAAGCGTCACCCCATCGTGGTTCGTACACATATGGTGCCAAGCATCGGTTAAGCTTCGATGTAGTCAGGCCTGGTTCCACGGCGCGAGTTCGCCGATGCGGTTGACGGGGTGGCCATTGGCGATGCGGGTAAGCACGTCGCGCAGCCAGGCTTCGGGGTCGACGAAGTTGAGCCGGGCGGTCTGGATGAGCGTGTAGATCGCCGCAGCGCGCTCGCCGCCCTTGTCCGAGCCGGCGAAGAGGTAGTTCTTGCGGCCGAGCGCGACCGGGCGGAGGCAGTTCTCGGCGCGGTTGTTGTCCGCCTCGAGCCGGGCGTCGTCGCAGAAGCGGGTCAGTGCCTCACGGCGCTTCACGGCATAGCGGATGGCGTCGGCGAGCGCGCTCTTGCCCGAGATGCGGCGCATGGTGTCCTCGGCCCAGTTGAAGAAGCCGTCCACGCCAACCCTGACCACCTGGCGCCGTTCGAGCCGATCCTCCAGCGGCAACCCGCGTCCGAGCTCCTCCGCCTCGTACATCAGGTCGATCATGCTGACGCCGGTGCGGGCGGTAGTGGAGCCGGTCCCCTTCCACACGTCGTAGATCTTGCGCCGGACATGCGCCCAGCACGCCACCTCGACAATGGGACCGGGTTGTCGCGGTCCATCGTACAGCTGGTCGTAACCCGCATAGCCGTCCGCTTGCAGGAACCCGCTGAAGCCGGCGAGATGCGCGCGCGGTCGCTCGCCCTTGCGGTCAGGCGTGTAGAAGTAGGCCGCTGCCGGTGGGCCGATACCCTGCCAGCCCCGGTCATCGCGGGCATAGACCCAGAGCCTGCCGGTCTTGGTCTTGCCGGTGCCCGGCGCCAGCACCGGGACCGGCGTGTCGTCGGTGTGGATCTTGTCGGCCGCGAACACGTGATGGCGGATGTGCTCGACCAGTGGCTGGAGCAGCCAACTGACCTGACCCACCCAGTCCGCCATGGTCGAGCGGTCGAGGTCGACGCCCTCGCGGGCGTAGATCTCCGCCTGCCGGTATAGCGGCAGATGGTCGGCGTACTTGGACACCAGCACGTGCGCGAGCAGGCCGGGGCCAGCCTTGCCGCGCGGGATGGGCAGCGCCGGAGCCGGAGCCTGGGTGATGGCATCGCAGCGCTGGCAGGCGAGCTTGGGGCGGACGTGGCGCATGACCTGGAAGCGACCGGGCACATACTCCAGCACCTCGGTCACGTCCTCGCCCAACGCCGACATGGTCCCGCCGCACGCGCCGCAGCCCTCCGCGTGCGGAGCGGCGTGGACGACCTCCTGGCGCGGCAGGTGGTCCGGCAGCGGCAGGCGCTTCGGTTTGCGCCTCTCGCGGGTGGGCGGTGGCACGCCGGCGTCAGCGGATGCGCTGGTTGCCTCGGCTTCGACCGTCTCCAGCTCCTCCAGCCGCAGTTCCAGCTGCTCGATCTCGCGTGTCAGCCGTTCGGACGACTGGCCGAACTGCATGCGCCTGAGGCGTGCCAGCTGAACCTTGAGCTTCTCGATCTCCAACGCGGTCAGCTGGATGGTCGCCTTGGCGGCGCGAAGCTCGGCCGCGGTGTTGGCCAGTTCCGCTGCCGTAGTTGCGAGCTCCCCGGCGGTGGTCACGCGGGCCTGCTCGACGGTCGCCAGCTGGGCCTGCAGCGCCTGTGCAAAGGCGCGCAGCTCGTCCGGGTCGGAGGGGAGATCGACCGTCGCCAACGACATGGCCCATCCTACCACCGGCCCGACTCAGACCAAGCGAAAACGGACGGAAAAGTGCCGCTCATACGAGGGTCGGCACGGTCACCGGAGCCGGTGCCACGGTGCGCCGCCAGTCGATGCCCTCAATGAGCAGCGCCAGCTGCGCAGGGCTGAGGACGATACCGCCGTCGACCAGTGGCGGCCACACGAACCGGCCCTTCTCCAGCCGCTTGGCAAACAGGCACATGCCCGAGCCGTCCCAATACAGCGCCTTGAGATAGTCGCCGCGCTTGCCCCGGAACAGGAAAAGGTGGCCCGAATACGGGTCGGCGCCGAGCACATGACTGGCGAGCGCCGTCAGCCCGTCAAAGCCTTTCTGCATGCTGACCGGCTTGCAGGCGAGATAGACCTTCGTGCCCGGCGCCAGCGCTATCACGACGCATGCCCCAGTGCCCGCAGCACGCGGGCGAGCGTCGTCGCGTTGACGTAGCTGTCAACGGAGAGCCGCACGCCGGTCGGCAGGTGGATGTGGATACCGCCCGGCCGCGCCCCTGAATGCGGACAGACCAGGTCTTCTACCGGTGCGGTAGGTGGTGGCGGCTTGGCGGGCGACGGTGTGGGTGCTGCCGGCACCAGCGCAGCGCCTGGCTCGGTCGGCGCAGCGTCCGTCACCACGCCGTACGGGATGAACTGCAACGGCTCGCTGGCGATGCTCGCCGCCTTCCGCTGCGCCGACCGCCAGTTATAGATGAGGCTCTCGGCAATGCCGAGCCGCCGCGACACCTCGCGCACCGTCACGCCCGGTACAGACGCCTCGGCAACCACCGCCGCCTTCTCCGCCTCGCTGTAGGTCCGCCGGCGCTCCGTCCGGGTGATGACCTCCATCCGCCCCATCTCCTAACCTCCTTCTGGACTCCAGAAGGAGACCACCACAGGTCAGCAAATCGACGGCTACGCCGGACAGGACAACACGCGGCTCACCGGACGCTTACGGAGCGTGCGCACTTGCGACCGACATTCACCAGCCATTGCGCCATAACCTCGCCGTCGACCACGCAGTCGCGCCACAAGGCGGCAGAAAGGCCCTGGTTTCCAACGGCAAGTGCCCGCAGTGTGTCGTGCGGAACCTTGAGGATCGTGGTGTTGGTCAGTGCATGGAGCGGCGACGGGGCTCGCGGCAGCATCAGCGAGTATAGGTCCGCCATGTCGCCCGGAACGTGCAGGCCGATGATCTGGCGGCTGCCATCATCGAGTTGCGCAAACCGGGCGGCAAGCCCATCCACGATCAAGCACGAGGCGCCGAGTTCCTCGCCCAGCCACGCGAAGTCGCGATGCGCCGATACCGTTTGCGGTTGACCGGTGATCGCCAGCACCGCCTGGCGCTCGGCATCGGTCAGGGGCGACCGTGCTTCTAGTCGGCGCAAGAAGAGCTTCAGCGCTCCCTGCCGTGGTCCGATCTCCATCGCTTTCTTCCCGACTGACATGGATCAGCGTGTACGATCTGACAAAGGGCTTCCCTGATCTATGTTGGCGGGCGGTGCTGAACGCAAGTCAACGGTCACTTGATCGCCGCGGCGCTGCACGACGGAGTATGTCCGATTTTAGCGCCGAAGCGGAAAGGGCAAGTGTCACAACCGGACGGCTCTGACGCTTCACCCCGACATACGTCGCGCCCGCGGAGACGGCCGCCATCTCATCACGTCAGTCGCCATGTAGAGGATCTTGAGCAGGTAAGGGCGGTCGTAGTTCCCGTCGAGGATCATCTTTCGGGGACCCTCTGCGTCCCGTCGCCGGCGCTGACGCTGCCTCTGATTGTCGCCGGGTCAACGTGACGGCGCGCTGCCCATTCCACCAGGCTGGCCGGCCTGTAAGTAGGGTCAGCCAGCCATCGCTCGAACACTGACACGTCGATCGTCTCGTTAATGCGCGAAGTCGTTCTTTGCGTGCCAACGTCGGGATCGGCACCTATCACCCGGTCGAACGGCCTTGAGAATATCCGCGTTAAGCGCGTGCCGAAGGTAGCGTAGGAGTCTGTGATCGGCGCCGATGGCGCGACGATTTCGGGCTCGAAGCCAGATCGCACTGTGAGCCCTACGGCTTGCGCCTTCTCCATGATCCAGACCAGTGGCCCCTGCGCCAGCGCGTCGCTCGCATAGCCCCCTCCGACGTTAGCGTGAGCGCCGACAAACCAGCGCTGCTCGACCTGGTCGAGCGGACGTGTTGGTGTTGGCGCGGCATCGTTGTCGACTGTGCGGGTAAACAGCGTCGGCTCGAATGCGCGGCGTCGCTCATCGAGAGCCAGCGCGTGGAAGGCGAACTCGTTCTGCTTGCGCAGGTGCGTGTCGAGATAGCGGTACGCCTGAACACGCCGCTGCAACGGGGCCAGCGGGTTGCCCACTGACCCGACCGTGTCCCACACGCCGACAAACCGGATCGGCGTTGGGACGCAATAGCGCGTCATCCAGCGCTCCTCGAGCGTGCGATCGTCCGCGGAGGCACCCAGCAGCTTAGCAAGCGTCTTCTCAGAGGAGCGGCGGTAACGGTCAAACAATTGTTCGATCGAGAGCGGTGCTCCGGGAGAGAGCACGCCGCACTTGGCGATCAGCCCGGAGAGGCTGCGAGCCGCGTATGCACCACGGCTGAAGCCAAAGATGAAAATCTGGTCGCCCGGCTCGAACACTTGAATTAGCCACACGTAAGCTTCGAGAATCTCCCGGTCGATGCCGTAGCCGATTACGCCACCACGAACCCGCTCACCCATCGTCGTTCCGACGCCCTTGCCGTAATATACGAGCTGGTCGGTTGCCTTAGGATCGCACAGCGATTTCAGGCGCCATACGTTGGTATTATTCTCAAGCGTATTCCACGTCCCGTCGAGAAAGATGGCCAGCCGCTTCAAGTCGCTTTCTCCTACGGTCGATGGATGGTATCGCGTGCTCGTTCGTTCCACTAGTCATATTAGATCGGTTTTGGTCACCAGGCAGAGATAGAAGCAAGGGGTCTCAAAGCCATAAAGGTCTAGATGCCCAGTCTTGGGGAAAGCCCATTGAGGTCAGATCGCCCGTTGAATGTTGAGCAAGCAATGCTGTCAACTCATCTCTCCAGGGCGATGCCGGAGCTACCTGTCTCAATAGGCAAACGATAAGGACCAAGGCGTTGTAGAGCTGGGCTGGAGCACGGGCTGCGGGCGGTTCAAGCGTGCTGACGAGGGCGGCCGGCTTAGAGGGCACCCGCATGCGCAACAGAAAACCTCGGTTCCATAGCCGGGCATGATGCGCGCAGCTGTTTCGGATCGTGGAGAGATGCTTCAGAAGCGGCACCAGCACCGCCTCCTGAAGGCCAAGGGGCTTGGCGATGGCGTTGCGTAGTGCTCGATCGTCGAGGAGCGCATACCAGCGGGAGAGCTGCCCGAACGACATCATCTCCGCCACCATCCACACCGGCGGCATTGCCGGTGTGCTATAGGTGCGGCGATAATGGTCAATGTACGTCTCCGGCGAGCTTGCCACATCGTTAGCCAAGCGGGTCAGGTTGTCGTGGTACTTACCCGGATGTTGGTAGAGCGCTTCATCCAGGTAGCCATGGGGTCCAAACCGCTGGGCCAGCTCGTACGCCCAGCTACCCCGCAAAGCGACTTCGAGCCGCTCGATCGCATCGAGCACTAGCAGCCGCAGGCGACGGTCGAAATCGTATAACGCTGTGACAGTATCGAAGCTGGTGCCCGGCAGAAATCTGGGGCCAGGATTGCCCTTGGGATATTCGAAAGGCAGCCAGTAGGCGCTCAGACGGTAGTAGCTGACATGGCGTAACCAGTGCTCGGCTCGCGCCACGTCGGGGATCGCCATGCCTTGGGCCTGGAGATCTTGGAGCTGCTGCGCGATCGTCGTCGCGGGTTTTGTGAAGGACGTGGCACCCATCCTGCTTAGCAGGGCAAAAAAAGACCCGCCAAGTGTGCATACCCTTGCGGGCAGAGGCCTGGCGGGTTCGATTGCCCCCGAGATATGAGCGAAAACCCAACAAAGCAATAAGGGCCGGTTCGTTTTTGGCGGCCCCGGAGGTAGCTACAATCTAGCCGCTCTTCACCAAATCCAAGCCTGGAATGCTGGATTGCTATCGAGCATGCTGAGTGGGGCGGGCGTGATCCAGTCGGCTCCCAACACGGGATAGGGACCATAGAACAGATCGCCGAGCGCCCGCCGGTAGTGTGCGTTCCTCCAGCGTCGGCGCCGATGCTCCGGACCATCATGGATCATGTGGCACCGCTGGCAGAGTGCTGCCAGCTGATGGAGGGCGCTGTCGCTGGGGTCATGGTTGAGGTGCGCACAGGCCAGCACCACGGGCGTCCAGGCACCGAGCGCCAGGATGTCCTCTGTCGGCCGTCGCACGCGTCGACCTTGGCCGTTGCGCCAGCAATGCCGCTTGCGGTCCCACCATCGCCCGTCCCGCAGATGGAATACTCTATGCCCATGAGGGCGCCCACAATGCTCGCAAACGCCCCCAGCCCGTACGAAGCGCACATGGTGTGAGAGCTGCGGCCAGTCGATTGGGTACAGAAAGACGTGCTCGGGACGGATCGGCATTAGGCCTCCCCTTCCGGATCATTAATTTGCGAGGCACCCGGTATCATGGAGCCAGCGCCGCGGCGGTCAGCGCCCGATAGAGCGTGGCGTGATGGCACTTGAGCAGCTTAGCGGCTTCGCGCACCGATGTGCCCTCACTCACCAACCGTTCGCCTAGAGCGATCTGATCGGAGGTGAGCTTGGGTGGACGGCCGAAGCGGACCCCCCTTGCCTTGGCCGCCACTCGTCCGCTGCCTGTGCGCTGGTGGATAAGCTCGCGTTCGAACTCGGCGATGCCCGCGAACACGGTCAGCACCATGCGACCAGCTGGCGAAGTCGTGTCCGCCCAGGGCTCGGCCAGTGAGCGCAGGCCGGCACCAGCCTCTTTCAGCTTCTCGGCGATGTCGAGCAGGTCACGCGTCGAGCGCGCCAGTCGGTCGAGCCGGGTCACCACCACAGTGTCATCGTCGCGCAGCTGCTCGATCATCCTGACCAGCTCGGGCCGGTCACGCTTCGCGCCCGAGATCTTCTCCTCGAACGTCCGCTTGCATCCGGCCTCCTTCAACGCGGCGCGTTGGAGTCGGAGGTCCTGGTCGTCGGTGGACACACGGGCGTAGCCGATCAGCATGTCGCAAAACTGTATCAGAAAACCAGCATTGTGCAACCGAGTTTTGCGACAACCACTTCTGAGGTAAAGCTGTAGACATCAGCGCTAATTGGCACTCCCTGTCAGCGATAAATGGCACGTCGAATCGCCGGCTGGGTTCCCAGAAGGATGGTAAAACGGGAAAGCGGCCTCTTCAAACCGGCAGAGGTTAGCGGCCAGGCCCGCCATGCGACGCTGCTCGACCCAGATGGAAACTTATTTGATCTGATCGAGCGGTAGGACAAGCGAACCGAATGGGCGAAGGCGGCACTGCCGCCCCCGCCCCCCTTATCGCTTAGTGGCGGCCCTGATGCGTGGCCGGCAGCATGTCGTTGCCATAGCTGCGCGCCACGCCGCGGCGGTCCAGTTCGATGTCGATCGTGCCAAGCGTGCGGTTGTACGAGGCAAGTTCCGCAGCGCTGACGAAGCCCTGCTGCTTGCCGAGCCGAGCCATGCTCTGGCGGGTTTGCATGACCTGCCGGTTCAATGCGGTCGCATGAGCGCGCGTGATCTTGCGGGTGGATTGCGCCTTCTCGATCCGGGCCTGAGTGGCTTCTATGCGGCTACGAAGCGCCGTCGTCGCCTGCATGTTCTCAGCCCGCTGCGCCTGGGTTCCTCCCTGCTGTGCGACGGCGGCACCCGGCATCATCAGCCCCATTACGCCAGCGGCAACGATGGCGAACGGCAGTTTAGTAAAGGTCATTCCCGTCTCTCTAAAAGCCGGCAAGGGTGGTAATACGTAAAAACGGCGGTCTCGTTTTTATAACTGCTCGTCGCTGCACGAAGAATGAACAGGGTCTGCCGGTCGCCATTTGTATGAAGTTCTCGTGTTCACACCGTGCTATCACGCAATCGACCCGCCACACGGGACGCGGGAGGCGGCGTCGCCCTCTCATCCTTCCCGATCGGAAACGTTCAGCGAGACGGTCCGGGCTTTCCCACTGGGATCGAGTTTTGGGAATATGGTGTCGAACGTGGTCAAGAGGTTCAACGCTGCAATCTCCAGTTCAGCCGATGTCCCGCACGACGTAGCGTCACAATAGCGGAGTTTGTTATGCTGCCTTCGGTCCTGCTTATTGCCGCTGCTGTCGTTTCTGGACCTGCCCCGATGTGCGGGGTCAGCGGCCGCCCGGTCTCTACTAGCATCAGTGAGCTTCCTGCATCGGTTCAACACGCACTGGCGCATCGAGTCGCGGACCGTGGCCAGCCGTTCAATGTCAGCGATGCCATCCAGCCCGGTCAGGAGCGCCGCCCGTTCATGCGGCTTATCTGCGGCTACTCAACGCCTGAAGGCTACATCGTGGAGCGGGAGCAAGGCGGGCGCGGGTACAATATCGGCAAGATCGTCTTCGAAAAGACCGATACTGGCTACATTGAGCGCCGATAGTCGGCCTCAATCGGGCCGCTATGGGCATGGCGGGTATTCCCATTGGGAACCAGTGACGGGAATCCCGCCGCGCCGATCGCGCTTGTAGACATCAGCGCTAATTGGCACTCCCTGTCAGCGATAAATGGCACGTCGGGTCGCCGGCTGGGTTCCCAGAAGGATGGCTGGCCGGGAACACCCAACCGTAGGTGCCAGGGCAGAAATTGGGGGGTTGAAGTCCGCCCGTCTTCGAGAAAGAACGGCTGGCAGCTGGAGGCCGATCATACCCCCCGGAGTTTTTATGCAGGTTACGAACGTCATTGCCACTCTAAGCGTGTTTGCGTCCCCTGTTACAATCCCGTCCCCGCAAACTAATCACCCGTTGACGACCTTCGCATCGGCATCCAGGACGTGCGCTGTTATACAAGCCGCGTACACCGCTGCGACTGGGCAACGCATCCTTTCTTTTCCGAAGGATGTCCGCCCCTCACCACGTCGACTCGAGGCTCTCAAAGATTTTGTTCCCGAATACCGCAAGAGCATGTCAATTTCAGAAGATGAGTTTGACGATCTTACAAAGCAGCAAGAAAAATACAATTTCCCAGGTTTTGCGCCATTTTGTGAATGGAAGGGAAAACCAGGGCCCACGTCGGACGCTCTTGGCAATAAAACACACGTAACCTTTACTAGCCCCATATTCTCTACGGCAGGAAATGTTGCCCTTGTAGAGGTTTCGTTCCGCAATGAGGGCGTGTATGGCTATGGGATGCTGTGCACCTCGCGTTTATCTCATCGAACTTGGTCGTCACACTGCTTGAAAAGCTGGACTACCTAGTATTTTGCGACTCCAAACTTGCTGTTAGCGCCTCATCCAATCTTCTTCCGGTATCATTGAAGCATTTGGGTGATCGAATTTCTCGGCCTCTCTTGTTTATCACAAAATACTGTGGACCGGGCAACGCATGAACAGGCACACTATTGCAAGGCGTAAGGGCTATTCCGTCCTTCATGGCTCGCGATGAAAGCAAGCGCAAAGTAGCGAGATCGGAGGAACGGATTGGTTTTGACGTGATTTTCGGTGGCGATGCTCTGTGCGGATCGCATGCGCCCTGTGCTATCGTTAACTTTCCATTGCGCAAATCCCACGTCAAAGTCGTGAGCGCACAAAACTCCTTTGAATCATATCGAACTATTCGCCAAACATCGAATCTCGCCGGATTTGATGCTCCAACAACCAGCGGTATTGCAGCCGCTACGATGAGTGACCCAATCATTCCACGAGCATAAACCTATATTTCGACGTTGGATAGCCGGTCAGCGGGGTGTTGATCGGGAAAGCAAGCACGATACGGTGGCAACTTATTAACCATTCGGGACTCCTGCCGTGGAAAGTAGGAGTCCGGTGAGAGGATGGGCAAAATCGTACGCTAAGCCTTGTGACCGTCTCGATTGGGAACCACCAGCGAGACGGCGCGGCCGTTCTCGAAATTGATCGCATATCGAGAAGGCGAGCGGCTTCTCAAAACCCGCCTTCGACAGATATTTTGAAAAGATTGCCAGCGTCCGGAACAGCAACAGGTGGTGGTGAGGAGACGTTACGATAGGTGTATCGGCCTAGTAAGCGTTGGGCGAAATCCCGGGCAAGCGGCAGAGGTGCGCAAAGGCGGCGAGGGTTCCGGCATCGTCGGACCCGTGGCTCTGAAAATCGACGTTAAGCTCACGAGACACAAACCTATCGCCCCATCCCATGCTACTCGCCCTACGTAGAAAAAGCGCAAAGGCTGCCGGGTCGGGCGCAGTCCAAAAGAAGCTGCCGTCACTCCGTGAACGGAGCGGATATGCCCACTGATTTGATAATTTTAGAACAGGATGCGCGCCGGCTTTCACGGTTACATGCCCCGTGGGATAAATCTCTACACTGAAGTCCCACGCACCTTTACGGATCAGCTGGCAAGTGGCCGCGATCCGGTCGCCCTTGGGCGATACCGTGCGGACGTAATAGCCTCCGGTTGTCGCTAGGATGCTAAAAATATCAGAACGGTTCGGGCTATGTTGCGCGCCTACCTGCGATGATGGCAGCACGGCCAGTGCTGTTGCCGCCGCCACGAGCGAAAAACGTCTCATATAGCCTTCTCCGTGGGGCAGGATACTTGACCGCGTATCGTCCGCAAGTGGGCGTTTCTAGTCATTCGCGGCTTTCCCGGAAACGATCCAGACCGTGCGAAAACTCGCGTCCTGCGTTTCCGCCCGGTCGTAGATCTGCGTATGCTGCGGGCATGGCGTACATTAAGGGTCACGCGCGCGACCAGGCGCTGCTGCTACCGGCATCGGTTGAGGATTATGTTTCGGTAGACAATCCGGTGCGGTTCATCGACGCCTTTGTGGACGACCTCGATCTGGGCGGTGCCGGGTTCCAGCGGTCGCGGCCCAAGACGACGGGACGTCCCGGCTATGATCCGGCCGACATGCTCAAGCTGTACCTTTACGGCTACCTGAACAGGGTACGGTCGAGCCGGCGCCTCGAGGCGGAAGCGACGCGCAACCTCGAGCTGATCTGGTTGCTGCGCGGGCTGCGGCCGGACTTCAAGACCATCGCCGACTTCCGCCGCGACAACCGCTCCGCGTTCAAGGCGGTGTTCCGCGCGTTCGTGGTGCTGTGCCGCAAGCTCGACCTGTTCGGACGCGAGCTGCTGGCGGTGGACGGCACGCGGCTGAAGGCGGTGAACAGCCGGACCCGCAACTTCACGAAAGCCAAACTCGACAAGTACATCAAATCCGCCGACGAGCGGTTGGAGAAGTATCTCGCGCAGCTCGATGATGCCGACCGTGGCGAGGAAGCCGGCACGACCAGACGGAGCGAGGCACTGGCGGCGAAGATCGCTAGGGTACGCGAACAGCGCCAGGTCAGCGAGGCGATGCTGGAGCAGTTGAAGGCCAGCGGCGATAACCAGATATCGCTCACCGATCCCGATGCGCGTGCGATGGCGGCCCATCCCAAGGTCGGCGTCGGCTACAACGCGCAGGTCGCGGTGGATGCCAAGCACAAGCTGATCGCCGAACAGCACGTCACCAACGCCGGCAGCGATCTGGGTTTTCTAGCCGAAACAGCCGTCGCGGCGAAGGACGTCCTCGCTGTCGAGCAGATCGATGTGGTCGCCGACATGGGGTACTACATGGGCGAGGACATCGCTGCGTGCGAGCGGGCCGGCATCACGGCCTATGTCGCCCGCCCCCAGCGCGGCACGGCGGTCGGCGATGGCCGCTTTCCCAAGGAGCGGTTCCGCTACGATGAAGCCGCGGACTGCTACCACTGCCCCGGCAACCAGCGTCTCGACACACGCTACCGCTGGTTTCAGGGTGGCCACACCATCGTGCAATATTCAAACCCGCGGGCCTGTGACGGTTGCGAACTCAAGCAGCAGTGTGCCCGCGGAAGCTTCCGCCGCATCACGCGGTGGGAGGGCGAGGCGGTGCTCGACCGCATGGCGATACGCCTCGCCGCGCGGCCCGAGATCCTGAACATCCGGCGCGAAACGGTCGAACATCCCTTCGGCACGATCAAACAGTGGATGAACCAGGGCGCATTCCTGATGCGTGGGCTCGACAAGGTCCGCGCCGAGTTCAGCCTGACGGCGCTCGCCTATAATCTCAGGCGGGCGATCAACCTCGTCGGCGTACAAGGGCTGATCCGAGCGGTACAAGCCTGAGCCATGCTGCTATATGGGCCAGCGCAGCGCCTGATATCCTCCCCACGAAGCCGTTCTGACGCCGGTGCAGCGACAAACCCGAACATATCAGGGGGCTCTGCCCCTCTGACCAAAAGGGGCCGGGCCGGCCTCATGGCCGCAACTTTTCACACGGTCTGGATCGAATTTCGGGAATGGCTATCGGGGTGATCTCCCGGTTAATTTCGATCCCGCCCAATAAACAGCGATGCTGCACAGCGCACCCACAAGCCCGGCACGCCAAGGCGAATGCTCCGCAATGTGCAACTTGTCCAAGAAGATCATAACCAAGAAAACGGAGATGCCGACTGCGATGGGATAAGCGACTGACGGCTTCATCAATAAGAACTCCTATCAAGCCGCACCTTTGTAAGCAGGCATCAGGAGGTCAGCAAGCGGCGCGGTACTGGCGTGAGCTTCCCGAGAACGAACCGACAGCGAGACGGTTGAGGCGATTCTCTTTGGGATCGAATATCGGGAATGGTCAGCGGTAGTGAACATCCCGAGAAGTTACTGCTACGAGCTTGATTTGACGGCCGCCCAATCAGCTATTCGCGCTCGGCGCTGGCGGATTTTCCACGGCACTGCGACCATGACAAACACCATCAAGCCGATAAAAATCCAAACCTGATCGGTCATGCCTTGCAACCACGCGATGCAGATGACGCAAGGCACCGCGATTATCGGCGTAATCTTGGTAGACCACCAAAGGATCGCCCCCCACCCCGGCCGATCCCAGACACTCTTGTCGAATTTGAGCAGTATGAGCGTTGCTACGGCCTTCGCACCCAGCGTGATGGCCACGATCCAACTCAAAAGGTCGAGCAGCGTGGAGAAACCGAACGTCATCATTCCAAGATGATGCAACGGCGGGAGGCGCGTAACAAGGTGCACGCATTGTCGCTATGCGCCGTCGCTCGCCCGCGCTTCCCGATTGGGAACCTCAGCCGGGATGCCAGAAGCCTTAGAGGACCCCGTTCGCCTCTAGTGAGCCCAAATTCCTAAAACCCGTTCCCAATTGCGCTTTCCCAAAATGGGCAATCGACAACGGAGTTATGGGAACGCGGTGGCGTCGCTTATATCCTCGATTTCGAACGTCTCGAATGTCGCGCTTATTGCGACACCAGCATGCCCAATGGGGGTGGGCTATAACTCGTCTTCTTCGATGCTCAAGCGCCTATGATCTCGATCGCGAGGCTTAGGTGTGCGGCCGCAATCTGCACGTCCGCCTGCGGTATGCGGTCAAGGGCATCCTGCGCTTTGCGCAACATTTCCCGTGCTGCGCTTACGGCGGTATCGAGTTGGATCTCTGTCTCGTGGCTCATAATGGTATCCCATCAGCCCCCCGGTCGAGCGTGTATACGATGCAGCAGTAAGTTTTGCGTTAACCACAACGTCAGCGTTGCTGCCAGGACGCACTGATCCCGCTCATCCATCGATTTCTAGAGCGCACGCGCCGTCTAACTGGACGTTTCCATGTGGCAACCCCGTCGTACCAAAGGGATCCCTATTGCCGCCATGATCCGAATTTGACCGGATCGAGAAGCCTTGAGGCATCGTACCGCCCAAACCGTACCCGGCCGCCAGTGCGGCAATTTTTCACAACGGCCTCCACCGTGTGGGTAACGATCGGCGTTTCCGCTCCGGCGCTGCCGAGCCTTATTCGAACTTGCTGAGCGACGCCGGATCGTGGGCAGCGCGGCGGATAGCGGCAGCGGATCGTTGACGCGGCTGCATCTGCCCCCCCAGGTCGTAACCGTGTTGCTCCGGAAGTCGACGCAGAGCGAAAGTCGTGATATATCAAAATGAAGGGCTTCCCGAATAAGGGAAGCCCTATAAATCAGAGCCCACCGCCTTTGGCGCACTCGCGAAATATGGCATTGGCAGCAACGGTACATTCCTGATCGTCCCTGCCACCTTTCAGGCACCCATAATAAAACCTATCGGCCTGAATTTTGCATGCAAGATAATTCGTCGTCTGGGACTGTGCGGGAAAAGACATGGGAATCAGTACGGTCGCAGCCAGCAGCAATCGTTTCTTCATCATATTCTCCCGATCGATACAGGGGTTTAGATACCTTAGATAGCCGCAGTCCCTCGTGATGAAGTTGCATCTACCACATTAATGAGTCAATACGATTGTATGCGGTGATTTTGAATGTCATATTTGACATATAAGATACGAGGCTGCGGTAGAAATTATGTCGGTCATTGGCCTTGCGATTCTATTGGGTATCGCCGCTGCCAACGAAAAAAGCACCATAGCCCAGAATCAGCCCGCCGGTCAGATCATGCTAGCTCCACGTCCGCAAAATCGGGTGCCGGATAATGACATTTTGGTTGTGGGTAATAGACGAGATAAATACAAGAAAATTACAGAATTTGCAGAGTCAGTCACTAAGGATTTGGATTTCAACAATCCTCTCGCCCGTTACACATCCCCGATATGCCTTGACGTTAGTGGTCTTAAATTAGAACAGAACCAACAAATCAGAAAAAGCATTTTGTTTAACATCGAATTGCTAAAAATAGCGCATGGTGAACAGCACTGTCACGTAAATGCATCCGTATTTTTTGTCGATAGTCCAAACGCCATCATGAGGTCGATTTTCAAAAAAAGTCCTATGCTTTTTGGACCTCTAGAATATGATGAAATCACAAAAAAACTAAAAGAGAATGGAAAATCCATTTCCATTCAAAATATTATAATGAGGGGTGTCGATGGCGATAAAATTGTAGGAAGGGCCGTACCGTCTCGATCGGCCTCGCTTATTGATCTTCCGATCAGAAAAGATATAGAATCCTCTATTGTGCTTGTCGATCGTGCCTCTGTTGTAGGCTATGATATAGATCAAATCTCCGGTTTCTTAACATTCAGAATTCTAGCAAACATTATGGTTCCATCCTCGATTTTCGGTAATAGTATATTGGAGATGTTCAATACGGGTCCATCTGCCGCCCCAAAAAAAATGACTGAATGGGATCTTTCTTATCTAAAGGAAGTTTATTCAGGAAGCGGCAATTTGAGAGGGGTTAGGAAATTTGGTAAAATAACAAGACGAATACTATTAGAAGATAAGTAGGACTTTAGCCATTCGGCTTCGCCAAGAGGACTAGGATGATACCACTTGGCTAAAGACCATCGTCGAGAAAGACGGATGGCCTCGCCGCAGTAAGGTAGGTGCGAGTGCATCGAAATCAGCGTGGCTTCTGGTGCAGCATGCTGATGCCGATCCGGCATTTCAGATCCGCGCCCTTCGGCTCATGGAACCATTGGTCGGTGCAGGCGAAGTCGACCGGCGCGACTTTGCTTTTCTATATAATCGGGTGATGCTGAAGATCATGGGCAAACAGCGCTATGCCACTCAACTCACATGTAAGGACGGAGCCTTGATGCCTTTACCTCTTGAGGATGCATCAGCTACCGACCGGGAACGCGAACTTGTGGGGCTCGGCAGCCTCAACGATTACAAGAAGGATACGCTCAATGAAATAGGGCCCTGTCCCGCCGATGCCCCCGCATGAGCATGTCATGCAGTTAAAGTTCACAAAACTGTCTCACATGATAACCAAGCCATTGTAAAGCTGTGTAATTTTAATAATTGGTTGTTGGTGGCCTATTTGATAATCCGTCTTCTTTAAAGGAGCGGTTTATGACAAAGGACAGTCAAACGACGCTATTTTTGATGGTAATTTGTATGTGGGCGACAGTTGCAGTCCCGGCGAGTGCTCAGAGTTCTAAAAACCAGTTTTCTGGTGCCTATGCCGGCATTGCTGGCGGAGCGGTAGATCATCATTTCGTAGCGGTAGAGGACGTTGCTGGCGCGGGTGAGAGGCGTTTCAACGTTACGAAGTGGGGGGCTGGCGGCGAGGTATTTGGCGGATACGATCTAGCTCTGTCTCGGGATGTCTTGGTAGGAGCAGAAGCGCAGTTTGAGTTCGGTGGACGTACCGCTGTAGCTGTCGAGCCCGACTATGTATTTGGATTCAAGCCACGTTATGGCTTCAGTGTCAGCGGTCGAATTGGATACAGTCTAACGCCGGGGGTGCTTGCCTATGCGGGGGCCGGTTACGGGGAGCACCACTATCGCACGATCGCTCAAGGTAACGTGTCTTCTGCTGCGCTCGATAGTCTCGACAGCGCCCGAAGCTTTATTCTTCGCGGAGGCGTGCAGGGAAGGCTGACCTCGAAGTTGGGAATCCGTTTTGAGTATGAGCATCTGGATGGAAGCAGAAACCAATTCATGCTTGGCTTGCCAATTCGGTTCTAAGGGAAGAAAATGATGAAGCTGTTGACTTTTGGGCTGATGTGTATCGCCGGGATACAAGATGTATTGCCGTCCGACAACAGCAGTGTGAATGCTTGGGGGCAGGCAAGGCTTGATCGCGTACTTCAGGTCGCTGGGAAAGCGGGAGGATCGCTCAAATTTCGTCTGTCCGACTCGAGATCCCTAAACCCGTCTGAAGCTTCGGAAGATATATCTTTTCCAAAACATCTCCTCTTATCGGCGAGATCTATTGATGAAATCGATGGACTTCTAGTGGTGTTAACATCGGAAAAATTAGCGGAGCACAAACGAAATACGTCGGATCACTCCTCTCTCGCTGCGGCGCTGGCGTATGGCGCCTTAATTGCAGCCACTGGCGGGGCCAGCGACCAGAGTGAGGGAAAGGGATCGAAGGTCATTCCTTTGGGTACGGAGCGCGCAGCAAGATCCGCTGGTAATTCCGGGACATTTAAAGCCTTCAGAGCGGCGGCATGGAACGAACGGCTTGGTCACTGCCAGACGCCGCTAGTCTCAATTCTGAAAAGGGCTGCCAGAGCAGGATCGGTTGCTATTGCAGGAGAGGATGTCAGCTGGCCGGGTGACCCTTACGCCAAGACAATCCTCAGAGATTTGGGAATGCTTGCATCGCCGACAGGCGCACGGTGTTCCGAAACCGAGGTTGAAGGCCTATCTGAGATCCAAGGCAAGGCTGCGGATGCTCTGCGTACGCATGTGCAGCCATTGGCGGCTCCAAGCCCCCCCCCCTCTAATTCTGGCTGACCTACGAGAACTTTGGGCCGCTCCCGCAACGTGCCGTTTATCGCTAACAGGCAATGCCAACTAGCGCTGATATCTACAGGTAAAGCGCGTATCCGAACTGCTGTCGCGAAACTTAGCACTTCCGCGACACAGGCACGTTCGCCTTCGCCCGATTGCAGACTTTCGGCCTGGACCCTTCGTGCGGCGCCTCGCCGCGCTGCCCACAGCGACACGTAGATGCGATGCTGCTAGATTATTTCAGCGCTGCGGCGCATGTCCGGCCCGGCATTACTCTCGTAATAACAGACGGTAGGAAAATGCGAAACAAGGTAGACATGCTCCTGTGCTGCGCGGTGATCATTAGCATCGGGCTAATGATGCTGTTAACAATCCATAACGATGAGCATCAGTCTGCTCGTCGAGGGGTCGGTATTGTGATACTGATTCTCGCTAGTTTTCGATTATTTTTAAGTACGAGAAAAATCGCCCGATGAAGCGGACTTCCGCTCCCCCAAGATCGGACATGTCAGTGTCGCAAAAGGTGCGACATACGAAACACTGTAAACTTAGCACTTCCGCGACAAGCCCATGTCCGCTTACGCCCGATTATGTTGAAAAAGTCAGCTTTGCGCACAGCGAGTCCCGACGCCTGAGTTGGGGCAAACGGCCCTGCCGTCTCATGCGGGTGCCATCTGCACCGGCATGGGAATGATCTTGGCCATCTTGCGGAGGTTCTGGGCGGTGGCTGCGAGGAGGAACTCGTCTTTGGCGCCGTTGGGACCTCGCAGGCGCAATCGGTCGAGCTTCAGGATGCGCTTGAGGTGGGCGAACAGCATCTCGACCTTTTTCCGCTGGCGCCGTGACGTCACGTAGGCGTCGGTAGTGGCGATGTCGCGCGCCAGGTCACGCGCGCCTTCGTGGATAGAGCGCAGGATCTTGCGCTGCGGGCCGTTGGGGCAGCACCGGGCGCAGGTCGCAGGCATCGCACGCCGCTTTGCGGGCACGGTATCTGTAAAGGCCGTCGGCCGGCAGCTCTTCTTTGGCAGCACGTCCCTCCTGCCAGTAGCGGCGCAATTCCTCACCGGCCGGGCAGATGTAGGCGTCCCGCTCGATGTCATAGCTGAAGTCGGCACGCTCGAAGGTGTCGTCGCGACGGGCGGACTTGTCGAACACCGGGATGTGCGGGTGGATGTCGCGTTCGTGGACCAGCCAGGCGAGCATCTCGGCCGAGCCGTAACCGGTATCTGCCGCCAGCCGCTCGGGCCAGACGCCGAACCGGTCCTGGGTCCGCTCGATCATCCGCTTGCAGGCGGTGACCTCAGCCTGCCTGACCGCGGTGCTTGCCTCCACGTCCATGATGACGGCATGGTCGAGATCGATGAGGTAGTTGGTCGAGTAAGCATAATAGGCTTGCCCGCCATGTGCACAGGTCCAGCGCGACGCCGGATCGGCAGGGGCCAGGAACTTCGGCACCACTGGCGTGGCCGCGCCAAACGCGGCGTCGTCGAGGACGGCCAGATACTCGCGCACTGCACGGTTGTCGGCGTCGGGCGGCAGCCCGTCGCTGCCCGGCCCGCCGGTCTGACGGTTGGCATCTGCCCGGATGAGGCTGGCGTCGACCGCGAAGCCTTCGCCACCCACCAGCCCCTCGGCCATGCATCGCGCGACCGTCGTCTCGAACAACCGCCGCAACAGGTCGCTGTCGCGGAAGCGACCGTGGCGGTTCTTCGAGAAGGTCGAATGGTCGGGCACGGCGCCGTCCAGTCCCAGCCGGCAGAACCAGCGATAGGCCAGGTTCAGGTGCACCTCGTCGCACAGCCGGCGCTCGGAACGGATGCCCATGCAATAGCCGATGACGAGCATCCGGATCATCAGTTCCGGGTCGATCGATGGTCGCCCCGTCTCGCTGTAGAAGGGCTTCAGGTGGTCGCGGATACCCGACAGGTCCACGAACCGGTCGATCGAGCGCAGCATGTGATCCGCTGGGATATGCCGCTCCAGGCTGAAGCCGTAGAACAGCGCCTCTTGTGCCACCGTCCGCTCGCCCATCATCGGCCCGTCTCCGCTCGCCCCGCGAAGATTGAATCAGACCACTGACACTACTGCAAGGCAGACTTTTTCAACAGAATCGCCCGATTGTTGCCGTTCGCGGTAAACAAGGGTTTGCCCCAAAGCAGTAGATCATCCAGTCTGCTGCGTACCTGATAAAACTTGATGGAGCGCGATATGCTTTGGCGGCTTTTGTTGATCGGAGTTTGGGCAGGTTCGCTACCCTCAGCTTCTGTGGCCCAGGACATAGTTCTGAGTGACACGTCGCCCCCGACGGATTCGTCTCTAATATTCTCCGGAACATGTGGAACGCGCTACCATTCCGCTTTGGAGCTTTCGTCTACTGACGGGAAACAGCGCGTTATCGCGCATAGTAACGACAAAATATCATCGGTGACATCACCACATTTACTCGCGAAGATCTGGGGCTACGACCTATATTCGGTTAGGATGCAGTGCGCGGAAAGTGGCGGTCAGTTTCGGATCGACGTCCGAAAAGAGGATGGCCAATTCGTTGAGCAGGTCATCACCGTTCATGGCGACAGCAGCGCCCTCGTGGAACCGGCGCATCTCGTGAAGGGCGCCAGAAAATCGAGTTTAACGACGAATACTCCCTTTAAAGCCGCCCTTCCGCTCCCTCCCCTCTCTGGACATACCGGTGTCGCAAAAGGTGCGACATACGAGACGTTTGGAATTCAGCGCTTCCGCGATATGACCGTGGTCCTCTGCGCCCAATAGCGGACACTTGCGTTTGCCGTTATGTGAAGAGCATGAAGATCGCTCGCGTAGTTCCAGCCGTCTGCTTCTTCCTGATAGCTTGTGTTCAGCAAACAGAAAGGACATGGACGTCTCAGGCTCCTTCGCCGTCGCCTTACAGCGCCACCCTCGTTGAGACAGATTACAATAACGGCGAGAGCAACGCCCTGCGGGTCCGCCTTGATATGGTCCCGCAAGGCTCTAATGGGTGGTTCTTCGTCGAAGACCTGAAAACGGGCCTGATCACGTCCCCCAAGCCAGAGATGACCTGGAGTTCGCCTTACGATTTGCTCATCACGGTGCATACTGCCGAGATCAAGGGGCTGACGCGGCGACGTTTTTGCGCCTATGGATGGCCTTCCGGGTCGCTCACGATCCGCTACGTAGCCGACCAACCGACGCAACAATCAACATCTGCGCTCCACTAGAAGGGGGCGGTCAGCCACCCCCATCTCCGGATATCCCAGTGTCGCAAAAGGTGCGACCTACGAGACGTCCGAAATCTAGTACTTCCACGACATGTTTATGTCTGCTTTTGCCAACCCGACACCGGCTCCTTGGCCGCCGCATTCCGAGGCGCGAGGAATGGCTAGTCGTCGGTTCCCTGGCGTATGGTATCGACGTCGATAGCCCTGCTGTCACGGAGGGGACCTCGATCTGTAAACGGACCAAGTAAAACCGTTGTCATCTCGCCGTCAGCTGGTTGTTAGGCCGGCTAGATTTATAATGCCTAATGGCTTTTAGGCGGTGATCAGGTCTGAGGCATATGCGGGGTTGGGATTGACGTGGACGGCGTGATCCAGGTCGCAATGGTTGTTGGGGTCATAGCGATCGTCCTTCTGGCGCGGCGCAGGTCAGCAGCTGACAACTCGTTTCTATCCCAGCAGTCACCGCAAAAGCTGCTCCGATCCGCCCCCGCGAGCCCCGTTGCCTCCGTCAGGTGGCAGGTTCCGGCGTCACCTACTCCCGGCGGATCCGATGATCCGTCACCTGAGCGAACACACGACGCTTGCGCGGAGATGATCTCTGCAATGACCGGGCCCGGTGTCTGCACGCCGCCCCCTGAGCGCTAGCCAAGCGCCACACTGCCTTTTGCCCCCCCAGACGAGGAACGACACATGGCCCTGACCCGTCAAGTCATCAGCACGCTCAACACCGACGGCACCGATGCGCTGGGTATTCGCACCGTGGCGATGAAGGTAGCCGATGCCAATATCGTGTCAGGATCCCTGCTCACTGTCGAAAGCAATCATTTCTGTGTCCTCAAATCGCGGGGCGCGGTGCTCAACGTTTATGACACCGGACAATATGCCCTCGAGACGCCGAATGCGCCAATTCTCGGGTCGATCTCGCAAGGCTTCTTCGGCGGCAATTCGCCGTGGCAGTATGAGGTCATCTACATCAACCGGTCGAAGCTGCTGGTGCGCAACGAAGGCGTCGCCATGTCCGCTGAGATGGCGGAGATGGCCTATGTCGTCGATTATTACATTCACATCGACTCTAAGGAAGAGGCGCTCGACCTCATCACCCACATGCCGTTTGCCGGGACCGAGATCGATACCAACGAGGTCGCAGCCTATGCCGGTCCTGCGATCGAGCAGGCGATCAACCAGGTAATCCAGGTCACACGGATGGAGGACATCAACGAGCATATCGCCGAGGTGCGCGAACTCGTGAAGCAGCATCTCGGCGATTTCCTGCGCGTCTACGGCATCATGCTGAACGACCTTAAGGTCCTCATCATGCCTAAGGACGACCGCATGCGCGAGCTCATCTCGCTGCAGGCGATCGGCCTCTCGCCCATCGAGGCGGTGCGCTATTATCTTGCGCTCAAGATGGCGGAGCGGGGGTTGGTGTCGGCACCCAATGCGGCGGCAGGTCTGCCATTCAACATCGGCGCGCCGGCGGCCGGCGTCCTGCCGCTCGGCGACGTGGCGGGCACAACGCCGCGATGAGCGACTTCTACGACGTCGGTCGGCTCGGGCAAATCGGCCTCACCCTCTACATGGGGGCGGGCTATACCTTCTATCGTGAGGAAACGCAGCTGCGTGCCGACGACCAGAAGGTCCGAACCTTGGTCAGCGAATTACTCGCAGGCGCACACAAGGCGATCGTTGCAGCAGAGGGGAGCTTCCGTCGGGACCGGATACCGGCCCCGACGCGTGCCTGCCCCTTCCCCGATCCTCACATCCTCGCCGACGCCCGTCGTCTGGAGGCATTAGCACAGGCGGTCGCCATGATGGAGGGCCAGATCCGCCATGCGCCGGTGCCAGAGAACGACCGGATGACGCAGCGCTACCGCGATGAGCGAGAGACGCTGGCCACCCTTGTTGAAAAAGACCAGCTGCTTGCCGGGCGTGCGGAGACGCTGCGTTCCATGGTCGCCGGCCAGGATCCTGACGCGTTGCTCGCCATGGCTGCGGACATCGACGAAGGTCTGGCCGTAATCGGCGACACGCTGGCCGCCCGGCGCATCCTGCTAACATGAACGATGCATCAGTCAGAGCGGAATCATCGGTCCTCATGATCTACCCCGCCCCAATGGAGCGCAACTTCATCCGCGAGCGTGTCCAGGCAGGCTGCGGCGGCACGCTCGGGGCGGCCTAATGGTGGCAGGCTGGCCGCGCGCGGCAAAGATAAGTGATCTGGCGTCGGAGCTGTGTCATGACAACAAGCTACCGATCGCCAAAAGCTGCACGATGCTTGGTATATCCAAGCCGACATCATACGCTTACGTACAGCTGCCGAACGGTCTTCCGCAGCAGCAACAAGGTATTTCAATATGGATACGCAGCAGCGCGCGATATTGATCACTCTGAGCGTTGTAGCGACAGCATCTATATTTGCTGGGGCATTAATCGCCTTCCCGGCCATGATGCATTGGTTAGATCGTCATCCGGGTGCAGTAACGGCTTTGCGCGTGATCCCGCTCCTTAGCATTTTCCTGCTAGCATGGGCTAACTATCATCGTCAAAAGCGGCAAACCAAAAGCTAACAAGCAGACATTGAAAACGATTTTTGTGGGTATGATCCCGCCGCGTGTCCTACGCTGAAACATGTGTATAGCCGATCGGAGTCTTCCCACTTTCCCATCAGCATTCATAGGTTTGAGAATTTCAAATTGGGAACAGCTTTTGGGAGAGCAAAACCGGTGGTGTCCGTCAGCGCGATCGGCGCGGCGAGATTCCCGTCACGGGTTCGTTTTTGGGAAGCGGCTGGTTAGGCTTGCGCCCAATTAGGGATCTTTCACAGGCCGTTTCACCTGCCGATGATAACGCTTGCTCAATCCAATGCCCGGATGGCCCACCTGATGCCGAATATCACTATCGCGCCGATTACCCACAGTAAAACTATCTGAAACGCGCTCTCTGATATTGCCAGCGGAATTGCATTAGCTCGATTAGTGTTGAGTTGGGTTACCGCGCGAGCTAGGCATTCGGCCGTATCAACAATGCGACGAGATTGGCAGATGGCGATTTGGCGCATGTCTTGCGCGACCGTTTCTTGCGCAAGGGCTTTCCAATGCCATAGGCTGCCAATAATAAACCAAAGCATGGTGGCTACCACTGCGAGCCTAAACCAAAAACGTAGCGGTATAAGGGCGAAGCGTCGAAGCATCTTAATCCTCGCAGTCGATCTTGCGTGCATCAAGCACGTCGGTTCTACGCAGAAAATCCCGAAAACCGAACGACCGCTCGCCACTACATATCGCCGTTCGTGTCACTCCTCATTTTTTCGAAATGCCGGCCGAAGACGGGTTTAGGGAAGCTGCTGGCCTTCTCGATATGCGATCCCAATGGGAATGCCCCGGCCGTCTCGCGAGCCCTTCGTTGTGGCAACGGCGATGCGAGGCAAGCAGGCATATGCTATGAGGTGTGTGGAAGGAGTTTGCCCATGTTGATCGGGGCCGTGTCGATCGCTTTCGTCGTGGTTATCTGCATCCAAGCGTATCGCGCCAACACACGCTTTCACAGCGCAGCCCGCCTCCCCATGCAATGGGGCCTGACAGGGAAGGTAAATTGGTCGGCACCTAGGCCCGTTGCCCTTGCTTTTATGCCGGTTTTGGCCGCCGCGCTTCTCGGGTTCGTCACGGTCATGGCGATGACCGTTCCGCCCCGACCGGGGCAGGAACATCTTGTGCTGCCAGTATCGCTCGTGATGGGCGCTGCGCTGGTCGTGGCGCAGCTCTTCCATTTCTGGCTTATCGATCGAACGCTGCGCTTAATTATTGATCGGGAACAGGCGTCGGTATAGCGCCTGATCTAATATCTCTCGACCAGTCCAAACGGCAGACGTACTGTGCGCAGTGCGAGTCTCGACATTATACGCTTGGCCGGCTTCATCGGCTCTCTAGTCGTTTATTTTCCAATCGCCCTTACGTGGCTGACGTACATCGGCGAACGGTATTATCAGCATCTCCTGCGTAGCGTTGGCCTTGATGCGTCGCTCCTGGACCTGCCCGAGGGCGCCTTCTTCCACAAAGGGATCGATCTTGTCCTTGACGCGACGTCACTGTGGGTAGCGTTTGGTGTCCTGCTGCTACCTATTGTTCTTCTCTTCGGGATCGCCTTGGGCATCACAGTTTCCGCTACGGAACGCTATCGAGCAAAGCGCAGCCTCGCTCCCGTTGACGAGACCCGGTTTGGCAAGTTTTTTGCCTCGTTCAACCGGATCTACTATCCATTTATAGGCCTTGTCGCCTTCGTTTGGGCTGCGTGGTTGGCGCTCTACGGTTTGCCGCCGATCGCCGACGCCGCTGCTGAGGCCACTCGCACCTGTACGATGGTCAGGGTGGTCCAGCTCAATTGCCCGCCACTAGCGGATTAAGGCGATCTGACTCCAAACGCTCGTGTACTTTTCGCTGACAAGCAGAGCATCTATATCTATGAAGACATGGCTGTGCATCGCGTAAAACTCGATGATCTCAAGGCCGTATACCTCGGCCACCGCCCTGCTACGCAAACCCCTCGGCTGCATGGTTCCGAAATGCCTCTTCGCTTCGGACATATTCGCTGAGCATCTCGAGCGATTTGTGCCTGCTGTGCTCTTTCATCTTAAACAGATTAGCGCCCTGCCGCCCCGCTTCAGTGAGAAAACCAGCTCGTAGCGAGTGACCGGCGAAGTGTTCTGGGTCGTAGCCGGCTGAAGCTGCCCTCGCCTTGACGATCAAAGCAACCGACTGAGCGCTGATCGCATGGTCGGTCACGCGACTATGCGGTGTGAGCCGGCGGAAGACAGGGCCGGCGCTGATCCCGGCGGCCGCCAGCCACGCCTTGTAGTGGCGAACCGGCTCGATACGGCGGCCGTCCAGGATTGCGACGGAGGCCCCCTCGCCCATCTGGTCGCCCTTCGAAAATGGCACGCGGATCAGCAGCCCCCGAGGATCCTCCGCAACGTCCTCGATCCGGATCGCCACCAACTCCGATCGCCGGAACGCGCCCATCATGCCGATGCTGAGCAGCGCGCGATCACGCAGGTCCACGAAACCGGTGCCGGTGATCGCGCGCACCATGTCGCGCAACACGTCACCGTCCGCCGCTCGCTTCTTGGCGACCGAATCGCTGCGCTTCTCCTTCCGGATGCCTCGCATGACGGCATGGAGCGCCGCGGCCCCCTGCTGAGTAGTGGGCGGCTCGAGCTGCGCAGCGCGGTGCGCAAATACGATCGAGGAGAGCCGTCGTCCGATGGATGCACGGGACAACGGGCGACCGGAGGAATGCGCGGTGCCCATCGTGGCGAGCTCGCTCAGAAAGGCGGCCGTGACGATTGGCGTCGCCGGCAACGGGCGGTAACCGCGCACTTCGCACCAGGCGGTGAACAGCTTCCAATCGGATAGATAAGCCCGCCGCGTCGCTTCGGCCGATGCGCGCTCGACAAAGAAGGCGATGCGCTCTTGATCGTCGCCAGTGAGCGTCTCGAGGTAGGGCTGCAACGGTTGCGCCGGCGCGGCCGCGAGCGACGTCCCTGGACTGGCGTCGGCCTCCCCTCCCCTATCGACCGGTCCACCGATCGGCGGTGCCGTTCGGTATTGGTCGTTGTCTGGACGGCCATGACGCATCCCTACGCCCTAATCCGTCCCCGCCAATCGTGATAGCGGGAATTACAGTTATCGCTACGACCGACTTTATTTGGAGGCCATTGGGCAGGCGTTGTGACGTTAGCCTTTTTTTGTGGTATACGCCGCTCCACGAGGTTATTGTGGTTGCATAGGGTGATATGACGCTGCAGGTAACAATAACGCCCAATGGGCGCATGAGCCTCCCCGTTGCCATTCGCAGGAGATTGGGGCTCGAAGGCGGCGGTGCGGTGCTTGTCGAAGAGACTGCCGACGGCGTGGTCCTGCGGACGGTCGACCAAGCCGTGGCCCGCGCCCAGGCAATCGCCAAGCGATACGCTCACCCCGACGCGTCGGTGGACGCCTTCCTTGCCAACCGCCGCGAGGATAGCGGCGAGTGACGGCGGCGGTACTCGACGCCTCGGCGGTGATCGCGCTGCTCAGAGGGGAGCGCGGTGCGAGCAAGGTCGCCGGCGTGATCGCCGACGCCACGGTCGGCGTGTTCAATCACGCAGAGGTGGTCAGCCACTTCGTCCACCTCGGGGGCCCCGAAGCAGAAGTGCGTACGATGCTCGGCGCGCTACCCTTCACGGTCGCCGCGGCGGACGAGGCGCTCAGCTGGGACGCGGGCGTACTCCGCGTGGTGACTGCCCAGGCCGGTCTGTCGCTGGGCGACCGCTTCTGTCTCGCGCTCGCTCGCCGGCTAAACGCCCCCGCCTACACGGCGGACCGAGCTTGGAAGGAGGTCGCGGCGGCGGCCGGGGTCAAGGTAGTGTCGATCCGCTGAGCCTTCGTGCTTTCGAGTAGAATATTTGGGAAGTCGGTTTGCAGGACCTGGTC
>JAAIGG010325314.1_pt1 | contig 51035 bp, 66 predicted proteins | sample 6487391 | NCBI WGS metagenome assembly JAAIGG01 (sample SAMN13974130, study PRJNA590717) | phyllosphere metagenome | biome: asymptomatic weeds; feature: pooled weeds collected from a community garden; material: weeds; isolation source: pooled asymptomatic leaves from various weed species from...
AAGCGTTGGGGGATTAATCCGGGTTGCCCGAGCGCATCGAGGATAAGCCGGCCGCTCACGACGGCCCGCGTCAGCGTCGAGGTGAAGGCAACAGAAAAGCGCCAGCGGCGCTCGGCCAAACGCCGGCCGGCTGCCTCGGCTTCCATCCGGCCCTGCTCGGTCAAGGGCGAGTCCAGCAATCCCGTGAACAGGCCGGATCGGTTGGCTACGCTCTGGCCATGCCGGACCAGCACGAGACGTCGCGTGACCGGGGCTTTGCAATCGTGAATCACGCTGTCTCCCGAGGCAGAGCACTTTCGCGCCGGTGGCATCGCCTCTGATGAAGTCGGCATCCGGCTTTAACAAAATTCGACCCTGAGATGAGTTGGACCGACCGTCCGGAGACGGTGATTCATCCTTGGTCCGCTTTAGAACGTCTTGCGACTGAAAGCAGCCAAGCTGCTTGCCACCCTTCTCGGACGTTCACGGATGAGTACCAAGCGTCAGGTTCCGACCACTAGTACGACTGTGTCACGAAGCCCATAACAGACTGCAGAACCTGCGTTTTTCTCTCGCTGCCGCGCCGAGAAAGAGTGAGCAATATCAGGAACATAGAAAATTTTGTGACACAGCAGTACTAGGTGCCCGGCCCTCAACTCGGTCTAGCCGTGGGAATCCTTTATCCCCTCGCGGTAGCTGAGGCGGCACGGCTTGGCCGAGGGAACGACCTTCTTCACCCGCTCGCAGAAGGCGTCCATCGTGCCGGCATGAGCGACGGCGAGTTGCTGGGCCGCGTCGTCGCGGGTCCGGTCGGCCATCGCCGCGCCCCGGGACGCGTCGTAGCTCTTGATGATGCGGTCGTTGCGGATGCCGAGGAGGCGGCGGGTGGCTGAGATGACCTGGGCGGCTTGGGCGCGGGCGACCTGATCGACGAAGTGTGGGTAGCGTGACGCTCTAAAAGAAGCCCTTTGACGCTCTAACGCCGCGCAGGAAGATGGACATGCGCTTGAGCCACGTGAACTTCTTCAACAAAGTGGACAAGGCCTATAGGCGGCGACCCGAGGACTAACGGGGCGGAGCCCGCGACGACGTCGGCGCCCCTTACAGATCCGTGGCCTGCTGCTAAGCTCGAACCCATGCGGGGGAATGGGTCTCGATGGCGGCGACGGGTTCGGTCTTCGAGATCATCCTACAATGGTCGAGGAATAAGCCTGACTGGCAGCGGGACGCTCTGCGTCGCATCGTGGCAAAGCGCACCCTCGACGCCGACGATCACCGCGAGCTTGCGCTACTCTGTAAGAGGGGATGCGGCTTCCCAGGGATCGAGGTGACCCCGTCGCCCTTTGGCGTCGAGCATGTTCCGTCCATGGCCACCACTAGCGAGAAGGTGGCGCTAACCTCGATCAGGGACGTCATGGGTGTCAATCGGCTGGCTCCCGGCCAGGAACTCCAGTTTCAACCCGATGGGATCACGATCGTCTACGGCGACAACGGGGTGGGGAAATCCGGGTACGCCCGCATCCTGAAGCGGGCGTGCCGCGCGCGTTCCCCCGGCGAGATCCTGCCGAACGCCTTCGGCGGCGGTGCCGATGCGGGATCCGCCACGATCGGATGCGTCGTATCGGGCGATCCGATCGCGCCGCTGGCCTGGACCGACGCGGGCTCTCCCCACGCCCTCCTTTCCAGCGTCAGCGTCTTCGACCGCGAATGCGGAATGGTCCATGTGCGCGAGAGGAACGAGGTCGCGTTCCGTCCGTTCGGGCTCGACATCCCCGATGAGCTCGCCGGCGTCTGCCAAGCGATCCGCACGGCGCTGACGGCGGAACAGGGGGCGCTTGAGCAGGCGCGGGATTCGGCGTTCACGGAACCCGCGTTCGGGTCTGGGACCCGGGTCGGGCGGCTTCTCGGCGCGCTCGCTCCGGGTACCGACCTCGGACCCCTGGAGAAGCTGTCGAACCTGTCAGCGGAGGAGCGCGCAAGGCTTCGCCGGCTTGAGGAGGACCTGGCCCGCGACCCGGTCCGGGCCTCGGGGGAGCAGCGCGAGCTGGCCCGGGCCGTACGCCGCCTCTCCGAGGAGCTTGATAGGGTCTTCGGGGCGGTGTCGGATGCGGAGCTCACGCAGCTTGCGGCGCTCGCCGGGACCGCCCGCTCCAAACGCTCCGCCGCCTCGCTCGCGGCCGAACGCGCCTTCGGCGGAAGCGCCCTGAAGGGGGTCGGGGAGGCGACCTGGCGAGCCCTATGGGACGCGGCGCGGCATTACTCGGAGCATGTCGCCTACGAGGGGCACGACTTCCCGCGGACGGACGCGGAAGCGGTCTGCGTGCTCTGCCACCAGCCGATCTCCGAAGGGACCGGGGATCTGAAGCTGACCTTTGAGGAGTTCGTGAAGGCCGACAGCGAGCGCGAGGCGCGGAAGGCCGAGGTGGCCTACGAGGAGGCCCTGGGGAAGCTGTCGGGTCTGTCGCTGCGGATGTCCGGGTTTCCGCTGCGCCGCCAGCTGTCGGTGACCCATCCGGATGTCGCCGCCGCGATCCTGCGCGGGCTGGCGACCGTCCGGCTTCGGCGATGGATCTGCACGCGGGCACTCGCCGACCGCGGCGCGGGTCCAATGCCCGTGGTTGCGGCCGGCATCATCGGCACGCTAACGACTCTTGCGGATGATACGCAGGCCTATGCCAAGGAGCTTCTGACGGCGGTCGATCCCGCCGGTCGGGTACGGCTGGTTGCGGAACGGGACGAGTTGCGTGACCGCGCACTCTTGGAGGCACTGCTGCCGAAGGCGAGGATCGAGGTGGCACGGCTGAGCGAGCTGGCGGGTTTGAAGGACTGCCTGTCCGAGATGGCGACGAATGCCATCACGACGCTCGGCAACACGATCGCCGACAAGGTCATCACGCCGAAGGTCCGCGATCGCTTTCAGGAAGAGATCCAGAAGCTGGCCGCCCACAGGGTGAGGGTCGACATCGTCCGTTCGGGCGGCAGGTACGGCTCCCCGCAGTACCAGGTCCGGCTGTTCGCCAACGAGAGGGCGAAGGTCGGCGAGATCCTGAGCGAGGGCGAGCAGACCTGCGTGGCCCTGGCCGCCTTCCTGACCGAGCTCGCTACCGCGGCTCATGGATCGACGCTGGTCTTCGACGATCCGGTCTCCTCGCTGGACCATCGGTGGCGGCGCAAGGTCGCCGAGCGGCTGGTCGAGGAAGGGGGCGTCCGGCAGATTATCGTCTTCACGCATGACCTCGTCTTCCTGAACGACCTGCATGCGCTGTCAATCGACGGCAGGATCCCGGTCTCCCTGATCTCGCTCACCCACACCTCTGTCGGCGCGGGCGTCGTGAACCAGGGACTGCCCTGGATCGGGGCTAAGGTCCGGGAGCGCCTCGACGCTCTTGAGAAGGACGCGCGGGCGGCCAAGGTCCTCTACGACGACAATCGGGATGATGAGTACGGGGCTGCGGCCTCCCACTTCTTCAGCAGGTTACGAAGTACGTGGGAACGGGCCCTTGAGGAGGTGGCCTTCAACTGTGTCATCCAAAGGCACCGCGACTACATCAGCACCAAGGACCTGAGAAAGGTGGCGAGCCTGACCGTTGCCAACGTCGAGGATTTCGCCGCCGGCTTCAAACGGTGCTGCGATCAGACGGAAGCCCACGATCCATCTCCCGGGCGGAACGCTGCTCCCCTGCGCCCAGACGAACTGCTCAAGGCCGTCGGGGACCTGAGGGCCTGGGTGGACCAGCTTCGTGAGCAGCAAAAGGGCGTTTGACGGCCTTCTGTCATCGTCGCCTGCCGCAGTAGGTGCCGCGGCCACCTGGTTGAGAGCGACGGCGCCCTCCGCCGCGGCAGCCTGGCCCTGCTCGCCCCCAACACCATGCAAGGCCCCTTTCTAATGATCGCCGAGCGGATCCCCGACGCGCTGACCACCTCGACCTTCGAGCGGGATGCCGACCGGAACATCGCAGGCTGCGACGAGCCCTGATGCGCCTTAACGGTTTTCACCTATCAATCGGATTTGGAGGTGCGGGCCCCGGCCTACCGCCGATAGGCATCGTGCCAGGAGTGGTCATCCCACCATCGACGAGAAGGGTGTCGCCGACGATGTAGTCGGACAGGTCGCAGGCCAGGAGCGCGATGGCCGCGGCGATGTCCTCGACCCGTCCGATGCGACCATACGGGATCTGCGACACCGCACTGCGGAGATTTTTACCCTGCATCTCGCCCGCGTTAATGCCGGTCCTCACGGCGCCGGGTCGATGGCGTTCACGCGCACCCCGCGCGGGGCGAATTCCTGGGCGAGGGTGCACATCAGCGTCGTCGTGCCGCCCTTCGAGGCCGCGCAATTAACGTGATCGCCCCACGGGATGCAGTCGTGTGACCTGAAGGCTCCCGACGCGATGGGAACCAGCGTCGTCGGCTGACTTCCCGGCTATTGAGCCAGCCCCGGCTTCTGTTCACTTCCGGCCGTTTGTAGTTTGCACTGATCAGTCTAAAAGGCAATTTTTCAAATATCAAAAATCGCCTTTTCATCGTCTATCGAAGGTAATCGGGGGCTCCTAAGCAGTCTCAATCTTTCATGTCTTACATATGCTGCCCTTTCAATTTGTCCTCTGAGTGAACTTCGCATGATTTCACCGGGGACAGTTTCGAGAATATCTGAAATTGTTTGATCTTTTATTGGTAAGAACAAACTCTTTTTCAGAACGCTTTTATTGAGAGGTTCTTTCCCCCAATATGTTTTTAAATCACGAATGACAGGCTGGATTTGATCAAGCACGGCAGCCCCATGTAATCGCGTGAATTCTAAGTGATCCATATCTTGATCATCATCGTGCATCCGATTTATATCTCTCAAGCAACATGCAGGAAATCCGTTTACATATAGATTTGACTCTGGTCTTGACAGACTAAATCTGAGATCAGTTGATATTTCTTGACAGTCAACTATTCCGAATGCGACGGCCTTAACGAGTAGGTCAACATCTTCAGTAAGTCGCTTGGGTCCAATTTTTATGAAAGGTAGCTTCTGTTCTCGCTGATACATACAGGCTTGTACGAAGCCGACAGCATCCAAATCAAAATTATGCGCAGTGAAGATTGCGCGAATTCTGAGTTCGATGTCGGACGGCGCAAGCTGATTTATATCAGCAAATATTCGAGGTTTTTCTATTTCCTCGTGAAATATTTTGTAGAATTCCGTGCCTCCGATACCTATCATGCCATTATTATCTCTCGTTGAGAGGTTCACGTAGAGAATGCGTGATAATTAGTTCGTGATTGATATATACAAGTACAATACAATCCGATGATATAGATCGCGTGACAACGCTTATAGCTTCTTAGATGCGCTTTCATCAAAACCCCGTTACCAAGGTTACAGCAAATCGCCGCGGCACACCGAAACTGATGCCCGGGCTCAGGCCTTGAGCGCCTCGATGCTGTCGAGGAGGTCTGGGCCGCCGGTCCGGCGGGCGCTCCACTTGCGGAAGATCGCGAGGACACTGCGATCGGTGATGCCGTGGCGGGCTGGGTTGTTCTCGTCCAGGACGCGCCGGAGCCGGGCGGGGACGTCGCGGTGCCAGAACTTGGTATGGTTCGGGCCGACCTCGCGTCCGAGTTCCTGGTAGGCGCCGTTGCCCGCCCAGCGCAGGCCCTTGGCGCCGAGCAGGGTACCGATCTCGCTGGCGCGGAAGTCGAGCTTCCGGCCGATACTGCCCGCGGTACAGATGTAGACCACTGCGGACTCCGCGGAGACGGTGGGCAGGTCCGGGGCGGCGCCCTCGCCGCCGACGCGGGCGAAGGCCTCCTCCGCCTTGCCGGTCCGGACGCCGTGCATCTCGGTGACGAGGAGCTCGACGCCGCGGGTGAGCCGCTCAATGAGCTCGCCTTGCCGCTGGAGGCGCTCATCCTGTTCCCGGACACGCGCTAGATGCTCACCGCGCTCGGCGCGGAGGATCTCGTTCTGCTCCCGGAACTGTGCCGCGATGGTCTCTCCCACGTCGCGCCGGAAATCCTCCATATCCGCGAGGGGTTTCCTCGGCGGAAGGTGGTGGAGCACGCCCATGGGAGGCTTCTCGCTCATGCGGCGACGGCTTCCGGGTTCGCGTGGTTACCGTGGAAGGCGTCGAAGGCCGCGTCGGCAGCGAGGGCGGCGAAGCGCTCGTGGTCGATCTCGGTGCGCCGCCCGAGGGCGTCGCGCATGACGGCGTGGGCGCGCTTGCGATCGTCAAGCTCGATCTGGGCGAAGACGCCCTCGGCCTCCGGGTTTACGACCCCGGCCGCAAGCATCTCGCGGCGGGCGAGGTAGGGGTCCCGGGCTAGGGCGCGGATGTAGCGGTCGGCGACCTTGCTCTGAGGAACCTTGCCGCGCTCCCAGCGGGTCCAGGTCTTCGGGCCGGTGGAGAGGATCTGTTCCATGTCGGCCTGGCGGAGCTTGTACTTGAGGCGGATGGCGTTGAGCTCGGCGGCGGACAGGAGCCCGTCCATCTCTCGCACGGCGTTGGCGACGGCGAGCTCGTGCTCAGAGATCTGAGAGCCCTGATAGCTGACGTTCCCGCATTCGGCGCAGACCATGCGACGGTCCTGGATGGCGAGGCTCTTCCCCGACCGTTCGACCACGAAGGGCTCGACGCGCTCGCAGACCGCGATCGCCTCGCAGGCTTGGCAGGCCTCCATCGTCATCGATCGATATCCTTCTTGAATGAGGTGACGACCAGGACGTCAGCGCCGGTGACCAGCAGCTTCAGGAACATCCAGTCGGCGCAGTCGTCGACCCAGATCGAGTAGTAGTCCGACACGGTGGTCGGGTGGTGTCTTCGCGTCGGCTCGGACTTGCTGAAGTGCGCCTCGCCCAATTCCGTCTGGATGATCGCCCGCAGGTCGTCAGTGTCGAGCTTACGGGTCCTGAGCTCTTCGAGGACGGGAGAAAAGAACGAACAGGCCTCCTCGTCGGCGGCGAGCGCGCGGACCTTTGCCAGGGGATTGTGCGGCGCCATCCAGCCTCCAAGAGGTAGCACCATGCTACCCGAACTTCAACCGCGGCATTCTGCTGAGGCTGGCGGCCCGGCTCCCTTGGTTGATCCTCGGTAAGCGTGGCCTGGAGCGTTTTACGCATGGGCCGGTGCGCGGTTCCGTCCCTTCGTGGAAGGGGCCGCCCATGCCTAACCCAGCTCCATCTTTGGCTTGTCGGACGATCGCCAGGACCGGTTCCAAAACTAGGTGCGCAGCATGTCCGATGCCCGGTCCCGCTCCTCGCCGACCTGCTCGGGCGGGCGGGAATCGCGACGCTACGGCGACCCAAGTCGCAGAGGGGGGCGACGTCTCCGCGGACGCACCCCCGAGCATGTCGGCATTCGGATAGGCGTCCTGGGACGCCCGTCCGGCATGTACGAGCGCCTCCGGATCGTCCATAAGGCAGTCATGAGCGCGGGATTCCCGATCAGGGCCTACGAGGCGTCGCGCGGCTGGTGGGCGACCGCCGTCCGCCTGCTGTCGTTCGTCCTCCTCCTGGCGCTCATGGCGCCCTGTGCGATTTCCTCCGCCGACGCCCATCGCCTTCCTGATCACGCGCCCGCGTTCGCCACGTCCTCGCATAAGGGTGCGCCGGACCAGCCCGACGGGTGCCCGGCCTGCCATGCGACCTGCGGCTGCCATCTGGCCATTTGCATCGAGGCGTCACCCGGGATTCCGATCGCCACCGCCGGACGCCCGTCCTATGCCACGGCCGACGTCACCGTAGCCTCGATCTCCGCCGGTCGCCTTCCAAGGCCCCCTCGCGCCTGAGGCGGCACCGCCACGGCTGTGGCGGATGCAGACCGGACATCCCAGCGGATGCCGGCTCCTTGAGCGAGCTTGACTTGATCCGGACCGTCGACCCAGCCCCAGGCGGTGACCGCGGTCCTATGCGAACGGCCTCCCTTCCATGCGTGCAATCATATCCGTGGCCCTCCTGGCCATAGGCGTCGCCATCGGCGGTGCCGTCCCCCGCGTGTCCGAGACCGTGCGGGGCGCGCTGGCCGCCGCCGGCCTGTCCTCCACCGCGGCCAAGACTCCGGCGACCAACGCGGCCGTGACCGGGGCGCAGGCCACCAAGGTCGACGGCGACCACAAACACGCCGAGGGCGAGGCGCACGGCCACGACGAGGCAAGCGAGGGCAAGATCAAGATGACGGCCGAGCAGGCCGCCGAGCAGGACATCAAGCTGGCGCATGTCGAGGGCGGCATCCTCTCGCGCCATCTCCTGGTGCCCGGCACCATCACCCAGGACGCCGACCGGATCGCCCGGGTGCCTGCGCGGGTCGCCGGGACAGTGGCGGAGATGCGCAAGCGTCTCGGCGAAGACGTCGCCAAGGGCGAGATCGTCGCCGTCCTGGACAGCCGCGAGGTCGCGGATGCCAAGAGCGACTTCCTCACCGCGACGGTCAAGGCGGATCTGGAAAAGACCAACTTCGACCGGCAGCAGGCCCTCTGGGACAAGAGGATCTCGGCGGAATCGGCCTTCCTCAACGCGAAGGCCGCCTACTCCGAGGCGGGCCTGCGGGTCGATCTCTCCCGCCAGAAGCTATCGGCCCTCGGGCTGAACGCGACCGAGGTCGCCGCCGCGGCCAAGAAGGACGAAACCACTCCGAACTTGTCGTCGCTTCGCCGCTTCGAGCTCAGGTCCCCCCTCGCAGGGCGGATCGTGGAGCGCAAGGTCGACGTCGGAACGAAGGTCGGCAGCGAGGGGGACCCGGCCGACGTCTATACCGTGGCCGACCTCTCCTCCCTCTGGATCGAGCTCCCCGTCCCCACCACCGAGCTGTCCAAGGTCCGCGAGGGCGCCAGGGTGACTATCGTCGGGAGCGAGGACGCTCCCCGCCCCGAGGGCAAGGTCGTCTTCGTCAGCCCGATCCTCAACCCGGAGACGCGCTCGGCCCGGGTCATCGTCGCCCTGCCGAACAAGGACATGTCCTGGCGCCCGGGCACCTTCGTCACGACCGAGATCGAGATCGCCCAGGACAAGGTCGTTGTGCGGCTGCCGAAGTCCGCCATCCAGACCATCGGTGGCGAGAAGGTGGTGTTCGTGCGGACCGAGGAGGGCTTCTCGAAGCGGGAGGTGACCCTCGGCAAGGCGGACGACGATGCCTACGAGGTCGTCGCCGGCCTGGAGCCCGGCGACGAGGTCGCGGTGGCCAACTCCTTCGTCCTGAAGGCCGAGCTCGGCAAGGCCGAAGCCGACCACGACCACTGAGGGCGGCCGCCATGATCTCGAAGATCCTCGACTTCTCCGTCCGCCAGCGTTGGCTCGTGGTGCTCCTGTCGCTGCTCGCGGCCGGGTTCGGCGTGTTCTCACTGACGAAGCTTCCCATCGACGCGGTGCCGGACATCACCAACAACCAGGTGCAGATCAACACCACGGCGCCCTCGCTCTCGCCGAACGACATCGAGCGCATCATCACGTACCAGGTCGAGACCGCGCTCGCAGGCATCAAGGGCCTGGAATACACCCGCTCGCTATCCCGGAACGGGTTCTCCCAGGTCACCGCCGTCTTCTCCGAGGCGACGAACATCTATTTCGCCCGCCAGCAGGTCGCCGAGCGCCTTCAGGAGGCCGAGGCGGCGATGCCGTCCGGGGTCGAGCCGCGCATGGGGCCGATCTCGACGGGCCTGGGCGAGATCTACATGTGGTCGGTGCACTACGCGAAACCTGCCGAGCGCAAGGTCTCGAAGCCCGGTAAACCCGGTTGGCAGCCGGACGGCAGCTACCTCACACCCGAGAGCCACAGGCTCTCGACGGAGCTCGAACGCACGGCCTACCTGCGCACGGTCCAGGACTGGATCATTCGCCCACAGGTGAGGACCGTCCCAGGTGTGGCCGGCGTCGACGGCATCGGCGGCTTCGAGAAGCAGTACCACGTCCAGCCCGACCCGATGAGGCTGACGGCCCTCGACCTGTCCTTCGCCGACATCGGCAGGGCGCTGGAGGCCAACAACGCCAACCAGGGCGCGCGCTACCTGGAGGACAACGGCGAGGGCTACGTCGTGCGCGCCGCCGGCCGCTTGGAGAGCATGGAGGACATCGGGTCGGTCGTCGTGACCACACGCGGCGGCGTGCCGGTCCGCATCTCCGACGTCGCCGAGGTGCGGATCGGGCGCGATCTGCGCACCGGGTCGGGCAGCGAGGACGGGCAGGAGGTCGTCATCGGCACCGCCCTGATGCTCATCGGCGAGAACAGCCGCACCGTCGCCGCCGCGGTCGACGCGCGCATGACCGGCATCCGGCGCACGCTCCCGCCCGGCGTCGAGGTCCAGACGGTCCTCAATCGCACGGTCCTGGTCGAGGCCACCATCCGAACGGTCGCCAAGAACCTGGCCGAGGGCGCCGCCCTCGTCGTGGTCATCCTGTTCCTGCTGCTCGGCAACATCCGCGCGGCCATCGTCACGGCCCTAGTCATCCCGGTGGCGATGCTGATGACCATGACGGGCATGGTCCAGGGGCGCATCAGCGCCAACCTGATGAGCCTCGGGGCCCTCGATTTCGGCCTTATCGTCGACGGGGCAGTCATCATCACCGAGAACGCCCTTCGCCACCTCGCCGAACGCCAAGGGGAACTCGGGCGAAAGCTCGACTTGGAGGAGCGCCTCGCCACCGTGCGGGCCTCGGCCGAGGAGATGATCAAGCCCTCCCTCTACGGGCAGGCCATCATCATCCTCGTCTACGTGCCGCTCCTCACCTTCACCGGGGTCGAGGGCAAGATGTTCGAGCCGATGGCGCTTACCGTCATCATCGCCCTGGTCGCGGCCTTCGTCCTGTCGCTCACCTTCGTCCCGGCGATGATCTCCATCGTCATCACCGGCAAGGTCACCGAGACCGACAACTTCTTCGTCCGGGCGATCAAGGCCGCCTACCGCCCGGTCCTCGGGGCCGCCCTGCGCGTGCCCATGCTTTTCGTCGCGGTCGCCCTGGTGCTGCTCGTCGGAGCCGGCGTCCTGTTCAGGGGTCTGGGGCAGGAGTTCATCCCGCAGCTCGACGAGAAGAGCATCGCGTTGAACGCCCAGCGCATCCCGTCGACGTCCCTGTCGCAATCGCAGGCGATGCAATTGAAGGTCGAGCAGGCCATCGGCCGGTTCCCCCAGGTCGCCTACGTCTTCTCGAAGACCGGCACCGCCGAGGTCGCCTCGGACCCGATGCCGCCGAGCTCGTCGGACACCTTCGTCATCCTGAAGCCGCAAGCCGAATGGCCGGACCCGGACCTGTCCAAGGCCGAGTTGCAGGAGAGCATCGAGAAGGCCCTCGGGGCGCTCGCGGGCAACGTCTACGAGTTCTCCCAGCCCATCCAGCTTCGCTTCAACGAGCTGTTGGCCGGCACCCGCGGCGACCTCGCCGTAAAGGTCTTCGGCGATGATCTGGGCGCGATGACCGCGGCCGCGAACCAGATCGCCGGCATCCTGCGCGGGGTCGAGGGCGCGGACGACGTGAAGGTCGAGCAGACGGCTGGGCTGCCGTTCCTGGAGATCGGGATCAACAAGGCCGAGGCGGCCCGCCTGGGCCTGAGCACGTCCGCGATCCAGGACGTCATCGGGGCGGCCATCGGGGGCCGCGAGGCGGGCGTCGTCTTCGAGGGCGACCGGCGCTTCCCCATCGTCGTGCGCCTCAACGACAAGGTGCGCGAGGACCGCGAGGCCCTGGAGAACATCCCGGTGCCGTTGCCTCCCGGACCGAACGGGCGCGCCGCGTCCGTGCTCCTGAAGCAGGTCGCGAGCTTCTCGGTGACGGAGGGCCCGAACCAGATCTCGCGCGAGAACGGCCGGCGCCGGGTCGTGGTCACCGCCAACGTCCGGGGCCGCGACATCGGCTCGCTCGTGGCCGAGGCGCAAGACAAGGTGGCCACGGGGGTCTCACTTCCGGCCGGCTACTACGTCACCTGGGGCGGGCAATTCGAGAACCTGGCTTCCGCCCGCCAGCGCCTGATGGTGGTCGTCCCGGTGTGCTTCTTCCTGATCTTCCTGCTGCTGTTCTCGGCCCTGAACTCGGCCCGGGACGCGCTCCTGGTGTTCAGCGCGGTTCCTTTGGCGCTGACCGGGGGCATCGCCGCCCTATGGCTGCGGGGCATGCCGTTCTCGGTGCCCGCGGCCGTCGGCTTCATCGCCCTGTCCGGGGTGGCGGTGCTCAACGGCTTGGTGATGCTGACCTACATCAAGCAGCTCATCGCCGAGGGACGGCCAAGGCGCGAGGCCATCATGGAGGGCGCCATGACCCGGCTCCGTCCAGTGGCGATGACCGCGCTGGTGGCATCTCTCGGGTTCGTACCGATGGCGCTGGCGACCGAGACCGGGGCAGAGATCCAGCGCCCCCTGGCGACGGTAGTCATCGGCGGCCTCATCTCGGCGACCCTTCTGACCCTCGTCGTCCTGCCGGCCCTCTATGCCAGGTTCGCCGGTGCGGTCGCCCCCGAGAGGAAGGATCGGCCCATGCCGGTCCAACCGCATCTCCGCGCCGCCGAGTAGGAGGGTCGGCATGAGCAAGAAGGTCGCCCGAACCATCGCTGACTGGGGCGGCGGCGGCTCACGTCGCCGACGCCGCGTCAGGCCCCACGTCCGTCGCGCGGCCGGCCGGGCGTTCGCCCTGGCCCTCATCGCCATCCCGGCCTGCGTCTACCTTCTGTACTGCCTCTGCAACATCGGCGGGAGGACGCACTTCCACCTGATGCCGACGAGGCCGATCCATCCTCAGGACGGATCCCCGTGGGGAGACAAAGCCTCAATGATGCGGCAGTCGGCGACGGACCCGCAGCCGCACTGACCGATGACGTCACGCAGCTCATGCGCCAACCGGGTCAGGTCGGCCAGCTTGCGCTCGACCTGCGCCAGGTGGGCGCGGGCGATGGTGTCGACCTCGGCGCAGGACCGGTCGCGGTCGTCGGCCATGGCGAGAAGCTCCCGGATCTGGTCGACCGTGAAGCCGAGGTCCCGTCCCCGCCGGATGAAGCTCAGGCGGCGCAGGTGCTCCGGACCGTAGAGACGGTAGTTGCCCGCCGACCTTTCCGGCGCCGGCAGGAGCTTCACCTTCTCGTACCACCGGACCGTCTCGACGCGGGTGTTCGTCGCCGCGGCCAGGTCGCCGATGGTCATGGGGGGTGCGTGCGCCATGGCCTTGACCCTGTAGTTCCTACAGGGTGCATGTAGGGCCTCAGACCCTTCGGCGCGAGGCCCGGGTCGACGGAGCTTGCCATGTCAGGGCTAGGAACATCGGGAGCGGTCCCCGCGGGCGCCGCGCTGCGCTACCGCGTGAAGGGCATGGATTGCCCGAGCTGCGCGACCAAGATCGAAACGGCGGTAACCCGCCTGCCCGGCGTCCGCGACGTGCGCGTGAACTACACGGCCCAGGTCCTCGACCTCGTGCTCGACGAGGGCTCGACGCCCAGGGCGGACCTGGAGAACCGGATCACGGGGCTCGGCTATGGCGTCGGGTCCCTGCCGATCGCGGCCGACCTCGCCCGCTCGCAGACGACGGGCATCGCGGCCCCGGCCATCGTCGAGGAGGAGGCGGAGACCCCCGCCTGGCGCAGCCGCAAGGGGCTTTTGGCGCTGGGCATCGCCGTCCTGTTCGCAAGCGGATTTCTCCTGCAGACGGTTCGGCCCGGGCTGGCCGGGGAATACGCCTACTGGCCCGGCGCGCTCCTGGGTCTCGCCTTCTACGGACGCCGCGCCATCGCCGCCGCCCGCAACGGCTCGCCCTTCTCCATCGAGATGCTGATGTCGGTCGCCACCATCGGGGCGCTCGCCATCCATGCCGCCGAGGAAGCGGCGGTGGTGGTCCTCCTCTTCACCGTTGGCGAGATGCTCGAAGGCTTTGCGGCCGGCCGGTCCCGGGCCGGCATCAAGGCCCTCGTGGGCCTGGTGCCGAAGACGGCGCGCCTGGTCGAGGGGGACGGCGCCGTGCGTGAGGTGGCGGCCGCCTCCCTGGTGATCGGCCAAACCGTGCTGGTGCGCCCGGGTGACCGCGTCCCTGCGGACGGCGAGGTCACGGACGGCACGTCGAGCCTCGACGAGTCCCCGATCACGGGGGAATCGGTGCCCCGGCCAAAGGAGGTCGGGGACGCCGTCTATGCCGGCAGCGTCAATGCGGACGGGGCCCTGCAGGTCAGGGTCGCCCGGATGCCGTCGGACAACACCGTCGCCCGCATCCTGCACATGGTGGAGGAGGCGCAGGCGTCGAAGTCGCCGACCGCCCGGTTCATCGACCGCTTCAGCGCCGTCTACACCCCGGTCGCCTTCGCGGTCGCCGCGCTGGCGACGCTTGGCCCGCCGCTGCTGCTCGGCGCCGACTGGGGCACCTGGATCTATCGCGGACTGGCGTTGCTCCTCATCGCCTGCCCCTGCGCCCTCGTGCTCTCGACCCCGGCCGCCATCGCCTCGGGTCTTGCCGCCGGAGCGCGGCGGGGACTGCTGGTGAAGGGCGGCGCCGCCCTGGAGACCATCGGACGGGTGCGTACCGTCGCGTTCGACAAGACGGGGACGCTCACGGCAGGGCGTCCAAGGGTCACCGACGTCCTCCGATTTGCCCCGGACATGACGGATCGCACCCTGCTCGGGCTCGCGGCGACGGTGGAGGCCGGATCGAGCCACCCCATCGCTCGTGCGATCCTCGAACGTACGGAGGCCGACGCCATCCCCCTGCGCCCCGTACGCGATGCCCGTGCGGTTCCCGGCAAGGCCGTCCAGGCCACGGTTGCGGGACGCACGGTCGCGGTGGCATCCCCGCGCCACGCCGCGACACTGGCCAGCCTCTCGCCGGAAGCGGAAGCAACGGTGCGGGCCCTTGAGGAAGCGGGCAAGACCGCCGTCGTCGTGGTTCGGGACGGAGAGGCGCTCGGCGTCGTGGCGGTCCGGGACGAGCCCAGACAGGATGCGGCCGCCGGCGTCGCGGCCCTGCGCCGGCTCGGGGTCGAATGCGTGATGCTGACCGGCGACAACCGGCGCACCGGCGAGGCCATCGCCAAGGGCCTGGGACTATCGGTCCGGGCCGACCTGCTGCCGGCCGACAAGCTCGCCGAGATCGGCGCGTTGAAGGAGGTCGGGCCGGTCGCGATGGTCGGCGACGGCATCAACGATGCCCCCGCGCTCGCCTCCGCCAGCGTCGGGATCGCGATGGGCGGCGGCACCGATGCGGCGCTGGAGACAGCCGATGCGGCCATCCTCAACGACCGGGTGACGGACGTGGCGGCGCTCGTGGCGCTCTCCCGGGCGACGCTCGGCAACATCCATCAGAACGTGGCCATCTCCCTCGGGCTGAAGGGCGTGTTCCTGGTGACGACACTCGCCGGCATCACCGGGCTATGGCCGGCCATTCTGGCGGATACCGGGGCGACCGTCCTGGTGACGGCCAACGCCCTTCGCCTGCTTCGGGCCTGAGACGACGGTTTCGTGCTGGCTACGCGCCGGTGCCATCGTTGTGACCGGAGGCCGGAAACCACGACGCCGAGTTTCCGGAAAAGCTTTCCTTATCCAAGGCGACCGGGAGACTGCGCACCCACGGAACCGTCTCAGAAGCGGAGCCGTTCCTCGTCGCTCCCGTACCGTCCGTGCCGGTCCCATGATCGGCTCGGGCGAGACCGAGCCACCAACAACCCACGAGGAAGCCCCCATGAGGAAGTCCCTTTTCGCCGTCGCTGCCCTGGCCGCGCTCGGCGCCATCGGCATCGCCGCCCCCGCGTCGGCAGCCCCGGGCATGGTCGGCGCCGTCGAGGCCCAGACCAGCATCGTCGACGTCCGCATGGACGGGATGCACGGCCACCGCGGCCATGGCCGCATGATGGGCCATCGTCACGGGCACGGCCACATGATGCGCCACCATCACCACCGCGGCCACATGATGCGCCACGGTCATGGTCATCGCCACCACCGCATGTGATCGTCCAGGGGCCCTTCGGGGCCCCTTATTCCTTCTCTATTAAAACGACGGACCTCAAGGCAGGCAGGTCGCGCGGCCTGGCGGAAGCGAGCTTACATCCGCTCCTTGATGCTGGAGCCGACGAGCCACCAGTTCACCGGGTAGCTGGTCATGAATCCCGCGACCACGGCGACCTGCATGGCGAACCAGAACTCAACTGAGTTCACCGGCGCCCGTTGACCGGCAAGGTGCGGGAACACGGCGAACTGCGCGAGCGCCATGAAGCCGTACATGCCGACCTGCCAGGCGATCAGCGACAAGGTGTCGGCCTTGAGCGCGGCGACGATGCCCCGGCCCGGGGAGAGCCCGCGCATCGGCACGATGGCGTAATACTGGAACACGATCCCAAGCCCGAAGGCGAAGACGAAGTCCAGCGCCCAGACCGCGTACATCTTCTCCTCGAACAGCGACTGCCAGCCGAACCAGACCGCCACCACCGGCGCCAGGAAGGCGAGCCACTCGGCGGCGACGTCGCCCAGCATGCAGCCGCTCCCGCAGTGGAGCGCGCCCTTGCCCACCATCACCGGGAACGGCGTTTGCGTCATGTTCGGCGGCTTCTCGTCCCGCTCCATCGCGCGGTGATGCGCCTCCATGGTCGCGAGGCGGCCATAGCGAAAGTAGGCCCAGACCACGACCACCGTGCCGAACAAGGCGCTGACCGGCCAGACCACGTTCATCACGGTCATGTGCTGCGGATGCCGAATGACCTGCACCGACAGCAGCAACGAGCAGGCGGCCCCGAGCAGCAGGGCCAGGATCGAGAGCGCGTGGAGCCAGGCGGGGAACGTCGTGGCCATGCCGCTCAATGCCCCATCGCCAGCATCCAGACGGCCATGGCGACCATCATCACATTCTCGGTCAACGAGACGAAGCCGAGCGGCACCTTGCTCGATCCGCCGACGCAGGCGCACTTGATCTCGCGCTTGTCGACGTAGACCGCCTTGAACACCGAGACCGCGCCGATGGTGCCGATGAACAGGGCCACGGGGATCGACAGCCAGTTAAGGGCGCCGGCCACCATCAGAACGCCGGCGATGCCCTCCAGGAACGGGTAGGCGTAGGCGTAGCGCACCCAGCGCTTGGCCAGCAGGTCGTAGCCGAGGAACATCGACGAGAAGGTCTCGACGTCCTGCAGCTTGAGGAGGGCGAGGACGCACATGCTGAAGGCGATGTACCACTCGCCCGCCCGGACCGTCAGGGGCGTGCCGTACACGGCGTAGCTCGCCGCGAGCGCCATCAGCGCGGTCATCGAGAACACCGCCACCACCGGCGTGTAGGTCGTCGCGTTCGGGTCGTTGGCGGCCTGGCCGAAATGCCGCCTGAGGTCGTCGAAACCCCCGACGCGCTCGCCGTTGATGAAGGTCTGGGGCGTCGACTTGACCGCATGCTCGGCCTTGAAGCGGTCGGTCTCCTCGCGGGTGGTCAGCCAATGGTCCTCCACCTGGAAGCCCTGGCGTTCGAGGAGGTCCTTCGCCTTGAGGCCGTAGGGGCACGTGTGCTGCGGCATCATCATGCGGTACAGGACGGCCTTGCGGGACGCGGTGGCTTGCATCGGAAACTCCGTGGGTTGTCGGGGCGCGATGCCGTCCGGGCCTCGAAGTGGAAGCAGGGTGCGGGCAGCGGCCGATTGGGCTTGCGGACCTTCCTGCACCTTCCCATCATAGGCAGGTCAACGGAGGGACTCTCACGATGAACATTGGCGAGGCGAGCCGGGCCTCCGGGGTCTCGGCCAAGATGATCCGGCACTACGAGAGCATCGGGCTCGTGCCCCCGGCGGACCGGCGCGACAGCGGCTATCGCGATTATGGCACCGCCGACCTGCACCGGCTCGGCTTTATCCGGCACGCCCGGGACCTGGGCTTCTCGCTGGACCGCATCCGGGTGCTGCTCGGGCTCTGGAGCGACCCTGCCCGCAGCAACGCCGAGGTGAAGGCCATCGCGAGGGCCCACGTGAAGGAGCTCGAACAGCGGGCCCGCCAACTCAACGAGATGGCGAACGCCCTCCGGTCCCTGGCCGACGCCTGCGATGGCGACGGCCGGCCGGACTGCCCGATCATCGCCAGCCTGGAGACCGGGGCGAACGTCCCGCCCTGCCATCCGGGCGCCTCCCCGGGGGCGATGCCGCCCCCCGCACCGCGCCGGAAGGCCGTGGCCGGTCGCTGAGTCCGAACCGGCCCCGGCGGCGCTTCGGTCAGGCAGCCATCTTCCGGCAGCTCTCGGCGCAGCGGCGGCACTGCTCGACGCAATGCTGCATGTCGCCGACCTGCTCGCAGCTTCGGGCACAATCCTCGCAGACGTCGGCGCACTCGGCGCAGGTGTGCTTGTGATGCCTCGTCCCGATCAGCATGAAGTGCGCCGACGTCCGGCACATCTCGGCGCAGGCCAGCATCAGGCGGAAGTGCTCGGGCTCGACGTGCTTGCCGCCGGCCGGCAGGCAGCGGTTCGAGGCCATGCCGAGGCAGGTCTGGTAGCAGCGAAGACATTCGTCGATGCAGGACTGCATCTCGCTCGACATATTGCTCATGTGAAGCTCCTTGATGTTAGACAAAAAGAAACGAGCGTCAGCACTGGATGACAGTACCCCTCCAGTATTGCCTTGCTCATTCTGTCAACTCAGACGGCTATAGTTCGTTCTAATAAATTCCTTCTCTCATGCCCGGGATACTCAATCCGTCCGCAAGCGCCTACTCCGCCGCCTCGCGGTAAGCGGGTCGTTCGGCCGGGGCGACGCTCGCCGGCGTCTCGGCGGCCGCGGACAGACCCCATCCCTTCACGAGGGCGTAGACCGCCGGGATGACGACCAGCGTCAGCACGGTCGAGGACACCATCCCGCCGATCATCGGCACGGCGATGCGCTGCATCACTTCGGAGCCGGCGCCCGTGCTCCACAGGATCGGGATCAGGCCGGCCATGATGGCGGTCACGGTCATCATCTTCGGGCGAACCCGCTCGACCGCACCGACCATGATCGCCCGCCGCAGGTCCTCGCGGTTCAGGGGCCGCCCCTCGCGTGCGCAGGCGGCCCGGACCTCGTCGAGCGCGTGGTCGAGGTAGACCAGCATGATCACCCCTGTCTCGGCGGCGACGCCGGCGAGCGCGATGAAGCCCACCGCCACGGCCACCGACATGTTGAAGCCCATCCACCACATCAGCCAGATGCCGCCGACCAGGGCGAACGGCAGCGACAGCATGACGATGAGCGTCTCGGTCAGGCGCCGGAAGTTGATGAACAGCAGCAGGAACACGACGAGCAGCGTCAGCGGCACCACGACCTTCAGGCGCGCCTCGGCCCGCTCCAGGTATTCGTACTGCCCGCTCCACTGCAGGGTCGTGCCCTGTGGGAGCTTGACCTCGTCCACCACGGCCTTGCGCGCCTCGGCCACGTAGCCGCCGAGGTCGCGCCCATTGATGTCGACGAAGATGTAGACCGCAAGCTGTCCGTTCTCCGTGCGGATCGAGGTCGGGCCCCGGGTGAGTTCGACCTTGGCGACCTCGCGCAACGGCACCGTGCCCCCAGCCGGGAGTGGCACCTGCACCTCGTCGGCGATGGCCCGCGGATCGGACCGGAAGGCCCGGGGGTAGCGGACGTTGACGGTGTAGCGTTCGCGTCCCTCGACGGTGTTCGTCACGCTCTGGCCGCCAAGCGCCGTCGCGATGACGTCCTGCACGTCCCCGACCATCAGCCCGTAGCGCCCGAGCGCCTCCCGGTCCGGCGTGATGTCGAGGAAGTAGCCGCCGATGACCCGCTCGGCGTAGGCGCTCGACGTGCCCGGCACGTTGCGCACCACCGCCTCGACCTGGCGAGCGACCCCTTCCATCTCCTTAAGGTCGGTGCCCAGCACCTTGATGCCGACGGGCGTGCGAATGCCGGTCGAGAGCATGTCGATGCGGGCGCGGATCGGCTGCGTCCATGCATTCGACACGCCCGGGAACTGCAGGGCCTTGTCCATCTCGGCCTTGAGGCTCGCCAGCGTCACGCCGGGGCGCCACTCGGACGGCGGCTTCAGCGCGATGACCGTCTCGAACATCTCCATCGGCGCCGGGTCGGTCGCGGTGTTGGCGCGGCCCGCCTTGCCGTAGACCGAGGCTACCTCCGGGAAGGATTTTATGATGCGGTCCTGGGTCGCGAGGAGCTCGCCGGCCTTGGTCACCGACAGGCCCGGCAGGGTCGTCGGCATGTACATCAGCGTGCCCTCGTTGAGGTCGGGCATGAACTCCGAGCCGAGCTGACGGGCCGGCCACACGGTCGCCGCCAGCACCCCGAGGGCGAGCAGGACAGTCAGCACCCGCGCCCGCAGGACGCCCGCGATGAGCGGCCGGTAGAGCCAGATCAGGAGCCGGTTCAGCGGGTTCCTGTGCTCCGGGATGATCCGGCCCCGCACGAACAGCACCATCAGCGCGGGGACCAAGGTCACCGACAGGATCGCGGCTGCCGCCATGGCGAAGGTCTTGGTGAAGGCCAGCGGCCCGAACAGCCGGCCTTCCTGGCTCTCCAGTGTGAAGATCGGCAGGAAGCTGACCGTGATGATGAGGAGCGAGAAGAACAGGGATGGGCCGACCTCGGACGCCGCCTCCACCAGGATCTCCGTCCGCGGCTTGCCTGGCGGCGCCCGTTCCAGGTGCTTGTGGGCGTTCTCGATCATCACGATGGCGGCGTCGATCATGGCGCCGACCGCGATGGCGATGCCGCCCAGGCTCATGATGTTGGCGCCGAGACCCAGGGCTCGCATGCCGACGAACGCCATCAGGATCCCGACCGGCAGCATCAGGATGGCGACGAGCGCGCTCCTCACATGCAGCAGGAACACGACGCACACGAGCGAGACGACGACGCTCTCCTCGACCAGCGTGTGCCGCAGGGTGTCGATGGCCGCGTCGATGAGCTGGGAGCGGTCGTAGACCGGCAGGATCTCGGTGCCCGCGGGCAGGCTTTTCGCCACCTCCGCAAGCTTCGCCTTCACGCCCTCGATGACGTTCAGCGCGTTCGCGCCGAAGCGCTGCAGGACGATGCCGCCGGCGACCTCGCCCTCGCCGTTCATCTCGGTGATGCCCCGACGCTCGTCCGGTCCGAGCTCGACCCGGGCGACGTCCCGGACCCGCAGCGGCGTGCCGCCGGAAGTCTTGAGGACGATGTTCTCGATGTCGGCGACGCCCCTCAGGTAGCCGCGACCGCGGACCATGAACTCGAACTCGGAGAGCTCGACCGTGCGGCCGCCGACGTCGGCGTTGCTCGACCGGATTGCGTCCCGGAGCTTGTTGAGGGAGATGCCCTGGGCACGAAGCCGGTTCGGGTCGACCACGACGTTGTACTGCTTGACGAAGCCGCCGACGCCGGCGACCTCGGCGACGCCCTCTGCCCGCGAGGCCCCGAACCGGACCACCCAGTCCTGCAGGGAGCGAAGCTCGGCGAGCGTCCGTTCCTTTGCGACGACGACGTACTGGTAGACCCAACCCACGCCCGTGGCGTCGGGGCCGAGTGTCGGGGTTACCCCGGCCGGCAGGCGGCTCGCCGCGGCGTTGAGGTATTCGAGCACCCGCGAGCGGCCCCAGTACGGGTCGGTGCCGTCCTCGAAGATGACGTAGACGAACGACACGCCGAAGAACGAGAAGCCGCGCACCACCTTCGCCTTCGGCACCGTCAACATGGCGGTGGTCAGCGGGTAGGTGACCTGATCCTCCACGACCTGTGGCGCCTGGCCCGGGTACTCCGTGTAGACGATGGCCTGCACGTCCGAGAGGTCGGGGATGGCGTCGAGCGGCAGGGTGCGCAGCGACATCACCCCGACCGCGACGGCGAACACGGTCCCAACCAGCACCAGGACGAGGTTACGTGCCGACCAGCCAATGAGGCGCGCGATCATGGCGTGCCTCCCGCGTCGGCGGCCAGCCGGTCGTCCTTGGGCGGCGCCATGCCCTGGAGGGCCGCCTTCAGGTTGCTCTCGGCGTCGATGAGGAAGTTCGCGGAGGTCACGACGCGGTCGCCGGCCGAGATGCCGTCGCGGATCTCGGTGTAGCCGGTGCCGCGCACGCCGACCTTGACCTCCTTCGGCTCGAAACGGCCTTCCCCGCGGTCGAGGAGCACCACCTGCCGCTCGCCGGTGTCGATGACGGCGTCGTCCGGCACCGCGACCACGGGCTTGGTGTCGCCGGTCGCGACCTCAACGTCGGCATACATGTCGGGCAGCAAGGTGCCGTCGGGGTTCGGGAGCTCGATGCGCACCCGCGTGGCCCGGGTCTCCGGGTTCACCTGCGGATAGATCGTCCCGACCTTGCCGGAGTAGATGCGCCCCGGGGCCGAGCGCAGGCGGATCGTGGCGGCTTGCCCGACGCGGACGTTGGAAAGGTCGCGCTCGGGCACGTCGGCGAGCACCCACATCGTCGCGATGTCGCCGATGCGGAACAGGGTATCGCCGGCCGCGGCCTTCATGCCCTCGATGGCGGTCCGTTGCAGGACGATGCCGTCCCGGGGCGACGACCAGGTGATGGCCATCGGCACGTTCCGGGTCCGCTCCATCTCGTCGATCACCGCCTCGGAGACGTTCAGGTTCCGCAGGCGCCGCCTCGCGCCGTCGAAGCCCGGGTTGGCGATGAGCTGGGCCGCCGCCGCGTTGATCTCGGGCGAGTAGACGTGGACCAGCGCCTGGCCCTTGCGGACGCGGTCGCCGGTGGTGACGTTCTCGACATGGTCGACGTAGGCGTCCGACCGGGTCGCGATGACCGTCACCCGCCGCTCGTCGAGGGCGACCGTGCCGGGCACCCGGACGGGCTGCGCCACCACCCGGCGCTCGATGACCTCGGTCCGCACGCCGGTGCGCTGCACCTTGCCGGGCGAGACGGTGACGACGTTGCCGTCGCTGTCCTCACCCTCGTAGACGGGGATGTAGTCCATCCCCATCGAATCCTTCTTGGGCGTGGCCGAGGTGTCCGGCAGCCCCATCGGGTTGCGGTAGTAGCGGATGCGGCGGGCGCCCGCGGCGGGCTTCGCGTCCCCGGCCTTCCCCATGTCCTGGGCGGCCAAGTCATGCCCGGCCATCCCCTGGCCGGCCATGTCGGCAGGCATGGCCTCGCCGTCGTCCGAAGCGTCGAAGCGCACGTCCTCGCTGGCGTGGACCGCGCGGAACTCCCGGCCATCCGCGGTCGCCATCGGCGACAGCGAGTAGACCGGCTTCCCGTCCGGGTCCTGGTAGTAGACCACCGGTCCGGCCGCCTTCGTGGGGGCCGTAGCCTGCGCGGCCGGCATGGGGGCCGGAGACCACCGGGCGAGCTCCGTCCGGGCGCGCTCGGCGAGCGCCGGCACGGGGTTCTCCCCATGCCCCGCGACATAGCCGGCGCCCCCCGCCGCGAGTGCGGCGAGGGTCCCGGCGAACCAGGCCGCGCGGCTCACTTGACGGCCTTGAAGACCAGCTTGTCCTCGACCGTGCCGGTCTCGCCCTGGACCTTGGCCCCGAGCGACAGGCGCCAGCCGCCGGCCATCGTGAGCTTCGCCTTGAAGCGATAGACGCCCGGCTCGGTCGTGGGGAGCTGCTCGATCTTCGAGGTCATCTCGTCCATGCTGTCGGGCGCCATGTCGATGCGCTTGGCGAAGATCACGGCGTCGGGAACCGGCTTGCCGCTGCGCTTATCGAGAAGGCGCACCGACAGGACAGCCTCGCCGACCTTGGCCTCCTGCTGCAAGAGCTCGAAGCGGTAGTCCTTGATGTCGGCAAGCGCCGGGAACGCGGTCGCCGACAGGGCGGCACCGAGCAGCGCCGCCGAGACGGCGCGCGGAAAAGGCTTCTGGGTCACGGGTGTTGTCTCCTGAACGCGATGGCGGGCCGCGCGTGGACGCGCGGCGTCATGCCGGCGCTCACGCCGGCGGCATCGGGTTCAGGCTCGGGGAGGCTCGGTGGGCGGCCCTTGCGAGAGGCTGTCGAAGGACGCGATGACGGCCCAGGTGGGTCCCTCGAAGCGGGCGACGCGACCCGGAAGTCCGAGGGCGACCGGAAGTCCGGTGGCGACCTTAGCCAGGCAAAGCGCCATCAGGGGGCAGCCCTTCGAGCAGTCGGGCATGTCCGGCCGCTCCTTGGGGCAGCACGGCATCTCGTCCATGGCCATCCCGGCCATGCCGTCCATGGCCTCGTCGGACATCGCCATGGCGTGACCGTGAACGCCCGTCGGCGCGCGCATGCCTGCGGCAGCCGCGGATGCGGTCACCGGCGCAAGGGCGAGGCTGAGGACCGCCAGGAGCGGGAGCAGCCTGCGAAGGGCGAGCCAGAAGGTCACCGTCCGACGATGCCACATCACAGACCGGCAAGGAAGGGACGGGACTACCGGACGCGCCAAGGGGATACGACGAGCGCGAGTTTCGCGATGACGGGCACGGGACGGAAGACGTAGGTGTCGCGCGACGACCGGACGCCCCGCGCCCGGGGACCCGGAGCCATGCACCCGAGGCTACCGGACGCGCTCCATCGAGCGTCGGATCGTGACCGGGAGAGGACGGATCGTCCAGCACGGCACCATGCCCGGACCGGGACCAAGCGGGTATGCCTCCTGTCCGGTCCGCAGCTCAGGAGGACCCCGAGCAGCAGGATGCGGACCCGCCGTTCTCGCGGGCTTCCTGGATGGGCGGACAGGGGACCTCGCCGAAGGAGCAGAAGACGCAGCAGTCGCCCGCCTTCGGGCGCAGGAGCGTGCCGCAGCCGGTGCACTCGTAGAAGAACTGGCAGGCGTCGGTCGGCATCGTCTCCGTCGCTCGATGACCGCAGTGCGGGCAGGTCAGGGTGGACCGAAGCTGCATCGTCCGCCTCACCGCATCGCCTTGAGCACGACAGGCTCAAGGTATGGTTCCCACGCGAGCGCCAAACCGACCAGCACCGTCCCAAGTCCCAGAAGGCCAGGGGTACGCCATGACGGCCCCATGCGAGCACATGGTTCGGCCATGTCGCATGCCGTCGCCCGGTAACGGAAGAACAGCGCCCAACCCATGAGGAGGGCCAGGGCGGCCCCGCCAAGCAGGATCGGCCGGATGCTAGCCAACATGGCCAATCCTCCGAAAACCGCCCCTGTCGCGCCGAGACCGGCAAGCGCCACCGGGAGGGCGCAGCAGGACGAGGCCGCCAGGGCACCCAGCCCGGCGACCGTGCCCAGCCCGGCGAACCAGCTTCCCGAGGGAATCGGCAGGCCGTCCCGCGGACGTGAGGCGGGTCTTGCGGGAGGCGCCATGGATGGTGTGTCGATCATCATCGTGCCACCCTGCATCCCGTAGCCACTACGGGATCAAGCGAAAAATGGCGAAGGGTGCGCGAGGTCTCTCCATAGGGCAGATCGCGGCGGCGGCCGGGATCAACCTGGAGACCGTCCGCTACTACGAGCGCATCGGGCTCATGCCGCCGCCGGCTCGCACGGAGGGCGGTCACAGGGCCTACGATCCTGCCCATGTCCGGCGCCTGGCGTTCATCCGTCAGGCTCGCGCATTGGGCTTCGGGATCGAGGACATCCGGACCCTGCTGGCGTTGGCCGCGCCCGGGCACCGGTCCTGTGGCGAGGTCCGGGACGTCGCAGCCGCCCACCTTGCCGAGGTCCGCGCCAAGCTCGCCCGTCTCGCGCGGCTTGAGCGCATCCTGAGCGACACCGTGGAGCGGTGCAGCGGCGCCCCGACGCCGGCCTGCCCGGTTCTCGATATGCTCGATGCACCGATGTGAAAGCCGGCCCATCCGACACCCAGCAGTGGAACGGGACCGCCGGTCGTCCTTGTCTTGGTCCCAAGAGGCCGGAAGCGGGTGGCGATGCGGGGTCACGCAGCCGCTCGTCCGTGGAACGACCGTCGACCTAGGCGTCGACCGGCGAGGATGCCGGGGCGCCGAACCTTGGCATGAGGCGGACGTAGATGAGTTCGCTGAGGAGCTCGACCAGCGTCTGCGTGACGATGACGGCGGGCAGGAGTGGCACGGCACCCGGAACCGCAAACGCCAGCGGCAGGACCACCAGGGAGTTTCGCGTGGCGGCGCTGAAGGCCAGCGTGCGGACGGTGGGGGCATCCAGGCGGAACGCGCGCCCGACCGCCCAACCCAGCAGCGGAGCCGCCACGGCGAAGACGACGTAGACGGGGACCACCCGCGGGGCGTCGTCCAGGGCGGGCCCGAGCTGGGGCAGGACGGACGCGATCACCACGAACAGGACGAGGGCCGTTGCCGGCACCGGCAGAAGCCCGAGCCCGGCGGCGATCCGCTGGCCGGTGCGGCTGCGTGCGGCCCAGATCTGCACGGCCGCAGCAAGTCCGAGGGGAACCGCGATGAGCCAGACGAAGGCGTGCACGAACGGACCGACCTGGACGAACCTGGCGGCGTCCTCGCCGAGGAAGACGTTGAGGTAGACCGGCAGCAGCAGCATCTGCGCGATCAGCAGCGCCGGGGTGGAGGCCAGCAGCACCTTGGCGTCCGCGCGGCCGAGGTGGGCGAAGGTGACAACGTAGTCGATGCACGGCGTGAGCAGGACCATGAGCACGCCCAGCCGCAGCATCGGATTGGCGGGCAGGAACTGGATCAGGCAGGCCACCAGGATCGGCAGCGCGACGAAGTTCGTGGCGAGGAGCGCCGCCAGGAAACGGACCCGCGTAAAGGCTTTCCCCAACTCGGGCAGGGGTACCTGGAGGAAGGTGACGAACAGCATCAACGCCAGGGCCGGGTTGATCCCGACGTCCAGGGCCGTGGTTCCGGGGACCAACAGCGCAACGACGACGGCCAGGCCGATGGCGGCGAAGTAGATCGGGATCTGGCGGCCTTCGAGGATGTCGCGCAAGGTGGTCATGCTTCCTCGCAGGCGATCCTGGGGGCTTGCTCGACCCGCTGGGGCCGTCCGGTGCATTTGGCGAACAGGTCGATGGCGCGGTCGCAGACCTCGCAGTGACCCTCGCAGCAATCGCGCATGAGGAAGGCGACGAGGTCGGACAGGGCCGGGAAGATCGCACTGTAGATGATCGAGCGACCTTCGCGGCGGCTCTCGACGAGGCCGGCGTTCTCCAGGTGGTTGAGGTGGAACGAGATGCGCGGCGCCGAGGCACCTGCGATGGCCTCGGTGATGGCACCGGCGGCCATGCCCTTCGCCCCGGCGGTCACCAGCATGCGGATGATGCGTAGGCGGGTTTCCTGCGCGATGGCCGCGAAGCCGTCGAGCGCTTGCTTTTCCTGCACGACACTTAAACCGTTATGGAATCGTTTAAGCGTCAGTAGGCTCACGACGGGTCGGAGGCAAGGACCGGATCTGGACCGGATCACGGCGGACGTCCCAGGCAGCCTCCGCTTTCCTAGCTTCGCGGCCGGACACGCCAGAGCGATAGGGCAAGCGCAACGTTCGCCACGGCGAGCACGCTGAGCAGTGCATAGGTCGCGTCCGCGCCCGCGTGGGTCAGGACCAAGGCTCCGACGGAGGGTGCAAGCGCTTGGGCCACCAGCCCCGGGCGGGCGAGGCGGCCGACGAGCGCGGCGTAGCGTTCGGGACCGAACAGGGCCAGGGGCACCGTACCCCGTGCAATCGAGTAGATCCCGTTGCCGGCCCCGTAGAGGACCAGCGCCAGCCCGACCAAGGGTAGGCCGGCCGTCAGCATCGCGATCCCGAGGACCACCAGGACCATGGCGGCGGTCAGGGTCCAGAGGGGATGGTGCCGACCCTTGCCGGCCATCTCGACGATGCGCGCACCCACCTGTGCCGGTCCGATCAGGGCACCATAGGCGACGGCCGAGGTGAGAGCCACGCCACGGGCCTGGAGCAGGGTGATGAGGTGCACCGAGACCATGGCCATCACCGTGCCGCCGAGGGTCAGCACCCCTGCCATGAGGAGGAAGGCACGACGCTCCCGGCCATCGAGCCGGACGCCGGGGATCGCGCCTTCGGATCGCGTGACCGGATGCGCGGGGGGCCGGGGGATCGCGAGCAGGACGAGCGGCAGCGTGACCGAGAGGTGCAGCCCGGCATAGGCGAGGCAGGTCCCGCGCCAGCCGACCCGCTCGATCAGGAAGGCCGAGAGCGGCCAGCACACCGTGCTGGCGAAGCCGCCCCACAGGGTCAGGGTCGTGATGGCGGGCCTTGCCTCGGCGCCGTAGAGGCGCCCGAGCGTGGCGAAGGCGGGGTCGTACAGGCCGGTGCCCATGCCGAGGCCGACGAGGAGCCAGGCCGCGAGGTAAGCCGTGAGGTTCGGGGCAAGGGCAAGGCCCATGAGGCCCAGCGCCAGCGCGATGGCGGCGAAGGCCAGCACCGGCCGCCCGCCATGCTCCCCGATGAAGGCTCCCACCCGCGGCGAGACGAGGCCTGCGACGAGGAGGCCAAGGGACAGCCCTCCGATAACCCAGCCGAGGGGCCATCCCGTATCCTTCGACATCGGCGCGGCCAGCACCGACAGGAGGTAGAACGAGGAGCCCCAGGTCAGGATCTGGATCACGCCCAGGGCCGAGATCACGGGCCATCGGCGCGCCGGGGCCATCGGATCGCTACCGGGCCCCGAGAACGGGTAGCCAGACCGCCAAGGCCGCCAGGGTGACCAAGAGGACCGGTGGCGTGATGACCAGGCCCACCCGCATGTACTGGCCCCAGGTGATACGCTGGCCCTTGGTGTCGAGGACGTGGAGCCAGAGCAGGGTCGCCAGGCTGCCGATGGGCGTGAACTTCGGGCCGAGGTCGCAACCGATGACGTTGGCGTACACCATCAGCTCGCGCATCAGGGGCGACAGGTCCGGGGCCTGCTGGATGGAGAGCGCGCCGACGAGCACGCTCGGCATGTTGTTCATCACCGACGACAGGATCGCGGCGGCGACCCCCGTGCCGAGGGTGGCGACGAACGGACCGAAGCCCGAGAGCCGCACGAGGCCTTGCGCCAGGTAATCGGTCAGGCCGGCGTTCTTCAGGCCGTAGACTACGAGGTACATGCCGAGGCTGAACAGGACGATCTGCCAGGGGGCACCCGCGAGCACCTTGCGGATCGGGATGACGCGGCTTCGGTTCGCCAGCGCCAGCAGGACCAGTGCGCCGGCGCAGGTGACCACCGAGACCGGCACGCCGAACGGGGCCGTCATGAAGTAGGCCACCAGCAGCAGGGCGAGGAGCGGGAAGGCCGCCTTGAAGACAAGCGGATCCTTGATCGCGTGGCGCGGCGGTTCGAGCTCGGTCACCGGGTACGTGGTTGGCAGGTCGCTCCGGTAGAACAACCACAGCACCACCAGGGTCGCGGCCAGCGAGACGAGGTTCACCGGGACCATCACGGCGGCGTAGCGGCTGAAGGTGATGTCGAAGAAGTTCGCCGAGACGATGTTGACGAGGTTGGAGATCACCAGCGGCAGGCTGGTCGAATCCGCCACGAACCCGCAGGCGACGATGAAGGCCAGGGCCGCCGCCGGCTTGAAGTCGAGGCGCAGCAGGATGGCGAGCACGATGGGGGTGAGCAGCAGGGCCGCCCCGTCGTTGGCGAACACCGCCGCGATGGCGGCACCGAGGAGGATCACCAGCGGGAACAGCAGGTGCCCCCGGCCGCCGCCCCACCGGGCGATGTGGAGCGCCGCCCAGTGGAAGAAGCCGGCCTCGTCGAGCAGGAGCGAGATGATGATGAGGGCCACGAAGGTGAAGGTGGCGTCCCAGACGATGTGCCAGACCACCGGGATGTCCCCGGGATGGATGACCCCGGTGCCCAGTGCCACGGCGGCCCCGATCAGGGCGCTCCACCCGATGCCGAAATCCCGCGGCTGCCAGATGACGAAGACGAGGGTGACCACGAAGATGGCGAGCGCGAGCATCGGGACTGTTTCTTGTTCTTGGGGGTGTGGGTGGGGTCAGGCGGTAGCGACGCGGCGCCCGTGCTCGTCGACGACGCGCTCGCCATCCTCCTTGACGAACTCGCCCTGTTGGGCGGGAAGGAGGTCGAGGACCGCCTCGGAGGGCCTGCATAGGGCAACACCCAGTGGGGTGACGACCAAGGGGCGGTTCAGCAGGATCGGATGCTCGCCGATGGCATCCAGAAGCTGATCGTCCGTCAGGCTCGGGTCCGAGAGGCCGAGCTCGCCGAAGGGCGTTCCCTTCTCACGGAGCAGATCACGGACCTTCACGCCCGCCCGCTCGGCAAGCTGGCGCACCAGGGTCCGGTTTGGGGGCGTCTTCAGGTACTCGACCACGTGCGGCTCGATGCCGGCGTTGCGGATGAGGGCTAGGGTATTGCGGGACGTGCCGCAATCCGGGTTGTGGTAGATCACGACGTCCATCAGGTGGTCTCCGTGCAACAGGCGGCAAGGGCAGCGACAGCCGGGGCGCAGACCTCAGGGCGTCCCTGGCAGCAGTCGCGCATCAGGAACTGGATGAGCTCGGACAGGTCCGGGTAGGCGGCGCTGTAGATGATCGAGCGCCCCTCGCGCCGGGACGTGACCAGCCCGGAATGCGAGAGCTCCTTCAGGTGGAACGACAGGTTAGTGCCCGACACGCCGACCGCCTCGGCGAGCGTCCCGGCCGCCGTGCCGTCAGGGCCGGCGGTGACGAGCTGGCGCACGATACGCAGGCGATGCTCCTGGCCGAGGGCCGCGAAGGCCGCCACGGCTTGCCGTTCGTCCATCATGATGTCAATATCTCAACCATCGTTGAAACGTAGAGGAATGAAACGTCTTGGACAAGCCCCTGCAGCCCTTCGCCGATGGAATGCCGAACCTAAGCGAGGGGCATTTCGTGGTCCCGACGACCGACGCCCTGCACGTGAAGACACCGTTCACCCACGCCCCGCGCTTCCTGATCCTGTACGGATCGCTCCGTGAGCGCTCGTTCAGCCGCCTCCTCGCCTACGAGGCCGCGCGCCTGTTGGAGGCGATGGGCGGCGAGGTGCGGATCTACGACGCGCACGGCCTGCCGCTGCCCGACGACGCCACTGCCGATCACCCGAAGGTCCGGGAACTCCGAAACCTCTCGATCTGGTCGGAGGGCCACGTCTGGGTCAGCCCCGAGCGACACGGCGCCATGACCGGGGTCATCAAGAGCCAGATCGACTGGCTGCCGCTCTCGGAGGGTTCGGTGCGCCCGACGCAGGGGCGGACGCTCGCCGTGATGCAGGTCTCCGGCGGCTCGCAGTCGTTCAACGCGGTCAACAGCCTCCGCGTGCTCGGTCGCTGGATGCGGATGATCACCATCCCGAACCAGTCCTCGGTCCCGATGGCGTACAAGGAGTTCGACGAGGCCGGCCGGATGAAGCCGGGTCCGCTCTACGACCGGGTGGTCGATGTCTGCGAGGAGCTGATGAAGTTCACGCTCCTCACCCGCGAGCGATCCGACTACCTCGTCGACCGGTATTCGGAACGCAAGGAGCGCGAGCCCGAAAGGCTCAAGGCCGTCGCCGTCGACATCGGGTTCGTGAAGCGACCCTCCTGATCTGCACGTCCACGCCGACCTCTTCTACGCCATCGCCTCGCCCGGTAGGATAGCGATCCCTATTTCAAGGGCTCCACGACCGTAAGCACAAGAGTCTGAGCGCTGGGGCATGTCGGCCGCCACGATGGCGACCACGGGGGCCGTCTCGTCGGGGCGCCGACGATCGCGACGTGGACGGATCCTTCGCCAACGTCGACGGCGGTCAGCTTCACTAGGCTCAGCTGGAGCTTCCGCATGCCGCCTCGGTCAGCGAGGGGGACCGGACGGAGTGGAGCGTCCCCGAGACGTAGACGAGGTCGCCGACGTCCGTGCCCGGCGCGTCGGCCTCGGCGATGGAGGCGATCGGCTCCGCAGTCAGGAGCAGAAATTTCGCTAGGCATCACGTCCTCCTTGGCCTTGCGCCGAACGAACCCCGCCCAGGTCCGGACGGTCCCGTGCGTCGCTGTCTCCAGCACCGCCACTTCGGAGAGGGTCGACGCGGTCAGGGGGCGAGCGAGGATGGCCAGGAGTGGGATGGTCACGACGCCGCCTTCAAGACGATCGCGTCGACGTCGGCGAAGGCGCCGTCGACCTCCGCGGTGGTGATGGCGCCGGCGCCGATGCCGGCAGCGACCTGGTTGTAGACCGCCAGACAGACGCCAATATGCCTCCGGATCTGCAGGCTCAGCACCTTCAAGCGGTCGTTCGTGAGGGGCCGATCTACCCCGTCGGCGAACGTCCACGGGTCGCTGTCCTTCCGGGCGTCGAGCAGCGTCGCGGTGACCTCGCTTAGCGTGCGCGTCAGGGCCCGCTCGTTGACGGCGACCGCCCAGCCGTCCCACGTTGTGCCGCCCGCCTCGGCCGCTAGGTGCGCCTCGTATGCGTAGGCCAGGACAGCGGCCGCGTCGGGCGGAGCCGGAGCGTTCGGATCGAGCCAGGAGCCATCGGCCTGTTGGGCCTACCTGAGCCACAGCCAGGCGCCGACCGCGTCGCAGATGACGTCGAGGGAGAGACTAACCATGTAAGATAGCGTGGACCGGGGGCGTTAAGGGGGTGAACGTCACGTGGGGCCCTGAAACATAACACCCCCCGACCCCGGGGGCCGGAGGGTGCGCTCAGGATGTGGTGCATCGCGAGGACGACGGATACGTCGACAGTCTAGAATATACCCCACCGAACAGCATCGGACAAGCAAAAGAGGGCGAATAACGACGGTCTAGCAAGGGGTAAGCGGCGGTTCTAGACTTGGAACGACGGCGGTCCAGTAGGGGGTAGAGCCATTCCTACGACCCCCCCCGAGCGTCGACGGCCAGCCACATCCAGGGAGGGCGGCGCAGAGCGTCACGGTAGTGAGCTACACCGGGGAACGGGGCAGGCGGCAGCGACGGGGAAGGTAGCAGGGGGACGACGGCGGGATGACGACCTGCGGGGAACCAGGAGGCCCGGGCCCAAGGGTACAACGGGGGCCCAGGGGCCCATATGTGGAACCAATTACCCGATTATCGTTGAGGGAGAACGGGTTACAGCGCCGAGAACGCCCGTCAGGATTTCGTCCATCTTGGCCTCCATCCACGGGCCCTTGGAGGCCGGTACGATGAAGCTATCGTGGACGGGCAGGCAGGGGATGGACGCCTTCTCGCAGGCCTTGAGGACATCCACCGCCATGGCGCTGTCTACGGCCATGCAGCGGATCCCACGGTCTGCAGCGATGTCTGCGGCGATGGGGGTGTTCCGCGCCACGACGGCCTTGAGCAGGCCGCGGGTGTAGTCCCAGCCGTGCTCCCAGTCGTCCTTGTCCATAATGGCCGCCGCTGCCGCGTTCATGGTCTTCGCGTTCAAGGCGACGTTGAGGGCGAGCTTGCCCTCGTCACGGGGGAATGTCCCCGTGACGTAGGGATCGTGGCGCAAGACGTGACCACGGGCTGCGTAGAGGATCCGCGGATGGAGGGTGGCGAAGTCCGGCTCGAAGGCCGCCTCGCCGTTGATGAGGAGCTCCCGGCGGCGTCCCTTGGGGAGGTTCTGCCACCATCCGTAGAGCCGGCCATGGCGGTCCCAACGGCCACGGCCGAACACGCGGTAAACCTCGGGGCTCGGGGTCGGGACGACGCTGGCCCACGTCCCCTTCTCCTTGCGGTCGTTGCGGGCTCGGACAACGCGCGTGGCGTGCTCCCACCCGTTGCCCGTCGGCATCGTGACCGAGACCTTGCCGAGGTAGGCATTGATGCGGTCGAGCTCGGCCTCCAGGCGTCGCGTCTGACGTGTCGGGTCGTAGCCGATGACGTCGCCGGCCTCGTCCTTGAGGATGAGGCGGCAGCGACGCGTCTCGTACTCGAAGGGCGCGTCGCGGAAGGCGTGGACGAGGTCGGGGGTCGCACGCAGGCGGCTCTGCATCCCGGTGGAGAGGTGGTCGCCAGGGCGGGCCCGGACCTCCTCGATCAGCCCGAGCTCGACGAGTTCAGCCACGGCGGCGAGCACGCGGTCGTAGGTGTAGGGCAGGCCCATGTACCGCGATTGACCGGCGTAGAACGCCTTGCGGCGCGAGTAGCTGACCCAGCGATCCTCGCCGGGCGCCATGTCGGCCGCGATGCACGCGGCCGCGAGGACGCTGCGCCTGGCGACGTCCTGCCTGCGATCGGGGATGTCGGGGATGCCGGCGGCCGAGAGGATGTTCTCCGGGATGCGCCAGTGGAAATCGAGGGCGCGGTCGCGCGCCTGTGCCGTGTTGAGCATGTCGTATCCATCGACACGTCAGGCACCACACCGCCGTGTCGGGACCGATGATCCGCTCGACATTAGCCTTAGTCTATGGGTATGTGCTTTGGAGATCCGCTGATATACTTCGCGAGACCAGTAGTTCAACCGCCCCGACGGGGTGCATGATCTCACGGGGGTAAAGCATCGATTTCAGCCTCGCCCACGGCCTAACTTCGAGGCACCGGAGGATTCAGCCAACGAGCCCCGTGGACGGCTCCACGGGGCTCTAATGCGGTCGAAAATTTATTTGTGCTCGCATGCGGCCGTCGCCTGATGCCGTGAGGACATATCGAATCCGCGAACAGCTTGGTGAGCTGGTGGCTCGAACTCCTAACCCGATCGGGGTCTACCCGACGACCTCGCGGCGGCCCTGGAGCGGGCCCTGTCGGCCGTGAAGCACATCGACGCCGGTAGGATCGGAGCCGAGGCGTGATGCCCAGTGACCAGGCGTTCCTACTCACCTTCGCAGGCCTGCTGCGAGTCGGCATCCTCGCCGACCCTGTCCCGACCTACCGGGCATGCCGATCGGCTTGCGCCGCCCTTGGGGACGCATTCGTGCCCGTTGACTACACCTGACCGATTCGCGCGGTCCGCTTAGTCCACGAGGAGGATTGGGAGAGTCGGCTGAGGGTCACCCCAACCGCGGCCGCCGTGCGGGCAACGCTGGCGAGCGAGGGCGTGGAGAGCGTCCTGGCACGGTGGGGCGGGCGCTACCGAGGCAAACTCATCGCGGCAGCGAACCGCGCCGCGCGCAGGTCACCGCCCGCCAGACATCCCCTTACGTGGCCGGGATCGGGGGCACGTCCGGAGGCGTCGCCTGCGTGTAGGTGACGGTCTGCACCGTGTAGTCGGGCGTGCCTGAGAAGCTGATGCCCAAGCCGGCGTAAAACCCCATCACGGAGTGGAGCGCGCTCAGGGACGACTTCCTCATCTCGACGGCGACCATGGTCCTCTGGGACAGGCCGACGCGTCGGGAAATTTCGTCCTGCGTCAGGCCGACGAGGGTCCGCGCGGCGCGCAGCTGCATTGGGGAGGGATACACGACGAGGCACTCCGAGCCGGATTCGATGGAAGGCCATTATCACCAAAGCGCCCGAAACGTGCAATGACGGCACATCGACTCGCGTTCTCAGAAGAAGGTGATATCCTCCGATTCGTGCCGACATCGCCGGATCCACTGGCGAAAAAAAATGGCCCCGGAGGCGCGCGAACGCCGCCGAGGCCTGGTCAGCCACAGGAGCATCCCCGTGACCGAACCGTGCACCCACCTTACCACCACGACCGCCCCGAACGGTAGCCTCGCCGCGTCCCTCGCCCAGGGAATTTCGCAGTACGCCGAGCGCTTCGAGGAGGCCTCGGTCCTTGAGATCGCGGCGGCCATGAGCGTCGAGGATCCCCACGCGGCGCGGTCGTTCCTCCTGGAGCGCACTGCCGAGCCGGCGTTCCCGATGCTGCGCAGGAGCGTCCTCGGTACGATCGAGCTCCGGATCGAGGCCGCCAAAGCCGCTGCGCGTGACCGCCTCCTCCTGGTGACCGGCGACGACGCGCCGGGCGGGAAGAGCGACAAGGCGCGCGAGGCGATCTTCCGCCGGGACCCGGGCGCATTTCTGCCAGGCGCCGAGGTCAGCAAAGTCCGCCCGTTCGCCCGGGCCTTCTGGCACGTCCTGATCGACGGGAAGGACGTGCCCTGCGTCTACGTCTGCCGGGCCGCCGTCGTGAGCGACCTGCACGACATGGTCGAATGCCTGGCCGAGAACAGACAGTACGAGCGGGGCATCGTCATCGGTGCGCCCGAGACCGCGCGGGACATCGCCGGCCTACTGCCCCCGAACATCGCCTTCGTGGCCGTACCCCTCGCCACCGACGGGAGGCGCGCGTGAACGCCATCGTCCGCATCCCGGCCGCGCCGGCGATCTCGATCTTCCGCTTCGACAACCACGACATCCGCGTCGTGGAGATCGACGGGCTGCCCTGGTTCGTCGGCGCCGACGTCTGCAAGGCCGCCCGCCTCTCGAACCCGTCCGTCTCGCTCAAGGCGCTCGACGAGGACGAGAGGGCTAAGATCTTCTTAGGGCATCCCCAGGGCGAGGTCCTGGTCATCACCGAGGGCGGTCTCTACACCCTGCTGATGCGCAGCCAGCGTGCCCTCGTGAAGGGCGCGACGGCATGGCGGTTCCGTCGGTGGGCGATGAACGAGGTCCTCCCCGAGATCCGGCGGACCGATTCCTACGCCGTGGCACCCGCCCCGACGCCGGTCGCGATCCCCGAGGACCTCGACGATAACAGGGTGCTGAGGAGGATGCTCCTGGCCCGGATGGATCGGGAGGACGCCCTCGTCGAGCGCCTCGTCATCACAGACCAGGAGCTCATCGACACCTCTCGCCAGCTCACCGCCTCGCAGCGGCAGGTACAGCGGGCCCGGCCGGCGGTGGAGTGCGTCGAGCGGTTCGCCGAGAGCGAGGGGCTCTACAGCCTCCAGGCCGGTGGCAAGGCCCTCGGGCAAAAGCCGAACAAGTTCATCGCTTGGCTGAAGGAGCGCGGCGACCTGTTGGATCTGAACAGGTCGAACCTCCCCCGGCAGGACCTCATCGACCGTGCCCCGTTCCGCGTCCGGATCGAGGAGTACGGCGGCAAGCCCCGTGCGACGCCGAAGATGACGTCGAAGGGCATCCTCCACTACGGACGCGAGCTCTGCGTCTCCGTCGACTGGCGGGCCGCACGGGAGCCCGACCTGTTCGACTGACACCACTCAGACTCTGAGTGGTGACGAGGGGCCCGGGTGACCGGGCCCCTTTTTCGTGCCTGAAATCTTGTGCAGCGAAATGGGAGCGAAGGCCGGTTCGCTATCATTGGCAACCCGGCCCGGGCACGCCTGCGCACGGTTTCGGCACGCTCTCAGCATATTTTCGCGCGTTTCAGTCCGCGCGATCGGCGTTACACCGAGAGCGGAATCCGGCCTCGCTCGTGGGGCGCGCTGCAGCACCCCCGATCCAGGCGCTCGGCGGCCTACGGGCACGGCTCCCCTTCGAGCCGCCGCCGGTACCGGACGCCGTCGTGCAGTAGGACGCTGCTGGGCAGGAGGACGAGCTCCGCGTCGTAGGGGACGACGCTGCCCCCGTTGCCGTAGCACTGGCGGGACGTCACCCGGCCGCCGGCTATCCGGGCGCCGTGGCACTCCATCAGGTCGATGCCGACGACCCCGGCCTCGGGACCGACGACGATCGCGGGGACGTCGGCCCCCTCGGGGCAGTAGAGGCCCGGGGCGGGCTGGAAGGCATCCGCCTCGACGGGGCCGGCGAGCAGGGCGAAGATGGCGAGCGCACGCACGGTCAGATCTCCACGATGAGGGCGGGGTCGAACGCCGGGTTTTCGCCATGCCGGCCGCGTGGGTTCGCCAGCACGCGCGTCCCGCCGACGACGTAGTCAGCGGACCGATGGATGTGGCCGTGGATCCACAGGGCGGGTGCGTCCGGACCTTCGAGGACGCGCGTAAGGTCGGTCGCGTACGCCGCGTCGATCGCCTGCAGGGGGCCCTGCCTCCCGAGCGACGCGGGGTGGGGGGCGTGATGCGTGACGACGACCGTCGGGCCGTCCCACGTCTCCGCAAGCGCGCGCTCGATCCGCCCAAGCTGGGCGACGTGCTCGGCGGCGGCGGCGCTCGGCCTGAAGGCGTTCGTCTCGCCCGAGGCCGTACGGACCTTGACCTTCCGATGGTCTCGCATCCCCCCGTTGCGGTCACCACAGGAGGCCATCGTCGGAGCCCGCCATGCCTCGCCAAGCAAGGCGTAGTCCGTCCAGACCGTGGCGCCGATGATCCGTACGCCCTCGATGGCCAGGACCTCCCCGACGGCGAGCAGGTGGATGCCCGCGGCCGCAGCGGCCTCGCGCCCGCGTTCGAGCTCGCTCTGCCAGCGGCTCCCGTAAAAATCATGATTCCCGGGCACGTAGACGACATGCCGGACGTACGGCGCGACGCACGCCGCGAGCCAGGGCAGGCTGCGCTTCGTCAAGCCATCGGCGACGTCGCCGGCCACGATCGCCACGTCGCACACCGGCACGGCCGGGGCCTCCCAGCAGTCGGCATCGTCGTGCACGTCAGAGAAAATCCATGCCCTTGTCATCCCAACCTCCCTCAATCCACGCGGACCCGTCCGCCTCGAACCACGCCATCGACGCCCGGGTAACCAGGAGGCCGTTCGTCCTAAATCCGGGACACCAGAGGCCGTACCGGAGCCTCACCGCCGAGGGCGGCCGCGCCCCCTCGGCCACCGTGCCCGTGGCCCATGCGTGGACGTCCCGGGCCCCCGTCCGCAGGCACCGCTGGCGCCCCGCCTCCGACGCTCGGAGGACGACGTCGGCAAGCACGATCGCCGGCACGTGGCCGACGACCCTGCCCCGCTCGCGCACGCTCCAGGCGCGGCGGGTCAGGTTCCGGTAGACGTCATGCCTTGCCATTGGCGTGGAGATCGCAGCACGTCTTCGCCCACCCGCCCTTGCGGATACGGCCGGGGGCCCCGCAGGTCTCACAGACATAGGCCGACAGGTGCTCCACGCAGTCAACTATAGTCGAGACTTCATTGCGCGTTGCCTTCCTAGTCTTGCCTTCGATTGAGTAATGCCAGCGGGCCTGCGCGAACTTCTCCTTCGTTTGTTCGGTCCGGAATCCCGTCGCCCCAGCCTCGGAGACCAGGCTCGCGCCCGCCTCCCACAGCCAGCGCCAGCCGCCGCCCGAGTACGGCCCCCCGGGTTCGAACGTTGTCGGGTAGCGCCCGCGCAGCGTGGCGTCCCAATCGTCCGGGACGACCGCGCGGCCGGTCTGCCAGCGCAGGGCGAGGACGCGCGCCAGGACGCGGAGGACGTCCTGCGCGGGGGGCGGCGGGACGAAGCGGCCGTCGTCCTGACGGGGCAGCGGGGAGCCACCCGTCCACGTGACGAGGGGACCGTGGGCGCTCGGGCTGACGCCCGTGGGGACGACGTCGACGTGGCCTACGTGCCGGCACACGGCGTCGTCAGCGATCGTGCGGAATTCGTCGATGAGCATGGGGGTCTCCTGGGGGCTGAGGGGTGAGCAGAGGGGGGACCGCGCGCCGATTTCACGCGCGGACCTCGCGGGGTTCACGGCGGTCGTCCGGGTTCGCAGGCAGCGCGTCGGCGAGGGCGAGCAGGCCCGGGCAGAGGTAGCGGGCCTCCGATGGCGGGAAGGCCCCGCGGGCGTAGGCACAGCTCGCCAGGTGGAGGACGGACAGGCCGGTGACGGCGAGCTCGTCGCGTAGTTCGTCCTGCTCGTGGCGGGCTCGCATTTGGGTGATCGCCGCCTCCAGGACGATGATCGAGGCGCGGCTCGGGTGTGCGTCGGTCATGGGATCTCTCCTTCAGGGGGTGGGGTGTCAGTGGCGACGGGCGAGGGTCTCGCGGCCGTCGAGAAGCGTCGTCACGGCGCGGCGGAGCGGGCGGAGCGAGCCCCCCTTCCACACGCGGCCAAGGAGGTGGAGCTCGTCGCCGTCGAGATCGGGGAGCCAGCCGGAGTCGAGGCCTCGCTCGTCGCGGATTTCGCTGACGAGGTTGGCCGCCGCGACCGGCAGGTCCTCGGCCCTGGGAAGGCCGACGTGCACGACGCGGAAGCGGTCCAGGAGGGGGCCGGGGACGCCTCCCGTCCCGTTGGCCGTCGCCAGGAACTGGGTGCCGCTCAGATCGGCGTTCGTTTCCAGATAGACCTCGTGGAAGGCGCGGCTCCCTGCCGGCTCCAGCAGGGCGATCAGGGAGTCCGTGAGGCGCCCGTTCTCCGACCTCGTGCCCGCCTTCTCGATCTCGTCGATGATGATGACGGGGTTGGCGACGCGGAGCCGCTGGATCGTCTGCAACGGGACGCTTGCGCGCCCCGTGCTCCACTGGCGCGACGTCCCGCCGAACGCAGCGTCGGCGACGCCGGCGGCGTTGTAGAGGACGCACGGGATCCCGGCCGCCTGGCAGAACGCCTGCAGGTAGCTCGTCTTCCCGCTGCCGGGCGGGCTCACCGCGAGAGTGTTCCGCAGCCGGGCTACACCTCCGTTGGCGAGGTCCCGCAGCAGCAGCGCGGTGAGATCCCTGAACCACGGGAACCGCGCATCGAGCAGCTTGCCGACGGCCACGACGTCGACGCCGTGGACGAGCGGGAGGGCCTCGCCGGCGAGCGCGTTGAACTCCGCGCGCGGCGTCGATCCCCGCGTCGACCGGGACGACCCCGAGGTCTCGGACCCGGGCAGGTGGTCCAATGCCCCCTTGGCCAGGACGACGAGCGTCGGGGCGGGGCGCGCCGCCCGGTCCCGCCACCCGCCGTCGCCGAGGGGCCAGTCCAGCTGAGCCAGCGCCGCCAGGTCGTCGGCCTGCTCGTCGACCCACGCCCTCGCGCTGCCGCCGGCGCCGCCGGCGCCGCCGCGCAGCAGATCTTCCTCGACCCCGATCTGCCTGTGCGCAGCCGCGACGATCGCGGCCGTCTCGCCGAGCTTGAGCGCCAGCCCATCGTAGGGAGCGAGCAGCGACGCTTGCTGATCGGAGACGTACTCGGACTCCTGCAGGTCCACCGTCGCGTCGGTGGAGTACCGGATACCGTTCCGCAGGGCGAGCCAGGCAGCCGCATGGTTGCCGTTCGCCAACGAGGCGTGGAACAGGCGCAGGCAGATGCTGGCGCAGTAGGCCGCGGCCTTGGCGTTCCCCAGGGCCGCCTGGGCGAACAAGAGGTCGTCCGCCAGATGCGCCGCGGCGTCCTGCCCAGCGTCCGAAACGCCATCGGCGTTGGCGTGCTCGCGGAGCGCGTCGTCTGCCTTCTGCAGGGACGCGATCGTCACGTCCCGCCGCGTCCGCCCGAGGGTCCTGACGAGCGCCGCCGGGAGCTGAGGCTCCTCGGCTAGGAACGCGGCGATCGCCAGGCCCGCGTCGCGGCGGGCGTCGTACCCGACGAACTCGGCGCCGTAGCCCTTCTTTCGCGGTCCGAGGGAAGCCTCGGGCTGACGGGGCCCCGTCAGCGCGGTGGAGTCGAGGAGCGTGGCACGGGCGGCCTGGACGGCAGCGGCGCGCGCCCGGGAGGCGTCGTCGGTCATGGGAGGTCTCGCTGGAAAGGAGTGCACGCGGGGCGCGCCGAGCAGGGCTCAGGCGGCGGGGCGGTGCATCCGTTTCGAGCGAGGGAAGGTCATGGCGAGAACTCCGGTGTGACCCCTATGTGCACCAGGCCGGTCCAATGTGCAAGGGATGTGCATTCGTTGCGGACTGGGTCGCGTTCCTAGGGTTAACCAAGCCCTAGCGCGGCCTTCAGGGCCGGGCTGCGGTCGGCCTCCTCGTCCTGCGCCAGGAGGTCGTCCAGCGACGGCCGGCCCTGGTTGTACGTCGACAGCCGCAGGTCGAGCCCGAGGGCGTGCAGGCACCTCATCACCCGGTGCATGCTCGGCTCGTAGCTGTCTCCCCGTTCGAAGGCCGAGAGCCACGACACGCTCACGTCCGCCTTCGCGGCGAGCTGGCGCTGCGAGAGCCGGCGGTGGCGGCGGGCGAGGGCAAGCTCCTCGCCGAGGTTGAAGATGCTCATGACCCGGAGCCTACCGCATCAGCATGCAAGGCACCTACCCGCGACTCAGTCGGCTGCGCGATTTTTTGGACACCGTCCAGTGGAAATCGGCGATCCATGGCAGACTCTCATCTGCACGGATTCGATGGGGGAAATGGAATGGCGCACCAGGCACAGGCTACCGAGGAACTGAGGGTCCACCTCCAGCGGCGGTTCCCCAACGAGCCCCGGTGGGCCCCGGCCCCGCCGCCGTCCCCCGCCCCGTGGGAGCTCATCCGCGCCGTCCTCACGTAGGGACGCAAGGATGGGCTCGACGACCTGCAGCTCGCCGGGGGCGTCTACGCGGTGCTGGTGGCCAAGGGCCTCATCTCGGAGGGCCGGACGTGAGCGTTCAAGAGCGCCAGCTTGCTATCGCGCAGGCCTTGTTCGTGCGCTGGGTTCGGCGGTCGAACGCTCGCAGGACGGCCTTTCAGGGGCCCTTCTCCTACACTGAGGGCGAGCAGGTTCAGAACCTGCCGCACTCCTACCGCCAGGGTTTCCTCGACGACGCTGCGGCCGTGATGGCGGTTGAGGACGCCCGGACCGCGGCCGCGATCGAGGCCGAGGTCGGCGGTGCCTACCGGATGGAGGACGGGCGCACGTTCTGGATCGACGCCTCGGTCGCACGCGAGATCGCACGCCGTGCCGTCTCCGGGTCCGCGGGGGCCTCGTCCTGATGGACCTCACGCTCATCGTCGCGATGGTCTCGATCGCCCTGGTTTTCGCGCTCATCCTCGGCGTGGGCGTCCTCTCGCGCCTGGATGGCCCGCGGCCGCCGACGGAGGTCACCCGCATCGTCGCGGCCGTCCAGCGCCGTCAGGCCGCCCGCGGGGAGGACTGCCCGTGAGCCTCGGATCTCTACAGGCAAGCGTTGGCCTTCTTCAGCGCAGCGTAGACGGCCGCGGCCGCCGCGCCGGCCTCGCCCCCGTGCGGGACGACGTCTTGGGCTAGGGCCCGCCCGGTGGCCGGGTCGGCCACGATGACGGTGGACCGTGCCGTTCCGCGGAGCACCCGCACGACCAGCTCGACGCGCTCCCCGGAGCCCGGGCCGTCCTCAACGGGGTAGCGGTCCTCGACATGCCCGGCCGGCCGGGCCCGGGGCAGCGGCATGCCCTCAAGGTGGCGGGCGTCGGCGGCGTCGTAGGCGTCCTCGGGCATGCCCGGGAGTCTGGGCGCGCCCCGCCGGGGAGGCAAGCCCGGGACGATGCGGAGAAGGCCCCGGCGGGCGGTCTGCCGGCGGTGTGGTCGGCGTGGTGATGGAGAGGACGATGGACATCAGGGACACGAACACCGAGGCGCCAAAGCGCCACGTCGCGATCGAGGACGACATCGCCGCGGTGCGGGCCGCCCTGCGCGAGGCCGAGGCCTGCACGGACCCCGACGACCTCGACGGGACGACGCACGTCCGGGCGCTCCGGGACAGCCTCGACGGGTTGCTCGCCGAGCAGCGCAGGGGGGCCTGAGCGATGGCGGTGAGCAGCTACAAGACCGTGACCCGCAAGGTCCAAGTGGAGATCCGCACGGCCGAGGACGGCACGGTCTTTGAGGGCGATGACGCTCAGTACCGGGCCGGCCGGCACGAGAGCAAGCTCGCAACCCTTCGGGATCTCGACGCCCTGTTCGCCCGGGACCCCGCCGTGGTGAAGGCGGCCATCATCGCGCACTTCAATGACGAGGACGACGTTGGCGCCGCAGGCCTGTGGTGCTTCCTCAACGATATCTCGAAGCACCTGCCGAAGGTGGAGGCCTGAGCATGCACCGCTCCCCGATCGAGGCGGCCGCCGTCTCCTGGAACGAGGTCCGCGTGAAGGCCTGCGCGGCCCCCTGGGGCGACAAGACCGTATGGACCGACCTCGGCGCGGCCGAGACGGCCCTGAGCAAGGCGGTGTCGGCCTTTCTGAAGCGGGAGGCCGAGTTGGCGGCCCGGGTCGTCACTCACGTGGTGCACGGGATGCGCTTCCACTCCCCGATGACGGTGGAGGTCTACTCCCTCGACGAGGCCATCAGCACGGCGTTCTGGGGTCGAGACAACGGGGACTGGTGGCCTGCCGACGTCCGCACGCCTGCCGGGGAGATCGTCCTCTCCGAGGAGAAGCTCAACGACGAGGTCAATCGGTACGAGTGGAGGGCCTGACCATGCGCATCTACACCGAGACGCCCTTCCGCATGACGCCGCCCCGGATGGCCGTGGTCATGCCGGGAGAGATGTCGTCCCTATGGGTTGCCCCCATCAACGGGCCGATCGCGAGGGAAGCCCTCGAAGCGATCGGCCTCCCCTCGGACGGCGAAGAGATCCGGATCGGGACCCAAGGCGACGTCGTCACCGTCAACGGCGCGAGGGTGACGCAGGGCGACGCCGTGATCGTCTACTGCGCCTGGCACTGCACCCCGAACGATTTCCGCGAGGACCCCTCCGAGGAATTCGTCCGCCAGGTTCGCCACGCCATCGCCGTCCGCCTCGGCATCGAGAGGCAGCTGCAGGGGCTACGGGCATGAGCGAGAGCATCCACATCGCCGGTCGCCGGATCCCCTTGAGGCGCATGGGCGTGCGCGAGGTGGTCGAGCGCATGGCACGATCCACCGAGCTCGCGGCCGAGTTCGAGGTGACCTGCCGGGAGATGAGCCCGTTCGTCGCGTCTCTGGCCTTCCGCCGGCCCGACGACGCCGGCCCAAACCGGAAGGCGCGCCGGGCCGCCGAGGCCAAGGCGCGGAGGCGAGCATGATCAGATCCTGCCCGATCCACGACGGCTACACCGACGACGCCCTCCGTCCGTTCGGGTGGTCGTCGGGGCTGTACTCGTTCCGATGCCGGGACTGCCGGGAACGCGCGGTCGGCGAGAAGCGCTCGCAGCGCTGCCGCACCTGCGCGGTCGCCGCCCTGCGAAAGGCGGAGGCTTACCCGCCGAGCGCCGAGCAGGCCTCCGCGCCGGTGACCAGGTTCGCTGTCCGGGACACCGTGACGGGGCTCCTGTTCTGCAACCGGTCCATGCACCCGAACCGGAAGGAGTGGGACGGGCTGGCGACCGCGCAGGTCTACCTCAAGCGCGAGGCGGCCGAGGCGACGGCGCGGCAGGTCCGCGAGCAGTGGGAGGACCTCCGCCTGCACCACCCCACGCTCTTCCCCGAGCGGCTGGAGGCGGAGGTCGTCGAGGTCCAGCTGATGGTGGTGGCATGAGGCAGTCCACGATCGACGAGATCGCCGGCGGGGCCGCTTGGACCGTCGAGAAGGTCATCTCCGAGAACCCGGCGGACACCCCGGTGGAGCGACCGGCCCGCCTCCGGAGGGAGCTCGCCCTGTGGATCTCGCACGCCGTGAAGCGGGAGGTCATCAACGACCGGCGCCGCGTGGGACGCAGGCAGGCTTAAGGACGGGAACCCTGGACGGGGCCTTGCCAGCCCGCGAGAGTGCCTCAACCTCGGGGGGCACATGGTGAGACAGGACAAGCGCGCGCGGCTGAAATCGATCGTCACGGACGGGACGATGGCGATCCCGGAGGTCGAGGGAGAGTGGCACCACGACCCCTATCGGACCCTCTGGGTCGAGGTCTCGAACCTCAAGATGGGCCAGGCCGTCTCCACGGACTACGGGACCATCAGCCGGACACCCCAGCTGTCCGGGATGGCCGCGATCCGGAGGGACACTGTCCGGCTCGCTGGATGGGGCGACACCTGCCGGGTCCTGCCCGTGACGATCCGGCCCGCCATCCCTCAGGAGGACGGCAACGGCTACACCCCGTTCACCGGCGTGCTCGGCTTCATCGCCGGAGACCGGGAGTTCAGGAGCGAGGACGCCTGGTTCCTGGAGTGTTGGATCCCCGAGATGGACATGGCCGCGATGCTCGCGGCCTACCGCGCTGGCGAGATGCCGTCGTTCCACCTCGGCGTGAAGCTCGATCTCTGGATCACGAAGGGCGACGAGCACACGCCGCCCGGCTACGGGGTCACCTGGTATCTGGCTCCCCACGCGGACCACGCGAGCGAGAGCCCAGAGGTGGCACGGGGCACGGTCCGGCATCTCAGCTGGAGCGACGCGCCGCAGCCAAAGGTCGACGAGGATGATGGGGTGCCGGAACAGGGGCCGCCGCTTCAGGCTCCCGCGGATCCCGCCCCCAACCTGGATACCGCCAACCTCGCCGCAGCGATCGACCGCCTGCGCTCCACCGTTCTGCAGGTCGGCCTCTGCATCGCGGTCGCACTGGTGGTCAGCTGGTTCGTCTGACCAAGGGCCGAAACGTCGCGTCCAGGGATCGACTCCCGAGCGGATTTGTTCTCCATTCGTTCTATGACAGAATCGATGGAGCGGATCGTGGACGAGATGGAGCGGGCCTACATGGAAGCCGCCGACGGCGACGCGCGGGACGCCCTGAGGCGGGCGCTCGGCGACGCCCTGATCGAGATGGCTGAGATCTCGGGGAAGGTCAGCCGCGGGTTCGTGAGGGCGTCCCGGCCGGCGGACCTGGCGCGGAAGCTGGGGCCGGAGCGCCGGGCCCGAGAGGCTGCCCGCTCCGCCGGCTGACGGCCGGTTAACGGCTCGCCCGCATCATGCGGGCATGCGAGATCCGGTCACCGAAAAATTCACGCGCGCCTGGGCCCCCGACGGCGAGGTCGTCTTCACGCCGATTCCTGTCGACGCGATCGAGGCGCATCCCCTGTGGGCGGCCTCCACGCTGTCGGGCGTCAACCGGAAGCGCGTGCTCCAGGAGGCGGAGGAGGCCTGGGTCGCGACGACGGAGTGGCTCCCGAAACCGCAGGAGGACGGCCCGGCGACGACCGTCGCATTGACGGTTTGGTTCAAGCCGTGGCGCGGCGAGTACGCCGGGATCTTCCTGACGTCGGTACCAGGCGCCAAGAAGCAGGAGCGCTGCCTCGGCGTGACGCTGCTCCGGAACGGCACCTACCGGCTCCTGACCGAGCGCCGGCTAGGCCAGAGCGTGACGCACGTTGTCGAGAGCGAGCGGCACCTGTCGGCCCCGATCGATCCCGAGGATCGCGGGGACCTCGGCGGCCTCGCACCCTGAGATCCGGGTTTAGCCGCTCGCGGGAATCCAAGCGGCCGGCGCCGAAATCACCCGCTCGGCTGAAACCCGCCCGCCTCTAGACGTGCTCGGCTTGGTAGACGTAGGGCCCGGGGTCCTCGGCCATGCACCGGTAGGGCCGGGTGAAGTCGGTCAGCCCGTCGTAGATGACGCCGCGACTGATGCGGTGGTCCTCCAGCACCTAGGCCCGGTCGGCCTCCAGCCGTTCGATGGTGGCGTCGATCCCCCGCCCGTCGAGGGGCAGCCGATCGCTCATCCGGCTGTCGATCTCCTGCAGACGGGCGCGCCGCTCAGGACGCGTCAGGTCCTTCCGCAGGGCGAGGTAGCAGAGGTCGTGAACCTCGCGCTGCAGGTTCCGCATGCGGGCATAGGACGGGGGGAGTGAAGGTGCGCGGCTCACGCGGTCACCGTGGCAGGCCCGCGTTGAGGGCTGGCTAAGCCGATCACTCAAATCCAACCGGTTGGGCTTGGGACTGTCCACGGCGCGTGCCAGCGTCGGATTTCGACCCGCCCGGGAATGGATTTCGGGCGGGCCTCCCGGCAGCCGTGCAGAAAAGTCCGCCCGAACTCCGCCCGAGAAGCAAAAAGCCCCGGACACGGTGTCCAGGGCTTGTCGTCTAAGTCGCTGTGATGACTTGGAATTGTTGGTAGCGAGGGACGGATTTGAACCGCCGACACAAGGATTATGATTCCTCTGCTCTAACCAGCTGAGCTACCCCGCCGCCGTCGCGAACGGCGCTCGATCAAGGCCGCTCGGTGGGTTCGTATAGGGAGAAGGACGCGCGGGTGTCAACGGTTCGATCGACGTCCCGCGCGCGTTCTCCCGCTCAGAGGGTTTGGCCGAAAATCTGGGCGACCTGGGGGATATGCATGTCGCCATCCCCTATAACATCTTGATTCGTTTCGTTTATTTCGTGAAATTCGGTCGTCGTGGGACTTTTGGTGGTGCTGCCTGTTTTGTGCCCCACGACCTCCCTCGTCATAGACAGCTGCGCTCCGGCCTCCATTGCAGCGAATACATCCTCGTCCAGGATGTGTGCGTAGCGCATTGTGGTGTTGATGTTCTCATGCCGGCCGATGCGTTGTGCTGCCTGTAAGTTCTTCGTAGCCCGCACTACCCGAGAGAGCGCCGTGTGCCTCAGATCGTGGAGCCGGAAGTCGTGCATGCCGGCACGGTTGCGGAAGGCGATGAACATCTTCTTCGCCCCCTTGACCGTCATCGGGTAACGCTTGCCCTTCTCGTAAGAGAGATGAAGCGCCCCGTGCCGATCCGTTGAACGTCGCGATACGAAGGTGAATACGAACTCGGAATGGTGGCCGCGCAGGGGCTCTAAGATCGCGGCAAGGGATGGCGGCAGCGGTACTGTGGCTGGCTTCCCGCCCTTGCCAACGACATGAATCACCCGGTTGGCGAAATCGACGTAACGCCATCGCAGACCCACGGCCTCGTGGATGCGGAACCCAGAGATCATGCAGAAGCGGAACAGCGGGCGCCAATCCTCGCGGATGTGTTCCATCAGTCGCGCTTCTTCGTCACCCCGCAACTCGCGGATGCGCACCTTCGGTTCCTTCCGTCGGATGGACTTCCAGTTGATCTGCGCCAAAGGTTGGCCATGAACGTTCGCCGCATGACGTAGGATGCGCTGGATAGGCTCCTGCACGGTCCGGTTTAGCGTCGAGTTGGACACCGGCCCGCCACCCCGTCCCTTTGCGGTAGCAAGCTTGTGCATCATGAGCTTCTGCACAAAAGCTGTATCGATGTCGCGAATTGGTGTGTGAAGTCCGATGTTGTCCTCCAGCCAGATCGCCCACTTTTCGCTGTTGCATCCAAGTCGTTGTTGAGCACTTCGCGGAAGTAGGTCAGCGATGCTCGGCCCCATGTCCAGAGTGCGCCGTTTGCCTGCCTGACGAGCTTGGCTTCCTCGGTAGCCTTGGCGCGCTCGGCTTTTTCTACGCGGAGAGCTTCTCTTTCTGTAGTAGCACCAGTTGAACCCGAATACCGCCTACCGGCATGTTGGAAGTCGAACTTGTAGAATGCTGCCTCTTTGCCGTTTCGGTCCTTCGGTCGGTAGACAGACATTCTGCTCGTGACCCTTGTTGGAAGTGACGGGTAGGACGGGAGGCTAGAATCGGCCAGTTGGCTGGCGAACGGATAACCTGACGGACTTCCTCGACTACCGCGAGGCTGACCGAAGTTGGAAGGACTGCCGTTGGACGCAGCCTGCTGGGGAGAACGAAATCACATCCAACAAGGCGCCTGTACAAAAATGCGTCGTCCCAGGTAGCGTGACGCAACTTAGCGTTCACGGTGTTCGATGACCACGAAGCGATGCAAAATCCACGACAGGCGCCTCCGTCGCGAACAGGGGTTTTTCCCGACTGAAACTCTCTCGGCAACGATCGCGCGAGCGCTTCAGCAGCAAGGATCAGATGGACGGCAGATTGGCGCAAATGTCCGCCATCGGTTGGCGAGTGTACCCGGTAATGAGGATGCGCAGCGGGTCGTCAACAACCTGCATGTCGATGATGACGCCGTATTCGGCGACCTCTGCATCTTCTCGCCGGGAAAGCTTCAAGCTGTTCTTGCGATGGCTGAGGTGGAGCATTCAACGCTTGAAGAGGCGCTTGCGGCATTTGGCATTGCAGAGCAGGCCGCGCCCCAAGGCTCAGAATACCTGCACGGCATGGCGTACTGGATGGCGATTGGAGACCACGTCTACCACATTGCCCATGCATCTCTGCAATCGAAGGCTCTTGAGGAGTATTTCACATGGTTGCTTCGAGATCGTTCCGGCGTCATCAACGCAAATCAGCATGTAGAGCTGGTTTCTGAATTTGACAGAAGCCAGATTGGAGGCGATTTCAACGACATCAACTCCATCGAAGTTGGTGGCATCGTGCCAGAAACCATACGGGACCTCCCGGCTGAGCAACCTCGCGAGCGCGTCGTTGACGTCGAGTCACGAGAAACCATCGGTGATCGCGTCGCGCGGGGATTCACAGCCGCCCGCCGCATTCTCGAAGACATGGTTGGGTCCGTCGAGGCGCAGCGCATCATCGAACGTGTCCCGCCGGACGCATCGCTGGAGGTGCGCGTCAACATCGGCTACCGTGCGACCAAACGGCGAATCGAGAAGGAGTTCATGAAGAATCTTGCTTCCGGCCTAAGGAACATGGCGGACGGCGAGATTCGGGTGCGTGGTAAAGACGGCACGATCAAAGGGGACGACGCGCGTCTATCGGCCGACATGGGGATCAGGCGCATCAATCCTGCGAGCAACCTGCTGGACCTTGAGCACGCCCGCGAACAGATGCGCGAGACACATCGCCGCTTCCTCCACGATGGAAAAATCCAGACGTGAACATACGTAGAACATGACATGCTTCGGTGGTCCAACATCCTCGTCCCTGCCCTTGCTGCGTTCGCGGCCGGATGGCTCGTGCGCGTGACCGTCTGGGATGACTCGAAGCAAGGTTTGCTCGTTGCTCTGTCGGTGATTGCGGCCGGTGTGTTGGTGCGTCTCGCACGCGGTCTGCCATTCACGACCCCAGATCACTACGAAGTTGACGAGATACGGAAGCTGACCGAGGCCATCAGGCAGATTGTGAGATCGCTGCGCCTTCTCATCATGTTCGTACTCGCTGGCATGTTCGGTCTGGTTGTTGCCAAGCCTCTGTTCGACCTCGCGAAAGCTACGCCTTCGGTTGCCCCGCATGCCGGACACGTAGAAAGCGCGGTGTCTGCACTTCTGGCCTTCATCCTCACATACGTTGTGTGGCGCATGCTCCAAGTGGTGAAGGGCGATCAAGACCTAACCGAACTCCAATCGAGTTTTGTCGTTCGGGCAGTCGAGCGTCGTCAGGGAAAACGCTACGAGGAGCAGCAGGCGAAGTCGAATGCAAAGCCCTTCAAAGCACCCGAGAACTACGGCCAGCGGATTCAGTGACCAGCAGGAATGCCCCTCAACGGGCGTCTCGAAGATTGCCGGAACGGGCCGAGTGTGGGACTGATGATGCAGGCGAGACGGACCCGCAGGTAGGTTTCCCTGGCCTGCGGGTGACGCTCTCGACTCCGAGGCGGGGCGCGGCTTGTCCGCCAAGATCGAACCGCGCTCCCCTCGGCCCCTGCTTACCCGTGATGGATGAGCAGAAGGACGTAGCCGACGGCGCCGACCGTGTACCCAACGGCGAGCATGCCGTAGGCGACACCGATCATCGTCATCGTGTTCTCCTCCGTGATTCGTTGCTGACGGAAGGAGCGTACCACCACTCGGGTTACGAAGTCTTAACCGTGCCCGCGTATCGTAAGCCGGCGCAGCCCACGAACCGCACCCGAGGGGCCATGGGTTCAGCACTGGCTTGGGAATCAGAGGCTTCCGCTTCAGACTGACGCACCCCGCTCGATCATGATGCTTGGTTC
>JAAIGG010345002.1_pt1 | contig 50077 bp, 41 predicted proteins | sample 6487391 | NCBI WGS metagenome assembly JAAIGG01 (sample SAMN13974130, study PRJNA590717) | phyllosphere metagenome | biome: asymptomatic weeds; feature: pooled weeds collected from a community garden; material: weeds; isolation source: pooled asymptomatic leaves from various weed species from...
CCTGTCCCATGCGGATGTCGTTCGTCGTCAGCGGCTGATCGATCGGCGAGCCGGGGAAGGCGTCGCGGCGGACCGTACCGGCAAGCGCCGCATCGGCAGGCAGGCCGGAATATTCGAGGTTGCTGCGACGGCTGAACTGCCCCTGAAGCAACAGGTCGGTCGCGGGATCGAATTGGAATGAGAGGCTGGGCTGCACCGACCAGCGGTTGCCATGCACCTTGTCGATCCAGCTATCGTTGCCCTGATACTCGCCCGTAACGCGCGCCGCGATCCCGTCCACCAGCGGCACATTGATGTCGCCGTAAGGGTTCCAGGTCGAAAAGCTGCCGGCGCGCACCGCCAGATAGCCGCCCGGCTTGTCGTTCGGCCGGACACTTTCAAGGTTGATGACCCCGCCCAGCGGCGTGCCGATGCCCCCCCCGTAGAGCGTCGCGGTTGGACCCTTCAGAACGTCGATCCGCTCGATGCCGACGAGGCTGTCGGGATCATAGGCCTGCTGGTTGCCGGCGAAGACCGATAGCCCATCCAAATACACCTCCGCCGGAAAGCCGCGGACGATCGGGGGAATGAACAGTACCTCGTCCGATCGTGTCGGCGTGACGCCCGAGACGTTCACCAGCGCGTCGCCAAGCGTGCGGCGATCCTGTTCCTGGATTAGCGTCTTGGTCAGCACCTGCACCGATTGCGGCACCTGGATCAGCGGCGTGTCGGTGCGGGTGGCCGCGCTTGTTTCAGGGGCGGTGTATGTCTCGCGTGCGCCGGTGACGATGATGTCCCCAGTCCAGCTCGGCGCTGTGGCGACATCGGAGGTTACGGACGCGGCGTCCTGCGCCTGTGCAGCAGCCGGCATCGCGAGCAGAAGGCAGGGCACAGCGGCACCCGCCAGAATATGTATTCGGGACATGAAAGATACCTTTGACTGGCCCGACGCTTAAGGGCGCGGGCCGCAGCTCATGGTCGCGCCGGATGAAGCGGCGCGGGATGACAGGTCAGAGATAGGAAGGTGGTCCGCGCAACGGAGGCCGTAGATGGGACGGACGTGAGGGTGTCGGCGGGACGGTCGCGATCAGGCCGAGCGCAAGGATGAAGACGATCAGCGCGGCAAGCTGGACGGGATCGATCGAGCCCAGCATCGCGGCCGTCAGCCCCGAGAAGGCGCAGGGCATCTCCGCTTTGCCGTGATCCTTTGACTTGCTGTGATCGGGCATGTCGCCGTGCATTCCCGGCATGTCCATCGTCATGGTCGCCGGGCCAAAGCCGGAGCAAATAGTGATGGTCATACGGCCATGATTGTTTTCGATCATGTAGCCGGTGGGGACCAGCAACTTCAGCAGCAACGTCGCCGCGCAGAGCAGCACGACAAGATGGCGTTGCGCAAGGAAATGCCGAATGGCGTACACGAAATCCAACTATCCGTTTGCGGGAAAGGAAGCCACTCAAGGCACTTGCTATGTTGCAGTATCGGCCCGAACACCAGACAATTTCGAGTGGGCGCCTCCGATTACGCCGCCCCCGGTCCCATCACATTCACCGCATCGACGAAAGCCTTCAGCTGTTGGCGGGCGCCCGCCAGCACGTCAGCGGTCGCCCGGTCCGGTGTGCCGCTGTCGAGAGGCGGTGAAGGCGCGTACTCGGCAAACAGCTGGATCGTCTGCGCGAAGTCGAGCGGCCGCAGGCGCTGGACGAGCGACAGGCCCAGATCCAGTCCCGCTGACACCCCCGCGCCAGTGACACGGTTTCGGTCAAACACGACCCTTTCATCGACCTCGGTCGCGCCGAAGTTCTTGAGCATCGGTCGTCCGATCCAATGAGACGTGGCGCGGTAGCCGCGCAGAAGCCCGGCCCGGCCGAGCAGCAACGATCCGGTACAGACGCTCGCCACCCACTTTGCGCGCGCCCCCCGGTCGGACAGGAACGTCAACGTCGCTGGATCCCGCATCGCTGCCAACGTTCCGCCGACACCCCCGCCGGTCAGAAGGACATCGAGATCGGCTGGGCAGGTTTCGAACGTCGCAGTCGGCGTCAAGGTAAGACCATCCGCATGGATCGGGTCCAGGTTGCGGGCAACCAGATGAACCGTAGCGCCTGGTAGCGCGGAGAGAAAATAGTGAGGCCCGACGATGTCGAGCGGCGTCATGTCGTCATAGATCAGGATGGCGATCTGCTCCTTGCCGACCCAGGCTGGCGGCAATTCGCTCAGATTAAGCTTGGACAATCTGGTTGACCGCTCGTCCGCGTTCGCACTGCCGGCGGGCAAAGCGCCGGCGACTGGCATTGCTGCGATAAGCTGAAAGATGGTTCTGCGATCCATCGTCGTACTTGCCTATGAAGAGAGACTGAACACCTCTCTGACAGAGTTTCCGACTTGATCGAATGACGGTGTTCCCTCATTTTCGGACAATGCCAGGAATCATCGGCGTTTTTCTTTTCGACGGGTTTCAGCTCCTCGATGCCTCAGGACCGATCGCTGCGGTCGAGCTGGCCGGACGATTGTCTGGTCGCCCGTATTGCCTAGAATTGCTGTCGTTAGACGGCGGAGCAATACGGAGCTCGTCGGGCGTTTCGATCTCCACACGGAGGGCACGGCAAATCGATGCTGTCGACACGCTGATCGTGCCGGGCGGCGTCGGCATCGAAGTCGCAATGGCATGTACTCGGAGCCTTACCCTTCTCGCAACAATGGGGGAACCGGCGCGGAGGGTATGCGGTGTCTGCTCGGGTGCTTTTCTGCTGGCATCGGCCGGAATGCTGGATGGGCGTCGGGCGACCACGCACTGGGCGGCTGCGGCCGAACTGAAGAGGCGCTTCCCGTCCATTCAAGTCGACGCAGATCATATTTATGTGCGTGATGGCAGGGTCTGGACGTCGGCCGGCGTCACGGCGGGGATCGATCTGGCGCTGGCGATGATCGCTGACGATCTCGGCGAAGCGATCGCGCGACGAACTGCACAGGAGATGGTCGTCTACTATCGCCGGCCGGGTGGACAATCACAGTTTTCGGCTCTCGCCGCCCTCGGTGGGGGGGAGGACAAATTCTCGTCGCTGCTGGAATGGATTCGTAGTAATCTGGCAGAGCCGCTGACGGTAGAACGTCTCGCCGACCGGATGGCCATGAGCCCCCGCAACTTCTCCCGCGCATTCTTACGCAGCGTCGGCGTCAGTCCTGCGAAGGCGATCGAGCGCTTGCGACTGGAGGCTGCCCGAGAACGCGTCGAGAACTCACGAGACCCCATCGAAGTGATTGCAGTCACGATGGGTTTTAACGATCCCGAGCGAATGCGACGTGCATTTGTTCGCGCATTTGGATTACCTCCGCTGGCCATGAGGCGGCATCGGTTGTGAAATGGCTGAGGTGCGCCGGTGGCCAGATGACGATGCGAGTGGGTATAATTTTGCACTAGAGCGATTTCCCGATCAGTCTGCATCGTATCCGGCGTTGGCGCGAAGGTCTGGCGCGTGCGCGTCAGGATCGAGTTGGCGGCTTCGTAGAGCAGCTTGCGGACGGTGGCGTTGCCATGATTGGTAATCCGTCCCGTCCAGTCTAGTTCGCCGGACTTGTGCCGACGCGGGACGAGGCCCGGCGGCTGACCTTGTCAAAATCGCATTTCCGCTGAGGGGTTTTCCAGCGGCAGGCGAAAGAGCCGCTCGATCAGACGCCCGACGAGCTTCTTTTAAGTGCTCCAGCCCTCTACACCGGGCAATAGCGCTTGAATTTGTGCTAGATAGCAGACCGCTGGCCGGGCTCGTGCAAGGTTCCATCGCCACGGCACAAGTCGGCAAGGTTTCCGCATAGGCGATGACGTCTCACGCCGCATCCGTCGACGCACGACGACCTTGCCCGTCGCATCCAGACCGACCACGCTGCAGCTGTTCTTGCCCAGATCGATCCCGAGAACTGATACGTCCATGATCGTGGCTCCTTCCTCAAACGAACCGCTGTCGCGAGACAACAACGGTTCGGTTCAGGGGCGGGCCATCCATAAAGGGGGGCTCATCAACGCGCTCTTGACCGCTCGCGTGGCGGGTTCACCGGTAAGCTTCATTGTTTGGCTGACGCCCTCGGACTACCGCTTGCCTTCCACCTGACAGGCGGCGAAGCAGCAGACTGCAAGGAGTATGACGCGCTGATCGTCGTGCCGGAGCGCACACGAGATGCCTTGCTCGCCGACAAGGGCTATCATGCCGACGCCATCCGTGCCGACCTTACGAAACGGAACATTGATCCCGTCATTCCTGGTCGATCAAACCGCCGGATGAAGATCGAGTATGACCGGTCGCTCTACAAGCAACGCAACCGCATCGAACGCATGTTCGGCCACCTAAAGATCAACCGCGCCGTCGCGACCCGCTACGACCAACTGGCCACCAGCTTCCTCGGCATGGTCCCCCTCGAGACCGCCAGATACTGGCTCAAATTTGTCCACGCCGCCTAGACTACTGGAACGAATCATTTGCTGGTTACAGCAGCTCGGCATAGTCGATCAGCGACAAGCACAACCCATCAAAGCCTGAAAGATAGCTCCACGTCATCCAGCGCGGTCGACATATAACTTCCGCTGTTGCGGACATGATCGAGAAAGTCCGGGCTTCCGCCAGCGTTGTCGGCCACGACGATGGCCCCGGGGCGCAGGCGCCGCTCGACCATTGCCAACACGGGCAGATAGTGCGGGTTCGCACCATCCAGGAACAGCAGGTCGACGACTGCAGGCAGGTCGGTCGCGAGCGTCTCCAGCGCATCGCCCTCCCGCAGGTCGACGAGCTCCAACAGTCCGGCGTGCGAGAGGTTGTCGCGTGCGTGCGCGACCTTGGACGGCTCGAACTCGGAGCTGATGAGACGCCCTGCTCCCATGTCGTGCAGCGCCGCCGCCAGGTGCAGCGTCGAGAAGCCGAACGACGCGCCGAACTCGACGATCGAGCGCGCAGCGATGGCACGTGCGAGCAGGTACAGAAGCTTGCCGGTCCCGGGCGACACGGCAAGATGGATGTCGCTTGCCATGGCATAGAGCGCCCGCGGGTTGTCGCGCATCATGGACGTGCGCTCCTCCCCGGAAAGGGCGCCGAACCGTTCCATGACGATCCGCTTGGTGACATCCGAGTCGGCGGAGAGCCGGTCGAGCAGCGGCGCGAGCGGTGATGAGGTGAGGATGGTCATCGATCAGAACTCCAGTGGCACGACGGTTTCGCCGGGATGGCGGGGGGTTTCGGCTTCATCGAGCATCAGCGAGGCGACCGACGCGCGACTGATGCGGGCGGGGAAGAGGCGCGCGGGCACGTCATCCAGGCACAGCGTTCGCAAGCGCGGCCCGATCGGGCGGTCGGACAAGGGTCCGGCATGGAAGACCGTGCCGCCGGCCGCGATCACCGCCGTATCCGCCGCGACCTTGTCGTGGAGCTCGGCGCCCATCAGGCGCAGCAAGTTGCGCGTCAGCCATCCGGCCATCCTGGCGGAAGCACCCGTACCGATCGCGCCCAACCAGATCAGGCGCTCGGGTCTGGTGGCGATAGCCGCTTGCGCACCGGCGTGGAGCGTGCCGGCCTTGCCGCCCTTGCTCACGCCGAGCCCCGACAGGATGATGCGGCCGTCGCCGATCGCCTCGAGCAGCGCTCCCGAACGCCTGACATCGGCCTGGACGGCGTGCAGACGCGGTTGTCGTTCGACCCGCGATGGATCACGTGCGACCGCGATGACGTCATGCCCCCGGTCGAGCGCGAGACGGACCAGGTGGCGGCCGGTTCCCCCGGTTGCGCCCAGGATCACCAGCTCCATGACGATGCCTTCGTTCCGGGAATGCACAGCTTCACGCGCGGCATCGGGGCGACACGTGTAGGCTCGGCCGGCGCTCGCCGGACGTTCGATCGAGAAGACGTGGCGTTCATGGTGACGCCGGCAAGGTCGACGACGAGCGTGATCATGCGATTGCTTCCAAGCTGGACGACAGCACTGCCACTATCGGGGGATGGAGCGCGGGCGGGCAGGCTACGAAGTCTGGCGAGGCTGCGGTCCAGCGCTCGCCGGACAGATCGGTGACGACCCCGCCCGCCTCACGGATCAGCAGCGCGCCGCCGATCAGCCCGGCCCGCACGCTGCCGTGCTGCCAGAATGCATCGAGCCGCCCCATCGCGACGTCGACCAATTCCAACGTGCTGGGCACCGACAGGCGCACCAACAACGCGGCGTCGAGCATAGCACCAGCCGAGCGGAGCATCGCCGCGCGGATTTCGCTCGGCTCGCCGGGGGTGGCCTGACCGCTGGCGACGATCGCGGCATCGAGCGTCCGCTTCTCCGATACCGTGATCGGCCGCCTGTTGAGGAAGGCACCGCCCCCGGCCCGCGCGGTAAAGGTTTCCCCGGTCAGGGGAACGGACACCGCGGTCAGCACCGGCTCGCCGTCCCGCACCAGCGTCGCGGTGACGGCCCATCCGGCGCGGCCATGCAGGTGGTTGACGTTGCCCTCCGCCGGATCGGCGACCCACCATTCGCCCGGCGGCAATGCGCCTTCCGCCTCCTCGTCCACTGCCCACTGCGATCCCGGCAGCGCCGTGAGCAGCGTGTCGCGCAATAGGGCCTCGACCACCGCGTCGTTGGCCGCGATCCCGGCCAACAGTTCGGGGAGGGTCGTGGGGGCAGGGATGGCGCGGAAGCGGGCCAGCAGTTGCAAACCGGCTTGCGTGACGGCGGTCGCCACCGTTGCCAGCAGCACTTCGTCCGTATTGTTCGAGGTCATGATCCTTGGCCTTCGGGCTGGGTTGATGCAGATAAGGCTATCTGTTCCCCCGCCCATTCACTACTCGTGTTGCTCATGACCTTGCCGCCCGATCAGAAAGCTCTGAAACCGCGCAAATCCGCGCGCCAGACGCGTTCGGCGGCCACGGTCGAGGTGATCCTAGAAGCGGCGGCTCGCATTCTGGAGACGCATGGATCGGCAGGCTACACGACCAATGCCGTCGCCGTACGCGCTGGCGTGAGCGTGGGATCGCTCTACCAGTATTTCCCCAACAAGGACGCGATCACCCGCGCGCTAATCCGGCGCGAAACCGCAGCGCTGGAAGCAGCGATCGACGCGATCGACGTGCGGCAGGATACGCCTTCACCACTGACGCAGTTCGTCATGATCGCGATCCGGCAGCAACTCGATCGCCCAAGGCTTGCGCAGTTGCTGGAGGTCGAGGAGGACCGCCTCGATGCGAGTGTCGACATCGACCCGGCGCGCGACCGCGTCGTCACCAGGCTATGCGGCATTCTGGGCGTCGGCAACGGACCGGACGGACGGGCGATCGCGCAGGATATCGTCGCGCTGGTTGCGACCTTGGTTAATGCGGCGGGCGAGCGCGGAGAGCGTGACGCTGAGCGATTGCTTGCGCGGACGGAAACGGTGGTGCGCGCACGTCTGACCTCGGTCTGACTGACCGCAAGCGAAGCATGCCGAATGCGAGCCTGGCCGCGTACGCGTCCGCACATTCTAACCCACACGCCCAGTAAGAACACCGATCTGCATAGGTATACGGCTGCTATTGTAACAAAGTCGGCATATCCAAAAATGCGAGTAGCGCGACTTTAAACGGCCATCGTAATTTCGACTGCTGTTATCGCTATGGAGTCGGCCATGGATCACCCCGCTCAAACAAGACGGCGATTGATGCGCTCCTCGTTGGGGACCGGTGTTACCAGTTTCCTCGCGACCTGCTCGATCATCTTTCTGTCCCACAACCTGGAGTTTGAGGGGACGCGGATCCAGTCCGTGGTCGCTGCCGCTACCGACCTGGATTGCTCGTGACGCTCTCGCTGCGACATGTACGACGAATGGTATCGGCAGCCATGGCCTCGATGCTTTTGGGGGCTTCCCTATGTTCGGTGGCAGCGCATCGCGCACAAAGCGTGCCGATTGCACGGCCTCGAGACAAAGATCCGGTTACGTTCGTGTCGGCCATGCCGTTGGCGAAATATTGTAAGGATCGAAGCGCTAGAAGCGATCCGACGGTTGCGATCGTCGACAGAAACCGCATCCGCCATGTCACTTGGAAAAAATTGTCCTCCATGCCCGATACGACGCTCGTGGCGATCGACGGAGCGGAACGCCTTGCCTCGGGCGTTATAGTGATCGTCGTCGAGATCCGGTGATCCGTGGTGCGCTAGCGATCGCATCCGTGCACGTCGTCGATCTTGTCGCGAGCACCAATTTGCGCGAAGCGATGGCTTCGAGCCGCTGGGGTGAGGGTGTCCGTCAACCGCTCGCGCATATTGACTGGCCGATCATCGTCAATCCCGCCGCGTCCGCACGCATGGAGATTGCAATCGTGGGGTCGGATCGACACGTCGGTCCACCGTGAGCGTTAAGGCATCATTACGAACATCCAAGGGAACACGACCATATTGGATCGAACTTCGTTTGACGTGGTCGGATCTAACCTCTCAGGGCGTGGGGATTACGACGCGTTGTCGACTCCACACCATCGTGGCTCCCACGCCATGAAGCTGTGGTCATGGCTTGCGGATTTCGCCGTCGAGGCGGACAGGTGACGTGATCTCGACCAGTCGGAGGACATGATTATGAAAAAGCGGCCTCCACACGCACAAGACGGAGTTCGCATACTCTCGTTCCTCGACCAGCACCGTCTGTCCCATACGCCAGATCACTATGCTTTCGCCCATGACTATCTGAACGGCGATGATCTCCGGCTTCGCGAACGTGTCGACGATGCGATCGACGGCGGAATTCGCCTGACCGAGGATCAGGTTCAGAACCTTCGGCCAACCATTCGGATCGAGGCGCTGGTGCCCGAACTCGATCACATCGCCTTGCGTGTGCTCGACGTCGTCACCGACGCCATGGCGACGACGAATGACCTCAGCACGGAACTCGTCACGGCATCCGCTCGGCTCCTTGATCAACCTGGCACCAGTGTCGGGCCACTCCTTTCGATACTGATGGGACGCGCCGAAAGCGCGGAGGTGAGCTTTGCTCAGGCGGCGCGCCGTGCGCGCGAAATCCGTGCCGAACTTGCCGCCCTGCAAACCGTGGGGCTGCATGACCCTCTGACGGGACTGGCGAACTGGAAGGTGCTGGAGCAACGGCTGAACGAGATCGGTGGCGCTCAGGTGTGCCTAGCGCTCGTCGACATCGACGGCTTGCGCGTCATAAACGAAAGTCATTCGCCGGCGGTCGGCGATCGCTTGCTCAAGATCGTGGCGTCGACGCTCGCCGATGAATGTCGTCGTTACCTCGTTTGTCGCAGTGGCGGCGGTACGTTCGGGATCCTATTCGAGAATGTCGATCTTCAAGCCGCTGGCGAGCTTCTCGCTCGCGCATGCGAAGCTATCGGCGCACGCGACATGAAGGTACGCGAGACTGACCGTCCGCTTGGTCGTGTCGCGATGTCGGGTGGCATCGTAGCTTCTCGGGGCAGAAGCCGGACTGAATTGATTGATGCGGCGCGACACCAGCTTTGTTCGGCGAAGCTTGGTGGACGGGATCAGGTATCGGTGGAAGGCACCATGATCGGCGTGCCGGCTTTCAACAAAGAGTTGGGCGGCGACGGATGACAATGGGCTTCGTCAGACCAATGGGGCAGGGAGGCGTCGCGATGTCCTTTCTTCCACCATGTGGGATCGCGCTTGCTAGGGTGGGCGCCTTGGTCTGGACCCGTTTTCGTGGTGCCGCAGTGCGACTTCTATCTGATGCCCATCCCTTCGGCGGTGACAGGCGGCAGCCTTCCTTTGCACTGTTTCCGCTCGCTCGCTTGAAGCCAGAAGACGCGGCCGGTTAAACTGGTGAGGCCCGCCTGACGTTGATCGGATAACCAAACGGAGGCGCTTGTTCCGGGGGCGCGGGCGGGTCAGCCTCTGGGCCATACAAGGTGGCGGATATGCTGGCATGGTGGTCGAGACTCTTGGCACCTGGCGGTGCCCTGATCCTGGCGCAGGGGGCTGCGGCGCAGGTCGCCAACCCCCTGCTACCGTGCGGGCCAACGGCATCCGGGCCGAGGCCCATGCTCGGCCCCTGCAAATGCGGCGGCTGAACCTCTCGGTGGAGCAGCGCGGCGCCGTGGTCGAGGCAACAGTCACCGCTGCCTTCGCCAACCCCAAGCGAGAACAGCTTGAGGGCGATTTCCGCCTGACCTGCCCGAAGGCGTAGTCGTCACCGGCTATGCGTTGGATATCGGCGGACGCATGGTCGATGGCGTGCTGGTCGACCGGCCATGTGCCAAGGCGGCGTACGAGGCGCCGCTCCGCGCTTCCCACTATGCCACGATCTAGAGCTCATCTCGGAGGCGCTCGACTGCTGGGCCTATGATATCAGCGTCACGCTCAACGCCTCGCGGCCCCGGCAAAGCCGACCGACAACGCCTTCGTCGAGAGCTTCAATGGCCGCGTGCGTGACCAGCGCTGGCAGATACTCGTACCAAGATCGAGGCCTGGCGGCGGGACAATAACGAGAGCCGTCCTCACACGGCGCTTGGCTGGCTGACGCCAGCCGAATATGCTGCATCCGCCGGGGTTAACCCGGCGGATGCAGGCCGGAAGCTCGCATCGTACCCGGATGAGAAACCGGGGAACCGTCAAAGCTTTTTGAGCCTCACCCTTGGCCTGTTGTTTCCAAAAACCAGCTTTCTTTTCATCACGGCAGGCGTGCCCCACGACGAAAAGCGCTCCAACGGATAGCAAACCGGTCATGGCCGCTTTTCCTGTTCGATGATTGCTACGCCCCACGGTGCCAGATTGAGCGAAGCGCCGGGAGCAAGAGCGCGGCCCGACAGCAGCTCGGTGCCGCCCCCCGCCTCGGTCGCCGAACGCGCCTGGGCAGAGTAATTGAGCAGATAGCGTAAATGACGCCCATCGGGCGTGGTGCCGCCGCGGACGATCATCGGCCAGTGCTCCGTCGGCACCGTGACGCCAGCGCGGCGGACCTCGTCCGCAAGCAGCTTCTCCGCCATCGCGTCGGTCGGCATGAAGCCGATATAGCTGACCTCCCCTTTGCCCCAGCGGTTCCGCGTCATCGCGGCATAGGCCGGCCAGGAGGGATGCTTGTAGCGCGCGACGACGGTGGCGGTGGTGGGCGTCAGCATCTCCATCCACCAGCGTGCTCGATTGTCGTCGGCGCCTACGCCGAACGGATCGTCGGCAAGCGACACGTCGTTCGGGATGGTCAGCAATTGATAGGTCGCACCGGCCGCTTCCGCGATCGCGCCGGGCTGGCTGGCGTAGCGAACCTTGACGTTCTCGTCGGAGAAACCGCTCTTAAAGCTGTAGAGCAGATGGCCGCCGCGTTTGGCGTAGTCGTTAAGTCTAGCGATCTCGGCATCGCTGGCGGCATAGAGCGCCGGCACGACGACAAGCTTGTATTTATCGAGCGGTACCGGCGCGTCGGCGCTGATGAAATCGACCTCGATATTCTGCCTGTACAGCGCGTCGTAGAAGCCGCGCACCACGTTGCTGTAGCTGATCTGTCTGCCTTCGGCATTGATCTTGAACGCGTCAAAGGCGGTTAGCGCGTTGTTGCTGACAAAGATTGCGACCTTGTTGTCCTTCTTCAGGTCGATCAACTTGGGGCTGAGCCTTGCGAAGTCGGCGCCGATCGTCTTCGCCTCGGCATAGACGGGATTGGGCTTGTAGTCCTGGGTCAGCAGCCCGCGCCAATAGGTCTCGATCGCATTGGCGGTCGACGCCCAGTGCCAGTAGGACACCATGTTCGCGCCGGAGGCGAGATGGCTGAACGCCTGGAGCCGCAACTGACCCGGAAATGGGGTCCATTGCGGGAAGCCCTGAGCCTCAGTCTCTATCACGTAATAATTCTCGCCGGTGCGGATCGAGCGGGCGAGATCGCCGAAGAAAGCGATCTCGGTGCCGGTCAGCTTCTCTTGGCTGGGATGGTAGATGTCGACCCCGGTGACGTCGACGGCCTTGGCCGAACGCCAGTGATTGGCACGGCCCTGCAGTCCGGAAGAGTGGCCACCATCAAAGTCGTAGTCGAAATTGTGCGTGATGAACTGGCCAGAGCGACTATGCGCGCGGACCAGCCCAGACTGCCAGACCAGGAAGTCGGTGACCAGCTTGCGCTGGAAATCAGCGAAGGCGCTCGTCACGCTCGCGTTGATCGAGTGGGTCGTCGTCGGAAAATCGTCCCAGCTGTTGATGCGGTTCGACCAGTAGTTCAGCCCCCATGCGGCGTTCAGCGCATCGAGGCTCGGCCATTTGCGCTGCATCTCGGCCTTGAACGCCGTCTGGATGCGCGGCGTGTCGAGCGCGAAGCTCCGCGTCTCGTTGTCAATCTGATAGCCGATGACGGCGGGATGGTCTTTCACATGATCGATCAGCGCGACGATCACCCGCTCGCAGGCGGCGCGGTAATCGGGATCGGTGATGTCCATGTTCTGGCGCGTGCCATACTCCCCGGGATGCTGGAGCACGGCAGGGTGCTGTCGCGCGAGCCAAGTAGGCACGGCGTAGGTCGGCGTGCCGACGATCACCTTGATGCCCTGCTTGTGCATCGCTGAGAGCATCCGGTCGACATGGGTGAAGTCGAACACGCCCGGTTGCCGTTCCAACGTTCCCCAAGTCGATTCGGCGATCCGCACGACGTTGATGCCCGCCGCCTTCATCATCCGTGCGTCCTCGTCGATCCGATCGACCGGCGTATATTCGTCATAATAGGCGACGCCGTAGAGAAGCGTCCGGGGCAGTTTCACTTGAGCGGCCGTTCTCCCGGTGGGGACGATCGCGGAGGTTGCAAGAGCCAGTCCCATCATCAACGCGCGTGCCAATATCATGACCTCTCCTGTCACCTCATTTTTTGTAGGAGTATATGAAAACTCTCCGCTGAAGGAAATACTTTGTTCCCTCAGCCGCACCGCGCCGCACAGCCTGCATGGCTCGGGCGCAAATCCGGTCGTAATTTCCCTCAGCTGCTTGGGCGCGAACGCAATCTTTTCTCCCGCGTACCTCGACCTCTTCCTGTCCCAGCTTCTTACCCGCAGGCTTCAACACGCCAAACAACCCTCACTTCGCATGAATCGAGAAAACAGGGAGGACGTCAAACTCGATCCCGAATGTCATAGTCGATAGACCAATCAGAAGGGCTCAGGTCGGCGGTTCGCACGCCGATAATGCCATGCGAACAGTGAGACCAGCAGCACTGGAGCGGCGACAAGTGCCAAGACTATCGCGACCACGCAGAAAAGGTGTCGCTCACTGTCAGCAACCGGTCCGGCGGCACCAGGGGAGCCCTAGGCCAGCGCAGAGCAGCCGCCTAGCCTGTCAGACAATAACAGCGCGCTGGTACGGCCAGCCGCATATCGCGACGCGGTCACCGGGCCAACGCCCGGTGCCGTTCGCCGGATCAGGTTTTGAAAATGCCGCGGCTAGGCGGCAGGTTGCTTTGACCTACGCCGAGGACCGTAACCGACAATGCGTCGTCGATCGCGGTCCACCCCGTTATCAACCATAGGCTGTTCAGTTCGCGGTGGGGGTCGACGACCATTTTCGTCTCGCCTTGGCGATGGTGTTGTCGTCGACGGGCGCGGCGGCATTGCCCCAGCCGTTACGGATATAGTTTAGGATATCTGCTACCTGCTGGTCGCTCAGTTTCCAAGCGAAGCCGGGCATGCGCGCGCCGGTCGGATTGGCGTGCGTCGTGGCGGCCGTGCCGCCGTTGAGGACGGTGCGAATCAGGTTCAGCGGTTCGGGCGCCTGAACGGTCGGGCTGCCGACCAGTGTCGGCAGCATCGTCGCGACGCCCTGACCGTTCGAGCGGTGGCAGGCTGCGCACTGCACGACGTACAGCGCCTTGCCGCGCCGCATCCGCGCATCGGTTGCGGCGAGCGGCGTCGGCCGCGCTCGGTCCGATCCCTTCAGCGACAGCAGATAGTCGCTCATCGCGCGAAGGTCGGCCCGGGAGATATACTGCGTCGAATGTTCCACGGCCTCCGCCATCGGTCCGGCCGCGACGGCACGAACGTTCGCGCCGGTCGCGAGATAGCCGACTAGATCGTCGTGCGACCAGGTGCCGAGGCCGACATGGCGGTTGCCGCTGAGTTCGGGTGCATACCATCCCTCCAGCACGCCGCCCTGAAGATAGGTCTTGTCCCCGCCCAGCAGATTCTTGGCACTGTGGCACGCGGCGCAATGGCCGAGCCCGTCGACGAGGTAGCGGCCACGGTTCCACGTCGCCGACCGTGCCGGATCGGGTTGGTAGCGGTGATCGCGGAAGAACAGCAGGTTCCAGCCGAGCATAAGCTGCCGTACTCGGAAAGGAAAAGGCAGCTGATCGGCATCGACGGCGTTGCGCACCGGCGCGACCGTGTCGAAATATGCCTTCAGCGCGTGAATGTCGGCATCGCTCACCCGGGTGTAGGCGGTGTAGGGCATCGCCGAATAGAGCATGTGCCCGTCCGCCGCGACGCCGCGGCGCAGCGCGCGGGCGAACGCCGCCTCGGTCCAGCCGCCGATCCCCGTGTCCCGGTCCGGCGTGATGTTGGTCGATAGGATCGTGCCGAACGGCGTCTGGAGCGGTCGGCCGCCCGCGAAAGGCCTCCCGCCTGACGCGGTGTGGCACGCCGTGCAATCGCCGAGCCGCGCCAGATAGGCGCCGCGCGCCACCAGCTCCGGGGCGGCTGGCGGTGGTGGCCCGTCGCGCAACGGCATCGCGCGGGGTTGCAGGATCAGCGCCGCGGTGATGAGCAACGCCGAAACCCCCAGGGCGGCGATCGCCCCGCGCACCAGCCACCGCCGCATCATGCCAACACCAGCGCGCCGGGCGCCTTTAGATACCGTGTGGTGATCGCATGGGCCGCCCAAAGCGTCAGCGCCCCCACGGTCCCGGTCGGGTTGTAGCCGGCGTTCTGCGGAAAGGCGGAGGCGCCGCAGACGAACACGTTGTGCATGTCCCAACTTTGCAGATAGCGGTTGACCGCGCTGGTCGTCGGATCGTCGCCCATCACCGCGCCTCCCGTCGTATGCGACGACAGGTTCTCCATCGGCGAGAAGGGCTTGGCCGTATGTTCAGTCGGCTGCACGATCTTTGCACCCATCGCCCGCCCGATCTCGGCTGATCGCTCGGTCATATAGTGGCCCAGCCGCCTGTCATTGGCGTTCCAGTCGTAGGTCACCCGCAGAAGCGGGCGACCATGCCGGTCGCGATAAGTGGGATCGAGGTCGAGGAAGACGTCCCGCGCGGCGTGGTTGTCGCCCATGCAATAGAGGTTATTGGTATTCTGATAGGCATCGCGCGCCGCACGCTTCCACGCTGCCCCCCAACTCGGCGTGCCGGGCGGCACCTTGTCGCTCATCGCGATTGGGCGTCCGCCGGTCGAATGGACCAGCAGGTTGCTGCCGCCGATAAAGCCGAGCCCGGCATGATCGAAATTGTCGCCGTTGAAATCATCCACCGCCTGCGCCAATGCGCCCGCCCCGATGAAGGGATTGAGCTGCTGCCCCTCGAACCAGACGTCCGCGCCGACGACCGTCTGGTTGGCATAGTTGCGTCCGACCACGCCCGTGCCGCTCGCATGGTCGTAGGGGCGTCCGATCCCCGACAGCAGCATCAGGCGGACGTTGTCGAACTGATAGGCGGACAGGACGACGATGTCGGCGGGCTGCTCCCACTCGACGCCGTCACCGTCGAGCAGCGTGACCCCGGTCGCGGTACGGCCGTCGGGTGCGCGGTTCACCGTCATCACCTCCGCCTGGGTGATGATGGAGAAATTGGGCCGCTGGATCAATGCGGGCAGCAGGCACGCCTGCGGGCTGGCCTTGGACCAGTTGCCGCAGCCGTAGAACTCGCAATAGCCGCAATAGGTGCACGGCGCCATGCGGATGCCAAGAGGATTGACATAGGCGCCTGAGGTGTTCCCTGCTGGCACCGGAAAGGGATGCCAGCCGAGGTCGCGCGCGGCAGCGTCGAACATCGACGTCATCTGCGTGCGTTGCAGCGGGGGCAGGGGGTAGCCTTGTCGACGCGGACCCTCGAACGGGTTTCCCCCCGCATGCACGCGCCCCGAAATGTTGCCAGCCTGCCCAGACGTTCCGGTCAACCGCTCGAAACGATCATAGAAAGGCTCCAGATCGTCGTAGCTGACCCCCCAGTCCTGCACCTGGAGGCCGGGCGCGAAGGCATCGGCCCCATAGCGTTCCAGATTGTGGCTGCGCGCGCGGAAGTGATAGGGCAGGAAACGCCAGGTCATGCCATTCCAGTGCGTGCCAGCGCCGCCTACGTTCCAACCGAACTGGTAGGTGTTCCAGTTGCGAAGCGGCAGCGCCACCTGTTCGGGCCGGTTTCGGAAGGTCATGGTTTCGACCGCCATCGGCTGCATCATCTCGCGCCGGATCGAATAGCGCAGCTCGTCCGTGTCGAAGGTGGTGGGGAAGTCCTCGGAAGTGTCGCGCCAAGCGCCGCGCTCCACTGCGACGACCTTCAGTCCCGCGCGCGTCAGTTCCTCCGCCATCAAGGAACCGGCCCAGCCGAGACCCACGATCACCGCATCCGCGCGCTCGCGCCGTCGTGCCATGTCAGCCCTCCTGTGCGGCGGGGATGCCGCCGTATATGCTGACGGGATGCAGGCCCAGATCCTGCCCACGCCGTGCGATCAGGTCGCGATAGTCGTAGCGTGCGCCGGGAAACCCGATCATCCGCCAGCCCGCCATATCGCGGTTGCCACCGTAGAGCGGGTCGGCGAAATAACCCTCGCGCGTATTCTTCAGCAACTGGGCGAACAGCGCCTGTGCGGGCACCTGGGCCAACCGGATATTGTCGCCCTCCAGTTGCCCCAGCACGCTGTCTTGTGCGGCTGTATCGAGCGCGGCAAAGCCCTTGCCAGCAATCAGTCGACAGTGCCGATCGAGGGCGGCCAGTCCGGCGCGATAGCGCTGCGCGACGGTGTCGGTAAACTGCGGCCCTTGCTGCGGCGTGCCTTGTCGCTGGGGCCCAGCAAGATACCAGACGGTGGAGCGGCCATAGTCTCCGGCGAGCTGCCGATCTATGAACAGCGCGCAGCCCGCTTCACGGCCGCCGATCCCAAGATCGTCGGCAGGAATCAGTCGATCGACGATCGCTTCAACCATCGCGGCTTCTGCCGGCGTGAAGAAATGCCAGTCCGTGGTTCGGTCAACCGGGCGCGGAGGCGCCGTCTTGCTCCGCCTGAACGGCTGACCGCCGAATATGACGTGTGCGCCGACTGCCGTCGCTGCGAGCGCGAGGCCGCACGCCGCCAGAAAGCGGCGACGCATGATCGCCACGCCGAACGTCATGAGCGCGCTTTACAATTATGCATCTCAATCCACCCCCACGGAAATGTTCGGAACTCGCGAATAATAGTAAGTCAGAATCTGCGCATAAGGAGAGAATATGACGACATTGCGTAATCGATTGTCTTTCTGCTTTATGCCGCTCAGGCGGTGTCGTCCTTTGGTAACCCACCGGCCCACCTCGCGCAGTGAGCGGTGGCTCAATTTGTCTGATTAGGCCCAGCGTTTGAGCCGGTTGCAGATCGTCGTGGATGATCCGTAATCGACCGGGCAGTCGCACCAGCGGCAGCCAACCTTCAGCACATGCACGATGCCTAAGATCACCAGCCGGTCGTCAACCCGCCGCGCGCCGGGTCGATTTTTTTGGCAAATGCGGCTTTAATCGCAGCCCACGCTGCATCCGACGACCAGAACAGCGCCCCTCAAGAGGCTGAGTGGATTTCGACCCAAGATAGGTCGCGTCCTCCGAACTGCACGTGGGGCCGGAGTTAGCGTGCGATGCTGACATTCATGGGCATGGTCCCAAAGGGCCGCCCCAGGCGACCTGGTAGTGGCCTAAAGCGTCGAAAATAGTGCTGAGTTCGACCGCGGAGGACATGTGCTCCCGTGGCTGCATGTTTTCGCTATGGATCACCGTCACTTAACTACCGGTCCCGCCAGATATCTGCAGCTACGCTGTGAAACCGACGCTATCGTACCGAATATAAGGAGATCAGAGCTGCTACGTTAACCATATACATTAATATTTTCTAAACTATCGTAAAGCATTCATTCATGACTGATCACTCTTTTTATACCTGAACAGGTCGCGGTATTCATGCTTGGCATCGTAATGATTGCGGCATATTTGGCCGCGTCTCCTGGCGTTGATAAGGCTTCTAACAGTCTGTCCAGACGAATTTCATGTATCAGCGAGGTGGGGGCAATCTGTCCGTCTATCGCGCGTGTGCTTAAACGCCACGGGTACGAGGTTCTGCTCAGTAGCGGACGACGGGACGACGTCACGCCAACGCTGACTGTCCGCTTCGAAAAGCAAGCGGAAACACGTTTTTCATTGAGTGGCAAACTGAAATGGTCCGACGGCAGCGGTCGGTCTGGTCAGAGCCCGGATATGTCATTCAGTGTATCCGATGCGGAAGTCTCGGCAGGAATGCTGGATCGATTTGTCGAGAACTTGCTCGCCGAAAGTGGCTTTTTCCAATCCTTCCCCAACCCTCATAAAGGGAATTGACCTGACATGTGCATCATCTGCCAGATCAATAATCGTGACTCGAAAAAAGAGCACGAAAACGGTGCCCCTTTTCAAGGAACAGTAGACGCCCAGGGTCTCCCATCCTGGACGTTGGATCAGCAGGCTAATTACCTTACGGACGGCTATTGGAGAGACAAGTGGCAAGGGCCGCGCCGTTTTAACGTGCAGGCTGGTGACACGCTGACGGTTAACATCACCGGGCTCGATGCCGAGGGGCAGCGGACAGCGCGCGATGCGCTGGCAACTTGGTCGGTAGCCTCGGGTCTCAAGTTCGCTGAGGTGACCGGGTGGGCGCAGATCCATTTTGACGACAACGACGCCAATGCTTATTCAAACTCGTCGATCGCCGGAACCACCCTTCACAGCAGCTTCATCAACGTCGATCCAAGCTGGCGGCGGTGGGGTACATACTATTTTCAGACGTATATCCATGAGATCGGACACGCGCTCGGATTGGGCCACGCAGGCAATTATAATTTTACGTCCGACTTCAATCGCGATGCCAAGTATCAGGAAGATAGCTGGCGTTACTCGATCATGTCCTATTTCGACCAGGATCAGAACCCGTACGACGCAGCCCGCAAGGCTTTCGTCACCACCCCGGCACTGACTGACATAGTAGCCATACAGAAGCTCTACGGAACGCCAACCACGCGTTCTGGTGATGACATGTACGGTGATGTCCGCACGGACAGTTCTTCGGGAACTGACATTCTTGGCTGGTTTTCCCAGACAATCTACGACAGCGGTGGGTATGACACGATCAACATCGCCTCGCGCAATGGACACCAGATGCTCGATCTTCGTGCGGAGCATTTCTCGAACATCGATTGGGGTATCGCCAATCTTGCCTTGGCCCGCGGAACGGTCATAGAGGCGGCGCTTCTTGGTGATGGCAACGACAAGGTCATCGGAAACGAGGCTGCCAATACGATCAACGGCGGCGGGGGGGACGATCTGCTATACGGAAATGGCGGAGACGACATCCTGATCGGCGGTAAGGGAAATGACTTGCTGGATGGTGGCGACGGCATCGACCGCGCCGTTTTCGCTGGCCGAAGCAGTGATTATGCAGTCGTGTATGACAAAGATACGGGAGCGGCCTTGCGGATTCGCCATCTGCGCTCAGGCGCTGAAGACAAGCTTGTCGGCATCGAAAAGGTCGCCTTCGACGACTTGATGTTGGATACGGCAAAAGTCGTGACGCATTTGGAGGCACGTTTCGGTAAACTGTCCGCTGAAGGTGCCGGGCGCCACGAAATGGTGCTGTCCGCCGATGCGGACAAGAATTACTTCGAGAGCTTGCCCGATATCGATGGCCCCTTCTCTGCCACGGCGCGTGTCCGCTTCGACGACCTCAAGGGAGGGTCGTATCAGCGGGTTTTCGACGCCGGCAACGGCCCGTGGTCGAACAACGTCCACATGGGTCAGGTAGGCAGCACGAATGACATGGCGTTCTGGATCTTTCGCGACGGCGCAGAATACATGATCACCGCGAAGAACTCTATCGAACAGGGCGTCGAAGCCAAGTGGACGGCAAGTGTCGACGAACGCGGATGGATGCGCCTGTTCAAGAACGACGTTGAGGTGGCCCATGGGCCGGGTGTCGTGCCAAAGGATATCGATCGGGCAATCGAACTGATCGGCAAATCCAACTGGAGTTGGGACACGCCACTCAAGGGCACAGTCCGCGACCTCCAGATCGTAAATCACGATCGATCCGGTTTGCCAGACATCGATGGGGCGTTCAGCGCCACCATCAATGTGCGTTTCGACGACCCTGCGGGCGGGCAATGGCAGCGCGCCTTTGACATTGGCAACGGTGCCGCTCAGGACAACATCTATCTTGGCCAGTCCGGCAACAGCCGAGACATGGTCTTTCGTATCTACGATGGTGACCGGCCCTATACGATTACGGCCCGAGATGCGATTGTTAAGGGCGAAGCGGCGGAATGGACAACCAGCGTGGACAGCCACGGCTGGATGCGCTTGTACAAGAACGGCGCGCTTCTCGCCGAGGGCCAAGGTGTGGTGCCGCGCGACATCAACCGCAAGTATGAACTAATCGGGCAGTCCAACTGGTCCCATGACACGCCGCTTATCGGCAGCGCGACGAACTTTAAAATGGCATCCGTCAATACGATACCGGAGATTTCTGGTGAGTTTTCGGTGTTTGCCAACGTCAGGTTCGACAATCTCGCGGGCGGCTCGTTTCAACGAATTTTCGATACGGGCAACGGCGCAGGCAAGGACAACATCTATTTCGGTCAGGAGGGCAACGGAGACGATATGCTGTTCACCGTCATGCAGGGCACCAGAAGCTATCAGGTTCGGGCGACGGACGTCATCAAGCAAGGCGAAGAAGCGCATTGGGGCGCCAAGGTGGATGCGAATGGCATGATGCAGATTTACAAGAACGGCGTGATGCTCGCGCAAGGTCAAGGCGTCGTCGCCGACGACGTGATCCGCTCCATGGACCATATCGGTTCGTCGAACTGGTCGTGGGACACTCCGCTGATCGGCGCCGTCAACGATCTCTTCATTTACGCCTGACGGCTCGTTCACTCGATTTTCGAGGGCCGTCTTGAAAGGTCCGGTGTCGCTACGATGCCGGACCTTCTTGGGCGGCGTGATCAATCGGAGGTCCGGCTCCTCCTACGCTCCAGGACCTAGCTAATGCTTGCCAATCCGCCCCCTACGCCACGAATGCGTACCGCGCTGGCCCATTGCCGCCGTCACTTCATGTTCGCGGCGGGCTTCAGCGCGCTGTTGAATCTGCTCTACATCGCGCCGACACTGTACATGCTACAGGTCTATGACCGTGTGGTACCGACGCAGGGACACATCACCCTACTTTTTCTGTCGATAGTGCTTCTCTTCAGCCTCGCGACATTGTCATTGCTTGATCGCGCACGCAGTCGGCTGCTGATCCGCGCCGGCGTCCAGCTCGACGTCGAGCTCGCTCCGGCCCTGCTGGACACGACATTGGGCCGATCCGAACTCTCGGGAGCGGGACAATCGCTGCGGGATTTCGATGCATTGCGGCAGGCGTTCGCTGGCCAAGGCGTGCTTGCCCTGTTCGATGCGCCATGGCTGCCTGTCTACGTCGCCGTTTGCTTCCTCGTTCATCCGATGCTTGGCCTCGTAGCGGTCGCGGGCGGCATGGTGCTTGCGCTGCTAGCGTGGAAGAACGAGCGGGCGACCCGTTCCGCTAGAGAGCGGGCGAACGGCGCAGCCAACGCGTGTTACGCCAGCCAGGATATGATCCTGGGCAATGCCGAGGCCATACGGGCCTTGGGCATGCGTCAGGCACTTGTGCGCCGTCAGTCCCGCCAGCGCGAGACGATGCTGCGCGAGCAGACGACCGCCAGCCTGAAGAGCGGCGATTATATGGCCATGACGAAATTCGTGCGCCTGATGTTGCAGAGCGGTGCCCTGGGCGTGGGCGCACTGCTTGCCATCGACAATCTCATTTCGGGGGGCGCCATCTTCGCCGCTTCATTCCTCATCGCACGCGCTCTGGCTCCCATCGAGCAGTTGATCGGGAACTGGAAAAGCCTGGCTCAAGCCCGTAGCAGCTATCGCCGTCTCGAACTCGTTCTTGGCCAAGCCAGCGACATTCCTACGCCGACCAGGCTGCCGCGGCCGCGCGGCGCTTTGAAGCTCGAGGGTGTAACCGTATTGAACGATGCGCACGATGGAGCGATCATCAGCAATGTGTCGCTCCAAATCGCCGCGGGAGAGGTCATCGCGATCGTGGGGCCGAGCGGAGCGGGCAAGTCGACGCTCGCACGTGTCATCGCGGGTGCGCTTCGTGCGGATCGTGGTTCCATCCGCATCGACAATGCCGATATGGCGGACTGGGACCAGGAGCGCCTTGCGCGGCATATCGGCTACTTGCCTCAGGAGCCGTCACTGTTCGCCGGAACAGTAAAAGAGAATATCGCACGGTTCGCCACTGAACTCGACGCTGGTCCAGAAGCGGCCGACGCAGCAGCTATCGACGTGGCGGCGATCGCCTCGGCGGACCGCGCGCGCGTCCGTGAAATGGTACAGCACTTGCCTGGCGGCTTCGACTACATGATCCGGCCAGGCGGACGTGGCCTGTCTGCTGGGCAGACACAACGCATTGCGCTCGCACGCGCGGTGTTTGGCAATCCGACACTGCTCGTCCTCGACGAGCCCAACGCGCATCTCGATCAGGAAGGGGACGCCGCGCTCATGACTACGATCGAACATTACAAGAAATCCCGTCACACCATCCTGATCGTAAGCCACAAAATGGGTATCCTTCCGATCGTCGACAAAATCCTGCTATTGCGGGAGGGCAGGGTAGAGATGTTCGGTCCGCGCGACGAGATCATCCGGCGGCTTTCTCCACCGGCTCGCGGCCTGGCAGCTGTAGGCGTCTCCGCCGCCCAAGGCGGGTAAGAGCATGGCAGATTTCGCTTCGGCTGCTGGAAACGCCAACATTGACCCCGGTCTGCTAGGCAATCCCCGGCGCGACATCCAGATTGGCAGTGCGGTCGCCATCCTGTTTTTCGTCATATTCCTTGGGTGGGCGGCGTTCGCACGGCTCGATGCCGCCGTCCATGCACAAGGGACGCTGGTAGTCGCGGGGCAGCGTCAGACCGTCCAGCACCGGGATGGCGGCGTGGTGGCACAGGTCCTCGTCAAGGAAGGCATGCGTGTCGAGAAGGGACAGCTTTTAATTCGTCTCAGCTCACCTGAAGTAACAGCAACCGAACGCGGACTGTCCTCGCAGGCCATCCGGCTCCTTGCTCAACAGGCCCGTCTCCAAGCCGAACAGAACAACGACAAAAGCCTCGCGCGGCCGGCCGAATTCAGTACTCTTTCGGCACGCTATGAACCGGAGATCGCTTCCGCCATGCGGCTGCAAGAGAAGGAGATCCTTGCTCGCTACGCGACGCTTTCGACGCAGCGTGAGACGCTTGGGCAGCGGGGTGCTCAATCTCGCGCACAGGGACAAGGGTTTGGAGAGCAAGCCTCTTCCGTCGGTGTTCAGATTGGCCTGATCGATGCTCAACTTTCAGCGCTGCGACCAGTCGCGGCGAAAGGCTTCGTGTCGCAGACGAGGTTACGCGAACTGGAACGGCAACGCGCCGAGCTCATCGGTCAGCGGGGCCATTTCGCTGCCAGCATATCGCAAGCTCGCGAAGCGGTTCGTGAAAGCAGGCTACAGCAGATGGAGGCGGACCGTAGTTTTGCCGAGCGATCTGCCTCCGAACTGCGCGAGGTCGATAGTCGGCTCAGTGATATTCTGCCACGCCTTGCCGCGGCGCGGGATCAACTGGCGCGGACAGAGATTCGGGCGCCCGCGACCGGCACCATCATCGGTCTCAGCATATTCACTCCCGGCGGAGTTATACAGCCAGGGCAGCGGCTGATGGACATCGTGCCAGAGCGTCAGCCGCTGACGATCCAGGCACACATCTCGCCTGATGACGCCGATGACCTACAGGTCGGCCAGACGACGCGCGTGCGGTTTCCCAGCCTCCACGAGCGTGATATTCCAGAACTGAAAGGCGTGATTACTCAGCTTTCCGCAGACAAGCTGAACGACGAGCGGACTGGGGTCAGCTACTTCGTAGCGGATATAACGGTACCGCCCTCGGAGTATAAGCTACTTAAGCGATATCGCGGAGAACGATTTCATCTTAGGGCGGGAATGCCGGCCGAGATACTTGTTTTTCTCAAAAAAAGAACAGCGCTCGACTATGCTCTCGAGCCTTTGTTAGGCGGTTTTTGGTCGTCATTCACCGAGCATTAGAGCCCGTTCGAGAAAAGGTTGAGTTGCAGCGGCATGCGTGATGCAAGCTTGGGATGTGGGAAATAGCGCGCTGTGGCCGTATGGCTGAACGGGAGAAGCAAGCGAAGCGCTACCCTACCGATCTGACGGATGCGGAGTGGGAGATCGTCCGACCGCTCCTTTCCGCGCCGCCAAAGCGCGGGCGCAAGCTGACGACGGACCTGCGCGAGGTGCTGAACGCTTTGCGGTACGGGGTCATGATATAAACGGGAACGGAGATACGCTTGGCTTGTCGGAAAGCCTGTGCAGACCGATTGCCGTACATTCCTGCAATCCGACAGGGATTGTCGAACAGCCGTCGCGCCGTGGCGGTGGATGCCCAACGATCTTCCGCCTTGGGCTGCGGTATACCAGCAGACGCAGCGACGGTTGACGGCGGGATGCTTCGAGGCGCTGGTGGACGACCTGCGCGCGGTGCTGCGACAGCCGGACGTTGCGCTCCACACCCGAGAGCGGCGAGCGTGCAGGATGTGATGGGGGCAAGCGCAAGAAGGAGTCGAATATCCACATGGCCGTTGATACGCTGGGGCATCTGCTCGCCGTCCACGTTACGCCAGCAAGTGCCGACGATCGCGGCGAAGTGGAACGTCTTGCACGCACCGTGCAGGCCGTCACCGGCGATACCGTCGATATCGTGTATGTCGACCAGGGCTACACCGGCGAGCGTGCCGCGACGGCCGCAGCCGCCCACGGCATCGCGCTGGGAAGTCGTCAAACTGCCGGAGGCCAAGCGCGGCTTCGGCCTACTGCCACGCTGACGGGTTGTCGAACAATCATTCGCCTGGAAGACCCGCTTCCGACGCCTCGTCGAAGATTATGAAGACTACGCCGAAGCACTCACAGGACTTCACGGCGCCGCCATCGCCTGTCTCATAAAGAAACAGGCCACCGCCAAAGACGCAGGTTCATAATAAGTTCTAGGCGATTTGCAATCGCTTTGCGGAAACCGCATCGCAGGACTGTACCCCATACGTCAATGGACAAAAAAGCCCGACGCTCGCGCGCCGGGCCAGTGGGGAGGAAGGATGAAATCAGAAAGAAGCGCGGACACCGAAGTTGAAGCGTGTGCCGAAATTCTGAATATTTTTCACGCGCTCTTCAAGGACCGAATAGTCGAAGGTGTAGCTGTTAGTCAGATTGACGCCCTGAACGTAGACTTGGAACGCAGGCGTGATGTCGTAAGAGGCGCTGAAGTCCAGCTGGCCGTAAGCGCGGCGGTTTTCCGGCTGGCCGTAATCGCTGAAGCAGGTGCGCAGGAAGGACGAGCGCCAGTTGTACGAGGCACGGGCCTGGATGCCGTACTTCTGATAGAAAAGGCTGCCGTTCGCCGAGTGCGGCGACAGGCCGTTATAGCCGCAGCTGCTGTTGGTGTTTGCCGCACGCTTCGCGGTGTCGCTGACATAGGTATAGTTGCCCGCGATACCGAACCCGCCGATGAAGCCCGAGCTGATCCGGTCGGCGGTCAGCTGCGCGCCCACTTCGACGCCCGCAACCGATCCGGTCGCGCCGTTGCGGGTGCGCGTATCCTGGAAGGTATAGTTGCCAATCTGGATGGGCAGCGTCTGCTGTTCGAGGAAGTCAGAGAAGTCCTTGTAGAAGCCCGCTACGCTGACATAGCTGATGTCTGAGATGTAGAATTCGTAGGACAGGTCGTAATTGGTTGACTTGAACGGGCGCAGCGTCGGATTGCCGCCGCCCGACACCGCAGCGGTGACGCGGCCATTATAGAAGTTGTTGACGCCCAGATCGGTCAGTGTCGGCCGGGTGATCGTCTGCGAGAAGGCGGCGCGCAGCAGCATCCGGTCGGTCAGGTTATATTTGACGTTCGCCGAGGGAAGGAAGTTGCGATAATGGTTGCGGTAGCTGACCGCCGTCGGATCGCCGAGCGGAATGTTGAGATTGTCGTCGCCCGGATTGACGAAAATCCGCAGGATCGGCTGCGCGAAGCCACTGGAAACAGTCGAGGTGTCGGTGACGCGGAAGCCGACATTACCCGACCAGTTCAATCCGCCGAGCCCGACGTTGATGTAGCCAGCCCAGACCTTTTCGACCACGTCGAGCAACTGGGCTGGACGATCGCGAAGGCCGAAGGGCCCGCCGGGTAGCGCAAGCTGCTGCGCCGCGACCGCCGCCTGCTCTGCCGCCGTGCGACCCTGACGCGCCTGCGCCAGCACCGAGGGTTGCGAGAGATAGGCAAGCACCGCCGCCGGGTCGAAGGTCAGGAAGTTGACCGGCGCCTTGTCGCTGCCCGATATCTTGGGAAGATAATTGTTCAGCGAATAGGGCGACAGCAGGTTGGCCGGAACCGGGATGTCGTAACCGCAATAGGTGCAGACCGTGTCCGAATTGTCGGCAACGCTGTTCGTCTTGTGGCGCCGGTTATAGGCCATGCCGAACAGGATCGACTTGACCGGGCCGTCATCGTCGTTGCGATAATCGCCGTCGAAGTGAAATTCGCTGCCCTGATCGCGGACATGCCCTTCGCTGACCGAGCTATAGTGGGCGCGCATCAGCGACGGGTCGGTGAGCGTGCCCAGATTGCTGATGATCGGCATGGTGACGCCGGGCAGCAGGTCATAGCGCGGCGCGCTCTGCGCAAGCGCGCCGACGACGATGAACGCGCCCGGCGTGCGGTTCTTCGCTTGGGTGGTCGAGGCGTCAAATTTCAGATCGAGATTGTCGGCGACGCTCCACTTCAGGTTGCTGCCGATCTGGTAACTGTTGCTGAAACGGTTGCCATAGGTCGAGGCGTTGTCGTTCTGCGACACGGTCACCCGCTGATCGCCGAGTGCGGGATCGGTAAGCGCGGGATTGTTATTCAGAAATTGGGTGCCGGGCCGATTGAACCCGTTGACGGTGCCGTTGGCATTCGTAGTCAGCCCGATGAAGCGGGGCGTGAAGAACGGACCGAAATAATGGCCGTTACTGATGACGTTGAACTTGGAATAGATGCCGTCGACGGTCAGCAGCAGGCTGTCGCTAAGCTTGGCCTGAAAGGTCGATGCGACGTTCAGGCGCTCGCGACTTTCGTCATAATGATAGAAAGTGGAGTCGCGAGGGGTGAAGACGTTGGCCAAGCTGTTCGTCAGGCTCGCGGCGCTCAGCCCCGTCGAGTTCGGCGTACCGGTGATCACGCCCTGCGCCCCAGGCAGCCAGCCATGGATGGCGAATTGGTCGAACGCGCTGTAGCGCTTGCTGTAAGAGGCGGCGACGACCAAGCCGACCGTCTTGTCCTTGTTGGTAAAGGACGCGGTACCAGAGAAATCCGGGCTCGTCTTCTTGGCCATGGTGTCATACATGCCGCCTGCGGAAAGCGTCAGATGCGCGCCGGTCTTGCCGTCCAGCGGCTTGGCGGTGATGATGTTGACTGTCGCGCCGATACCGCCTTCCTGCAGTTGCGGCACAGTGCTCTTGTAGATTTCGGTGCGCTGGATCATGTTCGGCGACAGCACGTCGAATGAGAATTCGCGACCCGGATTGTCGGTGGCCATGACGCGGCCGTTGACAAGCACCGTGTTGAACTGCGGGCCCAGGCCGCGAACGGTGATGAATTGGCCTTCGCCGCCACTACGATCGATCGCGACGCCAGTCACGCGCTGCAGCGAGTCGGCGATGTTGACGTCCGGGAACTTGCCGACGTCCTCGGCCGATACCGCATCGACGATCATCGTCGAATTGCGTTTGATGGCGGCGGAGGATTTCAGGCTGGCGCGGATGCCGGTGACGACGATGTCGCTGTCGGCGGTCGCAGCCGTGTCGGGCGCGGGTGTGGTCGTACCTTGATTCTGGTTTGCCGCGATCGGCGCAGTCTGTGCCGAAGCGCCGGTTGCAATTGCCAGGCTAGCGACGGCGGATAGCCAATAGGCCTTTGTCATAACCCCCTCCATTGATCGCGCCCGATTGGTCGGGCTGTGGCGCATTGGCTAAAAGCGCGCCAAATTTGAGTCAATCAGAAAAGTAGACTGAAAGATCAGATTGGTCATAAGTGGCTTTTTGAGATTGCATTGAATGGGGGAATGCCTCCATAACGACGCCAGAGAGGTGGTTCGTAGCTTGTGCGCATGCAGGGCTATGCACTAACATGATATTTCAGGTGAGGGTGCATGTCTCAGGGAAGGATCGTCGATTTTCGCGTCACGCGGTTGCAGTTCCGTCGCGATCGCCGGGTAGGTGATTCGCAAGTCGGCGCCGACGAGGCGAATATTGTCGCGCTCGAGTTGATCGACGAATGCGGTCGCACGGGCCTTGGCTTCATGCAGGTGCTGTTTCAGCCGCTGTTCAGCGAAACGGAAATCGCCACGGCGTTCCGTAAAGAGGCGTTTCCGGTGCTAGAGGGGCAAGAGGCCGGAGCGCTGGCTCTACGAGTAGCGCGTCCGCGAGGCGGCAACGTCCGCAAGATGCTGCTGCCCTTTGAAGAAGCGATTCAGCACGCGGTCTGGGATTTGTTTGCACAAAAGTGCGGCCTGCCGCTCTGGCGTTTGCTTGGCGCGCAGCGAGACGCGGTGCCGGTCTATGCCAGCGGCTTGGACTTCCACCTGTCCGATCATGACTTCGCCGAATTATTTGGCAACGCCGCTCAGGAAGATTATCGCGGCTATAAGATCAAGGTCGGTCATCCGCGGATTGAGCGCGATCTGTACCGGCTGGACCTGCTGAAAAAGGTGACCGGCGACGATGGTCGTCCGGTAATGATTGACGCGAACGAGGCATGGACTGCTGCGGAAGCGCGCGCGGCGTTGGCGCTATTCGAACGCGCCGGTCATCGTGTCTACTGGGTCGAGGATCCGATCCCGCGTGACGACTTTGACGGGCTACGCCGCCTGCGGCTCGCCTGCCCAGACACGCGTGTCAACAGCGGCGAATATCTCGACCTGAGCGGGAAGCGCAAACTGCTGCAGGCGGATGCTTGCGACATGTTGAACGTTCACGGCCAGGTCAGCGACGTGATGCGCGCGGGCTGGCTGGCAGGCGAGCACAATGTCGAGGTGACGTTCGGCAACAGCTTCCTCGAAATTGGCGTCAACATGGCTCTAGCGCTGCCCGGCGTGCGCTGGCTGGAATACAGCTTCCAGAATTTCGAGCATCTGGTCGAGGAGCCTTATGTAATCCGCGATGGCCTGATTTATGGTCATGACCGGCCCGGCCACGGCTTACGTCTGCGCGACACTGTGCGCACTAAGTATCGCACCCCCGAACCGCTTTCGGAATCAGATCTGCCGCCGGCCCCCCGCTGGGAGCGTCCGGCATGAGCGTCGGCCTTACACCACCCGTGGAAGAGCCGGCCGCCGTGCTCGTCGCTGCGAATGCGACGCACGTCGTTACGGCTCCCTATGTCCAGGGCGCGCGCAAATGGGTGCTGCTGGTGTCGCTGGGCGTTGTGTTTTTCACGTTACTGACCCTGTATGCGTCTTGCCTGGGCGTGTTGCTGCCTAACCAGATTCAGGATCTCGATCCAGCAGGCAAAGCGAAGACGCTGGGCGTCATCTATGCTATTACCTCGGTGTTCAGCACGCTGACCACCCCGATTTCGGGTGCGCTATCCGACCGCACGCGCAGCCGCTTTGGCCGTCGCACACCGTGGATCGTGGTCGGCGCGACAATCGGCGGCATCGCGATCATCCTGACGCCGTATGGCGGTGGACTGGTGGGCATCACGGCGATCTGGCTGGTGTCGGTGGTTACGCTCAATTCGATGCAGCCGGCAATTACCACACTGGTTGCCGATCGCTTCATATCCGAGGAGCGCGGCCTTGCATCGGGTGTGGTTGGCGGTGCGATGACCGCAGGCGTTTCGTTCGGTACCTTCTTCGCCGGTACGATGGCTGACCGCATCCCGCTGGCCTATGGCATCGTCGGCGCTGCTATCATCGTCGTCTGTCTGGCGTTCGTCGCGATCAACCCCGAACCGCGCGTCACCCTGCCGACCGCGTCACCGTTTCGATTGGGTGCTTTCCTGAAGGGATTTTGGTTATCCCCGCGCGAATATCCTGATTTTGCCTGGGCGTTTGCGGGCCGCTTCGCGATCTACATGGGTTATCAGGCGATCCTGACCTATCTGTTGTACATCCTGCAGGATCATATCGGTCTCAGCCAGGCCAAGGCGAATGCGACGATCGCGACCATGTCGATCGTGACGTTCGTCGCGCTTGTGATCTCCGGCCTGGGTTCGGGCGTGTTGTCTGACCGACTGGGGCGGCGCAAGCCGTTGGTGTTCGTCGCCAGCCTCATCATGGCAGCGGCGGTGGCGATGCCGCTGCTCGTGCCGACGGTGCAGGGAATGATCGCCTACGCCGTCCTGATCGGCCTGGGCTACGGCGCGTTCATGTCGGTCGACCTGGCGCTGATGACGCAGGTGCTGCCCAAGGCCAAGGCTGGCGAAGAGGATGCGACGGGCAAGGACCTCGGCATTCTGACCACCGCGGTCAATGTGCCGCAGATCCTGAGCCCGGTCATGGCCGCGATGCTGTTGTCCGCGACCGGCAACAGCTATCCGACGCTATTCGTCGTGTCGGGCATCTTCGTCCTGGTGGGGTCGTTTCTGGTCCTGCCGATCCGGTCGGTGCGCTAAGCCATGGCGATCATCGACGCTCACATGCACTGTTGGTCGCTGTCGACGCCTGGTCACGAATGGCCCACCGCCGACACGCCCGCGCTGCACTGCGACTTCGGCATCGACGATTTGATCGCGGATGCCGACGGTACGCCGCTGGACGGCGTGGTACTGGTCCAGTCGCAGCCGACCGACGCCGATACAGACTGGATGCTGGCACTGGCGGCGCGCGATCCGGTGGTGCTGGGCGTCGTGGGATGGGTCGATCTGGCCGATCCCAATGCCCCGGAGCGGATCGCCGCGCTTTCAGCAGATTCGAAGCTGCGTGGGCTACGGCCGATGCTGCAGGGAATGGCGGACACCGACTGGCTGATCCGTGACGAAGTAGCACCCGCGATCGCGGCGATGGTCGGGCACGGGTTGCGTCTCGATGCGCTCGTTGAGCCGCGTCATCTGTCGATGCTGGCGCGCTTTGCCGATCGCTGGCCTGAACTGCCCATCGTTATCGATCACGCAGCCAAGCCGAACGATGCTCGCGGCGGTCTCGACCCGTGGCGCGCCGACCTGGCCACCCTGGCGGGGCAGGGAGTGTGGTGCAAGCTGTCTGGGATGCGCACGGAGCAGCTCCCGGGCGATCCGGTCGATGCGCTGGCGCCGTATATCGACCATCTGGTTGCGACATTCGGTGAACGGCTGATGTGGGGCAGCGATTGGCCGGTGCTCGACCTGTCGGGGGATACCTACACGCAGTGGCTGAACGACGCGCAGCGTCTTGCTTCGCAAAGCGGTGCGGCGCACGAACGGCTGTTCTCCGGATGCGCGCGCGATTTCTATGCATTGGAGAAGGCGGCATGATTCCGAAGATGACCCTGGCGACGTTGATCGCGGCGGCCCCGCTGACGGCCTCGCCAGCGCAACAATTACCCTCGCTGCCCGCAGTTCCTACACAGGCAACGCTGGCCCCGCCGGACTCGAGCAAAGCCTTTCAAGCGATCTCGCTGCCGGTTCCACCCGCAACCGTCCCTGTCGAGCTGTACGTCGCACCCAATGGCTCTGATGAGGCCGAAGGATCCCGGACGCGCCCGTTTCAATCGATCGACCGCGCGCAGCAGGCGGTCCGGCGGCTTAACGCGACTAACGACGTCACCGTCACGCTGGCGGACGGCACCTATTCGCTTGCCGCTCCGTTGCGCTTTACTGCCGCAGACGGAGGCCAGGGCGGACATGTCGTGCGATGGCAGGCCGCCGATGGGGCTCATCCGATCCTGTCGGGTGGCATGGCGGTGCACGGGTGGACGCTCGCCGATCGTGCGCGCGACATTTGGGTGGCCGGTGTCCCACGCGACCTGGATCCGCGCCAGTTTTATGTCGCCGGGCGCATGGCGCAGCGCGCGCAGATCGCACTGCCGCGCAGAGCCGTGACATTCTCCGCGACGGGAATGACGCTTGTCGATCCCGCATGGCGCTTTTTGTCCAGTCTGCCCGATCAGTCGCGGATCGAAGTGGAGCAGACGGGCTTCTTTACCGATCGCCGCGCGGTGGTCGATCATATCCGCGGCGATGCGATCGTCATGCAGCAGCCGGGATGGCGCAACAATCTGATCGGCTATGACACGCTGTCGCGTACGATAGCGGGCGATGCCGGGCGGTTGTTTCTGGTAAACTCACTGGCTTTTCTACGCGAACCAGGCCAGTGGTTCATCGATCCGGTAGCTGGCAAGCTCTACTATAAGCCACGCCCTGGCGAGGACATGACGCGCATCGACGCAGTGCTGCCGCGCCTCGAATCGCTGGTGTCGATCGCAGGCAGCTATGATCGGCCGGTCACCGACCTGTCGTTTCGCGGCATCGGGTTTCGCCATACCAGCTGGCTCGGGGCGTCGAGTGCGGAGGGTTATGCCAGCCAGCAGAGCGGCTCCTATCTCGCCGGGCTCGTTCCCGGATATCCGGAAGACCCGATCCGCGATTGTAGCTGGGGGTGCTGGGCTTTCGAGACGATGCGCAATCGCTGGCGGCAGCAGCCCGCCGCCGTGCAGGTTGCAGCTGCGGTACGCGTGACGTTCGACCAGGCCCAATTCTCGCAGCTCGGACAGATCGCCCTTGGCATCGGCAATAACCCGGAGGCCAATGACAGCGGCGTCGGCTATGGCGCAGCAGGGGTCGAAGTGCGACGCAGCCGCTTCGACCATCTGGCTGGCGGGGCGATCATGGTTGGCGGCATCACTCCCGATGCGCATCATCCCCCCCGCGCCGAGATGGGCGTCCGCAATGTCGTGATCACCGACAACCGCATCGAGACGGTGTCGCAGGATTACAAGGAACAGGCAGCGATCCTCGTCACCTATGCTGCGGGCACGGTCGTCACCCATAACGACGTATCCGATACGCCATACGATGGGATCGACATCGGCTGGGGCTGGGGCGTCAACGATCCCGGCGGCAGCGGCGCCTACCGCACCCGTACGCGTGGCTATTACGACCAGCCTGGCAATATCGTTTATGACACGCCGACTATCCTGCGCGACACCGTGGTGCTGGGTAATCGCGTCCACAAGGTGAAGCAGTGGTTCGCTGACGGCGGAGCCATCTATCACCTGTCGGCCGATCCCGGCGCGTTGATCGCGGAGAACTACATCTACGACGTGCCCGGCGGCATCGGCCTGTATCTGGACGAGGGCTCTCGCTACGTCACCGTGCGCAACAACGTGCTCGACAAACCCGGCGTCTGGCTGAACGCCAACACGATGGACGGTTATCGCCCGCATCGCACGACCATTGACAATGTAGCGATCGGCAACTGGCACGATGGCGGCAAGCTGAACGGCTCGTGGGACGCGTATATGAACAACCGGTTGATCGACAATATCGCAGTCACGAACGGCAAATGGCCTACCGCTGCAAATGTGGTCATCGATGCCTCTGGCATTAGCAAGAGCGGGCAATGACAGCACCGCTAAGATATCAGACCGCGTCGTCCCATGGCCATAAGGAGCGAAAGCCTGTAGTCGCCGAGGCCATGGTAAAAACGCCCCGCTCTACCCGCACCCGCACCCGCGCCGCTGATGCCGACATCGAGGATTCCGGCGATGTCGGCGTCCGGCTTGGCGAACTGGCTTATCGTCGCATTCTGGAGGGCTTGTTCGACAGGCGCATCTCCGCTGGCTCGTTCGTGTCGCAGGGAGCGCTGCAGCGCCTGCTCGATCTGCCGATCCAGCCGCTGCGCGACGCTCTGCGGGTGCTGGAGACGGAAGGTATTCTAAAGGTGCATCCGCGATCGGGCATCGAATTCCTGAAGGCGGACCTGGAGCTGGCGCGGTCAACCTATCAATTCCGGTCGATCATCGAACGTTCGGCCGCGCGTGCCTATGCCGAGACGGCTGATGAGGCCGATATCGCCGACCTGATCGATGCGCATCGGCAGCTGTTGGACCGCGTCCAGGCAGGAGGGGCGATCGATGAACTAAGCGTGGCGATGGAAGATCTCGAGCAGCGTTTCCACAGCAGCATGATCGCTGCCTTGCGCAATCCGATGATCGAAACCACGGCGCGTCGACTGAAGAACTATGTCGCCGTCATCCGCCTCGACCTGACATCGACGGCACCGCGCATGATTCGCACGATCCGCGAGCATCTCGACGTGCTGGATGCGTGCCTGGCACGCGATCCAATCGCGGCGGAGGCGGCGTTGGCCCATCACTTCCAAGCCGCCCTCCAACGGATCCTCGGCATGGTCTGACGACCTCTCGCTTGCATATGGAGACATGAATGAACCGGACCCATGGACCTTGGGGCGTCGGGCGGGGCCTTGCGTCATGAACCGCCGCTTCGTCCGTATGATCGACCTTGTCGACGATCCCGCCTCAATCGCCGCGTATGAGGCTGCACACGCGGTTGGCATTACGCCGCCCGAAGTGTTGGCGTCGCAGCGTCGTCACGGCATCGCCGATCTGTCGATCCATCGTCACGGAACCCGACTGATAATGGTGATGGAGGTGACCGACGTCTTCGATCCGGACGCCCTTGATCGCGAGGCGGCGAGCGATCCGGTGCTGATCGACTGGCACCGGCGGATGGGGGCGCTGCAACGGCCGCTGCCGGGCGAGGAGGGTTGGGTCGAGTTGCCCTGCGTCTTCCGCCAGAGCGACCACCCTTGAGGACATGACAAGGATGACGGAGATGATGATGGGTCGATTGGCAGGCAAGCGCGCTTTGGTGACGGGCGCGGCGCAGGGGATCGGCCGTGCGACGGCGGAGTTATTCGCGGCCGAGGGCGCGGACGTATTCGCATTGGACCGTAACGGGACTGCGCTGGAAGGATTGGCCGGCTGCGCGCCGCTGGTCGTCGACTTGCTTGCCCCGGGCGAGGTCGAGGCGCTGGCGGAGCAGGTCGGGACGCTCGACGTGTTGGTCAATTGCGCGGGTTATGTCGATGCCGGCGACATCCTGACGGTCGACGATCGCGGCTATGACCTGTCGTTCGACCTCAACGTGCGGGCGACGATGCGGGTGATCCGTTCGATCCTGCCCGCCATGATCGCGGCGGGTCGCGGATCGATCGTCAACATCGCCTCGGTGGCGGGTGCGATGATCGGCGTCCCCAATCGCATGGCGTATTGCGCTTCGAAGGGCGCGCTCGCTGGACTCACCCGCTCGATCGCGGTGGATTTCGTCACCAAAGGCATCCGCTGCAATGCGATTTGTCCAGGGACCGTACAGTCGCCTTCGCTCGACGAGCGACTTGCGGCGACCGGGGATGCCGAGGCGGCGCGCGCGTCGTTCGTCGCACGCCAGCCGATGGGACGGATCGGTACGGCGGCAGAAATCGCAGCCTCTGCCTTGTACCTCGCCAGCGACGAAAGCGCTTACACCACCGGTTGCCTGCTGGCGGTCGATGGTGGCTGGACGATGGCGTAAGACCGTGGCGACAATCGCATCCGTTGCGGATTATCGGACGGCGGCACGACGCCGGTTGCCCCGCTTCCTGTTCGACTATGCCGATGGTGGTGCCTTTGCCGAGGAGACGCTGCGCAACAACGTCGACGATCTGCGCATGCTGTCGCTGCGACAGCGCGTGCTCCGCGACGTGGCCACGATTGATCTCAGCACGAACATACTCGGGCGCGATCTGCCGTTGCCGGTGATCCTTGGCCCGGTCGGGATAGGCGGTATGTTCCGTCGGCGGGGCGAAATCCAGGCAGCGCGCGCTTCGCACCGCCACGGTTTGCCCTTCACTCTGTCTACCGTCGGAATCTGCGGCATGGACGAGTTACGCGGCGGTGTGCCTGACGGCCCCTTGTGGTTCCAGCTCTATGTCATCCGCGATCGTGGCTTCATGCGCGAGCTGATCGCCCGGGCGAAGGCGGCGCGCGCTGAGGCGCTGGTGTTTACCGTCGACATGCCGATTCCCGGAATCCGCTATCGCGACGCACATTCGGGCATGTCGGGGCGGTCCGGACCGGCGCGGCGCGTGATGCAGGCTGTGGGAAAGCCGGGCTGGGCCTGGGACGTCGGTTTCTGCGGACGGCCGCACCGCCTTGGCAACCTGGAGCCGGTACTGGGCCGTGACAGTGGCATGAACGACTACATGGGCTGGTTAGGCGCCAATTTTGATCCCGGGATCGTCTGGCGCGACCTCGATTGGCTGCGCGCCGAATGGGACGGTCCGCTTGTCATCAAGGGCGTGCTCGACGTGGAGGATGCGCGCGCCGCTGCCGATTATGGCGCGGAGGCGATCGTGGTGTCCAACCATGGCGGGCGGCAGCTTGACGGCGTGCTGTCGAGTGCCCGCGCCCTGCCGCCCATCGCTGCTGCGGTCGGCGATCGGCTGACGGTGCTGGCGGACTCAGGTGTGCGCTCCGGGCTTGATGTCGTCCGGCTGCTGGCATTGGGTGCGAAAGGTGTGCTGCTCGGCCGGGCGTGGCTTTGGGCCCTGGCGGCACAGGGCGAGGCTGGCGTCGATCGAATGCTGACCATGCTCGCACAGGAGATGCACGTCGCCATGACGCTGACCGGCGTCTCCTCCGTCCGCGCCATCACCGGCGATATTCTCTCCAACTGACACGCTTGAAGGAACTGAAGTTATGAAACTCTGCCGCTACGGAGAAGCTGGCCGGGAACAGCCGGGGCTGATCGACAACGATGGTCGCATCCGCGACGTGTCGGCGCATATCACTGATTTTGGACCCGAGGCGATCGGGCCGGATGCGCTCGCGCGTCTGGCTGCGCTCGACCTCGCCGAACTGCCGTTGGTCAAACGTCCCGTGCGATATGGGCCGCCAATCACCGGCACACGCAAGTTCATTGCGATCGGCCTCAACTATGCGGACCATGCCGCTGAATCGAACCTACCGATCCCCGAAGAGCCGGTAGTCTTCAACAAATGGGTCAACTGTATTCAAGGACCAAACGATCCCGTCACCATTCCGCGCGACTCGGTTAAGACGGATTGGGAGGTCGAGCTGGGGGTGGTGATCGGCACTGGCGGGCATAATATCGCGCAGGAAGACGCGCTGGCCCATGTCGCGGGCTATTGCGTGATCAACGACGTATCGGAGCGCGCGTGGCAGGCCGAGCGTGGCGCGACCTGGGACAAAGGCAAGGGTTTCCCGACCTTCGGCCCGGTTGGTCCTTGGCTGGTGACGGCGGACGAGGTGGGCAATCCGCAAGAGCTGTCGATGTGGTTGGATGTCAACGGAAAGCGGGTCCAGGACGGCAACACCGCTACGATGATCTTCACAGTGGCCGAGATCGTCGCCTATTGCTCGCAGTTTATGGCGCTGGAGGCTGGCGACATCATCACGACGGGCACACCGCCCGGTGTAGGTCTGGGCCAGAAGCCCGCGCCGTGGTTCCTCGAGGCGGGGGACGAGGTGCGGCTCGGTATCACCGGGCTGGGCGAGCAGCACCAGTTCTTCGTCGCCGCTTCAACTGCGAACTGACCCCGGTACGGACCGTGACCGTCGCTGGCGGTCACGGCCGACCTTTCCGCGAAGGATGCGGCGCATGGCACATTTTCCTCGGCTGCCGACGCGACCGGTCGGCGACACCGGGTTGCACGTCACCGAGCTGGGCTTCGGCGCCGCCTCGCTCGGCAATGCCGGCCGTGAGGTTCAAGATGGGGTCGCCCGACAGGCGGTGGCAGCGGCATGGGCAGCGGGCATCCGCTATTTTGATACGGCACCTTTTTATGGGCGGGGCCTCAGCGAGCGCCGCCTGGGCGATGCGCTGCGCGGACAGGACGATGGCATGCTGGTCCTGTCTTCGAAGGTCGGCAGGCTGCTCATCCCTGATAATACCTCGGGGCGCGGCGACGAGGTCGACGGTTTCGTCTCGCCGATGCCTTTCCGCGTGGCGCACGATTACAGCCGGGACGGCATTCTGCGCTCGTTTGAGGCCAGCCTGCATCGGCTGGGGCTAGACCACATCGATATGCTCTTCGTCCACGACATCGGGCGCTGGAGCCGCGGGGCCGCACATGACGCGGGTTGGGCGCAACTGACGCATGGCGGCGGGCTCGATGCGCTGACGTCATTGCGGGATCAAGGTGCGATCAGTGCCTTTGGCCTTGGCGTCAACGAGGTGGACATATGTCTTGAGGCGATCGAGGCCGCGCCACTGGACGTGCTCTTGCTGGCCAATCGCTATACGCTTCTGGAACAGTCGCCGCTAGACGCGCTGTTTCCGGCTTGTATGGCCCGCGGAATCGCTGTGATCGCCGGCGCGCCGTACAATAGCGGGATATTGGCAACTGGCACGCGCGGGACGGCGAGGCCAATCTACGACTATGCGCCCGCGCCTGCGGACGTCGTCGCGCGGGTGCGACGAATCGAAAATGTGGCGGAGGCATGGCACGTACCTCTGGCTGCCGCGGCCCTGCAGTTCCCACTCATGCACCCCTGCGTTGCCAGCGTCCTGCCCGGCATCGCCAGCCCGGGCCGGCTGCAACAGACTATGGACGGCTATTGGCATGCCATTCCGACCGGGTTTTGGCTGGATCTGGTCGCCGAGGAATTGATCCGCCCCGACGCCGTGTCGAAGGCAACTTCCCTAAAGGATCCATGTCATGATTGAAGCGAGTCCCGCTTGCGCCATTCGCGTCACCCGTCGCCTCCCGCCCGCCGTGGAAGCCGTACTGTCGACGCAATTTTCTGCAGATCTTAACGCGGCGGATGTACCGCTTGACCGCGACGAACTCGCCGACGCGCTGCGGCGCTACGATGTGCTGGTGTCGACGATCACCGATCGGATCGACGCCGATTTGTTCGCCATCGACGGCCTGCAGGTGAAGCTGATCGCCAATTTCGGTGCGGGGGTGGACCATATCGATCTGACTGCTGCGAAGCGGGCTGGGGTGGCGGTAACCAATACGCCCGATGCGCTGACCGATGCGACCGCCGAATTGGCGATCCTGCTGATGCTGATGGCCGCGCGCCGGGCGGGGGAGGGCGAGCGGGAGCTTCGGGCAGGCGGATGGACCGGCTGGCGGCCGACTCATCTAATCGGCATGGGGCTTACCGGGCGCGTGCTGGGGCTAGTCGGTTTCGGTCGGATTGCGCAGGCCACGGCGGTCCGGGCACGCGGGCTGGGGATGACGATCCGGTACTATAGCCGCAAGCCCGCCGATCCGGCCGTCACTGCCGCGCTGGATGCCGAGCGGTGCGATAGCCTTGAGGCCTTGGCGCGTGTGTCGGATGTCGTCTCGCTGCACGTGCCCGGTGGCGTGGCGACCCACCACATGGTCGACGCGGCGTTCCTCGCTGGGATGAGACCCGATGCAATCCTGGTCAACACGGCGCGCGGCTCTGTGATCGACGAAGCGGCGCTTGCCGATGCGCTGGCCACTGGAGCCCTCGCGGCTGCGGCCCTCGACGTCTATGAGCACGAGCCCAGGGTGCACCCCAGGCTGCTCGACCATCCCCGTTCCGTGCTGCTGCCGCATCTGGGCAGTGCAACGACTGAGACGCGCACCGCAATGGGAATGCAGGTGATCACCAATATTGACGCCTTCCTTGGCCGCGCGGACCTGCCCAACCGTGTGGTTTGACGACATGATCGCGCCGCTGATCGAGGCGGCGGCGCACGGCCATCCTGACCGTCCAATCATTGTCGGCATCTGCGGTGCGCAGGGCAGCGGCAAGTCGACGCTCGCCGCCGCGCTCTGTGCCCGGCTGGATAATACGGTGGCGCTGTCGCTCGACGATCTGTACCGGACGCGCGCCGAACGGGAGCACTTGGCTCGCGTCGTCCATCCGCTGCTGCGCACGCGTGGTGTGCCCGGCACGCACGACGTCGGGTTGGGGCTGGCGACGCTCGACGGGATTGTCGCGGGCGTAGCGACTCCCCTTCCGCGCTTCGCCAAGGCGATGGACGACAGGCTGCCGCAGGCCGATTGGCCGATCGCTCCGCCAGGTACGCGGGTGGTGCTGATGGAGGGCTGGTGCGTCGGTGCCGCAGCCCAGGCGGATGCCAGTCTGATCGAGCCGATAAATGAGCTTGAGCGGACGCAGGATGCTACCGCCGTGTGGCGCCGCCATGTCAACGGAGCGCTAGCCGGTGAGTATCAAACACTGTTCAAGCGGCTCGACTTGCTGATACTGCTCGCAGCCCCCGATTTCGACACGGTTTTGAGTTGGCGACTGCAACAAGAGCATGCCCTGAAACGCAGCGGCGCAACCGGGCAGGGGGTGATGGACGATGCCGCGGTCGCCGTCTTCGTCAGCCATTACGAACGGCTGACCCGCCATATTCTGGCGGAGATGCCGGATCGCTGCAATCTGCTCGTATCACTCGATGCGCAGCGGCGAGCGACCGCCGTGATACACCAAAATGGGGGGCTTGATGAGCATGTCGTTTGAGCCGGCAAACCATCCGCATCGGCGTCGTAATCTGCTATCGGGCGAGTGGGTGCTGGTCTCGCCCCACCGTGGCAAACGACCGTGGCAAGGGGAGCAAGCCCCTCCGTCGCCGCGACTTATCGAGCGTTACGATCCGAATTGTTATCTTTGTCCCGGCAACGTGCGGATGAATGGCGTGCGTAACTCGGAGTATGCCGGAACCTTCGTGTTCGATAACGACTTTGCCGCGCTCCTACCCGACACGCCTGAGCCAGACAGTGACCCGCTGTTTCCAGCATCGCGCGCACGGGGCGAGGCGAGGGTAATCTGCTTTTCTCCCGATCATGCCCGTACATTACCCGAGCTGACCGATGCCGAACGCCGCTCGCTCATCAACACGTGGGCAGCGAACTCCGCCGAATTGGGCGCGCGCTGGGCGCATGTCGAAATATTTGAGAACAAAGGCACGATGATGGGGTGTTCCAGCCCACATCCCCACGGGCAGGTCTGGGCGAGTGATTTCATTCCCCAGCATGTCGCACGGGAGGACGAGGCACAGCGCGCATGGAACGCCACCCGGGGCACGGTGCTGCTCGACGACGTTGCTTCAGCCGAGGCGGGTGGCCCGCGCGAGGTCGAGGCGAACACGCATTGGCTGGCGATTGTCCCTTGGTGGGCGGCGTGGCCATTCGAGACGTTGATTATCGCACGCGATCCCGTCGTACGATTGGAGGAATTGTCCACCGTGGCGCGGGATGCGCTCGCGACTTTATTAGGGCGTCTCATGGCACGATACGACAATCTGTTCGCGACGAGCTTTCCCTATTCGTTCGGCTGGCACGGCGCACCCCATTGTGGAGATGCCTCGGGCTGGCGGTTGCACGCGCATGTCTATCCTCCGCTGCTCCGTTCAGCGACGGTGCGAAAGTTCATGGTGGGTTTCGAGATGCTCGGTGAGACGCAACGCGACCTCACGCCCGAGCAGGCGGCGGAGCAACTACGCATCGCTTCACCCGTTCTGGAAACACGGGCATGAGCGGGCTTTCCGATCGGCTCGTGATGGGCTTCGCGGCGGCGTTCGGGGGAGCGCCAGACGGCGTCGTCCGGGCACCGGGGCGGGTGAACCTGATCGGCGAGCATACCGACTATAATGACGGCTTCGTACTACCCTGCGCGATACCGTTCGAAACGCGGATCGCGTGGCGCGCGATACCACAGCGACAGGTACGCGTCGTGGCGCTGGACTATGGCGGTGAGATCGACACGTTCGGCCTCGATGAGATCGCGCATCACCCCAACGCCGGCTGGCGTGATTATGTGCGGGGCATGGTCACGACGATGATGGTTGCCCAGACGCGTATGGGCGGTGTGGAGATGGCGATCTGCGGCGACATCCCGCGTGGCGCCGGTCTGTCGTCGTCAGCGTCGCTCGAGGTCGCGGTGGGGCACGCGATGATGGCCGCGTCTGGCTTGCAGGTCGATGCAAAGACGATAGCGCTGCAGGCGCAATCGGCGGAAAATGACTTCGTCGGCATGAGATGCGGTGTTATGGATCAGCTGGCCTCGGCGGCTGGCGTCTCTGGCGCAGCGCTGCTGATCGACTGCCGATACTTATCCACGCAACCGATATTGCTCCCCACCGATGCCTCGATCCTCATCATCCATTCGGGCGTCGTTCGCGGGCTGGTCGAAGCGCATTATAACCGCCGGCGTGACGAATGTGAGGCCGCTGCCGCACTGATGGGGGTGCCTGCGCTGCGCGATGCCGATCTGGCGATGATCGCGGCAACGAACATGCCCGCAGACGTCGCGGCACGAGCCCGTCATATCGTCTCGGAAAATCAGCGTGTTCTCGAGGCAGTCGACGCGCTTTCTGAAAACGATTTGGCACGTCTGGGTCGCCTGATGAACGACAGCCATATTTCGATGCGCGATGATTTTGCAATTACAGTGCCGAAGGTCGATGAACTCGCCGCGATTGCGCAATCTGCGATCGCTGGCGTAGCTGGCGGGGAAGGGGGGGCTCGCATGACTGGCGGAGGATTTGGTGGTGCAGTCGTTGCCATCACCCGCGCTCACGCCGCCGACGCAGTAGCCGACACTATCCGCCAACACTACCGCGCACCGAAGGGCGAAGTGCCTGATGTTATAATCGTGACCGCTGCCGCCGGAGCAGGTCCAGTGGTGTGTTCATAAGCAGACCGAATTACGTGAGTTCCGGCATTTGCTCTAAGGTATGTGAACATGCATCATGATATGATGAGCTTCCAACGTGCTCGCCATTATTCGGTGCTGCTGGCAATCGGAGGTTATTTAGTCCGGAGTTCTGGTGGCCTGGTTCGGTCTATTTTTTGAACCCGGTCACGCTGACTTTAGTGGTGCAACTCCATCTCCGGACAACGCGTGCAAGGGGAAGCATCAGATTAATTGCGCGATGGTCAAGCGATAATAGCTGCAACTTATGGAAGCGGTTGTATTCAGCTGCGAATCAAAAACACCGTACGCCATCTGTCTATCATTTTATGAAGACCGCCGCTCTTATCAGGAAAGGATATCGGGTTGCCGTATTATGCTGCATCAAATCGCTACACCGGTAAAATGTCGTACCGTCGTGTCGGCAGCAGCGGTCTGCATCTGCCCGCGATCTCACTTGGCCTTTGGCAAAATTTTGGCGGTGAAGACGTGTTCGAGACAGGACGTGCTCTTCTGCGCCGGGCGTTCGACCATGGCGTCACACATTTCGATCTCGCCAACAATTATGGCCCGCCCTACGGTTCGGCCGAAATCAATTTCGGTCGGTGGTTTGCCGAGGACTTCAAGCCTTTCCGCGATGAACTTGTGATTTCTACCAAGGCCGGCTTCGATATGTGGCCGGGGCCGTATGGTGGCCCCTCGGGCAGCCGCAAGCACATTCTAGCTAGCGCTGAGCAAAGCCTCAAGCGCATGGGTCTGGACTATGTGGACATCTTTTATTCGCACCGCATGGATGAAGAGACACCGCTTGAGGAAACGGCGGCAGCGTTGGCCGACCTGCATCGTCAGGGAAAGGCACTATACGTCGGCATTTCATCTTATTCGGCGGAGGCGACCCGGCGCATAGCGGCTCTGCTCGACGATCTCCGCGTGCCCTTGCTGATCCATCAGCCGCGATATTCCATGCTCGACCGGACAATAGAGACCGGTCTGCTCCAAACCCTCACTGAGAAGGGAATCGGTTGCATTGTCTTTTCGCCGCTAGCGCAAGGCTTGCTGACCGATAAATATACCAGCGGCATTCCAGAAGACGCACGAATGGCCAAAGGCCGTACCCTGTCATCCGATAGGCTCACGCCAGCACTTCGGACCACGCTCAGTGGGCTGGCAGGCATTGCGAAGGCGCGGGGTCAGAGCCTTGCTCAGCTTGCCGTGCTCTGGACCCTGCGGGCCCCGGTAGTCAGTTCTGCATTGATTGGCGCCCGCACGCTGGGCCAACTCGACGAGCTCTTAGACGCGAATGCCGGCCCCGCGCTGACCGACGAGGAATGCGGCGCAATCGACCAACTGCTAGCTGTCGCGCGCTAGCCACCTGGAACTGAAGTAAGTTACATTTTATGCCTTCTGGCGGAAGGGGGAGGCATGGATGGTTGGTCGTCAGGCGGACGTGCTGGTATTGAGCGCGGCTGATCGCGCGTTCCTTGAATCGCAGGTGCGGCGTCATAAGGCCCCGCGCTCGTTATCGGACCGCTGCCGGATGGTTCTGTTGTGCTCGGATGGGCTGCAGAGCAAGGAACTTGCCGAGCGCCTTGGGGTTCACCGAGCATACGGTGGGCAAGTGGCGGCGTCGCTTTGCGCAAGTCGGCGTTGAAGGGCTGAGCGACGAGTATCGGGCGGGCCAGCCGCGTACGGTAAGTGATGCGCAAGTCGCGCAAGTGATCGAGCGGACGCTGGACACCAGTGGTTCTAGCCTGCGCGCACCTCAACCATGATCCCAGCGACAGCGCGCTCCACCAGCTGGCAGCACTGTGCCAGCGATGCCACATGATCCATGACGGTCCCGAACATCGGCGCCGGCGCTGGAGAAACGCGCACTATCGACGCGCCCTCGGCGACCTGTTCTACGGTCCATATCCTCTGCTGGGGGCTACATGGATCACGCCTACCCCGCTCAGCATGCTCGATAGCGGCTCGGCGTTCTCTGTTCCTCTTCGGTGAAGAGAGGTTAGATCGTGGTCGTAACCAGAGTCACGCCCGCTTTTCTTCAGCTCAGTTCCAGATAGCTTCGGCCTCCCACCCGGGTAGGAATCCCCCTTGAACGGGACCGGCGAACGGCATGCCGGGAAAGGCGTGCCAATGCGCCTTCATGCGGGCGGGCCAGGACGAGCCGGGATTGATCCGACGGACGAAATAGCTTGCCACGGTCGCAGCGCCATAGACACGCGTCCGGCGCTCTAGGTCGCTCCCGATATGAACGAGACTAGGGGCCTCGAAAGGCTTAGGCACGAGGGGCTGGTTGACGATGCCCGCGTTCCAGAGACGGGAATGGTGGGCACTGGTGTTGCGCACGAAGGCCAGCGTCTTGATCCAGCTCACCAGCGTGTTGGGAAGAAGGCTGTAGCGCTTCGCGATGGCGGCACGGTCATTGGGATGCGCGATTTCGAGCAGCCAGGACAATGTGCCGAAATCCCATGCCTCGACCGCCATCCAGATCGGCACGGGCGGGCTGTAGGTGGCGTGAAACTCCTTGACCCAATCCTCCTTGGAACGGGTGAGCGCACGATCGGCGTTGGTGAGCCAATCGGCGTGACGGGTGCCGCCACCCCGCTGCACCTGGCTCGCGCGGTGGGCGTCGAGGAACGCGGGCGAACGGTGCGCAAAGGGGTCACGCTTACCGAGCGCATGCGCGAGATCCACGCGCAGCGCGACTTCGACCCGCTCGACCGCATCAAGGAAAAGGAGACGAAGCTGCTTGTCGAACAGGTAGAGATCGACGGCGTGGCGGAACTCGGCGCCGGCCTGGAACTGCTCGGTGCGGATGGTCCGCGTCGCGTCATTGGGATCGGGGGCGAGTTGCTGGAACGGCTGCCAATAGGGAGTAAGGCGCCCATAGCCGATGCGCTCCAGATGGAGGACCGCCTTGGCCTGGTCTGTCACCACTAGGCCGCGCGCCATCAGAAGGGCGAGCTGGTCGGCGAAACTGAGGTGGGGCTTGGTATAAGGCGGAAGCATCCGGCCCAGATATGAAGAAGGCCGCCCCTTGATGCCAGCGGCAACAGAGGGGACGGCCATGTTGCGACCGATATATGCGTGAGCGCATGAGGATTCAATTAAAAGTTGAACGCTGGTCAACCGCAGCCTGACATATGCCCGTTCGCGATCCGTACCAGCAGATCGCTGGCACTTGAGGGCCGCGGCTGCGTTGGGCTGGCTGTAGGACGGCAGGACGTGCCAAAACCGTCCGGTTGCGACACTCGCATCAGCGTAGCAGCTCAGCCGTTATTATTGCTGTTTACGCTCCCATTCATACGCACGCGGTACCAGCTTAGCGCCTTGGAAATCGGCGTAAGGTTCACCATCTTTTAGGAAGTCGCAAAGACGGGAAAGGGGACTTCACATGGCAACGAGGATGCTTAGGGGACAGGTGCCGACGCTGCCGATTGTCGATGCGCTACTAACTGACATCGCTAAGCGGATCCAGTTGTCACCCACAGCCTACGGCATTGCTGTCGATCGCTACGAGGCAGTTTGCGCTTGGTTGCAACGCGAGAACAGCCCGATCGCCGACGCGTTCAACCGGCTCTATCCTCAAGGCTCCTTTGCTATCGGCGCCACGATTGCTTCCCGACTTAAGAATGACGAGTACGACATCGACGTTATCGCAGAGCTAAACATCCGCGCCGATACGCCGCCAGCTGACGTACTTGACGCGCTGTTCGAGGCAATGAACGGCGAACCCGGGTCTCGCTATTACGGAAAGGTGCAGCGCCGGACTAGGTGCGTCACCGTCGAATATGCGGACATGCACCTCGACATCACGCCGGCGGTGCTGCTGCCACAGCATTCGGAACGGACGAGCGTGATCTTCCATGCGCACGAGGACGAACCCGCGCGCATGCACCGGCACATCGTCGCCAATCCTTGGGGCTTTGCGCAATGGTTCGAGGACATGACACCTGAGGTGCGCGAGATTGTTGAGGCGATGCTGCGCAAGTCAGCTGAGGCAGTACCCGATCAGGAGGAGTTGATTGAGAAATCCAAGGCACTCGTCGCCCTCCAGCTGCTCAAGCGGTGGCGCAATAAGTGCTATGACACGCGTGAGGGGCGTGCGCCGCCTTCCGTCGCCCTCGCCTACTTTGTTGCGACGAACGCCGCACCCGGCCGCGACCTCTTCTCCGAGCTGCAAGCGCAGGCTGAAGCGATGCTAGCGACCTTCGAGACCGCCGACATGCGGGACGAACTCGTCCAAGTGGTGAATCCCGCCTGCAGAACCGACATTCTGACCGATCGCTGGCCGGGTGACCTCAAGACCCAACGTGTGTTCCTCGGCGACCTGAAGGCGCTGTCGGCCGATCTGCGCGACATCGCTGCCGACCCCTCGGTTGAGAACTGCCAGACAGTCATGCGCCGTTTATTCGGCGAAAATCCGACTAAGGCGGTGTTCGAGGACTTTGCGGTTAAGTTTGCTGATCGCGCTAGGTCAGGCGGCCTATTCACCCGCGGGGGTACAGGCGGCATCGCACTCGGCACTTCCGGCTTGGCTGCCGCCCCGCGCGAGCCGGCGCGAGAGATCAAACGCCACACCGACTTCGGCGGGAATGCCTAAACAGCTGACAGCGAAGGAGCAGATCGCTTCCGTTCACCGCTTCTATCCTCAGATGGACGCGCTGATGACGGGGCCATCGCTGGTGATCTGGGAGGGACGCCTCGCCGGCTTTTCACGCTCCTACTGCGTCAGGATCTTTTGGCACCGATGGCTGGAAGGCGATGGCTCGATTGTCCTGAAAAGCACGGCACCACGCATCTACGTCATTGATCCGCCGCTACTCGACCGCACCGACGCCCGCGTGCCCCACCTCTACGGGAGCGACGGCCCCCATCCCCGCGTCTGTTGCTACGATCCCGCGGCGAACGATTGGGATACGACCAAGCCGATGGGGGAAACGCTCCTACCTTTCATCGAGCAATGGCTGTCGTCGTACGAATTGTGGAGAGTGACAGGCGAGTGGCCGGCACCCGGCCGCCATCCCGAGGTGATCCTATGCAAAGAGACGACCCTCGCCATCTCGACATCGTGCCCCGATCGGCCGGCACCCTCTACCGCTGCCGCGATCGCCAGAATTGGCCGACTGATCGGGACTTTCGCATCCTCAGCATTGATGGCGGTGGCATCCGAGGCATCCTACCGTTGGCCATGTTGGCGCGACTGGAACGCGACCACTTGGCCGGAGGCTCAATCGCCACTTGCTTCGATCTCGTTGCCGGCACCTCCACCGGCGGCATCATCGCTCTTGGACTCGCTCGGGGTCTGACAGCTGCCCAGATCCTATCGATCTACATCGACCGGGGTGGCGAGGTCTTTCCGCCGCACAACCGGGTGTCGCGGTGGTTCCGCGGCAAAGCGCAATATGTCTGGAACAGGTGCGACACACCGTCGCTTTACCGGCTGATCGACGAGGTCGTGGGTGATCGCCGCCTCTGGCAAAGCTCAATCCGGCTCAACATTCCGTCGGCCGAAACGAGGCGCTTCGAGCCCTTCATTTTTAAGACGCCGCACCACCCCGACTACAAGTTGGACTGGAAGGAGAGCATGGCGCACGTGGCCAAGACCACATCGGCAGCACCCGGCCACTTCAGACCGGTTGTCGCTTCGAACGGCTACGAGTTCATCGACGGAGGCGTGTGGGCCAACAATCCACTGATGGTAGCGGTGGCGGATGCCCTCGCTTGTTTCGATATCAAGCGGGAACAGGTGAAGGCGCTGTCGTTGGGGTGTGGTCAGACGCTCTACGAGATGTCCGCTTTCCGACGCCGCTTTGGCGGCCTGCTGTCGTGGACGACGCTCATGTTCGAGACCATGCAGATCCAGTCATCCAACGTCGTCGGTCAGTCGAGGCTAATCGCGGGTGGCGACCGCATTCTGAGGCTGGATCTGCCGCCCGAGGCATCGCCAATCCCGCTGTGGGATTGGGCGCGCGCTAAAGTCGAACTGCCGGCCGCTGGTGATCGGATGATTGAGGCCGTTGGGGACTTACCTGCGAAAATGTTCCTATACGGACCAGCCCTGCCGTATGCTCCAATATACCAGCCGCCAGCAGCTCCAATCGCATGACAGTGGTGTCACATCCGACCGGTTGTGACACTTCAGGCCCAAAAGTAGCGATCACGACGGCTTTGAAGTTTAGCGCTCCTGCTGACGCTTCATCGTCAGCAGGAGTCGGTCACGTCGCTGGCGGTTAAGCTGCCGGTTCTTCTCCTCCAGTTGAGCCTTTCGACTGCCGCCCTTCAGGACTGCCAGCGCTTCGGCAACGGGAGCCTCCAGGGCCTGAAAGTGTTCCGGGCGGACGCGATCCAGGCGTCTAAGCTGCCCGACATGGACGATCAGGGCCCAGAGCATGTATCTGCCACTCTGCAGTCGTTTGGCAAGCGTAGCGATGCTCCTCGGTGTGGCCGCCAGCCTAAGATCAGCGATGAGGCCAACACGCAGGAACTCGACGATGCTTGGCTCGCCCTGTTCGTCAAGCTGCGGTTCCGTGAGCTGCCGCTCCAGCTTTTCCGTGCCTAACGCGCCAGATAGCGCGCGCACCGTGATGTGCGGAAGCTGGAGCATCAATTGGCGCAGGAGCGTGGCGTCGCTCATCCCATGCGGAGCTTGGACTTCATAGACGATGCCGTTGGCACGGAAGCGACGCTCCTTCGCCAATCTCGGAGCGAACCGCAGAGACGAGCCCAGTGCGTGGGCCCACCCGCGCCAGATTGCCGCCAAGTGCCGCCGCTTATCGGCATCGGAGATCAGCTCCATGTTCTTGATCAAACCGGAGTAGAGTAAGAGCGAATAGGTTAACTGATCGCCGACGTCGTCCGTCTTCGGACGAAACACCTCTTGGCGATCTTCCGCGTCCTTCGGAAGGCCTGCCTCGATTTCCTCGTCCTTCTCCTCCTGGGAAAGCGGCGGGCTGAAGACCTCATGAGACGTCTGCTCGAGATCCGCATCCTTCCTATTGGTCGGAAGCGGCACATTATCAAACTCGTTTAGGTCGATTTGACGTGACCCCCGTTTCTTCATCCAGATGGAACTAGAGACCGGCCCCTCGAAGGGACGGACGGAATGAAGCGGAAGCAGTTTTCGGAAGAGCAGATCATCGGCATCCTGAAGGAGGCCGAGGCGGGTGCGGTGGTGACG
>JAAIGG010138952.1_pt1 | contig 47711 bp, 70 predicted proteins | sample 6487391 | NCBI WGS metagenome assembly JAAIGG01 (sample SAMN13974130, study PRJNA590717) | phyllosphere metagenome | biome: asymptomatic weeds; feature: pooled weeds collected from a community garden; material: weeds; isolation source: pooled asymptomatic leaves from various weed species from...
GGCGAAGGCCGAGCCCGGGGGTGCAATCTCCTGCGCGAGGTTGAGTAGCACGAGGTTGGTGCCGTCGTAGGTCAGCGCCGCCACGCGGCTGATGTCGCCGGGGCGGAGCGGTTTGCCGTTGGATCGCACGACGGTCCTGACGCCAAGCCCTTCCAGATTGGCCGTCACCGGCCCAGTGTTCGGCCCAGCGAGGCTGATGACGTAGATCGCATTCGTCTCGTAGTTGGTCGGGTTCGGTGACACGTCGGCCACGAGAGCGTTGACGGTGCCCGAGTTCGAGCCGCGGTAGACGAGCGAGCCGGATGCAGGTGCGAGCGCGCCGCCGAGTTGCAGCCGGTCGCCGTCGTCACGCAGTTCGATGACCTCGCCGGCCCTCCAGTCGTTGGCCTGGATCGCCGTGCCGTCCCGTCGGACGATATTGCGGTCGCCACGACCGTCGAGGCTAGCGACAGCCGGGCCGGTCGGCGCGTTGGCCGCGAGCACCCAGTAGATGGCGCCGGTCTCGTAGGTGAGGATGTCGGGGCTGACATCGGCGACGATGCGGTTCGCGACGCCGGTGTCCGAGCCGAAGTGGATGCGCTGACGACTCGGGAACTGAGCGCCGACCGTCTTGTCGAGGGCCGCCCTGAAGCTGGTCAGAAGGTTGGCGAGATTGCCGTCGTCGAACGCGTCGAAGCCCTGCGCGGCGATGAACGATCCGATCATCGCGCCGATTACGGAGGGCTGCCGCCACGCATTGTTGGCGAGCTTCGGGTCGGCCTCGCCGTCGACCACGCCCAGCAGACGCGCATTCGAAGCCTGATAGGACGCGGTCGAATAGGTATTGGCGCCCGTGCCCGTGGCGAACGGGACGAAATCATTCGTGGCCATGAGATTTCCCGGAAGGTCGCTCGGGCGACGGGGTCAGGGTCGGTCGAGGAGGAATTCGGGCGGCACGGCCCAAGCGCCCGTGCCCCAACCGGAGACGAACTTGTTCTGGACGCCGAAGCCGAAAATCGGACGGCGGTCGACAGAGGTGATGCGATAGGCGACCGACACGCCGCCCGGCTTGATCGGGATGGCGTTCTGCGCGAGCAGGCCGAGCGCCATCTGCGAAGGGATCTTGCCGGCCACGCAGACAGTCATGGCGACATCGACTTGGCCGAGGTCGTTGGCGGTCTGCGCGCCGCGCCAGTTCGCCTGCCCCCACCCGCGGCCCGCCATTCCCCATGCGAAGGCTGAAGCCGGATAGGGCACCTGCGCCCTGTCCTGCACGAAGACAAAGGTGTCAGGATCGACAAAGAAGGCGTCGAACGCAGCCTGCGCGCCCGGAACCGTGCCGTCCCATCGCTTGGCCAGGATGTTGGCCCGTAGCAGGCGGCGATAGGTCTCATCATCCAGTCGATAGACGCCGAACTGGCCTGAGAATGGCCCTTTCCAGACCCCTTGCCCCCACCCCCGGATCGAGTCGCCCCAAGCGAACCACGGTTGCGGGATCGGGATACGCACGCTGCGGTCGCGCCCAACCCGCACGCCGACCGCGTCGAGCTGCGCGCCGATGGTGGCGTCGAGATCGAAGGCCGCCGGCAGCGAGGCAACGACCGCGCCGGCATCGGCCACCGGCTCGACGGTCGCCCGCACCGTTGCGGTGAACCGCGCGTGCCCCGATTGCCATGGCGTGATCCGCGCGACGTAGGTGTCGGCCGAGCGTGGCATCAGACGACTGTCACCATGACGTCGGCGGGGTCGGCGACGAGCCGCTCATTGTAGGCGGCGCCGATGTCGCCATAGGCATCGTTCGAGGTGTTGGCGCGCCGCGCCGACAGGCCGACGATCTCGAAGGTAATCGAGCGCGGATCGCCGGTCAGGTTGGCCGCCGGATAGCCGCCCGCCAGCGATTGCCCTTCGCCGATGCCGAGTCCGTTGGTGTAGGCGGCGAGCGCGGACTGGATGGCGCTGCGCACGTCGACCGTGTAGCCGTCGCGCGCCCGCAAGCTCACCTGCCATGCGACCTTGGTCAGGACCGTCCGCGAGAACCGGATCGGGTGGGCGATGCCGTAGGCGTCCTTGCGGGTGACGAGGATGTCGCCATAGGTGCCGACCCCGGGCGTCTTCTTCGCCGCGATCAGCGCCGCGATGTTGTCGGCATCGCCACCCTCAACGATGACCGCCAGCGCGTGGGCCGGGATGCCGTTCGCGTCGGGCACGTTGCCGTCGTTCTCGTAGACCCGCAGGCGGTTGACGCCCTGGATGGCGAGGATGGCCCCGGCCATCGCCTCTAGCGCGGTCTGAGCCGGCAAGCCGGTTGAAAGCGCCTGTCGCCGCCGCAGTTGGCTGTCGGTCTCGATCGGCAGGCCGGGCGCCGCGGCCGAGGGGTTGGTGACGGACTGCCACCCGAGCGTCGGCGTCGCGATGCTTGTGATCGTGCCGGTCGGCGCGGCGACGGCGCCGAGCACAGAGCACGTCGCGGTGACGCGGATCTGGCCGGCGCGCGGGATCGTGACACTCTCCGGCAGGTTCCATCGCAAGCCGTTGGCATCGCGCACGGCGCCCTCGGTAATGACCGAGCCGACCTGTCCGACAATCAGAAGGTCGACCGTGGAATAGGTCGCGGACTTGCGGCGGATGCCGTTGGTCTTCACCACCGAAGAGAGGCCGGCGCCTCGCGCGGTTGCGGGCGAGAACGCGTTGTAGGCGGCGACGGTCTCGCCATTCGCGTCGTGGATCGAGTTCGCCCACAACGCCACAAGCTGACCATCCTGGCTGTCGGCGCCGAGGTAGACGTCCTGCCCGTAGATGCCGCGATAGGCGCTCTGGCAGTAGCCCAGCACGTTCTCGAACGTCGGCCGGACGATGCCGGCGTCGGTGATCTGGCAGACGGGGGTGGTGCCCATGTCAGCGCGCCTCGCGGACCGATGTGGTGACGGTCGCGGCGTTCGTGGTCCGGCCCTGCGGATCGGTCCGGCCGAACGCGGTCTTGATCGTCGCGGCGACCGTGAATCCGCGCGTGTCGCGGTTCAGGACGCTGTCGTAGCGCTGGATCTCGGTGACGCCCGGCGTGTCGAGAATGCGGGCGCGCAGAGCCGGATCGCGCATCGCCTCGGTGCGCCGGCCGAGCACGGCCGTTTCGTAGGGCGTGCCCTCGTCGAGATCGAGATACCACTGGCCGGACCAGAGCTGCAGGCGACTCTCCACGATCTGCGCCACCGCCTCGGGTGTGTCACGGTGGAAGGCGGCCTGGTTGCCGCCGAGCACCATGTCGCCGGTCTCGTCGACCTTGCGCACGCGCATCAGCGGATCACCCTCGCGAGCGCGTAGGAGGCGCGCTGGACGCCGTCGGCGGGGGTCTGGGCGGCCATGGCAAGCAGGACGGCCCCAGCGCCGATCAGCGCGCCCACGAAGCCGTTGGCGATGCCGGTGAAGCCGCCGCCGACCTGGCCGGAGAGGGATGGCGCGCTGAAGCTCTTGGCCGAGGAGACCGCGTCATCGAAATGCGCCGCCCCCTTGAACGTCGTGCCCTTGGCCGCATCCACGGCGAGCGCGGTTGCGGTCTTGATGGAAATGCCACCGGTCGGATTGACCGACACGACGTGCTTGCCGCCATCCGCTGCCATGGACGGCCCGTTCTTTGGATGGAGGTCGAACACGTGCTTGCCGTCGTCGGAGCGCATCTGTGCCGACTCGGTCGAGTAGTTCTGGAGCTTGCGCTTGCCGCTGCGGATGCCGGGGATGAAGATCCCGTCCGACAGGCTGTTGCGGCGCGCGTCGATCGCGGGCTGCGCGCCGCCCTGCTGGTGCCAAGCGTCGAAGCCCCGCGAGGTCATGAGCATCACACCTTCCTCGCCCGACTTGATCGGGAAGGTGGCCGTCATGCCGCCGCCGGCCGCGAACTGAATCGGCACGTCGGAGAACGCCGGCATCTCGACCAGCTTCTCGGTCCCGTCCGGCAGCTTTTGGACCGCCTTCACCAGGGCCTGCAGCTTCACGGTGTGCCCGTCTTTGCTGTCTTCCGACACGCCGACCGGGATGGCGATGTGCAGTCCGGACAGCACCGCGTCACGGATTGTCTCGTGCAACTCGGTGTCATTCTCGAAGCGGTATCTAGGGTCCATCCGCTACCTCCTTCCGCCCGTTCCGACGGGTCGTCTCGACAACCACGAGGCATGCGATAGGCTTAACCGCCGCGCGCCATAGAGGCGGGCCCGAAAGCGAGCCGTTGCCATGTGGTGGCCCTTCCGTCGGAAGTCTGAGCCGTCTCCCGCGCAGCCGGAGCGGTACTCTGTTGCGATCCCGATGCCCGAGGGCATCGACCCGACCGCCTTTGATCGCATCCCCCGAAAGCTCTGGAAGGACGATCCCGAAGGCGCCGCCGCACTGATGCGCGACAAGAGCTTGAAGATCTTCAATTTCGACCGTGACCGTGCCGAGTACGTCGGCTGCAAGTTCTACATCTGGCGAACGGTCGGGGATGGAGATGTCTGCGAGGTCTGCGCCCAGCGGGACGGCAAGCGGTTCTCGTACCGGAAGGAACCGCCCCACGGCCATGCGGGTATCTGCACGGCCTGCCCGCAGGGGTACTGCCGCTGCTATGCCGAACCGATCATCCCTGATTAGGACACCATGATGCGTGTTGCTCTCGCCCTCGCCGCCGTTCTGACCGTATCGCCCTGTCTCGGAGCAGAGAGGGCTCCAACGTTCCCCAAGAACACCGGCTACGAAGAGGCCCGTCGCAGCTTGATTGCGCTCGGATGGTCTCCCGTAACGATGCCCGGCGCGGATAGGTGCGAGCAAGATGATGACCGGTGTCGTGGACGGCCCGAGATGGAGGCGTGCGCGGGCACTGGCATGGGAAACTGCTCGTTTACATGGCGGCGCGGCGACACTCTGATTGCGGTCGGCACAGTCGGCGAAACGAGCCCCGTAGTTGTGGGTGTCCGGTGCCGCTCTGGTTGTCGCTAACGGATGGCGGTCTGGGCATCCCGTAGGGCGGTTCCAGAATAGCGGTCCATCGCCCGTTCCCATCGTTGCGTGTCCGACCGGCCGTCGCCACCCTGCTGGGTCACAGTGTTGGTGATGCTGATGCTGCGATTGTCGTTGGTCGTGGCGTTCGATGTCGAATGGCCCATCGGGGCGGAATTGTTGAAAATCGAATTGAACCGGTCTGCCGTCATACCGCCGCCCGGCATTTCCATCTTGGGGAAGCTCTGCGGCTTGTAGGCGGGGGCGTTGCTATCGACCTTTGACTGCGCAGCCTGTTGCTGCTGGGCCTCCACGGCACCCATGACTTGTCCAGGGGTGATGGACGCCCGCTGGCCCGGATAGTAGCCCTGCCCGCCCTCCGTCGGGAATGAGGCCCATTCCTGCGCTAGGGCCTTGAGGATGGCGCTGCGCGTGTTTCCCTCTCGCTTGGCTTGGGCCATGCGGCGCTGATAAAGGCGCGTCGCGAGTCGGTCTTGCAGAGCGCCGTCGAATTTTTCCTGGCCGGTGAGGCCCAATTCTTTACGGAGCCCGTTGAGCGTCTTCCGCATGAACTGATATCGGCCGATCGCCGACGAGCCCTTCATGCCGGACTGGATGCTGTCTATTTCATCAAGCGTCTTGTCGGTGAGCGTGCCGCCGACCTGATGATTGAACGAGTCGTTGTAGCCCCGCCTGGTCGTCCCCTCAGCCTTTGCAATCAGGTCAAGGATTGGACCGGCCGACGTCATCTCGGCATCCGACGCTCCCCCAGACCGCCCGGCGTTCGATGCGCCCGATTCGCCGCTCTCGCTGGTGCTCAGCCCGATCTTGCGCCGCAGCGCATCGTATCCGCGCCGAAGCAACCCCGGCCGCTCGGCCTCACGCTCTCGGTTCAGATCGCGTTCGACCTGCTGCGTCACGTCCTTGTCGGTGCCGAACAGGTGGTTGAAGACGCGCCCGAGCACGCTGTCGCCGCTGCCGATCAACCCGAGCTTCGCCAGCAGGGAGATGACGCGCTCGATGGCCTTCCCGACGAGGAAGAGCTTGTTGCCGATATTCTCCAGCGTCTTGGCCAGATCGCCGTTTTCCAGGCTCTTGGTGAAGGTGTCGATCCCGCGGCCGACGCTGGCGAAGAACTCCGCGATTTCCTGCGGGTGCGCCTCGATCCAGCCGAGCAACCCCTTCGCGACGCGCTCTAGGGCCGGCGCGAGGTCGATCAGGAGCTTTTGCGCGAACGTGGTCGCAAGCGCCGTCAGGGATGTCAGCGAGCGTTGGAAGCTCGCGCCGGCCTTGCCCGCCTTCTCGTTGTCGAGCCCGATGGATGCAGCGATCCTTCCGTACTCGGTCTGATAGGTGCGGAACTGCTGCATCTGCCGGGAGAGCATCTCAAAGGTGCCCTCATCGATGCCAAGTAGCTCGGCGTATTGCGCGCCGACGTAGTGCGGATGTCGCTTGCGGATGGCATCAATGCTGTCGATCAGCACATCGACGCTGTCGCGCGCCTTACCCCCCTCGGTCGTTGCGACGCCCAGATCGCTGATGAACTTCTGAATTCCGGGGTTTGTCCGCAGCGAGCGGGTGAAGCTTTCGATGGCGCCGGTGGCCTGCTCCGACGACCCGCCGATCTGCGAGAACGCGTACTGAAGGCTGCGCAGGTTCTGCACCGACGCCCCGGTCCGCCGGCTCACGAACTCCAGCGTATCGAAGCTCTTTGCGACCTTGGCAACCGCGACGGACACGGCCAAAGCCATGGCCCCGAACGCGGTCGCCAGATGCCCTGCCTGACGGGTGACACCCTTGATGGTCTCCGTGACGCGACGCTCGCCCTCCCGGTCGATCTTCCAACCGAGGGATACTACGAACGCCTTGAGCACATCATCAGCCATTGCGCTCGATCCCACTCACTGGCTGTTCGGCGGCGCGGCGTTGAAGCGGTCGTTGAACTGGTCGGCCGTGATCCCGCCGGATTGTGGCCTCGGCTCCGCGTCCGTGATGCCGCGCGATGCGAGGGCCTTGGAGATCGGATCGCCGTTCGCGATACCGATGAAATCGCTGTAGAATTCGATCCCGCGCGTGTCGCCGGAGTGCTCGACGACGTAGAGCTTGTAGACGCCGTCTGCCGCGATGCGCTGGATCAACGCGTTCGATCGCTCACCCTGATAGGCCGGGTCGAGCGCGGCCTGCTCGACGCTCTTCTCGTCGATCTCGACCTTGCCGCCGGGGAGCAGCATCGGGTTGAGGAGGCACCGCCCCTCAATGCCCTGAATGGTCTGGACCGGCCTGCCGATGAGGCCGGTGTTGCTATTCAAGACGACCCGGGAGCCCGGCACGGTGCTGTCGTTCCTCACAACCTGAAAGGTGTTGTTCTGGATGCTCCACGACGCACCTGCGCCTTCGCACACTTCCCGCAACAAGTCCTTCGCCATGCCGAAGGCGATGTAGTTGCGGGGGAATTTCTTGCCCCCGAGGTCGTCGATATGCCCGACCGCGATCCCGTACTGCCGCATGGCCTTGGCGGCGAGGTCGATCCGGTCCCGGTAGGTGTGCCCAGCCGCAAGCGCCTGATTGACCGTGGCGTAGTTGCGCGCTCGCTCTCCGCTGCGCGCCAGCACATGCAGGTAGGTGTCGGTCACATCCTCCCGGCCGGACCGGGCCTGAATGATCTCTCCCTTGAAGATGATCCTCGTCTCGCCGCCATAGCCGGCAGCGAGCGTGATCCGCTTGTACTCCTGCATGAACGCCTTGGCGTTCGACGGGGCGGGATTGGTGACGATGACGTTGCACACGTTCGGCTTGCTCGTGTCGCCCTGCTGAACGCTGAAGCGGATGCGAAGCCCGCCCGCCACGTCGCCTGTGTTGACCGCGCTGCTGAACACTTCCCGATCGTCGGCGTACAGCTTCACGCTGCGCAGGTATTGCTCGGCCATATCGATCAGGTCGTCACGAAGTAGAGGTGCGAGGTCGTGCCGAGCTCTTCGAAGGTCGGGGCCTCGCCCGCATCGCGGTCGGTCGTCACCACCAGGGCGCCGGGCCAGTCCATGTGCGCGTGCTGCGCGAGCAAATCGACGCCGGGGACCAGCGGGATTCCGGCCAGCAGGATCGTCCCGCCCTGGTCGCCGATGTCGAGCGTCCAACCGCCCTCTTCGGCGTCGTTATAGATCAGGCGCATCCGGTAAGGCACTTCGCCGAGCGTGATCGTGAATGATTGCGCGGACGGCGTCAGCGGGATCTCGACCACGGCCATCAGAGGCCGCCCCAGAAGTTGTCCGAACCGCTCGCTACGGGTGCTGTCGCGCGCGGGGCGCTGGTGAAATTCTCCGGTATGTTGATCGAAGAGGAGATGCCGTCGAGCCCGAATGAACCATTGCCGAGTGTGCCGCCCTCTGTGCTGAAGCCTCCCGGCGAGAACCCGGCGTTATTCGGATTGAAACTCGGCTGAGCAGCCCCGATGAAGCCTTGCTCTCCGATCTCGACGCCGCGCTTCTCACCGCTGTTCTGCGCCGAGCCCGTGGACTCCGGGTTGGCTTGCGACGCGCCCGCCGCTGCGGTGCTGGTGCCGGCCCCCGTCGTCTTGGTCGAAACGATAATGATTTGCTGAAGTCGGACCGAGACCGCCAGTACGTTTTCTGTTCTGGCCTCGGTCGTCACGCCGAGGTCAGCGATTAGCATATCCTTGTATCGGCGTTTGCCGGAGTAAACTGTGAAGGGGCGCCGCGATGCCTGTAGTCGCCGGAGGGCGTCGTAGACGGCCCGCGCATACCCTGGATCGCCGTGCGAGCTATTTGAGAACCCGCATCGCATCTCGACTTCGGCGGGCAACAGGAATGCGTGATCCGTGATAGCCGCGCCGGCCTCGACCGGGTGTTTGGTGATAAGCAAACTGTCGCGGTGGTTTTCCTCCAAAACGACATCGGGGATCAGCCCGCCGATGGATCGGTCCGAAGTCGCGATGAGCGCGTAGGTCAATTCACCGAGAAGGGCCATGCGTCAGCGGCCCTCCTGGCGAGCCTTCGTTCCCTGCGGGCTTGAGCAGCCGGTGTGCGGTGTCGTCGGCATCGCCGAGTGGTTTGAGGGGTTAAGCCAGCGCCAGCGCGCGGCGAGCGCCCCGCCGCCCGCTATCGTGTGAGCGGGATCGCCGACACGAACCTCATTTCCGGCGGTGGGTCGCGCGGTATCCAGATTGTCCGCAGCGGCATGTCTCGCCCATCAGGGGCAGGGACCGTTCCCTCGAACACGATCTTATGCGGTCCCTTCCCTGCCTGAACTTTCTGGCCAGGAAGGTTTTTCATCGCATGCTCGACAAGCGCAGAAGCCAGCACATCCGGCGCGGATCGCGAGAACCCGAAACGCATCAGGTATTTCGCTTTGGGGCCGCCGCGTGGATGCTCAAGATTGAGCAGGTATTCTAGGATCTTCGGGTTTTCTATGATCCAAGCGACGTTGACGATGCCGCTCAACGGGCACCTGACTTCACGAGAATGAGGTCGCCGCCCTCAACCGTGGCGAGCGCACCTTCTGGATGCGCGAACTCCACGACATACAGATCGTCTTGGCCGATCACGCTGACAATCGTGCCCTCGGTGCCTGCCGGGATCGTATCGCCATCGTCGCTCGTCACACTGGCCGCGAGCGTCACGTCGTCGAGATCCCGAAGCGGCGCCGGGACCACGTTGTGAAAGTGATATGCGAACTCGACGGACATGGCGGCCATGATAGGCGCTGCGCGAAAGAGAGCAAGATGGCGAGGGCGGCACCCCTTGATTGGGCAGCGCTCACCTACTGGCCGCCCTCGCCTCACCGCCGCAGCGGTGTCTCGGGATTAGTGGGTGAGAGCGGCATGAGCCGCATGGGTAGCAATGTTCAACTGGCCGCCCTCACCCTTTCTCCATTGAGACCAAAGATCTCGGAGAAACCTTTTTTCGACATAACGTTGCGCCCTGTTGTGGGCATGAGCCCTGGTCTCGACGCGCTCAGCTTCGTAGACCTTGCGCGCGTCGTAGACCGCTTTAAGCGGCCCGCCTGCCTTCACGATGCACGCGCCAATGTTCCAGACCACAGAGCGCCGTGCGGGGCTGTACCCGTGATCCAGCGCCTCGACGCCGCCGATGCGCCGCTGCCGCGTTCCATCCGGCATCACCGCGAGCCCGAGCCGCTTCCACAGCTTCGCTGGGTTCCCATAGGAGCCGAGATCCCCAGCCTCACCGACGACTGCAGCGAGCGAGAGGAGCCCGACGCCGCGCGTCCCCTCGACCCATGGCGCGACCGGCAGATCCTTCGCCAACACCATCAGACGCTTCTCTACGGCCTTGCGATGGCGCTCGATCCCGTCGCGGGCTTCGGTCAAGGGCATCATCGCGGCCAGGGCGATGTCCGCCATGGAATGCGAGCCCTTGCCGAGAGCGGCGCGATAGATCGTGTCCGCCTCCTTCTTGTCGCCGCCCTCGGCAAGGCGTCGGCACAGGGCCTTTGCCTGAAGGGTCAGGGACTTCTCGGCCCGGTGCCATGCCTGACGGCGGCGCCACTGCTCGCGGATCTCAGCGATTAGGTTGGCGAGGTCAGCTTTTCGCCATGGGGCAACAAGACCTCCTTGGCCGACCTCACCTTCGCCGGCCTCACGGTCGGCGATCTCGGTATCTTGGGTGACGCCGGAGACAGTCCCGGTATGGACGTCAATGCTGATCTGGCCACCGGCGTCATCGGCGTTGCCGCCGATCTGGTGAATAGGTGCGGCGAGCGACGATGCTCCATTGGGTAGCGCGAGAAAACGGGTCGCTCGGCCGCGCCGGGGCACACCCGGCATCTCGTGAATGGGTGCGGTGGGCGACACTCCATCATCGGGTGTCATGGACCTTCTGGTCGCCCGACCGCGCGCGGGCACGCCGCGCATCTCTGATTTCTCAAGCATGGCGAGCGGCCTCCTGCAGTTCGCGGAGGCGCTTCTCAGTCAAGGCTTCACCAGCCCGCTTGTCGCCCGGCACGCTCTGCGCGACGAGCCGGAGCCAGCGCGCCTTGGTCGCCATGTCGCCGGCCTGGGTCTCATAGAACCCGGCGGCCTCGCCGATCTCCTCCCGCGTTGCCTCGCCGAGCTTCTTCCCGCCCGGTAGCGGGAACATGAGGAGCGTGCCCGCTGCGAGCTGCACGACGCGATGCGATCCGGTCGTGCGGTTGGCGGCCAGCTTCTCGGCCGGCGGTGTCCATACCCTGCGGCGCTCGACGCGGCACTGTGCCGTGATCGCCGTGTAGCAGGCGCTCGAGAGCAGCGGGTCCGTCAGATCGTCCCGCAGACGACGATTGCCGCGGACCGCCGCTTCCATGGCGCGGGTCGCCTCGCGGACATCTCCGTTCGCAGTATCCAGAGCGGCGCGCGCCGCCTCGGCAACGAGGTCTCTATCCTTGGGTTTCGCTGAAGCAGCCATCTCGGGTCTCCGCGGGCGCCGGCCCGCCAGGGCCCGAGCGCGATCGGGTGGTCGGAAGCGACCGCCGGGCCCGCAGAGAACGGAAACTCGGGATCGCGCTTTGAACCGCCCTGGCGGGGCGGGATAGGTGCGGGCGACGACAAACGTGACTTGGGTGTCGCGAGAACATTGGTCGTCGCCCGCTTCCGCCTTGCAGCGGATTGCTTGGCCGTTTCAGCGTGCGGACTGCGCAGGGACCGCCGTGGCGGTGTAGGTGAAGTCCATCCGCCCCTGCCGATCGCCCTCCCGCATCTCGGGCACGACCGGTAGGCCGAGCGAGAACCAGAGGCTTCCGGCCGCCTTCGCGCCGAAGGTCTGCCGAGCCTCCGTCACGAGAGAACGGCGAACAGGCACCGGCTCCTCGCGGGCCGGGTCGATCCGCACGGGCGCCTCGTCGCGCGGGGCGAAGAAGCGCCGGAACAGGGTGGCGTGGCACTCGCGCTGATAGGTCAACACGAGGTCGCGGGACTCGGCCTTCACCTGATTGGCGCTGATGCCGAACAGCCAGCCGGGGAGGAGGTCGAGCGCCAGCGTCGCGCTCTCTTGAACCCCGCTCGCCGAAGGCATGGCCAGAATGGCCATACCTTCCGCCAGAATGGCATCCCGCTTCGTTCGGCGAAGCTGCGCGGTCCAATCCAGGCCGAGGCGGTCAGTGATGGGCTTGAGCGCCACGCGGATCTGCGCGCCGTCGCGGAGGGCGAACAACGTGTCCCCATAGAAGGGGACGGTGACGAGTTGGGACATGATAAGTCTCCAGCGACACCCGACCGGCCAAGACCTGGGTGCGATTGCAGGGATCGAACGAACGATCGCCGGGCGCCGCTGAAGCACGGAAACTCGGGATCGCACCTTGGAACCGCCCCTTGGCGCGGGCGGGCGTGAAGGCGCCCCATCGTGGGGCGCTGCCGAGCCGCAGCGGGCTCGGATCTGGGATCACAGGATCATGGGAACGTTAAAAATTACTAACCCTGTGTCGAATTTTCACTTGCGCTGCGGCAAAGGTTGTGAGTGGCGATCAGCGGCGCGGGACACAACCAACTGCCGAGAGAACGAGCGCGGCGCGGGTCGAGGGCTGCGGCGCATCCTTCCAACTCAGGCCGGATGGGAAATGGAAGTCATGCGCGCCTGAGTTGGCCGGCGTGAATTCCTCGGCACCGATACCTCCGAAGGACTCGATGCAGAGCAATCGGCGCTCGTAGAAGAGCCATTCGTTGTAGGCTGCCAGCATCCTCCGGTCAGGCGCTGCGGCAACGCCGATCGGATTGCCGATGAGGGCCACGCCGACACCGATGAGCGGGAGCGTGGTGAGTCCGCGGAGGAAGCCGCGGCGGGAGGAGTCGTTCTGCATGTCGCCCCCCTCAGTGCGCGGTGCGGGCGCGGAGGGCCTTGGCGTGCTGCCACGCGGCCTTGAGCGAGACCGACATCGCGACGGCCCAGGTCGAACCGTAGGTGCGCTGGTGCTTCTTCGCAGCAGCGACAGCGGCGGCCATGATGCCGGCGCGGTCGAAGCTGCCATCGGCCTTGACGAGGACGGCCTTGCCGGTGCGGGTGGCGAACTCAACGCGAGTGCGGGCGCTGAGAAAGCCGGCCGGGACTTGGATGCGGTCGGCGCGGAGGTTCGAAACAGCGCTCGACCAGGAGATGTGACGTTGGCGGGAGGACATTGGGAAGCCCCTTTAGCTCGAAGGCGCTTCCAATCGGTGCGCCTATGAGCTAAATTAGCTCGCACCTGACCCATCGTCAACTAAATTGGTGCGTTGGCGATCCAAAAAAGGTCACAGACGATCCGATGTTGACGGGCACACAGATCAGGATGGCTCGGGGCCACCTTCGGTGGTCGGTGAAGGATCTGGCGGAGGCGTCGGGGGTTTCCGGCGCCACCATCAAGCGGATGGAAGAGGTGGACGGCACGCCAAAGGCGATCACCGACAACCTTGCGAAGATCCAGGCTACCTTCGAACAAGCCGGCCTTGAATTCCTTCCCGCCAACGGTGGTGGCCCGGGCGTTCGTCTCCGCACCAACCCTGAAGGAACGAACTGACGTGAGCCTGCTGGAAGAAGAGAAGAAAGCCGAGGAGCGTCAGAAGGCGATCTTCAACGAGAGCAAGAAGCTCTCCGCTACCTACGTGAACGGCGTCGCGGTTGCGATCCTGGCCGTTGGTGGGATCGCGCCACTTTTCGCCGCCCGACCGCTCGCCCCGTTCGATTGGAGGGTGCCTGCGGTCGCCGTCCTTTGCCTTGGGGTCAGCGCAGGCCTACATTGGGCGGCTCGGGGCTTCATTAAGGACATGCGGTAATGGACGCGCAAACCCTGACCATGCTCTTGTTCCCGATCGGCGCGCTGATCGTGGGGCTCGGAACTCTGTGGATCTCACGCCGGGCGGACCATCGGCCGTGACGCCCGAACTTCTCCAACTGGCCTACGTGGTCGGCGTGCTCGTCCTCGGGCTCGGCACCTTCCTCGCTGTGCGCCGCGCCCACTGACCGAAATGTCGGTTACGACCGCTCTGCTATTCACGGTCGGTCTCATCATGGGCTCCGGTCTCGGCTACGCCTTCCTGTCATCGCGGGCCTTCGACCGCCGGCACCCCGAGCCGATGGACAAGCACTGAGGCGGCACGTCGCTTACTCCCGCCGCTGGGCCTCTTGGATGCGACGCCTGTTCTCGGCCTCGTAGGCGATGGCCTCGTTCACCTCCACGAGGTGTTCGATCTGGAGCGTGCCGTCGAGCAGGTCGGGATAGCGGTAGTAGCCGAGCGCGATCGGCGCCAAGTAGAACTCCTCGCCCTCCGGCATGGCGGCGAGATCGACGGTCAGAGGCGGGCCCCGCCGTTCGATTGGAGGGCGAGGCCGTCGCGAAAAAGCTCGGCGTAATTGTCCCGCAGCACGTTGGCCGCGATCTGCAGGAGTACCATCAGGTCGATGTCATTGAACATGGCCGGGCCGCCGTCGAGCTTCACCTTGGCCCAGCCGGCTTCACCCTGCTTGCGCTCGACGACTTCGAGGCATCGATCAAGCACGTAGTCGGACGCCTCGTCGGACAGGCTGCCGATAGCCTCGGCCAGCGCGACGAGCGAGCCGTTGGTGTCCCCGGTGGCGACGGCCTGCAGCGGCGCCAAGATCGGGGCCATGCGGCGCATCACGTGGAACTGCGTTCGCGCCGCCATCTTCTTGGAGCGGTAGACCTGCTCTTTGATCTCAAATTCGTTCATCGCCGCCTCACGCTCCCGTCACGAGCATGCCGGCGCCGAGTTGGCTGCTGATGTCGGCCGAGTTGAACTGCCATTCCATCATGCCCCCGTCCTTGCCGTTGGCGTTGTCGGGGCGCTTCACGAAGGCGCACTGGCGGGCGGAGTGGTCGTCGCCCCAGGTTGGGTTCGAGAGCGTGATGGTGTTGACGCCGGTGTAGGCGCTCGACGTGCTCTGAAAATTGAACATCGCCATCAGCGCGGCATTGACCGGGCTGCTCTTCAGCAGGCGCACCCGCACGCGGCCGGCGTTCGAGGCATGCAGGTTGTGCATCGCCCCGCGGCCCGCGCCGGTCGTCATCGACGTCTTGTCGTCGATCATCTCGATGGTGATGCCCTCGTCGGCCAGCGCGTCGTCGGCCGAGAGGCTGAGCGTTCCGCCGGGACCGGTCAGCACGCACACGACGTCTTGGAAGGAATAGGTCGGCATCGCGGGGCCTCGGTTAGCGGTTGGCGGTGACGCTGATGATGACCGCGTGGACGGCGCCCGCGAGCTTCACCGCGACTTGGAACGGCACAGTCTTACGCGCGGCCCGGTCCGCGTCCGACTGTGTGGCGATCGGCGGCGCGTAAACGAAGAACCCGTTCTGCAACACGTCGCCCGTCTTGAGGGACCCGATCTTCGGGCCGGTCCAGACACCGGGGGCAAGCAGGCCGTTCGTGACGCCCTGATAGCAGCGCGACTTGATGACGGCCTTGATCATCTCCATGCCGGCGTCGGTCTGCGGCACCTTCGTCGTGCGGGTGTAGAGCAGGTTGTAGACGGCGGTCTGGATCGTGTTCTGCAGCCAGTCGAGGCCGTGGACCTCGTCGAACCAGTAGCTGTTGGCCATGGCCCCGTGCTGCAGGATGGCAGTGTCGTTGTTGTAGTTCACGAAGACGTTGCCGTTCTTCGCCTTCAGCGTCGCGGCCTGGCTCTCGGTGATCGTCTCGGCGATCACGCCCGGCTCCTTCTTGAACATCATCGTGACCGTTGTGTCCGCGCCGTCGAAATCGACGGTGGCGGCGCGGCCGAAGAACGAAACGTGCGCGAAGGGGTTGGTCGCCGAGTACTGCCAGAACGTCCGCTTGAAGCCCGAATCCCGCAACTGGCTTCCGAGGTCCGCGCTCGTGGTCGGGTCGAGCACGTTGGCGTTCTGGATGGTGATGCCGAACATGTGGCTCTGGCCGAGCCCTTCGACCACGGCGGCAGTGGCGAGCAGCGTCGCGTCGTTCGGCTGCTGGTCGACGGCGAGCAGGTAGGCGTAGTCGCGGCTGTCCATATCCGCGAACAGGCTGATGCAGGCCGGCAGCGTCTCGGGGGCGACGCCAATCACCGGAGCAGAGGCGTCCGCCGCAGTCAGGTGCAGCAGGCCGGACACGTCGGTGCCGCTGGTATGCGCCGTGGCGTAGGAGACGGACGAAGCCGGGCCGGTCGTGCCGGACTGCACGGTGAAGCGGCTGAGCACGTTGTCCCATCGCACCGTGGCGCCGGCGGAGACGGCCGAGAGCGCGTCCTGCACGATCTGCGCGACGCCATTCAGGTTGAGCGCTTGCGAGAAGTTCAGGGCGGTCAGGGTGCGGGCGGTGCCGTCGATGCTGATCTTCATCGAGCCGGCGGTGACGGCGGTGAAGTTGCTGAGCGCGCGCTGGACCGGGCTGAGCGTGGCGCCGCGCAGGAGGCCGGCGGTCGCGGTCTGCGCCCAGCGGCCGACATAGACGATCTCGGGCTGCGGCTCCTGGCTGAAGTAGAGCGTGCCGGCCCTGGCCTCGGGCGAGGTGACGCCGAAGTCGGTCGCGATGGCCTCGGCCGAGGTGTAGAGGCGCTTGCGCTCGGCGGTGTCGATGACATTCGACGAGCCGACGATGATTCCGGTCCCGAAGTTCCGCTCCTGCGCCGCGATCGGCTGCAGCGTGACGGAAACGCGAACGACGCCGGAGACGTCCAATCCCTTGGCCATGTATCAGCCTCTCGGCGTGGTGAGGTGGGTCTGCGGGCAGACAGCGCCGTCCTGGCTGCCGCCCTGCCCGGTGAGGGTGCCGTCGAGTTCCAGCACGTTGCGGATCGCGTAGGTGCGCTCGACGCGGCGACGGAGGCGGAAGCCGATGTCCGTGCGCCGCCGCGGGCTGGTGTTGGTGATCTCGGGGACGCGCCGGCCGGGGCCGACATCGATCAGCCCCATGTTGGCGCGGAACAGGGTCTCGCGGTTCTGCGCGAGGTAGAGGCCGGCCCGGAGCAACTCGGTGAGGGCCGAACTGCGGGGGCCGTAGAAGCTCGCCAGCACGTCGAGGCGCATGTGCTGGATCTGGGTCGAGGTGCCTTCGCCTGCGCCGTCGTGAATGAGCGCCGGCTGTCCCTCGGCCTCCATCGACATGATGCCGACGGCCGCCCAATTGGTCTTCTGGCTCGGGTTGCGCGCCGTGGCCTTCTCGTCGTCGTCCAGCGTGACGTAGCGAGCCCGCACCATCGTCCCCGGCAGACCGGTGATGCCGACGATGAGCGCCTGCAGGAACTGGTCGAGGACGAGATCGTCATCGGGCGCCGGCGTCAGCGGGGCGAGGAAGCCGCCCGTCGCGCTGGTATTAGAGGTAGCCGGCATCGGGCAGGGTCGTCCCCGCGATCGTCGGGTTGAGGTCGGTGAGCGCGCAGACCGCCTGCATGTAGGTCTGGCCGAACAGCCAAGGCTTCGTCGCGATGACCCGGTAGGTGGCGCCGTTCCAGTGCACGACGTCGGCGTCGAGGTTGGCGTCGCCGGCCGTCAGGGCCGTGCGGGTGTAAATCGTGATGTCGCCTTGGACCTGATTGCCCTCTGGCGTCTGGATCAGTTCCTGGCCACCGTCGGGGAGCACCACGCCCGCGAAGGGGATGGGTCCGCCCGCACCCCGCGCCGTCCCATCCTGCTGCTGCGCGACGACGCGGCGGACGAGCACGAGGGTGGTGTCGAGGAAGTCGGGATCGTCGAGGACGTCGGTGACGTCGAGGAGGCCGTGGGCCATCACCGCTTGCCCTTCTTGACCACGACGTATTTGTGCGCGCGGCGATAGGCACCTGTGTCGATCAGCGGCTTCTCACCGGTCCGGCCCTTTGCCTTCCGGCGCTTGATCGTGACGGGCGACAGCGGTGCGAACGGGCCGTTGGCGATGCGGGCACGCACCGCGTTCTGGCCCATCAAGCCGACCGCGTGCAGGGCCTTCTCAGCTTCCTCTGGCTTGCCAGACAGGGCCTGCTCGCCGGCCTTGCGCAGCCGCTCGGTAGCCTTGTCCTTGATCTCCTCTACCGCAGGCACAAGGTGCGGCCGCGCGGGCACGTTGTCTTCCGGCGCACCGAATTCTAGGCGATAGCCGAGGGTTGCGTTGTCGATACTGCTGCCGTCGCCAGGCGCAGGCTCCCGATCCGCGTTCTCGGCCGGAACGCCGATCAGAACCTCCTTTGAGGTGAGTTCCCGCAAGGTCGCCAGCACCGCAGCGGTGCGATCTTGCGTGACAATGACCGTCATCAGAATTGCATGGCCCCAACCGCAACCGTCGCCGCCATGGATGCAAAGGTCTGACCGTAGGAGGTCAGATTGAACTCTCCCGCCCCCTCGGTCTGGCCGACGCTGACATCCATGGATTTGGACACGCCGCCGACCGATTTGCCGGTGACGAGGCCCGAGGCCGGGACGATCTGCGCGGTCGCGGGGGCGCTACCTTGGCCCGCTACCAGTGGTGACGCGAGCGCAAGACGGTGAGCCACGAAGTAGGCCATGCCGGTGTCCAGCAACTCACCCCAGACGTTCGGCAGGAGTCGCAGCGACGCCTCGCTGATGGCGAAGGCGATGCGTGCTGCGGGGTAGCGCGCCTCGTCCGCGAACTCTGGGAAGATTTCGCGGAAGGCGCTGACGGTGAGGGCCATGGCGATCAGCCCTGCGCATTCATCTCGCGCGCCTTGGCTTCGGCGGCGGCCTTGGCGAGGCTGTCGAACACCACCGTGCCGTCAGCCTGCTTCACCACCGCGAACTTGCCCTGGTGCCGTCGCTTGATGCCGTAGGGCTTGCCCTCGAACTCGCCGGCCGCATCCGAGGCGCGCTCCTTGGCCTCTTCGGCTTCCAGATGGGCGACGTGGGACTGCATCTCGACGATCTGCGACTTGAGCGCTCCGTTCTCGGCCTCGAACATCTCCGCCCGCAGCACGGCGGCATCGCGCTCGGCCGAGAGCCCGGCGGCCCGACCCTCGGCGGCGTCGAGCGCCGCCTTCACCTGAATGCGCTCCTCGTGCTGAAGGGGCGCTGTCTCGGGCACGGATGCCGTCGCGGTGTCCTGGGTCAGATGGGCCTGCACGAACCAGTGGCCGGCGATCTCGTCCGGCACGTCGCGGTGACGTCCCGGCGCGAAGATGCGGGTCTCGCCATTGGGGAGCGTGAGGGTGCATGGGCGGGCGAAGTGGAGATCCTGCATGTCCGCCTCCTCAGATCCCGTCCACATAGTAGACGAGCTGGCTATTCGTGATCTCCACCGCACCGATCCGGCGGTAGTAGTAGGTCAGGTAGTGGAGGCCGCGGAACTGGATCGGCGTGTTGAGCATGGGCGTGATCGGCAGGCGAAGCCGGGACTCGTCCTGAGTGTAGAACAGCATCCGGTCGGTGCCGCCGATGCCGCGGCCGACCAGCCACTTCATCGGGACGATCTCCAGATCGACGCCGTTCATGGAGGAGGCGACGGTGTTCTTCTTCAGGTATTCGAGGACCGAGACATTGCCGGCCTCGCTGACCACCTGCTGCAGGCGCCCATACTGGATCGGGGGCAGGCCGACCTTGTTCGGGACGATGGTGAAGCCCGAGGCCGCGTAGGACGCCATCAGGCCGGCATTGAAGTCGGCCAGTATCTCGCGCGGGGCCTTGTTCGCGAACGTGGCCGAGCCCGAGGCTCCTGCCGCAGCGTTGGTCGCCACGACATCCGGATTGTTGGTCAGGCCGTAGCTGCCGACCGTGGCGTCGCCGATGTAGCCGATCTGGTCGGCATCCATGTTGGCCTTGAGATTGAGTCCGTCGAGCTTCACCCGGTCGATCGGACGGTTGACCTGCTGGGAGCTGATGAGTTCGGGGATCGTGTAGGCGAGTTCCATCGCCCAGAGGTTCAGGGGCGTGACGATCTTGCCGACATCGGCCTGGATGCCCGTGATGGCGGTCGACGTCTTGCCGACCCACGAGATGCCGGTCGGGTTGATGCCGCCTGCCGCAGCGTAGCCGACGCTCGCGAACGAGGACGCCTCGTCGCCGATCGTCACGTCCTGACGCAGGGGGATATCGCGCAGGTAGGTGTACCCCGCGAGCGGCTCGTGCAGGATCGGGTCGAGCCGCTCGAGTTCGCTCTGCAGGAACACGCCAGCGCTGTCGATGGTGCGCGCGTCGCGATGCGCGTTGGCGTCGAACGTGCGGAAGCCGAGGCGATCCAGCGGCGGTCCGCCATTATGGCCGAAGCCGGCGAGAGGGGAGAGACCGTACGACATGGTGATATTGTCTCCGAAGGGCGACGTGGTCGTGCCCGCTTGAGTGGGAGGGACGGTCGTCGCCCGACGCCGCCGAAGGCTCAGAGATTGAAGGCGAGTTCGCAGTTGCCGGCGGCGTCGGCGGCGCCCATCCAATAGGCGCCGGGAAGCTGGATAGTGTTGCCCGCGTCGGCCGCCGCCTCGTAGCCGTTGAGGCGCCCGCCGGTCGGCGCGGTGCCCCCGAGGCGGATATAGACCGGACCGCCCTTAGCAGCGGCAGCAGCGCCCTGCAGCCGAACCGTCATGTAGCCGCGCTTCATGACCGTGCAGCGCCCGCCGGGCTGGGGCGCGGTGTTCCCGAGAAGCTGGGTTTCCGCACCGTAGGTGGTGCCGGGGGCGCCAGGGAACGCCATCTCCAGCAGGCCGTAGATCGCAGAAGCGGCGTCGCCAGCGGCTAGGGCCTGCACGCGGCCGTTGGCGCCCATCTTCACGGCGTCGCCGAAGGCGGTGGGTGGAGCGATGGCATCGAGGGCGTTGGGCTCGCCGGTATGCTCCTGCTCGCGGTTGACACGCCCGGGAATACCCGCCGGCATCCGGTAGCCATAGACGTTGTTGATGACGGCCATCGGCTGTCTCCTGAGTTCGAATGGGAGGGGATCAGCCGCGCTTGTAGAAAGCGTTGGCTTTGGCCTGGAGATCGGCGGGGGTCAGCGGACGCTGGCGCTGGCCCTTGTCGTCGCGAACGTAGCCGGAGGTGGCCGACTGGAGCGTGTCGGCGGTGCGCACGGCGTTGCTGTCCACGACCATCTGGGAGGCCGCGCGGAACGCGACGTTGGCCTCGGCCGGAGACAGGGCGGCGATGCGGTGCGGCTGAATATGCCCCAGAACGGCATGAACCGCGGCGCGGCCGGCATCCGTGGTCAGGGCCGCCTTGAGCGCGTCCCGCTTGAACGAACTCATCGCGTCGCGGTGCGATTTGGAGCCTGGCTTGGCGTCGGTGGTGGGGCGGCTCAGGCTAGGCGCGAGGATCGCCGCACGGGCGACGGCGTCTTGGGTCGCCATGTCCTCGGGATCGGCCATGTCGTCCACGGCCTCCGCGATCTCATCGACCCGTTCGACGGCCTCGGTGATCTTCGGCGAGAGCGCGTCGATCTTCTCCGTCAATGCCGTCAAAGCCTCCGTGATCGGAGTGCTTGCTTCGGCGATGAGCGCCTTGACCTTGTCCTCGTCCATGTTCGCGTTCTCCTGGAGGTCGCCCTCCTCATCTTCGGTGCGGTTGCTCGGGTCGGCGGGCTCGCCTTCGCCCGCCTTGTCCCCACCGGTCTCGGTGGCGGGCGGGCTTCCGACGTTGACGACGATGTGGTGTCCGTCGCCCTCATGGGCCGATTCGTCGCCGGACATGCCGGCATCCGCTTCGGCTAGGACTTCCTCTCGCGCCGCCTCGTCCTTGGCCTTGAAGGCGCGGCGGAGAATGTCGCCGAGGGATGTCTTTCGATTGGCCATGGTGGTGTCCTTGTCTCGAATGGCGCAGGACGGTCCGCACCGGCCCTCATCGACCAGCGAGACATGATTGCCGCGGATGCGGACCTGACGGGCGCGGCCCGGTTCGATGACCTCGTAATCGGCATCGTAGCCGTTCGAGACTTCGCGTTTGCCGGCCCTGATCTTGGCGATGGTGGCCGGGTCATAGACGATGATGTCGCCGAGAAGCAGGTGTGCTTGGGCGCCTTCGCCGCGATGCGGGTTCATCACCACGCCACGCATCAGGTCGCGCCAGTTGCTGGTATCGACATCTTCGTCGGGATGGTCGTCGGTAAACGGCTTGCCTCGGAAGCTCTCAACGGCTTCCTCGGAGAATACCTCGTCCTCGCCTCTGACGGCGACGATCCTGCCGTTCCTAGCGGGGAGATTGGGGAACTCGTGAGCGTGATAAATCTGCTCGCCCGTGCGTGCGAGCGGGACGTCGCGGCAGATCAGGTAGCCCTCGGAGGTCGTCTCCATCCGAGATGGGATGACGGCGGCATCAGCGACACGGTAGCGCTCGGTCATAGGTCGAGCGGCCCGAACTCTTCGGGGCCAAACCGAAGCTCGCCCGCGAACGCTTTCAGCCGGGCCGGGTCGGCAGCGCCGAGGCGCTTGGCGAAGGTGATATGAGGCGCATAGCTAGGATAATCCCAGGAGCATCCGCCCTGCTGAAACTCCTCCCACCGCGCACTCAGGGCCGGGGATGCGAACCGCAGTACGGACACACCGCCGTCGAACGTCTCAATGCGGCGCGGGCCGCCGGCCGGAACGACAAAGTCGTCGGAGGCGTACCACGACGGGAACCTGAACCAATCCACCGGCGCCCGGCTGTAGGCGACCGTGACGTGCATCTGGTCCGGAGCGATCAGATCAGAAAACCCGCACCGCCGCGCCCACTCCGTGATCTTGGCCGCACAAGTGGCATCAAGCGTCCGCGAGACATAGAGCGGCGCGGCGCCACCGGCATCGCGGATGCGCAGCGAGCGCCCGCCGACATTGACATCGAGCACGAGCCCGCGGCGACGCGGGGTGCGCGCCCCGCAGGAACCGCCGCAGGCTTGGCACATGAGATAACCTTACAGTCCGTCTAGAACCGGCTCGGGGTAGCAACGGCAATGGGGGAGTGCGCCGGCGTGTCCGGTGAGTTTGTCCAACGTCGGCGGGCTGTCCCATCTCACGAACTTGCCATTCATGAGGGCGTGGGACTTGCGCACGTCGGTGTCTTCCGAAGTGCGCCAGAAATACCCCTCCGACCCGACATGCACGGCGCGAGCTTGCGTCAGCGTCGTCGCCGCACGCCCGCACTCGGTTCGTGCGATCAACGTCGCCTTGCTGCGCGAGACGCCCTCGCCCTCCATGAGGGCCTTCGCCAGCGTCTCGGGCCGCATTCCCTGCGACAGGCCATTGCGGGCGAGGGTCTGGACCCGCTCGGCGGCTTCGATCGGAATGGAGCGGATCAGCGTCACCTGCTCCGCCTGGAGTGCCCGCATCACCCGCCCGGTCGGGGCCTGCTGGATCTCGCGCTTCAGCTCTCGCCCCATGCGGGCGGCAATCTTGAACCAGCTACGTTCGTCGCGGGCCGCCGTTTCGCGCACCATGCGCTCGGACACGGCCTCGGCCCACGGGCCAATGGTGTCGGCGTACCGCTTCAGGGCCGCGGCGGCAGCGCTTGACCCATTCAACGAAGCGACGTCATGGGCGCCGAGGATATCGCCGATGTGCTTGGCGATGGATCGGAGCCGCGCTTCGTAGAACTGCGTGACCTTGGCCGCCCGGAGGAACGCGGACCGGGGAGACAAGCCGCGGTCGCGGTGCGGTCCGCCCGCCTGCGGCAGCGGACGGATGTGCAGACAGGACGGACACGCCCGCGGATCAATCCGGTAGAGTGCGTCCGTCATGGCGCGGGCCGCCCTCAGTCCTCGTTGCGGGCCGGACCCTCATGGTGATCTGTGCTTGGGACGGCCGGGCCGGAAGCGTCCGGACTGGCGTTGGGCAGCGGCGTCTCGGGTACGCCGGCCAGCGGTACGGCGGGTGCGGGCGAAACCGAGGCCGGCACATTGGTGGCCGGCTTCGTCTCCGTCACCGCTTGAGCGGATGGCTTGGTCTCAGGGTGGCTGTGCTCACCGGTCATGGTGTATCTCCTCGTGAGTGCCTCAGGCCGCTGCAATGCGGGGGACAAGGGAAACGGGACGGCCCGGCCCGCTCGTGGCCACGGTCGTCGGATCATCGGGCTCGCCGAGAGCTTGAGCGCCCTCCGCATCGCTCTCGGCCGTCTTCGGTTCAGGTGCGGACAGATCATCCTCATCCTGCTCGGCCCGAGCTATGTCGTCGTCGGTGATGGACGCGAACACGCCCGTAATCTCGCTGGATCGCTTCAGTTCTCTCAGGACTACGGACGCCTTCAGCGCAGCGGTGCCCTCGGCGTTCGCGATGGCCGTCGTCGTCTGCACGGCGATTTCGGCCTTCTCCTTGTCGTTCAGGCCATAGAGTGAGGCGAAGCGGAACCCGAAGGTGTCGGGTGGGGCCTCGCCAAACTCGCTGCGGAACTGGATACTCGCAACGATCTCCATCGGGCGCCGCAGATCCCGCTCCTGCGCGAGATGAATGTTGTCGTTGTAGGAACGCAGGTCGCTCTCGCCAGTCGAAAAACCGGCTGGGCTCATGCCGAAAAGCTTCACGATGGGCATATCAATGGCGCCCGCGATCTGCTGGGCCATCTGCACCATGACATCGGACAAGCCGCTGAACCCGTAGTTCAGGGCCGTGAACTCGTCCTCGGCGTCCAGCAGGGTCAGACCCTCGTTGGTCTGAAAGCGCCGGATCATCTCGACCTGCGCCAAGGCCGCCGCGAAGGGCTTGCCGCCCGTCGCGATATTTGCGCGCAGATCCTTCATCTTCAGGATGCGCAGGTGAGCCTTGTAGACCATCTGCGCCATGCCGAGCGTGGTCGAGTCGAACGCTACGAGCCGGTCATGAAAGGTCTCGACTACCGACATGCCCCAGCCCATCTCGGCTTGGCGCTGGTAGTGCGGCAGGTCATTGCCTTCGAGGCGAATGACGCGCGAGTGGTGGATCCACCCGCCTTCGACCGCATCGCCGTCCATCTGTCCGGCTATCACCGCATAGCCAATCGGCTTGCCGAAATCCGGGCCGAGCGCTGTAACCTTTTGGCTCGCCGGCGCCAGCGACCATCGATCAATCGGCAGGAGCCCCTTGAACTGCCCCTTCGTGATCGTTGTCGGGTCGAGCGGCTGAGTGAGGTCCTGGCCTTCAATAAGGATGACCGCGAGAGCCCCGCCATAGAGCCGCGCCCATCGGATGGTGGACGCCAACTTGCCCCAGACGTCGAGACGATCCAGGGCGTTCTGAAGAACCAAGGGGTTGCGCTTGCAGCCCTGGCTATCCTCGCCGAGGCCGTAGAATTCGATCCCCGCTCGCGTCATGTCGTCGGCCGGTACGCTGACCGCTTGCCGAACGATCCACGATGACCGGTACATCGCCTCCAATTCAATTCGGTTGCGCGTCAGCGGCGTGATGCCGTAGCGCGCGGCCGACATCTGATTGTTGGCGCCCAGACCCAGCGCGGCCTCGAAGCTCTGGAAGCCATCCCTCGTCTGTGCGTCTGTCGTGCGCCGAACCCCCACGGGGACGCGAAAACGAGGCTTTTCGAGCTTGTCCGTCATGGGTCGCAGGTGATCCTATCGCGGCCCTCAGCCCAAAAGGTTGGCCCACATATTCGGGTCGTACTCGTCCGCCTTGGCGGGCCAGAACGCCATCACGATCGCGTCGGCGAGGTTGGGCGAGCGCGTCCCCTCCGGCATCTTGTCCACGATGAGCCGCATTCGTCCGTCCTTACGAATGGTGGGCTGGCTCAACTCCTTCTCGACTTGTCGGAGAAGCGGAATCGTGGAGTCGAGCGAGATCAGATCTTCAGGCCTCCAAGTGAACGTCGGGTCGTGGCGCGCCCGCCACGTCCGCTCGAACCGCCGCCGCAACTGCCACCAAGCTTGAGCCTTCAGGTTGCCGTAGAAGTCCTTGTTCAGCGGGCTCTGCTTGTCGCCCGCCTCAATGTGCTCGTCGGGCCAGAGCGCGGCGCCCCCCGCATTCCACGGCACGAGCACGACACCGGTCGGCAGAAGCCCTTCGTCCGCAAGCCGGTTTGTCTCGGCCTTCACACCAGCGCCGACGCCGATGCTGTCGTATTGAAGCTCAACCTGCCCTAGCCCTTGGCACCCAACAACAGCGCGCCGCGCGGTTAACGCCGTGTCGCGTTCTCCCCACTCGCTGGCCGCCCGAAGCACCACGCCCTTGCGGCTGGCCTGCGCGTTCCGATCTCCGCCACCGTCGGCCACGTCGAGCGCCGAAACCCAAGGGCCGTCGTCCGTGAATCCAAGAGCAAGGTGCGCGTCGATCGCGGCCTTTACCCATTCCGCCGGGATGATTACGCCCTCGACCGAGGCTGCATAGTTCCGGTTCACCTCCTGCTCAAACACATGGAGGAGCCCGTCGTCCGCAGCCTTTCGGCGCCGCTTGTCGTACCAAGCCTGGGTTTTCTCCGGGTGGTCGCGCCAGTCCATCACGAAGACGTTCGCCTTGCCTCGCGCGACCGCGCCGCCGGCATATTCCACCCCAGCCTCTCGCCTGCGATGAAAGACGTTGCCGAGGCCATTGACGGACGAGATGTCCACTTGCACGCGAGTGTTGTCGGCAAGCGCCGCCTCGATCTTCTCGGGGCGATCGTAGTGAGCGCTCTCGTCCTTGAAGTAGATCAGCTTCCGGCCGCCGCGGCCGATGTTGTCGCCGGCCTCTCCCGTGATCGTCGCATCGTTTTCGGGGTTAATGAACTTCATGTAGGTCATGTGATCGTCAGGTCGAAACCCGACAGGCCAAAACTCCCTCGGCAGTTGCCGCACAATGATTCGCATCTTCTCGAAGATGCTGTCGGCATCCCCGAGGCGATCGACGAGTTGCTCCTTTCGCGACCCCCAGCCAACGGAGGCGCCGGGCCGGAAGAGCCAAAGCCATACTGAAAAAGCGCCGCACAGCCACGTCGCGCCCATGTCGCGACACTTCTCGACGAGGCCATTCTCTTCGGCCTCAATCAAGGCCAGAAGAAAGCCGACCAGATCGGCTTGCCGCCGGAACAGCACGAACGGCATTTTTGCCGGCCGGTCCGTATTGGCGACACGAGGGTCGTAGGTCGTACACCAATGATTGATGAACTCGACCGGCCGCGTTCGATAGAACTCCCTGGCCCCGACGATCAGCGCGGGCTGGGCCCGCATTCGAAGCACCTGTTGCTGCCGCCACGCGAAGATCGCGACGTAATCGGGGGGCCACGTCTCAGCCGTCGCCGTGGAGGGTGGAGGCATAGGCATCCGCCGCTTCCTTGGGCGTCATCGTTGTCGCGACGACCTGAACGGCTCCACCGTCCTTGCCGGTCAACTCCCGACGATTCGTAAAGGCGTTCCCAACCTCCTTGGCCGCCTGCTCGAGGAGCGATGCCGCCAAGGGGAGGTTGCGCATCTCTTCCGCCTTCGCGGCCATGCGCTGAAGGGATCGGAGCCGGACGGCCCGGTGCGAGATAGCGATATCGGCGGTGTCTTCGAGAAACGACTTGCGGGCGGTCGCGAACAACTCCCGCCACTGCGGGGCCAGATTACGCCCAGCGCGCTTCGTCGGGTCGTAGCCCTCGATCGACTGCTTCGCGATCTCGACGCCGAATTCCTTCCTGACGGCCTCCATCACAATGCTGGGTGTGTCGAAGCACGCGAGCGACTGTACGATGAAGGCGCGAACCTCTGGTTTCAGTCCACCTCTAGCCATGTGCGGATGTCAGGTCCGGTCAGGTCAGGCGGCCCGCCGCATCAGGCAGGTTCCGCACACATGAGCGACCGAAGCCGCGGCGATCTCCGGGCCCTTGTTGGCGGCCTTGACCATCTCGCTGACACCGGTGGCGGCGATGCCGTAGCGGCGGACCACGCTGACGAACTCTTCCACGTCGTGTCCGCGCATGGCGTATTTGGGCGTACCGGCCCGGGTGAACTTTGGGACGCCGTCGGCATCGTGCTCCTGCCCGCAGTGGCAAAGCTCGTGCTCGATGAGGGCGCAGAACGATGCGTCGTCGGTCTCGGCCGCATAGAGGGCGTCGATCGTGATGATGAAGTCGGGGAGGCTCCCGAACCAATCCTCGATCTGCATCACCGCCCTGGCGCGGGGCCACTTGCCCATGGCACCCTGCGGCTGGCCGAGTTCGGCGGTTCCGAGGATCTTCCGCCCGCCCTTGCTGTTGGCGACATTGGTCCAGAGGTAGCCGATCTCCGCGCCGATCAGGTGTTCGTGCTCTGGGTTGGCGAGCGGGCCGAACGGGTCGATGAAACTGTCGCGGGCCCAGGCCTGAAGCTCAGGCGCCGGGCGGAACTCGTCGTTCAGGGAGTCGAGCAGATCCTGCGGGGGCGCCGGGCGGGTGGCCATACCTATGCACCGGGCATGAAAAAGCCCCGCAGCGGGCGATCCGCTCGGGGCTCAACTCTCCCATCGTGAGAAACGGCAGGGCCATTGGCGGCCTCACATCCGTCCTCGCGCCCAGCCCGTCCATATTGTTCTGCAGCGGGCGCGCGACGGACAATAGAGTGACGCTATCACGTGTCAATGCCGCGATAGGCGTCACGCGGCCCTATGCACATGATCGAAGGCGAAGCGGGCCTCGGTCACGCTGCCGAGCAGGCTGATCTCGACCACGACCTCCTCGGCCTTCATGTCGACGAGCAGTGTGCGGGCCGGAAAGCCGGTGAGCGGCCCGGCGGCGATCCGCAAGGCATCACCCCGCTCGAACGGCGCCGTCGGCGTCTGCACCGTGGCGCCTCTGCGCTCGGCGTCCGCCATGCTGGTGAGCCAGTTGAGGCCGACTTCACCCACCGGCAGGGCGCCCCGCATGTTGGAACCGAGGATGCTGGTCAGGCCGTGCCGGTTGCGGCCCTCAGGGTCGCGGTCGCGCAGCAGGGCAAGCTCCTCGTCTCCGATGCCGTCCGGCGCGCCCACGAAGATGTAGGAGCGCATCGCCGGGCGCTGGAACTCCCGCCGGGGCAGCTTGAGATTGCCGCGCTCCGGCCGGCGCCAGAAGAACTCGCACGGGACGTAGACGAGGAACGGGGCGCCCTCGATCGCCCGGAGGCTCTGGGCCGCCTTCAGCTCGCGCTGCGGCGCGGTTGAGCAAACGTACCAGTGCTTCTTGGCGGCCGCGATGTCCGGCACCTTGTTCCGATCCTCGTCCTTCAGCGGAATGTCGGCGGCGATCTTCGCATCGTGCTGCGGCGTCGCCTTGGCGTCGTAGTAACGTCCATTGCGGCTGGCGGGCATGGCGGCTGTTCCTCGGTACGCTACGGGAGGGGGATGGCGGCAGGCGTCAGGTTCGCAGGAAGTCGTGCGCGAGCCGGGCGAGACCCTTCGGCGTGACGCGCACCTGCGTGCAGACGCGCTCGGAGCCGTCGCCGCGGTGCTGGACCGTCACCTTGTGCTCCAAGAGACCGGCCGCGATCCGGGCCTGATAGCCAAGATCCTCGCGCGCCCCGGCCCGGCGGTAGATCCAGGCGCGCGTCCGCAGGTGTTTGAACAGGTCGGTGGGCCGAAGCTGCAGGTTCTTGGCGGCCTCGGTGATGCACATCGAGCCGTCGGCCTCAGCGATGCGGGCGTAGGCCTCGAGCTTCGGCGCCTGGGCGGCGATCTGGCCTTCGAGGTTGATGACCTTCTCGCTGTAGCCGGCGAGAAGCCCACGCAGGGCGGCCGGATCGTTCAGCAGGGCGACCGGGTCAACGGCGGCCCGGCGGCGAAGCTCAGCCTCCATGGTGTTGAATCGCCCGATGTAGGCCTCCTTAAACACCGCGGCCGCGGCGCCGGTGAAGCCCATGACGAGGAACGAGAACCCGTCCTTCGTCATCGAGACGTGCGATGTCGCCTCGCCCTGTAAGTCGTTGATATTGAACGACGCAAAATTGCACCGGCGGAACTCGTCGCTGCATTGAAGGTCGCGGATCGCGCGGAGCACGTCGGCGTGGCGCTTCCGGAAGTAAGCAGCCACATCTCGGCTGTCGGCGCGAAGCTCGCCGCCCACCTCACGAACGATCGGTTGACGGTCAGCGCCGCCGGGCTGCATGTCGATCTCGGTCATCTCGTTTCTCTCTGGTTCGGGGTGGTCTTCGGTCCCTCGTTGGCGCGAGGGGTTGGGTTAGGCGGCGGGGTCGGCGCGGACGGGCGCCGCCTCGTCGCCGGCCGCACGCTCGGCTGCCTCGCGGCGCGCCCGGCGCATCTCCAGATCGGCGGCAAGGCCGGTCGGGCGCTGCTCCGGCAGTGGCTCGGGTGCGTGTCCCTTCGGAGCCGCGCTGCGCGCCGCCGTCTCGGCGACGAACTCGGCATGCATCCGGTTAATGGTGGCGCGGTCGGCCTCGCTGGTGAGGTGGTAGACCTCCGCGTCGAGCACAGCGTTGATCCGCGCTCGCTCAGCGAGATGGTCCGAGATCAGGTCGCGGCAGACATTCGCCATCTCGGCCGCGGTCGGCGCGTAGGTGCCGCTGCCGACGCGCCCGCTCAGGAAGCGCAGCGTCGTCTCCTGCACCGCCCAGGTCGGGTACTGCCCGAGCACTATGATGAAACCCTGTTTGGCGAGCTTCATCGCCTCGGGGCCGAGTTGTGCTGTGGCCATGCTCGACCGGAGGATGCCGACGTTCTCGCGAATCGTGACCTCATCGGCCCCGATGAGGCCCGCATCGATCTCGCCGCGCCGTGTCAGCAACAGCGCACGCTGCTCATCGGTGGGTGCTGTTGCCGCCGACAAGGCGTAGCGGCGGAAGCTCCCGGGTATCGACTCGAGATTGTTGTGCAGGTATCCGATCAAGGCCGCCGTGCGCGCCGGGGCGGGCGGGATACCATTCCGGATCGCCGGCAGCCGCACTTCCGGCGCGGCTCGGGTCAAAAGGGCCTTCGTCATTGCGGCCTCGCTGGCGGGATTGGTTGGCTTCGACGGCATCGGCGGCCCAGAGATCCTGTGCGGATGGTGGGCGCGCCTTCAGTGCCTGCTTTGTCGGAGCGGGGTTCAGGACGCGGGTCGCGTAGCCGAACGGGTCGCCTGTCCTGGCGTCGACCGCGGCTTGTAGGGCCGGCAGTACGTCCTCAGCCCGATATTTCGAGAGCAGCTTGCCGATCCAAGTCCGCACGCTCCGGTCCGACTTGCTCGACATGCCGACCAGCAGGTCGGGGAACTTCGTCCAGACCTGATCCGAAACCGAAAGCTGAACCGGCGGCGCGGCAGCGGCGGCCGATGCGACAGCATCGGAACCCGGGGCGGGGGAGGGTTTAAGGGTGGGGGGTTGGGGTGTCGGGGAAGGGGGGCGACCATTGAGGGAGGGGGCGGGGGTGTCACGCTCCGTCACGCCGTCACACACGTTGTCACACGTCTGATGCGTGACAACGTGTGACATCAGGCGGCGCCGACGCTGCTGACGCTCGTTCTGATTGGCCCGTCGAGCCGCCTTCTTCGCCTCTTCCTGCGCTTGGTCAGCCTCGACGCTGGCCTTCATCAGGCCGACAATCTGCTCGCGGCTCAGGCCGTTGGCGAGCATGGCGTCGAGGAATTCCGGGGTGATTGACATGTCCGCAGCTACTCCGCGGCTTCAAGTTCACGACCGGCCACAGCGCGCGCTTCAAGCTCGCGCGCATAGGCGGTCAGGATGTCGGAGGTGCGCTGGTCGACGCGGGCGCGGCGCTCGTTCAGGTCGGCGGGCTTGGCGTCGCCCGTCCGCCGCAGATCGGCGGCGAGCGCGGTGTTGCGCCCGGCCCGCTCGGCGTGGAGCCGGGCGAGATGCTCGCATTCGGCGGCGGTCGGCGGGCCGAGACCCGTTCGGGCGGCCATCGGATCACTCCGCCGCTTCGATCAGGGGCAGGAAGCCGACGGTGCGAGTCGGATCGATCTCGCGTTCGGGCCGGGCGGCGAGGTTGCGCGCGGCCTGCCCGAAGTACGAGGGCTTCAGCTCGAACCCGACGCCGCGCCGGCCCATGTTAACGGCCGCCCAGACCTCACTGCCGATCCCGAGAAAGGGCGTCAGGACCGTGTCGCCCGGGGCGGACCACAGGTCGATGCACCGCTCGATGACGTCGAGTTGCAGGGGCGAGATGTGCTGCTCGTCGGCCTCGTCACGCTCGTCGCGGGCGGCCGGATTCCAGCGCTTGTTCTGCAGGGTGCGGGTCTGGTCGACGTCCATCCACACCGGCGAAGCGTAGCGCTGCCACACGAGGATGGACGCCCACTGGTCGTAGGGCCACGGCGTCTTGCCCTCGGCGCGATGCGCGGCGGCCTGCATCTCGTAAGCTTCCCGGCTGATGTCAAGGTCGGTGCCGCAGAACCCGTCGAACGGACCGTCGATCGGCTCCGGGTTCTCGCCGGGCTTGCGGAAGGTCAGGATGTAGTCGGCAAGGCCCTGGCCGCTTAGGCTGCTGTCCTTCAATACCTGCTTGTGCAGGAGGCGGATCGACTTCGTGCGCTGCTGCGCGACGACAGGGTCCTTCCAGACGCAGACCTCTGAGTGGAAGATCCAGCCCGCCGCCTCGTAGGCGCGTACCGTCTCACCGCGGAAGTCGCGCATGCCGATGTGGCCGTGCCGAATCTTGCTCGTCGGCAGTTGCATGACGTGCACCGAGTGGAGCCGGCCCGGAACCGTGACCCGCAGCAGTTCGGCGATCAGGTAGCCGTAGTGCCGCCAGAAATCGTCGCCCTCGCTGTTCGAGAGATCGCGGTCGTAGTTCGAGAACTTGTAGAGGCCCTCGAACGGCGGGCTATGGATGCCGAAGTGCACCGTCCCCGTCGGCAGGGCCTGGATCAGCTCGCAGGCATCGCCTTGGAAGATGGCGTACTGGTCTGTGACGACCTGATCGACGGCGCGGATGTGGGCGAGGTGGCTCATGCGGCAACTCCAAGCCAGGACGGCAGACTAATCGGCTGGGCGGGGGCGTAGTCGGGCCGGTCGCGCTGCGCGCCGCGCACAGAGGCGGCGCCGAGATCGGCCATGTGCGTGAGCATCGCCGCGGCCATGCGCTCGGCATCGGCCTCCTTGCGGCGCAGGTTGGCGACGACGGCACCCTCGATCTCGGCGGCGATGAAGTGGGCGTTGACGGGCTGGGTCTGCCCGAAGCGCCAGAAGCGGCGGACCGCCTGATAGACCTGCTCCCAACTGTCATTGAGCCCGACGAAGCCGGTGTCGGCGCAGTGCTGGAAGTTGAGGCCGTAGCCGCAGATCGACGCTTTAGTGACGAGGGTCAGTGCGCGGCCCTCGATGAAGTCGAGGATCTTGGCTTCCTTCGCGTCCTCGCTGTCCGAGCCGCGGATCTCGATGGCGCCCGGAATCGCGGCGGCAAGCGCCTCACTTTCGGCATTGAGGTTGCACCACCAGACGAAGGGGCGGTCCGACGGCGTCAGGCTCGCGGCTAGGGCGACCCGCTCGGCCACCGTGTTGCGCCGAGCGTCGAGCCGCTCGCGCATGGTCCGCGCCTCCATGGCGAACAGCGTGCCGGTCGCCGCCGGGCCGTGTTCGGAGGCCACGACGTGCTGATGCTGGCGCAGCGGCGGCAGGGCGTAGGCGCCGTCCTCGTATCCAAGGTCGGAGGGCTTCCGCAGCATCACGGCGAAGGATGCGAGCCAGCGCCAGAACTCGGCCTCGGCGTGACCCTTGAGGCGCCAGTCGCGGGTGCTGCTGCCGTCATGCACGAAGAAGGTCGCGAGCATGTCTGTGTGGGACATTGCCCCGAGAAACTCGGCATGATTGCCGAGCTCCATGAAGTCGTTCGGCGCCGGCGTGGCGGTGGCCGCCAATCTGAAGGGCACGCTTGCGCACTCGCGGATGAGCCGTGTGCGGTAGTGGCCGTCCGTGCTCTTCAGGATGCTGGATTCGTCAAGGATGACGGCGGTGAACCGGCTCGGGTCGAAGTGGTCCAGCTTCTGGTAGTTCGTGACATTGATGCCGGGGCCGCACTCGGACTGCCCGCGCACCTGTCGGGCCGGCACGCCGAACTTCTCGGCTTCACGGATCACCTGGGCGGCCACGGCCAGCGGCGTCAGGAACAGGACATCGCCGCCTGTGGCGCGATGCACCGCGTCGCCCCAAGCCAGCTCGATCAGCGTCTTGCCGAGGCCAGTGCCGGCGAACACGCCGGCGCGGCCACGTCGCAGCGCCCAACGCACGATGTCCACCTGGAACGGGAACAGGGCGCCGCAAAGCTCCGGCAGGTCGGTGAGGCCGGTCGGGGGATCGACCCGGAGCTTGCCGGCGAGGAAGGTCTGATAATCCATGACCACCCCTCAGCCGCGCGTCGACATGACGATGCAGAGCGCATCGGACGAGCCGCGCTTGCGCATAGGGCAGCGCGCGCCGGATCGGCCGCGGTACAGGCAGTCACCGAGCGGCATCGCCGCCTCCTGTCGTGAGAGTTCGGGCGGCGCGGAGCTCGTCCTGAAGGCGGGCGAGGGTCTGACAGACCTGCGCCTCGGAGAGCGCGATGGCCTTGGCGATGCGTAGGGTGTCATGGCCCTTGGCCCAGCGATCCGCGATCGCGGCGCGGTTGCGGGGCGTGTCGGGCCATGTGCCGGCAGCGGGCGCGCTCATCGGCCGATCTCCGCGAGCACGGTGCGCACGTGGCCCTCGTCGAGCCCGAGCGCGACGGCGATGTGGGCGATGCTCTGGCCTTCGCGGGAGCGGACCTCGATCTCGGCGCGGTCCTGCTCCTCAACGGAAGGCATGGTGAAGACCATGCGGACGTCGGTGGCGGTGCGGTCGATCCCGACGAGCGGATGGCCGCGCAGGTAGCGCTGGCCGTCGTCGGCGATGATGCCGGCGGCCACCGCCACGTCGAGACAGGGCTTCACCCGGTTGTCGATGTCGCCCCGAAAGGGCGGTAGGTAGATCGCGATATCGCAGGGACCTGCCATTCGGCCGGGCGCCGGGCGGGACGTGCAGATCGCCAGCACGGCGCAGTCGCGCCAGCGGCGATAGGCGGGCGTCTTAATGCGCCCGCGGCCGACGACGTTGGCGAACAGGCTGTTGGTGCTCGGCGGGAGCGGGAAGCGGATCTCGACCGAGGGCACGATCCGGCGCTGCGCGTAGACCGGGCGCTCCTCGGGCTTGCGGCGCGCGCCCAGCTTTCGGGATGAGAGGGAGGACGCGCGCATCGCGGCTACGCCATGCCGAGCGACTGAAGGTAAAGTTCGAGGATTGCCTCGTGCTCCTGGCGCTCGTCGTGATCCTGCTTCCGCAGGCGGACGATCTCGCGCAGCACCTTGACGTCGAACCCGTTGGCTCCGGCCTCCGCGTAGACATCCTTGATGTCGCCCGCGATGCCGGCCTTCTCTTCTTCGAGACGCTCGATGCGCTCGATGACCGATTTCAGTTGATCGGCCGCGACGGACGACGGGTCTACTTGCGGCGCGGGGGAATTTCCGGCACTCATAGGTCTCTCCTTGTCAGGTGACGCAGCCGCTCGGACCCCGCTTCGCGGATGGGGTTCGGGCGGTTTGCTTTTGGGCTCAGCCCATGGGTGGGCAGGCAAATTCGGATCGATCGCCGCGAGGCACCTGCGGCTCGGCATCCTCGGCCCAGGCGGACAGCTTCGCGTTGGTGGCGACCTCGGCAGCGACTCGCGACAGGTGCTGCCACTGCTCGATGGTCAGGGTCGTCTCGGCCGGCAGGTTGCCGCGCAGGACGAGCACGCCCTCGCCGACGCCCGCGACCGCGACGATGCCGGCGATCTGCCGACCGGCGCCGTCGCGCCAGATCAGGCCGGTGCCCGTGAGTTCGACGGTGAGGTTCATCTGGCCTCCTCCATGGCGGAGAGGCGCAGACGTTCCTTCAGTCCCGCGATGCCCGCCTCGATCTCTTCCAGCGCTCGCGCATCGCGGCGAAGAGCGCCCAAACGGACTGCCAGAAGCTCGTTCTCAAGGGACTGGATCTCCCGCCGGACTTGCTTCTCGACGGCCTCTTGGAGCGCCACCAGCAACTCGGCGCTCACCGTCTTCGGGGCCCGGAACAGCAGGCCCCAGATCGAACCGTAGGGCTGCCGCAGATGGGCAGCCACATCCCGGGCCGCGTCCTTCATGGAGGCGCCGGTCTCGCGCACCCGGCCCTCGACGAGGCGGCGCGTGTAGCCTGCGGCGGCAGCGACGGTCGGCATCACGCAGCGTCCCGGTTGCTTCGTTTGCAAATGATGGTTGCTCCGCACGCAACTGCTCCTGTGGTCCATTGGGATGGACAGGAGGGACGGTGACGGAACGGAGCAGACGGGTACGCAGCACGCAGGAGAGCGCATCCGCCACGGGCTTGGCGGCGAGAGGCGGAGGCGCGGAAGAAAAGGGCCGGGGCAGCGAAGCCCCGGCAGGCAGGGAGGAAACGCCCGCCATGGGCCACGGACGCGCCGAAGAGACGGCGCGAATTGAGTTGCCGGGCAGCGTCTTGCGCCGGTCCCGGCAGATGATCGCCCGCGTCATCGGGATGTACGGCGGACGGATTCAAAGAGGGAAAAGCGATGGAGCTTGAGGCCGACGAGACCGGCGCGGCCGCATCCCTGCTGGCGCTGCACACCATGGCGGTGTGGCTGGTGCAGCGGGAACTGGAACGAGCACCAGAGGCGCGGGCCAGCCTGATGCGACACACCGAGATCGCCATGGCGACGGTGGTGCGGCGTGAGCCGGGGCTGCTGGTCGCGGCACAGGACGCCTGCGCGGCGGTGGCGCGGGCGATGGGCGAGATGCCGACGGCGCCGCGGCTGCAATAGGGTGCGCCCGATCCCGACGCGATGGGAACAGGAACGAGGATCGGGCGCGATCCGGCAGGCACCGGCCATGATACCTGACGGAAGGGGGAACGGGGCGCGGCGCTCATCGAGCCGCCTCCGCGAGAGCGCGATTGCAAGAGGCGAACAGGCGCTCGTCACGCAGGGCGCGGTGGCGGCGGCCGGCGATCGAACCGGGATCGACGTGGTAGGCAACGGCACTGGCGCACCGGCCGGCATTGCGAGCGATGGTGCCGATCGATACGCCGGCAGCGAGCTGCGCGGTCCAGTCCCTGACCTCGGTCGTCTTGACCGGCCTAAGCGATCTGCGGGGCGCGTTCATGCTGCGCTCCGGGGTTCTGCGGAGGAAACGGGCCCGCGCCTGGAGCTGCGGGCGCAGGCCGATCCGAAATGGATCTCCGTCAGGAGAGAATGGGTGACGCCCTCAAAACCGCGGCGGCTCGCCGCGACCACGACCTGATCCCACCAGCGCTCATTGATGCTGCCGCGAGAGCGCATCGCACGGCCATGAGAGGTGTGCTTCAGGCCAAGATCGCGCGCGAACTGCTCGGCGCTGGGCCAGAGGCCTATCAGTTCAGCAACTGTGGTCGGGCGGTCGCTCATATCGAGATTGTATCATTCGTATCGACACAAGGTCAACACCAACGATGCGCTCATGTCGATATGGTCACAGATGATATGGTGGAGATTGGGATGGCATGCTGAGCAAGGACGATGACGCGCGACGCGATCGGCTGCGCAAGCTGCGTGTTGCGCGAAGATTTAGATCTGCAACTGAGGCGGCGGAGGCGATGGGAGTGCCGGCCAGCAGCTACCGTTCCCACGAGAACGGCCAGCGACCGATCAACGAGGAAGCTGCGATGCTGTACGCCGAGGCGTACAAGGCTAACTACGAATGGTTGTATAACGGTGCTGGCGACCGCGATGTTGCGCAGCAAGAGACCGTCAAGCCAAACGCATCTGCCACATTGCTTTTGCCTCAAGTTTCCAATCGACTTCTTCCGGTGCGCGGTCGTGCACAGGGTGGGGATGGGGGTGCTGTTGTGTTGGATGGGTCGATTATTGACCATCTACCGGGCCCGTCGAGCCTGGACAGTGTCAACGACGCTTATGGGGTTGAGATCATAGGGGACAGCATGGAGCCCCGCTATTTCGCGCGCGAGATTGTTTGGGTTCATCCTGGGCGAGGCGTGCACGGCGGCGACTTCGCTGTGATGCACGTCCGGCAACCGAATGGCGACCTTCACGCCTATGTGAAAAAATACATAGGCCGTCGAAGCGGACGTATCATCGCCTACCAATACAACCCTCAGGGTGAAATCTCATTTGACGAAGAGGACGTGGAGCAGATCGACCTCATAGTAGCCAGCGGCATCCGGTAGCCGTTTGTATCGACACAGTGTTGACACGTGTCGATACGAATGACATGGTATCCCCATCGCCACCCCGCGATGGGAGCCGCCACCAATGTCCAACAAAGTCGCGCCGTCCTACAGGGCCGACCGCGCCCGCCAACAGAGCGAGCGCGGCGACCGCCCGAAGCTGCGGGTGCAGTACCTGCTGAACCCCGGCCTCTCGGCCCTGACGGGCACCGGCATCGTCCCCGGCCGCGGCGCCAAGCGCTACGTCGGCAGCATCCAGCCCCTCATTCTCGGCGGCAGCGCTATCGACCTCGCCACCGAAGTGCTGGTCGCAGTCCGTCGCGACGCCGAGGGCGCGGGCCACATCATCGCCGCGACCGTCCGGCCCCTGACGCTCGGCACGGCGCAGGGCTTCCTCTCTGCGGCGCAGCGCTCCGGCGCGACCGAGCTGCACGTCCATCGCTTCTGCAAGACGATCGATGAGGCCCGCGCCGCTGCGGCCGATCTCGCCCCGGTCGACGTCCAGCCCCTGCAGGTGGCGTGATGTCGGTGGCCCTCGTTCCCTGCGCTTCCGCCGGTGAGATCGGTGAGGCGCTCACCCGCGCCCTGGATCTAGCCGAGCAGATCGAAGCGCTCGTCGCCAGTATCCGTGGCGGCCTCGCCTCTGAAATCCGACTCGGCGAGCACGAATGGAAGCTCGGCCTGCTGAGCGCTCGCGCTGTCAGCCTCACCGCCCTCTGCGCTCAGATCGACGTGGCCGACGCGATGGCCGGTTCCGCCTGCGATGCGCCCCCGGCCCGGCTCTCCGCCGCCGCCTGATCCTGCGGGCCGCCCGGCGACCGCATCCCTTTGCCTGCCCCTTCCGCAGCACCAGCCCCGACGAGGCACGACCATGTCTGCACCTGTCAGCATTGACGACGATCTCGATCAGACCGTCACCGCCTTCGACCTTTCGGAAATCACCAAGCACCTGATCGCCAGCATCAAGGCGCACGAGAAGCTGACGGTTCACGCTGCGATCAACGGCAAGACGAGCGCCGAGCTTCGCGCTGTTGGCATCGAGAACCCCAACGCAGTCCGTTCCGCCATGGAGAATGCCATCGATGCGTACCGGGCGACCTGTCGGAACGCCTATGGGCGGACCTCCGGCACCTACGCCGATGCGATACACCTCCGGGACGCCCAGGACGCCTGCCTTGCCCGGAACAACCAAGGCGCCCTTCGCAAAGCGATGCGCCGGGTCGATGAGGCCGAGGCGGCCGAGCGGGCGCTCGTAGTCCAGGCACACGCCGTCGGCGCCGATCTTCTCCGCCTCGACGAGGCGCACCCCTACGGCAAGTGCGCTGCGCCGATCGTCGTGCCGGTCGCGCATCAGGACGGCTTCGTCTCGCCCGCCGCGGCCTGACACCACCATGCCCGACCTGGCCCAGGACATCCTCGCGGCCTGGATCGCACTGGCCGTCTACGCCTTCGGCGCGCTGCTGGCCCTCGGTCGATACCGGACCGTCGCCCTGCCGCCGTCAGACCTTCCTGCAGCTTCCAACGACATAAGGCCCATCATGTCCGCGCCGCGCCCGGCTACTGAGCCGCTCGACGTCTCTTCCGTCTCAATCGCGGTCGGCATGGGCGTGATCGCGATCCTGTCCGGTCTCGCCCTGCTGGCCTGCCTGAGCGCCAACGGGTGGATGTGACATGACCCAGACCGAGCTCGTCACGATCCCGACGCCGCAGACCGCCCTGCAGGTCTTCACGACCGATGACGGCATGGCCCCGCTGATTGCCCGCATCCGGGAGCGGGCCGCCGAGTTCTCGGCCGACGTCTCGACCGCCAAGGGTAGGGCCGAGATCAAGAGCTTTGCCTTCAGCATCACGAAGGCGAAGACCGAGCTCGAGGCGGTCGGCAAGGCGCTCGCCGCCGAGCAGAAGCAGATCCCCGGCAAGATCGACGCCTGCCGCCGCCACACCTGGGCAGTGCTGGAGTCGCTGGCCGCCGAAGTGCGCCGGCCGCTGACCGAATACGAGGAGGCCGAGAAGACGCGTGTCGCTCGCCACCGCGCCGAGATCGCCCGACTCTATGGCCTGCCGGCTACCGCCGCCACCGTGACCGAGATCGACGCCTGCGCGGCGGATCTCGATACGCTGGTGATCGGCCCGGCCCTCGACGAGTTCGCTGCCGAGTATGCCATGGCAAAGGATACGGCGCTCCGCGAACTGCGGGTTAAGCGCACGGACCGGGTACGGCACGACGCCGAGCGGGCCGAGCAGGAGCGCCAGCGCCGAGAGGCCGAGGAGCGCGCCGCCCGTGAGCGGGAGGAGCGCATCCGTGCCGAGGCCATCGCCGCTGAGCGCGCCCGCGCCGAGCGGAAAGCCGCCGAGGAACGGGATCGGGCCGAGCGCGCCGCGGCGGCCGAGCGCCAGCGCGTCGAGGCTGAGGCCGCCCGTGTTGAGGCCGCAGCCAAGGCCGAGCGTGACGCCGCTGCCCGCCGTGAGCAACAACTGCGCCTCGACGCCGAGGCCGCCGAGCGCCGCGCCGCCGAGACCGAGTTGCGCCTGAAGCGCGAGGCCGAGGACCGGGCCCGGCAGGAAGCCGAGGAAGCCGCGCGCCGCGAGGCCGACACCCGCCGCCGCAACCGGATTCAGCGTGAGGCCGTGGCCGCCCTGGTAGCCGGCGGCATCGCCGAAGACGTCGCCAAGTTCGCCGTGACGATGATCGCCCGCAAGGCGGTCCCGCACCTCGCGATCACGTATTGACGAGGGCGCGCGATGGCCGACATCTCAGCGCCAACGATACTGATCTTCAGCGCCAAGCCCGGCGACGCCTCAACGGCAATCGAGTTCGCCGGCACGGATTGGCGCGCCCGCTTGATGGCCGGCATGTCGAGCGCCGAGATCGCCGCCGACGTCGTGCAGGCGCTCAACGCGCACGCTGCCGCCCGCAAGGCCCTGCTCGCCGTCCGTGCGGCCTGCCGTGACACCGACACCGACACGGTGCTTCCGAGCGCCGTTGGCGAGGACGTCGAGGCTGCCCTTACTGCGATGGGGGAGCGGTCGTGAGCAGCCATCCCGACATTCAGAAGATCGCCGCGCTGAGCTTCGCGGATCACCGCCTGACCAAGGGCCCCGGCTACTCGTGGCGCATGGGCAAGCCGAACACTGGCGCCTACAGCTTCCGCGTGACTTGGGCGCCCGGCTCGCTCACCGTCACCGGCGACATCGGGAGTGCCGTCTATGAGGTGTGGCCGAGCTTCGGCACGCCCTGGAGCGCGATCGACCTCGTCTCGCAGGCTAGCTTCGACTACCTCTGCGGCAAGAGCGGCGTCCGTGAGGAGTTCGACCGCGACTCCACCGTCGAGCACCTTCTGCAGAGTGCTTACAGCGAGTTGCGTTACGGCTCGCGGCCGGATCTCTTCAAGCAGATCTGCGACGAGTACGGCGGCGACCCCGACGACGCCCGGGACCGAAAAGAGGCGGCCCGCGCATTCCGTGACGATCTGAATCTGACGGCCGAGCGCGTCTACAACATCACCTGCGACAGCGAGGCGCCCAGCTACAGCTACCCTGCATCCGCCCGCTGGGCCTACGAGGCCCTGAAGCTATGGGCCGCGACCATGCGAGCCCAGGAGCCGCTGTGGCATCAGGCCTGCCGCCGGGCACGGCGCGAGTATGGGGCGCTGCGCCGGGAGTTGCGCGCGCAGAAGAGCTTTCTTCCCGACCTCTACGTCACACCCGACACCAGCAGCGGCGGCAAGTTCTGGGTTCGGCGCACCCGCGTCGAGGGCGGGCAGGAGCGCGCTTGGATGGCAGCCGTGGTCCCGATGAGGATCTTCGGCCTCGACCTGTCGCCGATCGGCCTCTGGCGCGATCAGGGCAGCGCAACCCCGCTGCGGGGCGATAGCCGCGACGCCCGGTTCGAGCCGCTGTTTCTCGAACGGAGGACCGCGGCATGAGGCGCGAGTTCTCGAAGCAGGTGCGCCGCGAGGCGCTGAAGCGCGCAGACGGTCGTTGCGAAGGGGCGGGGTGCGCCTGCGACCTGACGGTCGGAAAATATGCCTTCGACCACGTCATCCCCGACCGGATGGGCGGCGAGCCGGTCCTGTCGAACTGCCAAGTTTTGTGCAGCGAGTGCCACAAGGCGAAGACCGCGGTCGACCTCGGCGACCTCGCGCGGGCCCAGCGCCGCGAGGACGCGCACAACGGCATCCGCACTGCGCCGTACCGGCCAATCCCGAGCGTGCCGATGCCGAAGCGCCCGCCCCAGCGTCGGGCCTCGACCCCGCTCGACAAGCCCCGCCTTCCGCCCCGTCAACTCTACGTGGAGCGCTGAACTATGGCCAGATCGTTCAAGCCCGCCGACTTTGCGATCGGCCGCCGGATCTACGAAGCCCGCAAGCGCAAGGGCCTGTCGCAGCCCGAAATCTCGCTCGCGCTTGGCCTCGCACCTCAGACCATGGGCGAGATCGAGCGCGGCGAGCGGGCGATCTCGGCGCATCTTCTCGGCCGGGTCGCTGCGATGCTCGGGGCGGACCTGACGTACCTCGTGACCGGCGAGCGCCCGCGCATGGACCGCGCCGAGGCCGACGCAAGAGATCTGGCGCGCCGCATCCTGCGCCTCCCGCGCGACCGATCTCTCGCCTTGCGCCGCCTCGCCGACAGCGCTGCAGAGCAGGGGCGGTGCGCATGCTGAGCCCCGCCGATCTCGCCCGCATGGATCTGCCAGCGCTACGCGCCGAGCGTCGCCGGGCACAGGATCTCGCCCTGCTTGAGGACCGGCATCGCCGCCTCTCTCTCGAGATCGGTGTGCCTCCCGATTGCCGCGAAACCACTCGCCTCGTGCAGGCGGCTGAGGCCGAGGCCGAGCATTGGGCCGCACAGGAGGGCCTGATCGCCCTCGCGATCCGCTTTGCCGCCGACGAGGGGTCGGGACGGCCCGAGCCGGTGAAATCCGGAAGCGCGTCACCCGGCCCTTCCGGGCATGGCCTCATCGCTCGCGCCGCCCGCGCCCTCGCCGCCCTCACCGGCGCTCCTGCGCGAAAGACCGGGGAAGCGGCATGACCCCGACATCTCAAGCACACCCCATCTCCGAAGCGGTTGAAAACCGCAAGGCGCTCTCGATCATGCAGCCTTGGGCGTGGCTGATCGTCAACGGTTTCAAGGGCATCGAGAACCGCGATTGGCGCTGCCGCCGCCGCGGCCCGATCCTGATCCACGCCGGCAAGAAGGTGGACCGCGACGCCATGGAGGCGTTGCGCAAGGGCTACCACCCGGTCACAGGCCAGCCCCTCGAAATCAATCTGTATGCCGTTCTGCCGCACACCTTCGAGAAAGGCGGCATCGTCGGCGAGGCCGTCATCACCGGCTGCGTCGATCGCTCCGACAGCCCGTGGTTCGTCGGCCGCTACGGCATCCTCATGCGTGAGGCTCGCCCGCTGCCGTTCATCCCGTGCAAGGGCGCGCTCAGGTTCTTCGTACCGGACCTCTCCGCAAGCGAGGGAGCTTCCGCATGACCCGGATGATGCCTGAAACGTCCCCCATCTCCGAAGCGGTCGGACATGAGGGGGGAGAGCGGAGGGGGCTCTCTCGACGCGCCCTGTTGCTCGGAACGAGCGTGGTTGCCGTGGTGGCGGCCCTTCCGGCGGTCCAGGCCGCGCCCGCCGTCGCAAAGGTGGTCAAGCCGCCCCTGCCGACATGGATTGTCGGCACGCCCGGCGAGGCCAATCACGAGGTGATCCGCGCCGCGACGCGCGAGGCTGCGATCCAGTTCCGCGCCGATCCGTGCGACTTCGAAGATGATGCCGACGCCGATCCGGCCAGCGGCGAGGGCGGCCCGGCCTGCGAATGCTGCGCCTGCACTGATCGTAGCGGATACGAGGCTACGCGCGTCGCGCAGTGGGACGGCCGCCCCAGCGCCAGCATCACGGACTCCGACTGGCTGGACGCCGGCTTCGACGCCATCTGCGCCCGCTGCGGGGACACCGCCACCAGAGACGACAACGGCTGCAACGTGGCTGGCGAAGCCATCTGCGGCGGCTGCATGAAGCTTGCGGATTGGGACATCGTTGATCCCGAATACGCTGCAGAACTCCGCGCCGAGGCCGAATCCCTCGACCCGACTGCTGACACTGGCGGGAGGGGGATGTGAGCGATCCCTACCGCATTGAGGGACCGGCCCTCATCAGCTTCAGCGGCGGGCGCACGTCCGGCTTCATGCTAAAGCACATCCTCGACGCGCACGGCGGCACGCTGCCAGCGGACGTGCATGTCGCCTTCGCCAACACCGGCCGGGAGATGCCGGAGACCCTGGACTTCGTTCAGGAGTGCTCGGAGCGGTGGGGCGTCTACATCGCGTGGCTGGAATTCGATACTGAGGCTGAACACCGTACGCGGATCGTCAGCCACAACTCAGCCTGCCGGAACGGGGAGCCACTGGCCGCCGTCCTGGGGCTTCGGGCCATGCCCGCAAATCCGGTCGCCCGGTTCTGCACGATCGACGGCAAGATCAAGCGCCTTCAGGCGTACATGCGTCGGATCCTAGGCTACTCGGCATGGTCGAGCATCGTTGGACTCCGTGCCGATGAGATGAGCCGCGTCGAGAAGCAGCGGCGTCGAGCGGAGAGCGGGAAGGACGGCAAGGGCATCGGCATTCCGGTGATGCCGCTCGCGGAGGCGGGCGTGTCACGACATGACGTTGCTGCATGGTGGGCTCGCCAGCCTTTCGACCTGCGTCTTGAAAACGTCGGGGGCAGAACGCCGCTCGGCAATTGCGACCTGTGCTTCCTGAAGAACACCGCGACCCTCGTCGGCATTCTGCGCGATCGGCCCGACCTCGCTGACTGGTGGGTCGCACAAGAGCGCCGGTTCAAGAGCACGAAGCGCCCAGGCAGCTACGCGCACTTCCGCAAGGACCGCCCGTCCTACGCCGATCTGCTGCGGCTTTCGCAGGATCAGGGCGACCTCCTCACCGGCATGCCGGAGGAGGAGTCCCTTGACTGCAATTGTACGGATTAGCCTGACGAACGGTGGCGAGGCGATCATTGACTCCAAGGACGCTCCGCTCGTCGAGCAGTATCGGTGGCATCGGCGCTCCGACGGAACGATCGCGGCATGCGCAAAACGAGACGATGGCAAGTGGCGCACCGTCTACTTGTCTCGTCTCGTGATGAGCGCGGCGCCCGGCACCATCATTGACCACGAGCAGCACGACAAATCGGACAACCGGAAGTCTAAGCCGCGCGTCACTACCCAGCAAGGCAATCAGCGCAACTCACGCCGAGGCGCACAGATCAATAAGACTGGGTTCAAAGGCGTGCAGCAGGTCAGCAAGAACTGCTGGCGCGCGAGTATAACAGTGTCGCCGGGAGATCGGCGAACCATTGGATATTCCGACAGTCCGGAAGACGCCGCCCGCCTGTACGACGCCGCCGCTCGCGAGCACTTTGGGGAGTTCGCCAATGTCAACTTCTCAGACTGACGCCCGCGCCGAGGCTCGTGACCGGTTCTACAAGGCCGCCCTCTGGCACGCCGCTGATCTGGGCTGCTCTTCCGCCTACGCCGAGTTCGAGGATGCCTACGCGGCGCTCTACGAGATTGATCGGGCCGCGGTGACCGAGCGGTTGTCCCTCACCCCCAAACAGCCCGCCGCCTCCATCGATCACGGAGGTCGGGGGTGAGCGCTTGGACCAGCACCCGCCCGCCGAAGTGGGATTGGCGCGCCTTCCTCACCGAGGATGAGGCCGCCCAGGTCGAGGCGGCCGACAGGGCGAGAGCCGAATGGCAACGCCTGCGGGCAGCCAAGGCCTTCATCCAGAACCGTGCGATCCAGCGGGCGAAATTCGCCGCTTCCCGCACCTCCTCCCCAACCTCTCAGAACCCGAAGGAAGCCTAGAGCCATGAAGCACGCGCGCTCGGATTACGACCACATCCAAGGCGGCATGGCGGCCCGCGAACTCGCTGAACACGTCCTATCGATGCGGATGGGCACGGCGACGGGCCAACGCGCTCGACAACTGGCTCGTCAGGTGCTCGGCATCCCCGATCACGGCGAACTCGCCGGCACCGTCACGGTGAACACCAATGGCACGTGTCGGACGATCCCGGCCGATGAGCCTGTGTTCCTGATCCGCGGCCAAGATGCTGTCGGCGCCGATGCTGTGCGCGCTTGGGCCGACCTCGCCGAGGCCGTTGGCTCAGGTCCCGAAATCCTCGCCATTGCCCGCGGGCACGCCGTGAGGATGGACGCGTGGCCAAAGAAGAAGGTCGCCGATCTCGCCCCTGTCTCGCGCGTGGAGTCCTGATCCCATGACCCATTCCCAAGAACAGGGCGCGGAGAGCGTCGGACGGAAGGCGGTGTTCAAGCCCGGTGATCTCGTGCGGAACGCGCGATACGACCACCGCGGCGCGTACCCAGCATTTGGCGAGAGCGCCTACGTGCAGGCCATCGACGGGGACTATCTCGACTTCGGCCAGGGCGCCAAACTGCTCGACAGCCTGTTCGATCTCGCCTCACCCCGCACGGACAGTGCCGAGCGGGCGGCGGGGGAGGTTCGTGCGTGGCCTGCGAGCTACCAAGAGACCTTCAACGCGATCGCAGCCGCGACCAAGATCCAGGCCGGCATGATCAGTGTGTCGGTGCGGGACTTCTACCGGGCACTCTCCTATCCCGACAGGCCAGCCACTCCCGCCCCGGCCACACCGCCGGGCGTGCCGGATAGCCTGCGGGCGCTGAGCGAGGCGGTGGTCTCTGCGGTGGCAGAGCAGAAACGAGCGGGCGACCTCTACAATGCGGCGGCCCGGCGCGCTGAGCGCACGTTTGAAGACCTGACGGAGGTCTATGAGACGTTCGAGTGCGCCGGCAACAAGCTCCAGCAAGCGAAGGATGCGCTCGCTGACGCCTGTGTCGCCCTCCTCACCACCCATCCGGCCGGGCAGAGCGAAGACGCCGAGCCCTGCATCGCTTGCGGAGAGCCGCTGAAGGCCGGTGAGCGGGTTCTGTCTGACGCCAGCGGCGGCACGATCCACGCGGCCTGTTGCGGCCCGGAGCGCGAGAGCTACACGAAGGGCGATGGCGAGCCATTGGGGCCGCACGATCCGATTCCGCAGGGCTACATCTACGAGGCGGATCGTCCGGCCGGGCAGAGTGCCGGGTCGGGGGCGGACCTGACCGAGCCGCACGCGGTGTTCCTGGCGATGCACGCCGGCCAGATCGCCAAGCCGACGCTCGATCGCCTTGTGCAGATCTACGGCCCCGACACGCTTCGAGCCTATCTGGCGCGGCTTGGGCCGGAAACCGACCTTGCGGCAACCGCTCGCAGCCGTGGCGAATGGGGGCTCAAGGGCGGGCACGACACCGAGGGCACCAGCAAGCTTCTGATCGACATCGCTGATCGGCTGTCGTCCGCCCCCAACAGCCCCCGCACCGCAGAGGCGCTGGTCGAAAGGCTGGCGCGTGATCTGGCCCGCGAAGGCGGCTGGAATGACCCTGACGCTCCATGGACGGAGAACCAAGTCATCATCGCCCGCGGCGGTGCCGGCGAGCCCGTCTGGCGCGACTTCGTGGACGGTGCCCGTTCGCTGCTCGGCCGGGAGACGTTCACGTCGCTCCTCGCCGCCCACCAGCAGGTCACGGCCGAGAGGGACGCCTACGCCCTGGTGCTGTCCGACTGCGCGGCGACGCTGGCACAGGTGCCGGTCTCCCTGCTGCCCGGCCGCGTAGACATGATGCTGTTCTCGGCGCTTGAGGCGCCGCTGCCGTCAGGCGTGGGGCGAGACGAGGTGATCGCGGCGGCCAACCGGATCAAGTCCAGTGTCACGGCCGAGAGGGACGAGGCGCGGGCCATCATCGAAGGGCTCGCCCGCGATCTGGCCAAGGACCGCGCCGAACTCGCCCGGCTCCGGGCCGAGGGAGAGGCGAAGGACA